>Ga0194129_10004589_pt1 | contig 18222 bp, 9 predicted proteins | sample TA2KigCa35mmetaG_FD_150862 | JGI IMG/M metagenome (GOLD analysis project Ga0194129, IMG submission 150862) | Freshwater microbial communities from Lake Tanganyika, Tanzania - TA2015038 Kigoma Deep Cast 35m | ecosystem: Environmental > Aquatic > Freshwater > Lake | place: Tanzania: Lake...
TGAAGAATAAGCCATAAGACTTTATTTGATTAAGTGGCTAATATACGGTCAACCTGATAGATTTGGTTCATTTCGATAAAATAAACCTATTGCCTTACTTAAAATACCTATACTCTGGTGATGAGCGCTGTCGTTCAATTTCACTTAATAAGATAATGTGGGCACTTGTGGTGACTTCGCCTAGACTGATATAATTAGCATCGACATCCTCTTGTATATATATTGATTCGAAAGTTTGAACACATTCAGATGGGACCGTCAATGATGGCAATAAATCTCGAAGCACATCATTTATAATGTGATTTCGAACTATATATTTTTGACTATCGGATAATAACAAAAAATGTTTTACCCTATTCGTGTCTAAATAAAACAAATCAAAATCAAAAAAATGATCTTGTTCATTTAATTGATAATTCTCAATAAAACATTCAATAAATACCTTATGACCATGAAAATCAACTATTCTACCAAAGTCATCTGTAATTTTCAAATTAAGAACACTAGTTAACCATGTTTCAGAAAATTGAAATGTGTTTTTCTTATAAAAATCTTCAAATTCACCGTCAAATGGGCCTCTAAATTCAATGCTAATAGTAGGATTAAGATTCTCCAAGTAAATTTTCCCTGAGATGATATTAAAATTAAAAAGGACCTCGTGCTTATATTCGCCAAGATGAAAATAAAACCAATCGCTAAGCATCGGATATAGCGGACCTAAATCCTCTTCATGTAAATCGCCAGACTTAATTTCCCAAATAGATTGTTCATAGAAATACATTTCAAAATCTATGCTATCTTCTGTAATTAAAAACTTGGTTAACTCTTCGATAAAAAATTCATAATGTTCCTTGTCCATAATGAGTTTAAATATACACTTATTTGTTAATAAACAATTAACCGGTATGAAAAAAATAATAATATTTAGTGATCCAGATATAGAGTTCCTAGCTGAAGAAGGATTCGAGAATTCTAACAATTTTACTTTAATAAGAAATGGAGAAGATCGCTCATCAAAATCTTATGAATTTCCCTATCAATGGTTAGATGAACAGAATCTTGAAATACCAGCAGAACTAGATGTATATTTTATAGAGGGGGAATCGCCTTCGCACGATTGGGTGGGGGTATCTGTTATTGGGTATGACACATTAATAAAATTTCAAGAATTACTATATGCCCAAAACCTAAAGGTGAATTTTATTGTCAAAGTTGAAATTTAACGATATCCTCCTGACAGATAATTCCCAGCATCTTTTCATTTAAACGCCCATTCTGCGTAATAATCACACCATCCAACTTATAGTTGTTGTTAATGGAGTGATCATAAAAGGTGTCATAAACTGAATGAATTTTGGTATTACGTCCTATGAGCTTGTAATTATGTGGATATTCAATAAACGGAATTAGGCTACTCACGGTTGTAGATTCAGCTAGAACTCCACCTTGCATTTGAAAATTATCGGAAAGCCATCTTGAAATGGTATTGGTTGATAAAATTTCTGCGATTTTATCATTGTGATCAACAATTGGTATTTGCGAAATGCTATAGGTCTTAATGATCTTTAGGCACTCATCCAATCCATCATCAACTCGAACGAACTGGACCTCGCAGTTAAATTTGTCATACACCTTAGCATCAAAAACTTCCAATTGATCAATAATTCTTCTAAAGTTATCCAACGCATTTGGATTTGGAAAAGCCATAGGAACATCTCGTTTATGACCATGGATTAGTAAATTACGCAGTGAGTTAATATTCTTTAGGAAATGACGGTTTTTTACAATAACTGCGTGCCTACTATTGGCAATAAAATTAGCAAAAGTATCATTTCTAGAATCCAACGTGGACTTGAATGATTCAAATCGCTCAAAAATTTCCAGAAATTCTTCTATATCCTTGTTCATCATAAAAAAATTATAGCCCCTCGTAGTATGCACGGATTTTAGCTGCCATAAGCTTTCTTCTTTCTTGAAGGAAATCATCGTAACCTTCTATGGTAGCATCAAAAATTGAAAAAGGTATACAATGCGATCTTAAATTATCTTCCAGTTCAAGATGGTTATCTATAGCACCATATTTAAGACGGCCACCATGGCATTGTTTTTGGATTTCTTTGAAATAAGAATCTGGAGATTTTGCGCCAATAGCAATATTGATTTCCTGCTGCATTAATACATAGTTAGCAATTTGATTATAGTCCCCTCGAGACTTAAGATTGGACTTGAGGTACTTTTTGGGGAAGATATGATGAACATCTCCCTTGTACAGTAAAATATCAGCAACGGTGATATCCCGTGATAAGAATCCACGATCCTGGGCTTTGACTTGAGCCGCCATAAAGACATGCCAAACAGGACTGCTGATGACCGAAGTATCTAACCTCTGCAAAAGCGCGAAATTCCAAAATGAGTCGGAGAGATCAGCTTGCTCAACCGAGGATAGAAAATCTGGAAACGACTGATTTGCGATTCTTCGAATATCATAATCAAAGGCGGACTCTGCAGAACCCGAATATCTACTTGTAAGTACGGTGAAAACAAACCATCGAGAGACCAAACGACCAATTTGGGCTTGAGGCAGACCATCCGCACGAAGTTTGAGATAAACAATGTAAGCAAAATCCAAGGCATTTTTGGACCGGATCATATCGGGATCAATAAAGCCAGCCGATCGAATTATCATGACAAACTTCTTGAAATAATCCTCTTTCATAAATCGCATCGTGGATAATTTCATGCGATCGAATGTATCCGCGGCAATACTCTCCTCGTACTCCCTTGTTTCAAAATTACGGCCCGAGAGTAAGCTCACCAGATCCGACAATTTACCACGTGTAAATTCAGAAGTAAAAGCAACGCGTAACATGTCCGTATAGCTGGGATCGTATAAATCATCCTTTTCGTCTTTAAGCCATGCCATGGCTTTGAAATAATCGGTGCTTGCAAACTCCTTATCGTTATCTCTGATGTGTTCATAGAATTGAGGTGCAACAGCCAAATGACAGAAATAGTCTATGGCTTTCCGAAGGTTAGGACCAAAAAGCTTCTCGTTAGATGCAATCTTACTCATAGCAAAATCAGCTTGTGAAAGAACCACCCCTTGTGAGTTTATCCGTATAAATATTTCTGTAACCGTTTCGATATCCAAGTCATGAGCTAAATCAATTGTCCCCACTTGCTTGGTTTGAATGCCCAATAGATTACTGATGTTTCTTTCCACATCGTCCTGATTAGCCTCTGGATTCAGATTGGTATATGCACGAACAACCTGAATCAAACTAGAGGCATTCAAAACTTCAGAAATATCCGGTATCCATGCTTTGTCCTTGAAAATTGCTGTATTTTGGACTTCAAAGGACTCCGTTTGGGGGTTAAAGGCAATTTTGATACGTACCTTATCATATTCTTTGTTGACTACATACTCTCCTAAAATAGAAGCACGAAGTGCGGTAATTCGCTGTTGTCCATCAATCAAAATCTTCTTGCCTTCGGATAACTTACCATCTTTGAGACGAACGTTTGGATTCTGCCATGTGATGACATACCCTATTGGGTATCCCTTGTACAACGAGTCCAATAAGTCTCGAACCTTGGAGGAATCCCAAACAAATGGGCGCTGTACCTCGGGAATTGCGATTTGACCATCTTTTACGAAGGCCAAAAATGTTGCAATTTGATGTTGATTAACGGAATATTTTTGAGTTTGCATACAAAAAAAGAATTTAAAACTGCAGGATGAATTGTACGTAGCAAGTATCCATTGAAAACAGGGCCATATTAGTTTTCATTATCAAATAACTCTCCAAAACCAGAATCACTCGTTGTAATTTTTTTTTTAGTAGTTACTTTCTTCTTCTCCCACAACCCCGCCTTCACTTCCTCCTCGTGTATTTTGTGATTTAACTCCAACAACCGCTTCAACACTTCCTTCCTGGCATCAGGGTGAATGGTAAAACGGATGCGGTCATTCTCCGGCAGGTAATCTACTTCATAGAAATCATGGCGGAGGGCAATATCATTCCAACCATAGGCATCCAGCACAGCCCCATCCATTTGCACATGCAGCTCACGAAGTCTGAGGATGCCTTGTATGGCTTCGTTGAATGAAATAATATTGGAAGTCTTTTCTAAGTGCTTCTGCAGGGTGGCTACTTGCTTGTCTTGCTCATTTACCGCCTGAACCGTGATGGCATTGCCGTGAAAGAGATTATAGGTTTTGGTAAGCCCCAATTGTATACCCAACATGAGTTGCTTGCGGTGTTCGTAGTAATTTTCGCCAAGCGATTCTAAAAGTGATTTAATTTCTCTACTTGGATCTGGAAAAGGAAATGTTTCCAATATTTCAGATGATGTATATCTCAATGTGCTTGAACCCATTGTAGAGCCTCTCTTCCAAGCCCATTCGTTAACCAGACTAGTGCTTAGAATCGTAAAGTGAAAAAAGGTATCATACACTAAAACTGAAAGTGCATGTGATAGGACAAGTCTATCCTTGTGAATTCCAAAAACATGATGTCTCGTATGATTATTCACAACCATTATTTGCCTGACAGAATCAATGGTTTGATAAAGTTCATTTCTCGGCCTTAAATATTGCCACCACTTTTCTTTACCACCTTTATCATTTTGTTCTAATCGTTCAGGCATAACCAATCGTTTGACAATTTCATAACAATCTGAATACTTTTTTGCCATTTCTTCCGACCAGTCAAAGAAATTGATTATCCATCGGCTAGGGCTTTGATTTGGGTCATTATTCAAGTCATCCCCATTCAGATATGGAAACAAAACGTCATTATTCTTTGGGTCCTTTGCAATTAAAGCTTCTGCTTCATGTGGTTCAAGCACGAAGCCTTTTCCAAGTACAATACTTCCCTGAAAACTTTTGCCTTCATTTTGCTTTAATGGAAAAGGATTACCTAAAGTTTCTGCATCATCCAAATAGGGTGTAATCGTTTTCACTTCATTTGCTCCTAAATAGAACTTGCCTTTCCAAGGCTGTTTGGTAATGGTTACTAATGCCACCTCAACTGCTGCCACTGGTTAATAGATCCACCTTGTTGTACAATTACATCCAAACCATCTTCACGTGCTTTTCCTTGAGCAATAGTATTGGTAGAAATTAGTGATTGAAACCCTTTAGGCTTTATTATGTTGAATATTCTTCTAAAGAAATAAGTTACTAAATCAACCGCACCAATTGGAGCAAATTGATATTTGATACTCTCCAAAAAAGCATCTCCGAAGGAACCGCTTAATTTTTGTCCGCCCAAGAATGGAGGATTACCCAAAATACAATCAAAGCCGCCCTCACTAAACACTTCGGGAAACTCAATAAACCAATGAAAGAATCGCTGCGCATGAGCTATGGCTGTTGCCTTCTCCACTTTTCTATCCTGCCAGCCTTTGTATCCGCTTAGTATCAGGCGGTAATCGGCATCGGTCATCAGGTTTTCTTTGTTAGCTTCGGTTTTTGGTATAAAAAACTGGGCACACTTCGTATCGGCCATCGCCTTTAGGAAAGTAAAGCCTTTGCCATCAATAAACTTTTTGTAAGCCTTGGCCTTGCGTTCAATTTCTTCTGGGGTAGTTTCCGGCAATTGGCTAAAGGTTTTGTATTCAGCCATTGCTTCCTGTACATTGCTTTCTACTTGATGTTCTGTTGTGAGCTGTTGACCAGCATTTGCAGTCGATGCACGCTTAGTTTCCGCTTTGTTTCTTTTAGAAAAAGCGCTAGCAACATTTTTGTCGTCACCAGGTAAGGTTTTAAAAGCTTCATCAGCAATGCCGTTTTCCATTTCGCTGCGCTGTGCCAGCCCTACAATGGCATCGCCACATTTAATGTGATGGTCTAAAAAGTTCAGCGGTTCTCCCGGGTTGTAGGCTTCCAGCCACAGTGCAATCTTACAAAGCTCAACCGCCAATGGGTTTTTATCTACCCCATAGATGCAGTTCCGCACCACATCTTTCATAGCCTTGCGTATGGCCACCGGGTTGGGTTGTTCTTCCTCGGTTTGCACACGGGCTATTTCTAGTGCAAGCCTACGGGCTGCACTCAACAAAATGTGACCGCTGCCGCAGGCAACGTCTGCAATTTTTAAGCTGAGTAGCGATTGTATGGTAGATTCTTTGTTGGCTTTCTTTTGCTGATAAGGTTTTATTCTATCCTCAATCAAATACTCCAAAGAATGTTTAATAAGGGGCTGCACCAGTTCTTCAGGTGTATAATGACTTCCACTTTTGCCCCGTTCGTTGCTAGTATCAAAGCTGCAACTGTATTGGTCGCTGCCTTCAATCTTTTTTACCTCCAGTTTCAGTTCCAGCAAGCCTTCGTATACCGAGCCAAATTCTTCCACATCCAACCCGCCATAGTTTACAGCTATCAGCACCCCGTTGTCGTTTTCAAAATAACTGAGGGATTTGATGATGTTCAGCATAACAGCATTACTCAGGTAGCATTGGTGCAGGTCGTACCCATTTCCGCTGATGGCATGGTAGCCAAACAAATCACCTTGCAGCGCCATGATGCCCAGCTTTTCGCCAATCTCTTTTTTCTCAAACAAAGAGAAGGTGCTGATTAATCCCTGCCATAATTCGTAGTGGCGGCTGGCTTCGGGTGGCAATAATTTCTTAGCCAGTTTGCGTAAGCGGAGCAGGCTATAATAGTTGAAATAGATTTGGTTGAAGCGCTTGGCCTCGGGTGTTTTGTTATCGGCATACACCAGGTTGCGTTCTTCAATTACAAACAAAAACAGCAGCCTGTAAATGATGCGTAATTGATGGCGATAATATTCATCAGCACTGAAGTTGCCAGAGGTAACAGCTTCTCTTAGTGCTAGGTTATTGGGATGATTGATAAAACCGTTGGCCAAATTTTTGATGGCTTCTTTTACAGCATCGCCCAATTTGCTGCGGATGGTACTGCCCGCTTCCAGCCCTTCCTGATGGTATTTTTCAATGATGCTCTCTGCCCCGCCATCTATCTTTTTGGGCATACGGCTGGAATGCAGCACCCGGTAGAGAATCACGAAATCGGAATACAAATCCTCTTCCATCATCTTCTCCAGGTTAAACTCTACATAGCTTAACCGGGTAATGCGGCTAGCATCACGCAGTAAACGCAATTGGCGGCCATTAGTAACCATGCCGTACAGGTGCTCACTGTAATTGAGGTATTCCTGCACCATCGCATGGGGTGAAACTCGGAGTTGTTTGTTTTCCGGTCGTTTATCCAGCGATTCGTGATAGCCACCTACATATATTGGAAAGCCATCAAGGTTGATATCCCGATACCCAATGGGAAATGATTTGCCATTGAGTTCTTCTGATTGGCGGCTGAACGTAAGGTTGTATCCGAGATTGGTAAGCAAAGGAGAAATCCAGAAATTACGGGTTTCAGTGGTTCCAGTTTCACCCTCCTTCAGTCGGGAAAGTTTGCTTTTATAAATAGTCCATTGCCCTTTGGCCTCTTGCCATGCCAGGCTGATTTCATCCTTGAGTTTGGCATTAGTTAAATCGGGATAGAAATCCTTGCCCTGCTGAAACGTAGCCTGCTCACTACGGATTTTGGCTAAAAGTTCGGGAGAAAGGATTGAACCTAAAATATCAACGGAAGGAAAATTCATTCGACAAAAATCAATTAATTCTTGGATTTGGAATTAAAACATAAACTCCCAAAATATCAGGAGGTAATACGGGAGTAACTGTTTCAAATCTCTTAGCGCCAAGATATTTGGCAAAACGAGTATGGGCATTGACGAGTTCGTTTGAGCGATCTTCAACAACCTTGATAAAATCATCATGAAGCTTATAAAAATATTCAAGTTCCTTATCAAAAATTGCAATTTGCCTTTCACGACTTAAATCTATAGTATTGGTAGAATTCAGCAAATCTTTGCACCGATCAATAGCCAACGCTTCTATTCCGCTTGTAGTTTGAGTGTAACCCCAAAGAAACATTTCTTCGGTCACCATATCATGTAATTTACTGACCTCCCGAATTACATTGCGTACACGGAATTGTATCAAAGTTGTTTGAGTTGTAACAGAATCTGAACGAAATACGGAAGCCCGTGCTGCTTTGTTTCCTTTTCGATCACTATCTAATGAGTTGGCTATAATGCGATGACACAAATGCTCAACAAACCTATGATTACGGCCAATATATCGAAAACCATGAGGCGTAGGTGAATCAAAAGAAATATTGATTTTTTCTCCATGACCTAACGAAGCCGCTAACCAGCTATCCATATTCAATTGTTTGAAAATATAACCTCCGTCAATCTTTTCAAAAGTAGCACCAAGAAGTTTGCCAGCTGCAATCACAAATGCTTCTAAGGTTGATACATCTCCTATAGCCTCATCAACTTCTTCGAGATCTCGTTTCACATCTTCGGGCCGAATACTCTCATGGGCAAAAATGGATCGAATTCTTTCTGCCTTTTCTCTTGCTGCTTCAATCTCATTAGTAATTTCCGCATCTAATTCATCCAATTCAGGACTAGCACCAAAATCAAGACGCATTTGTTTAGCGAATCGGTTTTGAGCTTTATCTGGATTTAAAAGCACTTCTTTCAACACCTTGTCCATTACGGAACGATTGTCATCTGCCAAAGCAATACTTACTCCGGAAGTATTTTGTATGCGTTGAATTTTCTCAATAATAATTTTTAGCACTACAACATCAATTGGATTATCTTCACCAAAAAGCACTTTTACATCAATTATGTTTTGATGATTACCGTTTTTATCTATCCAGCCAGGCTGACCGTATCTGTCCACACGACCTTCTCTTTGCTCCAACCGGTTGGGATTCCAGGGTAAATCGTAATGCAGGATGGCGTTGAATTTATCTTGCAGGTTAATACCCTCACTTAAACAATCGGTAGCTACCAATATCCGTTTAGGGCTTTTGGCCATTTCATCAATTTTCTCTCTGCGTTCATCATCACTCAACTCGCTAGTTATGGCCCGAACATCCACATCTTTTGGCAGTTGATCTTTTAGAATTTCGGCAACATATTGAGCAGTGGCAATAAAGCGGCAAAACACTATGGGGCTTTGACCTTTATTAATCCAAAGCTTGATTTGATCAGCACAGCGTTTTACCTTTTGATCTTTTTCAATGCTGGTTAACTCCTTAGCCTTTTGAGCAAGGCGGTGTAAAATATTCCATTCGGAATCGGTAAGTTCAGCACGATCAATAATATCAACCTGTTCAATATCACTTTGCTCATCCCACTTCTCTACTACGGGATTTTCTCTTAGTTCCTCTGCTGTTACTTCATTCTGCTCAGTAAGCTTAGACTTTCTCTTTTGTAGCATTTCAAAACCAGCGGCGGGGCTGCTCATCACTCCTCTCAATAAAGAGAGGGCAGCAAAGTATTTAATCCGTGCTTTATTTTCCGTAACTCCTTCCGTACTTATTCCTCTTGCAAATCTTAATACGTCCTGATAGAGTCTGTAATAATCTGATGATGCAGAAAGGGCATAAGGCAATTCTTCAGTCATTCTTTTCGGAAACGGCGTTTCCTCATCCAGCCATTTTTCAATATTCTTACGTTTGCGTTGAATAAAGTGGCCTGCCACTTTTCGTTTCTCAGAAGCAGTTAAATCTGAAAAGTTATAGGTTTCAAATTCGGAGTTGACTAAGCCTAATAATGATTTGAACTCACCATCCTTACCGCTGTGTGGCGTCGCGGTTAATAGGACCAAATGCTGTTGTTCTCTTGATGCAACCTTTTCTAAGAGCTCATATCGTTGCTGGTTTTGGCTTTTCTTGTTTACATCCAAGTTTTTTGTGCAAGTGTGGGCTTCATCAACAACCACTAAATCGGGTACATCCTTTAAAAAAGCAGGCATCTTGGTAGAACCATTTTTTACATAGTCAATGGATACTACCTGATATGGATAATAGTTAAATACATTAAGGGTGTCATCGCCCACAATCTTTCTTTCCAACGCAGCAACGGTACTTGACCTTATTACCACAGCGTCTATATCTAATTTATCCGAAATTTCCTTCTGCCATTGATCACATAAATGCGGCGGACAAAGAATTGAAAATGTTTTAATTGTACCCCTTTCAAGATGTTCCCTTAAAATCAAGATCGCTTCGATCGTTTTTCCTATTCCAACATCATCTGCAATTAATAATCGAGTAATCGGCTGTTTCAATGCCATAATTAGTGGAACTAGCTGGTAGGAACGCGGCCGAAATGACAGCTTGCCCATACATCGAAATGGTCCACTAACCTGACGAAAAGAAAGCCGTGCAGCATCATACAATAATTTAGCAGTCAAAAAACTGTCAAGATCATTTCTCGTGGGTAATTCAAAGTGATCTTCCTCGATTACATCATGGGAAAGCATTACGGGTTCAAATACAGTAATGGTCTCGTCATCCGATCCTCCCAGCGGTTTGAGGACAAATACTTCACTATCAGAAGACGGCTGAACGACACAGCGCCGTCCCCGAAACTTAACTAATTTCCCTGGCTTTATTAATTCTATATTTATCATTGTCATTAACGTACTTTGCGGAAAATATCTTGTCTTCGAATCACAAAAGATGAAATCTCTTCAGTGGTTTCATCCCAAACCAAAACATCAAACCCAGCTAATTCTATCGTTTTTCTTTTCTTTTCATCGTCTGCCTTTACTAATGCGTTCTTGTGAATACCACCATCAACAAAGATTAGTGCTTTTTCATTTTCATAGACAAAATCCGGCTGAACATAAAATTGCTCCATATTATGATTAGTATAGTCCGGCAACCTATAACCGTTTTCAAATAAAAAATCCAACAATTTCCGTTCTCCAGGACTGCGATGATGCAAACCTGATTTTAGTTGTTCGTACCTTTCTTCATATGTACCCACAACAGAATCATCAGGATTAGCGGCTATCAACAATTCCAATGCCTTAATTATTGAATGACGATCTAAATGACCATGGTCCATTTGGTTGTAATATGAAAGTAGATCTTCATAACTTGCCTTGGCTCGATTTGGGTAAGAATCTTCCCTAGTATGATAATCATAACCACAGATCAAATACGCCTCTAAAAAAATATCTCGTAATTTTATTGGATTACGAGCAATATCCTTTAAAACGCCAATACTGCCTTCTGAAGACTCATAAATCATAATATTCTTACACTCCCCACTTCCCATTATTTTTGCATCTATTTCATTTGGTTCAATATTATAGATTTTCTCAATAGCCTTCTCCAATGCATACTGCATAGTGATAACACCTTCATCGGTAAGACCAAGTGACTTAATTGGCTGTATGTACAGAACATCAGAAGTATCGTATGTATAAAGAGTGATGTTCTGAATTGGGTCTTCCGGGATTGGTTTTTCAGTCTGTTTCTTCGTTTTAAAAAAACCTGATTTAGTTCCAATAAAAAAACCTTCATCTTTTCCTCGTTTCCATTTTTTATTCAATAGAATCAACCTTGCCGCTGGAGCATAGAAAAGCTTCATGAGTTCGCTGCCGTCAATTGTTAATTTAATTTGAGTTGAATCTCGTAAATTATCCGATGTATTAAAATACATATCTGTAACATATCCTTCCGATGTTCGCACTTCTTCCATGCAGGAAATTCTTTCAGAGTTTTCAGACTGTGCCTCCTCTAACTCTAGAAGATTCTGATAAATATCTATATTACTTGCATTAAATTGAACTCCTGTAATGGGGTCCTGATTTTTACCTTTACCTTCATCAGCTCCTAAAAAAGCATAATTCGTTTCTTTAGAAATTTTAATTTCAGTAAGATTTAATGAAACATCACTGGGGGTGATTCGATTAACTTTAAATTTTCCGCCATTATGATAAATCAAGTTATTCGGACCAAACTCTTTCAAGCCAATAAACCTAGGCCTAGAAATAGACTCATTTCTATCTTTACCACCAAGAAATACTCTAATCGGCAATCGTGTAAAATTGTAACCTGGCAAAAATCCCTCAGAGGCTAAATACCTAAACGTATAGAACTCTGATAATGTAGAATTTCTGTTTTTCTCAGCCTGATTCTCAAGTAAGCCTTTACGATCTTTGGCCCTCATATAAGAAACATTCGCTAATTTTTTTATCTCAGGATCTTTAATAATTGGACTAATATGGGTTTCATGTGCTTCATTCATTTGTCGAAGAGCATCTAAATACATCTTACGCCAACGGAGTAGTGATTTTTCTAATTTTGAAGGAACCTCTTTAATTTCTTTTTCTAACCAAACTGTAGTATACCATTTAGTCTGGTGCAAATCAGATATTCCACTGATTACATTTAATACATAAATCTTTATTTCATCGAAACGAGAATCAATAATATCTTGATATTTAGCCCTAATAGTTGGTTTAAGATTGTAGGATTTACCTTCACTATCAACTAATTCAATCAAAGAAGGCTTAAACTCTTCAGCGTTTAAAAAAGAAAGAACTGTTGCGTTAATATGAGACCGAATCAGCTCCTCATTGGTTAAATCTATTCTTGGTGGCTGAACTATACCAGCAACCATTTTTACTGGATTTGAGAAATAATGTTTGTCGTGTGGGCTAACCTTCGATGCATAAGTAAATACAAGAGCAGACTGACCACTTCGGCCTGCACGTCCACTTCTTTGAGCATAATTAGCTGGGTTTGGTGGAACATTCCTCATGTGTACAATATTCAGCGAAGAAATATCAATGCCCAATTCCATTGTAGGAGAACAGTAAAGCGCACTTAAATCAATAGCCTCATTAAACTTTTCTTCTCTATCGATTTTTTCCTCATTCTTTATTTGGCCTGTATGCTCTGCTGCAATATATGGTTTGGGTAATTTAGAAAAATCTTCTTGATAAAGTTTCTGAAAATATAGATGAGGTTTAATTTGCATTCCTTCATCTAATGTTATGTATGTGGTTTTATCTACAACAACGGAAAGCAAATCGCCTTTCTCCCATAGAACTTTGGTTAAGATCAACTGATAGGCATCTTTATCGCCTTTTTCAGCTTTTACATTTATTTTCTTTAAGTAATGTGCTTCTGTCAAAGTATCTAATAGTGTACCCATAAACCTTATATAATCCTCTGTTCCAAGAGGACTTAATTTAGCTTTCCTAAACTCATGTTTGATATAACGTGCAAGCCTACTCGATGGTCCAATGCTTTGAATGTATGTCTCACGAGTTGCTTTATCTGTTCCATAAATCGATAAGAAATTTGGCGCTTCAAGTTTTTCCCCTTTATCAAGAGACCATAATTTTTCCTTATTAAGATGCTGATTCAACTCACCTTCGATGCGGAGTCTATTTTCATACCGAAGCATATCATAATCCACAGCATACATACTTCGGAAATAATTCAATATTTGTAAAACGAATTCCTTCCTTTTATCTAAGGTTAATTTGTTTAACAATTCTATATTCTCCCAAAGTGTATGGTCAGAAATATTTTTATCAATATCTTTATAGGTGACCTCTAAAAGGGCTGTTTGCTCAAGATTTGGCAAAATATATCTCCACCCCCTTTGTAGATCCTGAATTATACGATATGCTATGTAGTGTCGAAGAGCCTTAAGGTTGTCTTCATCAGGTCTACTTGGATTTGGTGCCGGATTCGTAGCATAATCTTTCTCTGCTAAATTCAAAGATTCCTGTACCCTAAAAATCAGTAGTGAAATTTCAATCGGATCAGGGCTTACACGTAAAACTTTTTCAATAGCGGATCGTAGATGAACGACTTGAATAAAATCATTAAAATGACCCGCTTGAAGTGAGGCATCTTGTCTATTATCCGTAAAACTCATTATTTTTTGTTCTTGCAGCCTCTCGTAACCATGTTTCCTATACAAGGCTAATAGGGTTTGGAGAGTGATAAGCGTCGTAGATGTTGAACGACCCTCATTACCTAAAGATATTAGTTTTGACTTTTCACTTAATTTATGCTCTAAATAAACTATGCCACATGATGGATCATAAATCAAAGGGCATGGTATAAACCATGCTTTAACCCCACCATTGGGAATTTCAGAATAATACCCCTCTCGTGTTATGTATATTTCGTTTGGAAGAAGTAGCTCTTTGGATAGTTCCAGTTTGTCTCCTGCTTTATTTTTCCATGAAGATGGCAGCAATTCTAAGAAATCGACAATCTTACCTAAATTTGGATTATCCAGTAAAATATATCCATCTTTATAATCATCAGAATTGCGACTTTTAACTTTTCTCACTTTAGCTCCATCGTTGGCCTTAAGATCATCATCATTTTTAGGATTGTGATTTTCATTAAAGTCGCGAAATACTAACTTAGACTCCTCTATGTCTTTTCTAACACAAATAAATTCTACTCCACTAACACGGCTAAATACAGATTGAAATACAGGTGTATCATGATCATCTTTACCTATCTTAACATATGGATTAGGATCAAGTGTAACATAACGATTTTCTGATGACTCTAATGTCAAATAAACGTATCCAGTTTGAGAAATAAACTGATGTAATTTAAAAGGTAATACAGTATCTTTTTTCTTATCCTTTGCACTTTGAATATTTATTGTCTCAGCCCATACAAGAATCTGAATAATCTTCTGTTCACACAAAACCGCATCTACTCCAATTAAACTTGAGAGTGTTGCTGAAATGACTTTAAGCGAAAGTGGTTCATTTCTTCTTTTATAATCACCTTCATTCCTTATTGCAATAGTTCTCTCCAACCACACTGCAATAGGGTTCCATAATAAAGCCTTTCGAGTCCAGTCAGTAATTGATGTATGATACGCATTAAGAAGTTCGTCTTTTGAAATTCGAATATCCTCAGTGGAATAGGTTAATGACTCAACAATAACATCATCTGGTAGAAATTGGCTGTTAAAAAAACGAGTGGCGACTTTAGCGACCTCATTTTTTTGATCATCAATCGTGCCCGTAGCCATAGTTGCCGAGGTACCAATGCATACAATATTCTTGTTTTTTGCGCCAGCTTTAATTCTTCTATTCAAGAGAGACACATCTGCCCCTTGCCTGCCTTTGTAAACGTGCAGCTCATCATAAACTAAAAATTCAATATTCGATAAAAAAGAATTGCGAAGGCTTTCATCATTTTTCCTGATCATTAGCAACTCAAGCATCATATAATTGGTGAGAAGTATATCTGGTGGATTTGCTATTACTTTATCTCTAGCTTCTTGGGACTCTTGACCTGTATACTTTGCATAAGTAAAAGGTAAATCTCTTCCTGTTCTTTTCTTGTAATTATCTTCAAATCCTGTTAATGCTAATTCTTGTGAATTAATAAGCGCATTTAATGGATAAACAATGATGGCCTTAATTCCAGGTCTCTGGGGATTTTTAAAAAGACTTTGAAAAATTGTGGTGATATAGGTTAAACTTTTACCGGAACCTGTACCTGAGGTAACAATAAAACCTTTACCCTGATTTCCCTTAAGAATTGCCTCTGTTTGATGTTTATATATCTGCCAAGAATTATTTTGGGCATCATAAAATATATCATTAAACTCCTGAGCTAAAACACCACTGTTAATCAATTCCTTTACACTACCCCCGGACTCATATGAAGGATTAAAATGCACCAAAGGCTCAGGATATAAATTACCTGAATCAAATTCTTTTCTAACAGTTTCAAGAATTTTGGCATCGGCAATATTAATAAAACTATCAATATATAATTTATAATTATTGAGTATATCTCTATGTAAATCAAATATGCTTTTCATTGTTTATGCCTAATTTATTATTAAGAAAATATTTTAAATCTTCATTCAAAAATCAGAGATTATTCTTTTCTTATTAAGAGTAAATAATATGGGTAATCAAAACCCTTAAATTACCAATAAATAAGAAATATTCATCATTGTAAATTAAATTAAGAATTTTTGTACTGTTAAATGAGTTAAACTTCATTAACAGATGATTTTTTAATGATTTTACTTATAAATCGTTGAAACTCTATAGATCCAACTACATTGATATCATTTAAGAATCCCAAAACAAAACGACCAGGTGCCTGAAAGCTCTGGACCTGGGCTTTGAAGCGGTATCGTCCATTTGGCTGAATGGGTTGGATATAAGGTATACTCATTGGGAATTCTTCTTTGAGCATTAGGCAAGCTCGAAGACTAAGTTCGATTTCAACTTCTTTATTTAGCGTTTTACCCTGAAAACCAAAGATGTCCGGCTTGTAGAACTGGTGTTGCGCCTCATAACGCATGGGTTTTTCAAGAACTTGGACCGAACCCATTCTTTCAATATTGAAATATTTATTCTTCTTGGTTTTGATTTCAAATGCCGATAGCGATTCGTAATTGTCTGTGAAGCACATCGGCTCAACGATACGGTCAGTAACAGTCTGGCTGTTCGCAGAGTTATAATTTCGGATCAAAAGCTGTTTATTATCAATAATGGCTATCGAAATTTGTTCCACAATTTGGCTCAAATGTGCTTTGAAAATAAGATTAGATCCAATTTGCAACTCGACAGAGTTCTGGACTTTGAGCATAACACTATCGGCTAGTTTGTTTTTTTTGCCACTCGTTTTAATCAGTTTTTCGAGGTAGTCAACCTCTTGTGGCGTAAAAGGTAGGATATCCGTATTGACCACGGAGGAAATCCAATATGTATGTCCCTTACCTCGTTCAATCCTGAACCCTAATTCTTTGAGCAAATCAAAATAGCGATACACCGTTCTTTCGGATGTTCCCAAATGCTTGGTGATGACGCTAATGGATTTGGGTGGTCTTGCTTTCAGGATATTAACTAGCTGATATACCCTGTAAATACGATTTTGATTGTGCATAATTTGAATATTCTGCCAAATTAAGTCAATTTATAGTCAAATAACGGTATTGACCCAATATGACAAGGGTTTTGGTTTTATTTGTAAAATAAACTCAATAGTCCATGAAAAAGCAAAATATTACTTCCTTTCAGCGCTATAGATTTAGCCTAAACTTGATTTTCTTACTTACTGGTATCGAACTTTTCCTTCTAGGTAATCCAATACATGCTCAAGATGCTCCAGTTCGAATACAATCAGATACCTTATTTTTAGATGGTGCTCCTAAGGCCGTAGTCAGATTGAATATCTTTCAGGGAATTAGTGTCAATTTTAATGTCTATACATATTTCTTTGATCCTGATTTCAATAAAACCTTCAAGAACTATCGCAAGTCATACGAACGAACTGTTCGCAAAGAATTGAGTAACCGTCTAAAAGTCTATAATGGTTTCTTCTTTTTTCAATATTTGGATACCACGCGACTTAATCTGGCTGTTACCTCTGTTGACTTTTCAAATTTGAGTCGAGACTCTATCCTTACCAGCGCCGCAGATAATTCAAATACACCTGGTCATTATTTAGCCAGGGCTGGTCGTTCCTACAACTTGGCTATTGGCCTGGCAATTACTTTTGGTCTTGTTACGCCTCTTTTGGCCCCTGTCGTGGGTAGCGTAGGTACTATCGCCTTGAGTGGAGTAGGTGTCTTGAGTGCCCTAATTGCAAACCTATCTGGAAATTCCAACCTCATTCAAGCTGGTAAGGGGTTCGATAAAGAAACTAATACTACTAAGCCTTAATGTTCGTAGGAAGCTAGTTTTGAAAGAGCCTTCAAACCCAATTCATATTCGCTATCAGTCAGACAATAGAATCGTATCTCTGAGAAAATAACACGATCGGCAAACGACTGGTTCCGCAAGGCCTTTAAGTTCTCAATATCATCAAAAAAGGTATGAGCGATTAATCCGATGATTTTAGAATCCCAATAGGAAGCTAATGAAATTAAGTCGTAAATATTGGAATAGTCCAATGTACAAACTTTGGGTTGGTTGATAAAAAATTTAGTTACTACGGTCGAATGATATTCACTTCTTCGATCTTTTGACATCATTCGAAGAGGATGAACCATGAGGTCTAATACATGATGGTCACTCCAAATCGAATCTTTAATCAACATCAAATGAAATTTATGAAAGTTGTACCTCCGACAAGCTAAATTTCGAGTTAGTATAAAGACTTTTCCTCTGTTTTCAAAAACGTTATTGACCGTAAATTGCTCCGCATGAATGTATCCTACATCCCCTAGCCTGATTTCCATTTTGGTAAATCCCCATAGGGTTGGTCGTGTGAACATTTTTCTGAATAAATAAGAGTAGTACTCGGGGTCACAAACCAGTATTAGGTTATCGGCAAATAAGGGGATAATATATCCGATC
>Ga0194129_10004591_pt1 | contig 18218 bp, 17 predicted proteins | sample TA2KigCa35mmetaG_FD_150862 | JGI IMG/M metagenome (GOLD analysis project Ga0194129, IMG submission 150862) | Freshwater microbial communities from Lake Tanganyika, Tanzania - TA2015038 Kigoma Deep Cast 35m | ecosystem: Environmental > Aquatic > Freshwater > Lake | place: Tanzania: Lake...
CGACGCAGAGTTCGGGGAAGGCCACGAGATCCGCGCCCTGCGCGGCCGCCTCGGCGCGGGCGGCGCGGATGCGCGCGGCGTTGCCGCGCAGGTCGCCGACGGTCGGGTTGACCTGGGCGACGGCGATGGCGAGCCCGGCGGCCATCACTCCTGGCCGGTCTTCGCCGCCTTGTGCCCGCCGGGGCCGAAGGCGAGGCGGTCGAGATAGGCGAGCAGGATCGCCGAGACGACGAATGCCATGTGGATGACGACGAGCAGGACGAGCTTGTCGTTCGGGATCGAGCCCACGTCGAGGAAGGCCTTCAGCAGGTGGATCGAGGAGATCGCCACGATCGACGACGCGAGCTTGATCTTGAGCGATCCAGCGTCGAGCTTGCCGAACCAGGAGAGCTGTTCTCCCGAGCCGTCGTCCTCGATGCGGCTGACGAAGTTCTCGTAGCCGGAGATGATCACCATCACCGTCAGGTTCGCGACCATCACGAGGTCCACGAGCGACAGGACGTAGAGCACCATGCGGCTCTCGTCGGCCTCGAACAGCGTCGCGCTGAGGTGGAAGAACTCCTGGAAGAACTTGATGACCACCAGGACGAGCACGAGGATGAGGCCGACATAGAGCGGTGCCTGCAGCCAGCGGCTCGACAGGATGACGCGCTCGATCATGCGTTCGAGCGACTTCGGGCGGGATTCCTTGCTCATGGCGACGGGGCAATAGCAGATTCCCCGCGCCCCCCGCCACAGCCGGGGTCAGGCGGGCTGGAGGCCGGCCTCGCGGACGAGGCGCGCGACGACCTCGCCCGCCGGCTCGGCGCGCGCCATGGCATGGCCCTGCCCCGCCCACATGGCCATCAGCTCGGGGCGTCCCTGCCGCGCCGCCGCCGCGCGCAGCGGCCCGGACAGCGCGCCCTGCACGAGGTAGTCGGGTGCATCGGCCGCGCTCGCGTCGAGCTCGACGAGGAGGCGGTTGCGCAGCCCGCGCGCGTGGCGGCCGGTCACGCCGCGGGTGAGGATCGTCCCGCCGGCGCTCGCCAGCGCGGCCTTGTGGAGCGGGTGGGTCCCCGCCTCCGGGCAGGCGAGGAAGGCCGTGCCGAGCTGCACGGCCGAGGCGCCGAGCGCGAGCGCGGCGGCGACACCTCGCCCGTCCATGATGCCCCCCGCGGCGATCACGGGGATGCGCACCGCGTCGACCATCGCCGGCACGAGCGCCATCGTGCCGAAGAGGGATTCCCCGACCGGGCGCAGGAACGTGCCTCGATGCCCGCCCGCCTCCGCGCCCTGCGCGACCACCGCATCGACGCCGGTGGCCTGCAGCGCGCGCGCCTCGTCCGGCGTCGTCGCCGTCGACATGACGAGGATGCCGCGTTCGCGGCATCCCGCCAGCAGCCGCGGCGGCGGCGGGCCGAAATGCGTGCCGACGATGGCCGGCCGCGCAGCCAGCACGGCATCGACCTGCGCCTCGAGGTCCTCGCCCCAGGAATTGGGGATCGCCGGCGGCGGCAGCCCGAGTTCCTCGTGGAACGGCGCGAGGCGCGGGAGCGCGCGCGCGACCTCTGCCGGCGAGGGCGACGCGGGCGGCAGGACGAAGAGGTTGACGAGGAAGGGACGCGTCGTGCGTTCGCGCGTCGCGGCGCAAGCCTCGGCGATGGCCCGGGGCCCGAGCATCGCCGCGCCGATGCTGCCGAGCGCGCCGGCCTCGGCCACGGCGGCGACGAGCGCGGGCGTCGTCGGCCCGCCCGCCATCGGCGCCTGCACGATCGGGAAGGCGACGCCGAGCCGCGCGGCGAAATCCCGGGCGCGCGCGCTCATCGCCTGCCGTCAGGACGCGACGGCGCGGCGCTCTGCTGCGGTGTCGCGCGCCGCCTTCAGTTCCTCGGCCAGCAGGAATGCGAGCTCGAGGGACTGGGTGGCGTTGATGCGCGGGTCGCAATGCGTGTGGTAGCGGTCCGCGAGCGCGCTCTCGGTGACCTCCTGCGCGCCGCCGATGCATTCCGTCACGTTCTGCCCGGTCATCTCGAAATGCACGCCGCCGGCATGCGTGCCCTCGGCGCGATGGACAGCCATGAAGCCGCGCACCTCCGCGAGGATGCGGTCGAAGGGACGCGTCTTGTAGCCGGAGGCGGACTTGATGGTGTTCCCGTGCATCGGGTCGCACGACCAAACGACCTTGCGACCCTCGCGCGCCACGCGGCGCACCAGCGCCGGCAGGCGCTCGGCGAGCCTGTCGTGGCCCATGCGGCTGATGAGAGTGAGGCGTCCGGCCTCGTTCTCGGGATTGAGCATGTCGATCAGGCGGATCAGCTCGTCGGGCTCCAGCGTTGGCCCGACCTTCATGCCGATCGGGTTGCGGATGCCGCGGCAGAAATCGACATGGGCGCCGTCCGGCTGGCGGGTGCGCTCGCCGATCCAGATCATGTGCGCGGAGCAGTCGTACCAGTCGCCCGAGGTGCTGTCGACGCGGGTCAGCGCCTCCTCGTAGGGCAGCAGCAGCGCCTCGTGGCTGGTGAAGAACTCGGCCTCGGAGATCTGCGGCGTGAGGTCGGAGCGGATGCCGCAGGCCTCCATGAAGTTCAGCGCCTCGGCGATCCGGTCGGCGATGTCTCGGAAGCGCTCGCCGGCCGGCGAGTTGGCGACGAAGCCCTGGGTCCAGCCATGGACGCGGTGGAGGTCGGCGTAGCCGCCGCGCGCGAAGGCGCGCAGGAGGTTGAGGGTCGAGGCGCTCTGCGAATAGACCTGCAGCATGCGCTGCGGGTCCGGCTCGCGCGCGCCCGCCTCGAACTCGATGCCGTTGATGATGTCGCCGCGATAGGCAGGCAGGGTCACGCCGCCGATCGTCTCGGTGTCGGCCGAGCGCGGCTTCGCGAACTGGCCCGCCATGCGGCCGACCTTCACGACCGGCAGGCCGCCCGCGTACATCAGGACGACCGTCATCTGGAGGAACACCTTGAAGGTGTCCCTGATGTTGTTGGCGGAGAACTCGGCGAAGCTCTCGGCGCAATCGCCTCCCTGGAGAAGGAAGGCCTTGCCGTCGGCCACCGCCGCGAGCCTCGCCTTCAGCGCGCGCGCCTCGCCGGCGAAGACGAGGGGCGGGAAGCCCGCGAGCTTGCGCTCGACGGAGCCGAGCGCGTCCTTGTCGCGATACTCCGGCATCTGGCGGATGGGGTGGCCGCGCCAGCTGTCCGGGTTCCATTTCGCGCGCATGATCAACTCTTTGGCTTGAAAGTTTGGCGCGGGACATTAGCCCCGTGCCGGCTCCGTGCGCAACGACCGCGGCGACGCGCCCCCGGAGATCAGGCGGCGTTCACAGGCCGCATCAGGATCCCCATGCGGCGCTCGCGCAGGCGCTTCTGCGCCGCCAGCCCCTCGGGCGCGAAATCGGCGGCGGCCCGGGGCTCGGGCTCGAAATGCCCGAAGCGGTCGACGCCCCGCACGAGCGTCGCGGTGTCGTGCGCGGCGATCGACTGCCGGACCGAGGTCGGGATGTAGCGGATCGCAAGGCCGATCCGGCGATCCGATCCCGTGTTCGGGTCCGAGCCATGGGCGATCTTGACGTGGTGCAGCGACATCTCGCCGGGCTGCAGGACGATGTCGGCCACCCTCGCCTCGTCGACCTCGACCTGCATCTCCTGGCCGCGCGACAGCATGTTGTTGGGCGCGAACGTGTCCTTGTGGGCGGCGATCTCGCCGGCATGCGAGCCCGGCAGCACGCGCATGCACCCGGTCTCGCGCGTGCTTGGGCTCAGGGCGACCCAGGCCGTGAGGATGTCGTAGGGCTCGAGGCCCCAGTAGGCGACGTCCTGGTGCCACGAGATGTAGGCGGGATCCCTCGGTTCCTTGATGAAGAGCACGGTCTCCCAGCACAGGATGTCCGGCCCGAGGATGCCCTCGACGCGGTCGAGGATGGCCGGGCTGCGCACGATGGCGTCGATCGTGGTCGAGTAGAGATGCGGCTTGTGGCGCAGTTCCTTGGGCAGCGGCCCGCCGAGCGAACGCTCGAAGGCCTCGACTCGGCTGCGCGCGGCCGTGGCCTCGCCTGCCTCCAAGACGCGGAGCGGGAACAGGTAGCCGTCGCGCTCGTAGGCGGCCTTCTCGGCGGCGGTCAGCGTGGCAGTCATGCTGGGTCTCCCCCTCGGATGGAACGGCCTCGGCTCGAGGCCATCAGGTGCGCCGCGTCGGCTCGCGCATCAGCACGAACTCCTCGGCGGCGGTCGGATGCACGGCGACGGTGCGATCGAAGTCGCGCTTCGTCAGCCTCGCCTTCACGGCGATGGCGAGCGCCTGGATGATCTCCGGCGCGTCGGCGCCGACCATGTGCGCGCCCACGACGACCTGCGACGCGCGCTCGACGACGAGCTTCATCAGCGTCCTTTCCTCGCGCCCGGACAGCGCGTGCTTCATCGGCCGGAACAGCGCGGTGTAGACGTCGACCGCCCCGCATTGCGCGGCCGCGGCCTCCTCGGACAGGCCGACCGTGCCGAGCGGCGGCTGGCTGAACACCGCGCTGGCGACGCAGGAATGGTCCATGCGCGTCGGGTTGCCGTCGAACAGCGTCGCGGCGAGGCCCCTGCCCTCCGCGATCGCCACCGGCGTCAGGTTGATGCGGTCCGTGACGTCGCCGATGGCGTGGATGCCCGGGGCCGTCGTCGCCTGCCACTCGTCGACCGCGATGGCGCCGGCTTTGTTCAGGGTGACGCCGGCCTCCTCGAGGCCGAGCCCCGCCGTGTTCGGCCGGCGCCCCGTCGCCATCATCACCTCGTCGACCTCGAGTGCGGAGCCGTCCCGGAGCTCCAGCCGCAGGCCGCCCGCGACGCGCTCGATGCGCGCCGCCTCGGCGCCGGCCAGGAAGCGCACGCCCTTGCGCGCCATCTCGGCCTGCAGGTGCGCGCGGCACTCGTCGTCGAAGCCGCGCAGCACGCGGTCGGCGCGGATGACCTGCGTCACCTCCGCGCCCGCGGCGCGGAAGATGCCCGCGAACTCCACCGCGATGTAGCCGCCACCGAGGATCGCCACCCGGCGCGGCAGCTCGCGAAGGTCGAGCGCCTGGTCGGAATCGATCGCCAGCTCCGCGCCCGGGATGGCGAGGCGCTCGGGCCTGCCGCCGGTGGCGACGAGGATGTGGCGCGCCGTGACGCGCCGGCCCGCCACCTCGACGGTGTTCGCGGCGACGATGCGCGCGCGGCCTTCGTGGACGGCGACGCCGGAGCCCGCGAGCAGCTTCGCGTAGATGCCATGCAGCCGGTCCGTCTCGCGATCCTTGGCGGCGACCAGCGCGCCCCAGTCGAGGCGCGCGCGCTCCACCGTCCAGCCATAGCCGCGCGCGTCCTCGAGCTCCTCGGCGAAATGGGTGCCGTAGACCAGCAGCTTCTTGGGCACGCAGCCGCGCAGCACGCAGGTGCCGCCGATGCGGCGATCCTCGGCGATCGCGACACGCGCGCCATGGGCCGCGGCCCGGCGCGAGGCCGCGACGCCCCCGGAGCCGGCGCCGATCGTGAAGAGGTCGTAGTCGAACGCCATGCGTCACTCCTTGATCGCGGCGAGCGTGGCGGAGAGGAATTCGCGCCGCGCCAGCACGAGCACCACCAGCGCCGTCGCGCCGACGAGGAGCCAGGGATGCACGAAGCCGGCGAGCGCCGCGAGCCCGAAATAATACGCGCGCACGCCGGAATTGAAGTGCCGCGTGGCGATGTCGCTCATGCGCGCGGCGCGCGCCACGATCGCAGGCCCCTCCGCGCGGGCGGCGTCGCTGCCGGCGGCCGGGGCCGTGCCCATAAGGATCATGAGGTAGTTGAACTGCCGCATCGACCACGTGAACTTGAAGAACGCGTAGATGAACACGACGATCTCCGCGCCGAGGCGCAGGCGCCAGGAAAGGGCGCCGCCGCTGCGCGCGAAGGGCAGCTCGGCGACGAGGCCCAGGACTTGGTCTCCCGCTCCCGCGACGGCCAGCAGGCCGCCGAGGATGATCAGCGAGGTCTGGGCGAAGAAGTTGGGCGAGCGGGCGATGTGCGCGGCGAGCGTGGCGTCGTAGATGCGGTTCTCGCGCTCCAGCATCCGCTCCATCCAGCGCCGCCGCAGCCGCGCCGTGACGCCCATCAGCCCGTGCGCGGGGAAGCGATGGTCGGCGAGCAGCGTGTAGCCGGTCCAGGCGGCCAGCAGGAAGCCGAAGGCAATTAGGTCCTCCGTCGTCGGCGCGCCTTGCATCGGCTACTCGACGGTCACGCTCTTGGCGAGGTTGCGCGGCTGGTCGACGTCCGTGCCCTTGATCACGGCGACGTGGTAGGCGAGCAGCTGGACCGGCGCGATGTGCAGGATCGGCGCGACGAAGGGATCGACGCGCGGCATCTCGATCGAGGCCCAGGGGATGCGCCCGGCCCTGTCGATGCCCTCGCGGTCCGAGATCAGGATCACGCGGCCGCCGCGCGCGGCGACCTCCTGCATGTTGGACGCAGTCTTCTCGAACAACTCGTCGCTCGGCGCCACGACGATGACCGGCACGGTCTCGTCGATCAGCGCGATCGGGCCGTGCTTCATCTCGCCCGCGGCGTACCCCTCGGCGTGGATGTAGGAGATCTCCTTGAGCTTCAGCGCGCCCTCGAGCGCGACCGGGTAGGACGACCCGCGGCCCAGATAGAGGACGTCGCGCGCCTCGGCGACGGTCGCGGCGAGCCTGCGGATCGCGTCGTCGTGGGCGAGCACCTCGGCGATGCGCGCGGGCGTCTCGCCCAGAGCGACGCAGAGCCGCGCATGCTCGCGCGCCGGGATCGTCCCGCGCGCCCTGGCGGCCGCCAGCGCGAGGCAGGCCATGACCGTGAGCTGCGTCGCCATCGCCTTGGTCGAGGCGACGCCTATCTCCGGGCCGGCATGGGTCGGGAAGACGACGTCGGAGGCGCGCGCGATGGAGCTCTCCGGCATGTTGACGATCGAGGCGATGCGCTGGCCCTCGGCGCGCGCGTGCTGCAGCGCCGCCAGCGTGTCGATCGTCTCGCCGGACTGCGAGACGAAGAGAGCCGCGCCGCCCGGCGCCAGCACCGGCCGCCGGTAGCGGAACTCCGATGCGATGTCGGTGTCGACGGCGAGGCGCGCGAGCCCCTCGAACCAGTACTTCGCGATCTGGCCGGCGTAGTGCGAGGTGCCGCAGGCGATGATCGACAGGCGCGGCAGCGTCGCGAAGTCGAAGGGCAGCCCGGGCAGGCCGACCTCGTGCGTCGCCGGGTTGACGTAGGCGCGCAGCGTGTCGCCGACGACCGCGGGCTGCTCGTGGATCTCCTTGTGCATGAAGTGCCGGTGGTTACCCTTGCCCACCAGCGCGCCGGAGAGCGCGGTCTCGCGCACCTGGCGCTCCACGCGCCGGTCGTCGCGGTCGTAGATCTCGGCGCCCGCGCCGGTCAGCACGGCCCAGTCGCCATCCTCGAGGTAGCAGAGGCGGCGCGTTAGCGGCGCCAGCGCGAAGGCGTCCGAGCCGAGGAACATCTCGCCGTCGCCGAAGCCGATCGCCAGCGGCGACCCCTGCCGCGCCGCGAGCAGCATGCCGTCGGTGCCGGCCACCAGCACCGCGAGGGCGAAGGCCCCGCGGATGCGGCGCAGCGCCATGCTCATGGCCTCGCGCGGCGGATGGCCTGCGTCGAGCAGCTCGGTGATCAGCTGCGCGAAGACTTCGGTGTCGGTCTCGGTCTCGAAGCGGCGCCCGCGCGCGAGGAGCTCGCCCTTCAGCTCGGCGAAGTTCTCGATGATGCCGTTGTGGACGACCGCGACGCGATGCGTGGCGTGCGGGTGGGCGTTGGTCTCGTTGGGGCGCCCATGCGTGGCCCAGCGCGTGTGGCCAATGCCGGTCGTACCCGGAAGCGGCGCCTCGCGCAGCACGGCCTCGAGCCGCGAGAGCTTGCCCTCCGCGCGCCGGCGATCGATGGCGCCGTCGCGCAGCGTCGCGATGCCCGCGGAGTCGTAGCCGCGGTACTCGAGCCGGCGCAGCCCGTCGACCAGCAGGGGGGCCGCCTCGGCGCGACCGATGATGCCGATGATGCCGCACATGGTCGCTAGCCCTTCCTCGCCGCGGCGGCGGCCTTCTGCGCGGCGCGGCGCGCGCGGTAGCGCGTCGCCCAGCCCTCGATGTTGCGCTGGTCGCCGCGCGCCACGGCAAGCGCGCCCGGCGCGACGTCCTTCGTGACCACGCTGCCGGCGGCGACGTTCGCGCCGTCGCCCACCGTCACCGGCGCGACGAGCGCGCTGTTCGAGCCGACGAAGGCGTCGGCGCCGATCTCCGTGCGGAACTTCTCGAAGCCGTCGTAGTTGCAGGTGATCGTGCCCGCGCCGATGTTCGCGCGCGCGCCGACGCGCGCGTCGCCGATGTAGGACAGGTGGTTCGCCTTGGCGCCCGCCTCGAGGCGGGCCGCCTTGAGCTCCACGAAGTTGCCGACATGGGCGCCGGCGCCGACCTCGGTGCCGGGGCGCAGCCGCGCGAAGGGGCCGACGATCGCGCCCTCCGCGACGGTGCAGCCCTCGAGGTGGCTGTAGGCGCGTACCTGCGCGTCGTCGCCGACGCGCACGCCCGGGCCGAAGACCACGTGCGGGCCGACCACGACGTCGCGGCCGAGGCGCGTGTCGGCGGCGAGGAACACGGTCTCCGGCGCGACGAGGGTGGCTCCCTCCTCCATCGCGCGCCGGCGCAGCGTCGCCTGCAGCATGGCCTCCGCCTCGGCGAGCGCGGCGCGGGAATCGACGCCGAAGGCCTCGGGCACGGGGATCTCGACATGGCCGCAGCTGCGGCCGCGGCGCCAGGCATGCGCGATCGTGTCGAACAGGTAGTACTCGCGCTTGGCGTTGTCGTTGCGTAGCCGGCCGAGCAGGTCGAACAGGACCGCGCCGTCGAAGGCGATGACGCCGGCGTTGCAGAGCTCGATGCGCGCCTCCTCCTCGGTGGCGTCGCGCGCCTCGACGATGCGCTCGAGCCTGCCGCGCGGGCCGACGACGAGGCGCGCGAAGAGCTTGCGGTCGGCCGGGCGGAACGAGGCGGCGACGGCCGCGTGGCCGCCGCGGCGGCGCGCGGCGACGAGCCGGCGCAGCGTGCGGGTGGTCACCATCGGCGTGTCCCCGAAGATCACGACGGCGTCGCCCCCATGCTCCTCGAGGGCGGGACGCGCCTGCCGCACCGCATGGCCCGTGCCGAGGCGCTCGCGCTGGACGACCGTCTCGATCGCGACGCCGGGCGCCGCGGCGCGCGCGGCGCGGCCGACCTCCTCCATGCCGGGCTCCGGCCCGACCACGACCACGACCCGCGCGGGGCGAAGCGGCGCGGCGGCGGCGAGGACATGCGCGATCATGGGCTGGCCGCCGATCTCGTGCAGCACCTTCGGGCGCCGCGACTTCATGCGCGTGCCAAGACCGGCTGCGAGCACGACGACGGCTATGTCCCTGGAGTCACGCGGCATGGGATCTTCTTGCAAAAGGGAATTCCTGGGCGCGACGCGCAATGCCATAAGGCGTGGCCCCAGTCCACGGCCTCGGATCATACGCATTATGTCGCAGCCCTTGAACGGCATCCGCTCGGTCGTCTTCGACCTCGACGGCACGTTGGTCGACAGCGCCCCCGACCTCGTCGGCGCGCTCGACACGCTCCTGGGCGAGCATGGCCGCGCTCCGGTGGGCGAGGTGGCGGGGCGGACCATGATCGGCGAGGGCGCGGCGCGCCTGGTCGAGCGTGGCTTCGCGGCGCGCGGCGGCCTCCCGGGCCCGGTCGGCGCGCTCGTGCCGCGCTTCGTCGACATCTACGAGTCGCGGCTGACCCGCGTGACGCGCCCCTTCGACGGCGCCGTCGAGGCGCTCGCGGCGCTGCGGGCCGGCGGCCTCGAGCTCGGAATCTGCACGAACAAGCCGGACCGCGCCACGCACCGCATCCTGGGAGAGCTCGGGCTCTCGGGCTTCTTCTCGGCGATCGTCGGCGGCGACGGCGTGCGCAAGCCCGATCCCGATCCCGTCCGGCGCTGCCTCGCCGCGCTCGGCGGCGAAGCGCGCGACGCCGTTTTCGTCGGCGATTCCCCCGTCGACCTCGCCGCCGCGCGCGCCGCCGGGCTGCCGGTGATCCTCGTGAGCTTCGGCTACACGGCCGTCCCGGCGCGCGAGCTGGGCGCCGACCGCGTCGTCGACAGCCTGCGCGAGATCCCGCCGCTCGTCGGCCGCTGAGGCGGCCTCAGCGCGGCGCCGGGGGGCGCAGATGCGCGAGCATCCGCCCGAAGCTGTTCTCGACCTCCATGCGCAGCGGAAGGCGCGTGAGCGCGACGCCGGGCGCCACCTGGCGCGGATCGCCGATCCAGAACCGGCCTTCCCTCGGGTCGCGCTGGCGATCCGGTCCCCAGGAGACGCGTCGCGCGTAGCCGGCGGTCTGGCGGTAGACGAAGTCGCAGACCCGGGCGGGGCCGGGACCGCCCGGAGCGCCCGGGACCTCGATCGCCTCGGTGCCCCGATCCACCAGTTCCATCGTGAAGCGCCGCCGCCCGTCGAAGCCATCGTAGCGCCCGTCGCAGCTGCCCCCCGCCTCGAGCCGCAGCAGCAGCGCGACGATGCCGGTCAGCGGGTCGAGGGCGCCCGCGACGTCGTCGACCGGCACGGGCTCCCGGTCGTTGTCCTCCGCGCCGACCGGCGCGACCGCGAGTTGCGCGATCCGCCCGTCGCGATAGGCGATCTCGACGCTGCGTTCCTTGCCGCGGAAGTTGCCCCTCTGCTCGAATACTCGCGGCGCCGGGAATGGCTCCGCCGTCGTGCCCGCCACGCGGTTCGACTGCTCCCACGGGAACAGCGTGGACATCAGGCCGCGCGTGCGCAGCTTCGCGCTGAGGTCGTAGCTGCCCCCGTCGAGCGAGATCGAGGCATCGAGCTCGAGGATCTGCAGGCCGCCCGTGTAGATGTCGTAGCTGACGCTTGCCGAGCGGGCCTGCGCGCGCGCGCCTCCGCAGCCCAGGGCCACGAGGAACAGGGCGAGCGCGAGGACGACGCTGGCGCGGGCGGGTTTGGACTGGACCATCGGCCTACCTAGGGCGTGGACGACGGGCAGGCTCGAGGCCGCGGCGCGACCTTCCTTGACACCGACGGAAGCCGCCTCTTATATCCCGCGCTTCCGAAGGGGTCGATGGGGCGCTTAGCTCAGCGGCAGAGCACCGCTTTCACACGGCGGGGGTCGCTGGTTCAATCCCAGCAGCGCCCACCATCCCCTCCCCTCGGCAGGCCGGCGTGGCCACGGGGCACCGGACTGCCTCCGGCGCGCCTTCGCCTCAGGCCGCCACGAAGCCGAGCGGCGCCGCGGAAAGCGGCCGCGACCCCGACGCAGTGACCTCGCTCGTCCGTCCCAGCGTCATCGCGAGCCCGGTGGCCGCGTCGAAAACGATGATGTGGACGAAGAACACGTTGCCAGGCTCGGCGACGTAGGGCTGGCCGCGGTAGAACATCGGCCAGTCCATCCAGTTCGGCGCGAAGGTCGAGCCCAGCGAGTAGCCGCAGGCGTTCATGCGCATCTCGCGGAACCCCGCCGCGTCGAGCACGCGCGCATGGGCGTCGAAGACCTCGCCGATCGGGCGGCCAGGCCGCAGCGCCTCCTCGCAGGCGTGCAGCGCATCGACGCTGGCCGCGTGCATGCCGGCGAGGCGCGGGTCGTGCCCCCCGATCGCGAGCGTGCGCATCAGCGCCGCGTGGTAGTGGCGATAGGCGCCCGCGAACTCGATCGTCAGCATGTCGCGCGCGTCGAGGCGGCGCCGGCCCGTGTGCGTGCGGCAGAGCAGAGCGTGCGGGCCGGAGCCGATGATCTGCTCGTTGGCCGGCTCGTCGCCGCCGCCGCGCAGCACCTCGGCCTGCATCGCCGCGAGGATCTCGCCCTCGTCGGCGCCAGGCCGCGCGAGGGCCGTGCCGGCCGCGAGCGCCTTGTCCGCGAGCGCGGCGGCGTGGCGCGCATGGGCGAGCTCGGCCGCGCTCTTCACCACGCGCAGCCGCGACACGAGGTCCGAGGCATCGGCGAGCGTGCAGAACCCGTCCAGCGCCGCGGAAAGCCGCTGGCCGTTGCGCGCGGTCAGGCCATAGGCCTCCCACTCGACGCCGAGCCTGCGGCCGCCGCAGCGATGCGCGTCAAGGATCGCGCGCAACTCCATCGCCGGCGAGGCGTCGGGCGCGTCGACCCAGATTCGCACGTCCTCGACGACCGAGGTCTGCGCCGCCTGCAGGCGGTCCGGCGCGCGCGTCAGCAGGGTCATGCGCCCGTCGGCGCCGAGATAGAGGCACTGGAAGAACACGAAGCCGAACGTGTCGTAGCCGGTCAGCCAGTACATGCTCTCCTGGCGGAAGCAGAGCAGCCCGTCGAGCCCGGCCTCGGCCATCGCCCGGCAGGCGCGCGCGCGGCGATCCGCGAGCTCGACCTCGGTGAAGTGCAGCTTCCTCGCCATCGCGCCCTCCTCGTCCCTCTTCAGCCGTCCCCGCCCTCGATGCGCTTGCCGTCGAGGGCGCGCGCGGCGCGCGACGCCTCCGCGGCCTCCGCGGCGCGCTCCGCCCCCGGCCGGCCGAAGCGCGCGCGGTTGGCGGCGGCGCGCGCTTCGTCCTGCTCGCGCCGCCGCGCCTTGCGCGCGAGGCGGAGGTTGACGACCTCGCCGCTCACTCGGCCCCGCCCTTGCGGCGCTGGCGCGGGGAGATGCCGCTGTCCTGCAGCCGCGCGACCTCCGCCTCGGAATAGCCCGCCTCGCGCAGGACCTCCGGGCCATCGGCGTTGAAGGGGCGCGGCGCCATGCGGAGCGACGGCCGGCTGCGCGACATCTTCACCGGGATGCCCGTGCCGCGATAGTCGCCCTCCTCGAGCAGCATCTCGCGCTCGCGCGTGTGCGGGTGGGCCATGACCTCGCCGATGTCCATCACCGCGCCGGCGGGGACGCCGTTGCGCGCGAGGTCGTCGGCGAGCTTCGTCGCGTCGTGCCCGGCGAAGAGCGTCTCGAGCTCGGCGCGCAGCGCGTCGCGGTTCGCCACCCGCTTCGCGTTGTCGGTGAAGCGCGCGTCGTCGGCGAGATGCGGCGCGCCCATCATCTCGCACATCTTGCGGAACTGCCGGTCGTTGCCGACCGCGAGGAAGATGTGGCGGTCGCCGCAGCGGAAGCTGTCATAGGGGCTGATGTTCGGATGCGCGTTGCCGATGAGCTGCGGCACCTTGCCCGACATCAGGTAGTTCGCGCCCTGCGGGTGGAGCAGCGCCACCGCGGAATCGTAGAGCGTGATGTCGATCGCCTGGCCGAGGCCCGTGCGGTGGCGGTCGTGCAGCGCCAGCAGGATGCCGATGACCGCGTTCATGCCCATGCCGAGGTCGACCAGCGGCGTGCCCATGCGCATCGGCCCGGACTGCCGGGAGCCGTTGATGCTCATCAGCCCCGCCATCGCCTGCACCGCCGCGTCGTAGCCGGGCAGGCCGCCATAGGGGCCGGACGCGCCGAAGCCGGTGATGTGGCAGTAGATCAGCTTCGGGAAGCGCGCCTTGAGGACGTCCTCGTAGCCGATGCCCCACTTCTCCAGCGTCCCGCTCTTGAAGTTGTGGATCAGGACGTCGGCCGTCTCGAGCAGGCGCATCAGTGCCTCGCGCGCCTCCGGCTTCGCGAGGTCGAGCGCGGCGAGGCGCTTGTTGCGGTTCACGCCGACGAAGTAGGACGCGGTGCCGTCGCGGAAGGGAGGGCCCCAGTCGCGCACCTCGTCGCCCTGCGGCGGCTCGACCTTGATCACGTCGGCGCCATGGTCGCCGAGGATCTGCGTGGCGTAGGGGCCGCCGAGCACGCGCGTCAGGTCGATGACGCGGATGCCGGCGAGCGCGCCGGTGTTGGGCTTCTGCTTGCCGTCCATGGAAGTCTTCTCTCCGGTCTGGCGTCAGGCCGCGAGCAGCGTCGCGGCGAAGCGTGGGTAGGTCTCCGCGATCTCGGCCGCCACGCGCTCGCGGACCAGGGCGCGATCCTCCTCGGCGAGGCCGGGGGTCGTCGCCGCGGCGTCGGCGGCATCATAGTCGAAGCCGGTCGCGGCGCGCAGGCCGGCCGCGGTCTCGCCCGCGTGCACGCTCTCGAGCGCGAAGCGCCCGCGCGCGCGGTCGAAGCCGAAGACGCAGCGACCGGTGACCAGGGCCACCGGTCCGCCGGGCCGGAAGACGCCCGGTGGCGAGGTGCCAGGCGCGCTGACGACGTCGACGCGCGCGGGCATGGTGCGCGGCTCGTGCTCCTCGCGGAAGAGGATCACGCGCGGGACCAAAAAATAGAGATAGGCCGAGCCGAACGAGCCGGGGAAGCGCTGCCTGAGCCCGCCGGGATAGGCGCCGATGCCGAGCAGGTTGATGTTCGCCTGCCCGTCGATCTGCCCGCCGGAAAGGAAGAAGGCGTCGAGGCGTCCCTGCGCGGCGAAGTCGAAGAGCTCGCGCCCGCCCTCGGTGAAGGAGTTGTGGCGCCGGCTGCCCAGCATCAGGACCCGCGCGCCCCATTTCGCGCGCGCGAGCAGCGCCGCGGTGCCGGGCAGCGGCGAGGACGCGCCGACGGCGATGGTCCTGCAGCCCTCGAGCCGGCGCAGGATGGCGGCGAGCATCGCCTCGCGCCGGATGGCGGCCCCGTCGCTCATGCGGCCTGCGCCGGCCGCGCGAGGAAGGCCTGCACCCAGGCGGCGAAGCCCGCCTCGCCGCGCGCGGCGGAGGCGTAGCGCGCCAGCTCGGCGTCGTCGGCGTCGTAGAGGTCCTGGCAGCCGAGCGGCCAGGCGCCGCGCGGCGCGAGCGCCACGCCGCCCACGTACATCGCGGGCAGCACGCCGGCGGCGACCTCCTCGCGCTCGAGCAGCGAGCCGTCGACGACCTCCTCGACCGTGACGAGGGCGCGGCGCGCGGCATGGGCCATGGTCGCGAGCTCGCGCCTGCGGCCGATCCAGACATTGCCCTCGCGGTCGGCGCGCGGCGCGTGGAAGAGCGCGACGTCCGGCGCGATCGCCGGCAGGAGCACGATCGGGTCCTCGCCCTGCGCGAAGGGATTGGCGGCGAGCTTCCAGTCGGCGCGATGCGCGAGGATGTCCGAGCCGATCAGCCCGCGCAGCGGCATGAAGGGGATGCCCTTCTCGGCCGCCTGCAGCGCGGCGTGCACCGCCGGGCAGGTCGTGTCGCGCATGCGGATGCGCCCGGCCTTGATGGCCTCGGTGAAGCGCGGCGCGGGCCCGGCCTCTCCAAGGCTGACGGCCGCGGCCTCGAGCTCGTCGACGCATCCCGCCCCGACCAGCAGGTCGGCCTGGAGCCCGGAGGTCGGGACGGCGACCAGGCGCAGGCCCCTGCGCCCCGCCGCGAGAAGGGCGCGCGTGGCGGCCATCGAGACGCCGGAATAGTCCGGCGGGATGGCGACCAGCTGGCCGGGCTCGATTGCGTCGACGAGGGCTTCGACCGATCGGAGGATCATGCCCCGAAACTAGGCCGATCCCCCGCTTCCGGCCATCACTTCGGCGCGCTCTTTCCGTCGTAGCGGCGCGTCCATTCCGCGAGGATGCGCGCACGATTGGCGGCCGCCCAGGCGAAGTCGTTGCGGATCAGGGATTCCTCGACGCCGGCCGGGTAGTTGGGCATGCGGTTCTCGATGCCCGGCCAGGCCACCTGCGTGGCGAAGGCCGCGTACATCTCGTTCGCCTTGCGGCTCGAGGCCCAGTCCGCGAGGCGCCGCGCGGCCTCGAGGTTGCGCGTGCCCCGCACGATGGCGAAGACGTCCATGTCCCAGCCGCCGCCCTCCTCCATGATCAGCGTCTCTATCGGCGCGCCGCGCGTCTTGAGCTGCGCGCCCAGGAGCTCGTAGGCGATGCCCACCGGGAACTCGCCGGTCGCCGCGTCGCGGCAGGGCTTCGAGCCCGAATGCACGTAGGACGCGACGTTCTGGTGCAGCCGGTCCATGAAGGCCCAGGCCTTCTCCTCGCCCATCATCTGGATCCAGCCGGAGACATGGAAGAAGCCGGTCCCGGACGAGGCCGGGTTGGGCATCTGGACCAGGCCGCGGAACGCTGGCCCCGCGAGGTCCTCCCATGTCCTCGGCGCCGGCAGGCCACGCTTGCCGGCCTCGATGGTGTTGAAGCAGATCGCGGCGGACCAGGCCTCCATCCCGAACCACGCGGGATCCGGCTTCGGGTCGCGGAACACCGGGCGCAGCTGCTCGAAATGCGCGGGGCGGTAGGGCTGCAGGATGCCCTCGGCGTCGAGCACCATGGCCGAGGTGACGGCGAGGCCCCAGATCGCGTCGGCGCGCGGCGTCGCCTTCTCGGCCTGCAGCCGCGCGGTGATGACGCCGGTGGAATCGCGCAGGAACTCGATCTGGATGTCCGGGTGGTCGGCCTCGAAGGCCTTGCGGAACCCGTCGATGAATTCCTGCTCGAGCGTCGTGTAGACGACTAGCCGCGCCTGGGCGCGCGTCGCCTCCGCGCCAGCGGTTGCGGCCAGCGCCGCGAGCATCAATGCGAAGAGCCTCTTCATCGTCGCCTCCCTCGGGCCGGCCGGGGCGGAGGCGGCGCGAAGGACCCGGTGGGGGAACCCGCGCGCTGTCCCGTCCCTTCGCCGGCATGACCCGGATCAGGTTCGAAGGGTCAGCGCGGCGAATGCCCGTGAAGGCATTCCTTGCGCGGTCTCAGCCCCACGACCGGGGCTCCCCTCGGAACGAGGCGAAACATGATCGAATGGCGCGCGGCGTCAAGCCCCGCGCGCGCGGCCTCAGAAGAGGCTGCCCTGGCGGTCGCCCGGCGGCTTCGTCGCGCGCGCCGGCCGCGCAGGCGTTGGCGGGGGAGGCGCGTCGGTCGCCGGCTCGATGCAGCGCGGGTCGTCGTTGCGCACGGAGTTCACGTGCGTGCCCACGCGCGTGGCCTCTAAATCCTCGAAGGCCGGGCCGGCGACGAAGGGCGTGGGGTCGGCGGCGGGATCGAGCCAGGCCGCGCGCGCCTCGCCATCGAGGACGATCGGCACGCGATGGTGGAAGCGCCGCATCGCGCCGCGCGCCTCGGTATTGACGATGGCGAAGGTCTCGGCCGTCGTCCCGTCGGGTCCGCGCCACGCCTCCCAGATCCCGGCGAAGGCGAAGGGCGCGCGGTCGGCGCGGCGGAACAGCACGGGGCGACGGTCCTCGCCCTCCTCCGGCCATTCGTAGAAGCCGTCGGCGGGCACGAGGCAGCGACGCCGGCGCAGCGCCTCGCGGAAGGCGGGCTTCCCGGCGACGGTCTCGCCGCGCGCGTTGATCATGCGCGCAGCTCCGGACATGTCGCGCGCCCAGGACGGCACGAGGCCCCAGCGCAGCGTCGCGAAGGCCGTCGCGCCATCGTCGCCCCTGCGCAGGACGAGGCACGCCGTGGTCGGCGCGACGTTCCAGCGCGCGGCGAGGTTCGGCGCGGGTCCCGCGACGACGAAGGCCCGCCGGATCAACTCGACGGGCGAGACGAGGAGGAAGCGACCACACATGGGCGCGGAATACCCGCGCTCCAGCAGGGGACGCAAGGGCCGAGGGGGGACGATGGCCACCCTTGCCAACCCCGCCCGATGGCCGGTCTAATCGGCCATCCAACGTCGCAAGAGCGAGGACGCAGCCATGGTGAAGTTCGGTGTCGGGCAGTCGGTCAAGCGGGTCGAGGATCCGCGCCTCCTCACGGGCAATGGTCGCTACACGGACGACATCCAGCCGCGTCGCCATGCGCACGCGTACTTCGTGCGCTCGCCGCACGCGCACGCATCCTTCACGAAGGTCGACGCGTCAGCCGCCGCGAAGGCCCCCGGCGTGCTCGCCGTCGTCACCGGCGCCGACCTCAAGGCCGCCGGCATCGGCGACGTCCCCTGCCTGGTTCCGCTGAAGAACCGCGACGGCTCGTCGATGCCGATGACGCCGCGCCCCGCGCTCGCCGTCGGCCGCGCGCGCTTCGTCGGCGACGCGGTCGCGATGGTGGTGGCGGAGACGCTCGCCGAGGCGAAGGACGCGGCCGAGCTCGTCGAGATCGACTGGAACCCGCTGCCCGCGACGACGGACATCGAGGCGTCGGCCAGGCCGGGCGCGCCGCAGGTCTGGGACTTCGCGAAGAACAACCAGGTCTTCGACTGGGAGCTCGGCGACGAGAAGGCGACCGCGGCGGCCTTCGCGAAGGCGCATCGCGTCGTGGCGATGGACTTCGTGAACAACCGCCTGGTCCCGAATTCCATGGAGCCGCGCAACGCGATCGGCGAGGTGACGCCGGATGGCCGCCTGCAG
>Ga0194129_10004593_pt1 | contig 18212 bp, 16 predicted proteins | sample TA2KigCa35mmetaG_FD_150862 | JGI IMG/M metagenome (GOLD analysis project Ga0194129, IMG submission 150862) | Freshwater microbial communities from Lake Tanganyika, Tanzania - TA2015038 Kigoma Deep Cast 35m | ecosystem: Environmental > Aquatic > Freshwater > Lake | place: Tanzania: Lake...
GGGCCCGGGTCGGGGTGGCGCGGCGGGTCACGGCGACGGCGACGGCGACGGCGATGGCGACGGCGACGGCGACGGGGGAGTGGGGCCGTCGGCGAGCATCTCGTCGACGCAGCCGTCCCAGTCCCGGATCGTGCCGACCTGGCGGAGGCTCACCGCGGCGACCTCGGGCTGGAACGTGTAGCAGACGCCGCTCGGCCCCATCGCGAGCTGGTCGGCGCGGGGGTAGCGCTCGAGGTCGGCGCCGCGTCCGAGGCTGATGTCGCAGGCCCGCCGGAGCACGGCGGCGGCCTCGGCGGCGTCGGGGTCGAGGGCCTCGCCGACCCACTTGAGGAAGCCGCCCCGCCACGGCGCGCTCGCGTACGGCTCGGGGTCGACGCAGGCGTGCCCGTCGAGCGTCCAGGTGAGCAGCGCCTCGCCGTCGCGCCGGAGTTGGACGGGCACCGGCCCGCCGGACTGCGCCCCGAACGGCACCGTGACGTCGTACTGGCGGACGACCTCGGCCCGGGTGGCGTGGGCGACGGCCAGCCCGGCGAGGTCGAACTGGTGGGTGCACTGGAGCCGGGGATTGGTCACCTCGCCGACGGCGAGACAGCGGGGCGAGAGCGGCATCCCGACGAGCTCGGCGAGGCGGGCGCCGGCGTCGGGGCAGGTCGTCCACGGCCACCGGGTGGCCTCGGTCGCGAAGCGCACGACCGCGGCACCGTCGTGGTGCAGGGTCACGATGAAGTGGTGGAAGTCGTCCTCGAGGCCGGCCACCGTGGTCCGGTCGTCGAGGTTGACGAGGCGGATCCGGCGGCGGTAGTTGCCGAACGGGTGTCGGACGGTCTCGCCCCGGGGGGCGTCGTCCGGCGCGACGGCGGGCGCGATCGGGGTGCCGCTCAATCCTGCTTGGGCGGGCGCACGTTGACGATCATCGTGAAGACCGACTTCACGACCGGCTCGCCGGTGGCGGCGTCACGCCAGTCGGTCTCGGAGACGTAGAACTCCATCTTCCCGCCGTTCGAGCGCTCCTTCTCGTACACGTCGGTGATGGTGGTGGTGCCGTCGAGCACGTCGCCGACCCGGGGCATGCGGGTGAAGACGAACTCCTGCTCCCCGTGGAGGATGGCCCGGCCGGGACCCCGCAGCTTCTCGACGGGGAGGCCGGCGGCGCCGCCGGTGCCGAGCGAGCCCCAGAACGGCATCACGAAGGGGAAGGTCGGGGGCACCGGCCCACCGGGCTCGTCCTGGCGGTAGACGGGGTCGTCGTCGAGGAGCGCCCCGGCGAACACCCGGACGGGTCCGCGCTCGACCACGACCCTGGTCGTGCCGGTGTTCTGGCCCTTCAGCTCGGTCAGCGCCACGGGATCCCCCTGCTCGTGCGGTCCACGGTTCGTGCGGCCGGTGCCCGCAACCTAGTCGCCGCGCCCGGGCCCCGCCGCGCCCGGGCCCCGCCGCGCCCGGGGCCCCGCCGGTCCCGGGTACCCGGTCGCGGGGCTCGCTACGCTGCGCCCCGGGCCCGGGCCCGCCGGTCCCCGCATCCCGCCGCACCGAGGAGGCCCGTCGTGGGCGAAGCCGTCATCGTCGCCGCCACCCGCACCGCCGTGGCCACCGCCCGCCGGGGCTCCCTCACCGACCACGACGCCTTCGACCTGGCCCAGTTCGCGGTGGGTGAGGCCCTGAAGCGCTCGGGCATCCCGGCCGAGGAGGTCGACGACATCGTCCTCGGCGAGGTGCTCCAGGGTGGGGGCGACATCGCCCGCTACGTGGCCCTCGAGCTCGGGCTCACCCACGTCCCCGGGCTCGCCCACAACCGGCACTGCGCCACCAGCCTGGCCTCGGTCCAGACTGCGGCCGCCGGGATCATGGCCGGCATGGACCGCGTGGTGATCGCGGGGGGCACCGAGAGCATCACCCGCTCGCCGCAGGTGTTCCGCAAGCTCAAGGGCGCCTACAGCGGGGTGGAGCCCTGGCTGTCGCCCAGCCACCGCGAGACGCCCGACGCCCCCAACCGCGACATGTCGATCACGGTCGGGTGGAACACCGCCGTTCAGTGCGGGATCACCCGCGAGGAGCAGGACGAGTGGGCGTACCACTCCCACCGGCGGGCCATCGCCGCAACCGACGAGGGCCGGTTCCGCGACGAGATCTTCGGGGTGGAGGTCAAGGTCGGCAAGGGCGAGACCCGCGTCTTCGACGTCGACGAGCACCCCCGGCGCGACACCACGCCCGAGCGACTCGCCGCGCTGGCGCCACTGCACCCCGAGATCCCCGGCTTCTCGATCACCGCCGGCAACGCGTCGGGCCTCAACGACGCCGCCGGCGCCCTCGTGCTCTGCGACGCCGGGTTCGCGGCGGCACACGGCATCGAGCCGCTCGCGGTGGTGCGCTCGTGGGCCTCGGCCGGGGTGCCGCCCGCCGAGACCGGGCTCGGGCCGACCGTGGCCGTGCCCAAGGCGCTGGAGCGGGCCGGGCTCACGACCGCCGACGTCGCGTTGGCCGAGATCAACGAGGCCTTCGCATCGATGGCCGTGGCCAGCAGCCGGATCCTCGGCCTGCCCCACGAGATCGTCAACGTGAACGGCAGCGGCATCGGCCTCGGGCACCCGGTCGGCGCGACCGGTGCCCGCATGGTCATCACCCTGGTCCACGAGCTGCGGCGCCGGGGTGGCGGCATCGGGGTGGCGTCGATGTGCGCCGGGGGCGGCATGGGCTCGGCGACCGTGATCGAGGTCCGCGGCTGAGCCGCGACCGTCCCGTGTCCCCGTCCCCCGACCTCGCCGCCGACCTCGAGCTCGCGGTCGCGCTCGCCGACGCCGCCGACGCGATCACCACGGCCCGGTTCCGGGCGCGTGACCTCGCGGTGCAGACCAAGCCCGACCGGACCCCGGTCACCGAGGCCGACCACGCGGTCGAGGAGACGGTGCGGGCGATGCTGGCCCGGGCCCGGCCCGACGACGGGGTCGTCGGCGAGGAGTTCGGCGCCACCGGGTCGGGCGACCGCCGCTGGATCGTCGATCCGATCGACGGCACGAAGTCGTTCCTGCGCGGCGCGCCGCCGTGGGCCACCCTGCTCGCCCTCGAGGTCGAGGGGGACCTCGTCCTCGGGATGGTCTCGGCCCCGGCGCTCGGCCGCCGGTGGTGGGCGACCCGGGGCGGCGGCGCGTTCGCGAACGGCGAGCCGATCGGGGTCTCGGGCGTGACCGCGCTCGAGGACGCCCTGCTGTGCCACGCCGACTGCCTGTCGTACGAGTTCTTCGACGCCGGCCCCGAGTTCGCCGCGCTCACGCAGCGGGTGTGGGACCGACGCGGGTTCGGCGACTTCTGGGGTCACGTGCTCGTGGCCGAGGGCGTGGCCGATGTGATGTTCGAGCCGGTGCTCGCCGTCTGGGACGTGGCCGCCCTCGTCCCGATCGTGGAGGAGGCCGGCGGGCGGGTGACCGACCGCGCCGGCGTCCGCCGGGCCGACGGCGGCAACGCCGTGACCACCAACGGACACCTGCACGATGCCGTGCTGGGCATCGTCGGAACCGGGGTCGCCCACCCCGGGGCCGAGGGCGACTGAGCCCGTGACGCACGAGGGAGCGCAACCGTCATGACCACCGATCCGGGTGCGGCCGCACCCGTCACCGTCGGCATCGACATCGGCACGTCCTCGGTCAAGGCGATCGCCGCGACCGACGACGGCACCGTCGTCGCACGGGCCCGGGTCGCGCACCCGTTCCGGGTGCCGAGCCCGGGTCGCTTCGAGCACGACGTCGACGTCGCCTGGCGCCAGGGCCCGCGCGCCGCGCTGGCGGCGATCGAGGCCGAGGTCCCCCGCGACCGGATCCAGGGGGTCAGCGTCGCCGCGATGGTCCCGTCGCTCGCCGCGGTCGACGCCGCCGGGCAGCCGCTCACCGTGGGCCTGCTCTACGGCGACGAGCGGGGGCGCGCCCCCGGGCAGTCCACGGGGAGCCCGGCCGAGACCGGCGAGCTGCGCAACTTCGCCCGCTGGCTGTTGGAGGAGGCGCCGGGGGCGACGGGGCTCTGGCCGGCCCAGGCGGTGGCGAACCACGCCCTGTGCGGCACGGCCGCGCTCGACACCTCCACCGCCGCCACTGCCGCACCCCTGTTCGACTTCACCGGGTGGGACGCCGCCCTGGTGGAGGAGATCGGTGCCCGGGTCGAGCAGTTCCCCCGCCTCGTGCCGACCGGGTGGGAGTGCGGCCGGGTCGACGGCGACGGCCCCGCGCTCGCTTCGGGGTGCATCGACGCCTTCGCCGAGCAGCTCGTGGCCGGTGCCGACCACGACGGCGACGTGCTCGTGATCCTCGGGACCACCCTCATCGTCTGGGCGGTCAGCCCGACGCCCGCCGAGGCGCCGGGCTACTGGACGATCCCGCACACCGCTGCGGGCAAGTTCCTGGTGGGAGGCCCGAGCAACGCCGGTGGGCTCTTCTGCGACTGGGCCCGTCGGATGATCGGCGATCCGGTGGGGGGCGAGGTCCGGCCCGACCGGGTCCCGGTGTGGGCGCCGTACCCCCGCGGGGAGCGGGCGCCGCTGCACGACCCCGACCGCCGGGCGGTGCTCGCCGACCTCGACCTGACCCACGACGGTGCCGCCGTCCGCCGGGCCGCCTACGAGGCCTCGGGCTTCGTCACCCGGCGGATCCTCGACGCGGCCCGCACCCACGGCGGGGTCCGGCCCCGGCGCATCGTGGCGACCGGCGGCGGGATCCGGGTGCCCGAGTGGTGCCAGGCCCTCGCCGACGCCACCGGGCTCCCTGTGGAGTGCGTGGCCGTGCCCGAGGGCGGCGCGCTCGGGTCGGCGTGGCTCGCCCGCATCGCGGCCGGGCTCGAGGCGCCGACCGCGATGACCGAGGGTCGCCGCTGGGCCCGGGCCGGGACCACGGTTGAGCCCGACGCAGTCTGGGTCGACGCGATGGCGGAGCGCTACGAGCGCTTCGTCGAGCTGTCGACCTGAGCGGTCGACCTGAGCGGTCGCCGGGCGCCGCCGCCACCGTGCCCTAGGCTGGCGGGCGTGACCCTGCGCATCACCGTCGACCGGGAGCTCTGCATGGGCTCGGGGAATTGCCAGTTCTGGGCCCCCGGGGTCTTCGACATCGACGACGACGGCGTGGCCGTGGTTCTCGACCCGGCCGCGGCGCCCGAGGACCGGGTCGTGCTCGCCGCCGACGGCTGCCCGACCAAGGCCATCACGATCCACCGCGACTGACGCCCCGCCGTCCGCCGCACCACGGGTGCACGCGTCGCTCCCGGCGCACGCCGCGACCGCTCGGGCCGCGACCGCTCGGGCCGGGCGCCCGCGCCGCTAGGTTCGCGCCATGCCGATCGGGATCTCCGAGGACCACCACGCCCTGCACGAGGCCGTTCGCGGCTGGGTGCAGCGCCACTGCCCCCCGTCCGTCGCCCGGGCCCTGCTCGACGCCCCGCGCGAGGACCGCCCCGAGTTCTGGGCCGGTCTGGCCGACCAGGGCTGGCTCGGCCTGCATGTGCCCGAGGCGCTCGGCGGCTCGGGCTACGGCATCCCCGAGCTCGTCGTGGTGCTCGAGGAGCTCGCCCACGCCGCCGCGCCGGGGCCGCTGCTCCCGTCCGCGCTGGCCACGGCGGTGCTCACGGCGGTGGCCGACCACCCCGAGGCGGTCCGGCTCCTGCCCGGGCTCGCCGGGGGGACGGTCGTCGCTGCGGTGGCCCCGGTCGGGTCCGACCTGCGGGCCACCGCCACGGCCGACGGCCTCCGGGTCGAGGGGACGGCCCGTCCCGTGCTCGGGGCCCACCTCGCCGACCACGTGCTCGCCGGCGTGGCCACGGCCGACGGCCCGGCGTGGGTCGTGCTCGACGTGGGCCCGGGCGTGACCGTGACCGAGCTGGCCACGCTCGACCCGACCCGCCGGGTCGCCGAGGTGACCGTCGCGACCGAGATCCCCGCCGGACGGGTGCTCGTCGGCGTCGACGACGTCCTCGTGGCCGATCTGACCGCCGTGCTCGCGGCGGCCGACCTGGTCGGCACTGCGCAGTGGTGCATCGACACCGCTGCCGCGTACGCCAAGGACCGCGTGCAGTTCGGCCGCCCGATCGGGCAGTTCCAGGGCGTCAAGCACAAGTGCGCCGACATGCTCGGCCGGGTCGAGCTCGCGCGCGCCGCGGCGTGGGACGCAGCACGGGCGGTCACCGACCCCGCCACGCGGACGCTCGCCGCCGCGTCGGCGCTTGCGCTCGCGCTCGACGCTGCGTTCGACAACGCCAAGGACTGCATCCAGGTGCTCGGCGGCATCGGCTTCACCTGGGAGCACGACGCGCACGTGTACCTGCGCCGGGCCATGACGCTGCGCGCGGTCGTCGGTGAGCCCACGGAGTGGCGAGCCCGCGCCGCCCGCCGAGCCCTGGCCGGGGATCGCCGACCGCTCTCGGTGGAGCTCGGCCCCGACGCCGACGCCGTGCGCGCCGAGGTGCGGGCGTTCCTCGACGAGGTCGGTGCGCTCGACCCCGACGCCCAGCGACGCCGCATCGCCGAGGCGGGCTACCTCATGCCCACCTGGCCCACCCCGTGGGGGCGGGGGGCCCGGGCGGTGGAGCAGGTGGTGATCGAGCAGGAGTTCCGGGCCGCGAAGGTCCGCCGACCCTCCATCGTCATCGGGGCGTGGGCGCTCCCGCCGCTCATCATGTACGGCACCGAGGCTCAGCAGCAGCGGTGGATCCCGCCGACCTTCACCGGCGAGATCACCTGGTGCCAGCTGTTCAGCGAGCCGGGTGCGGGCTCCGACCTCGCCGCGCTGGCGACCCGGGCGACCCGGGTCGAGGGCGGGTGGATGGTCACCGGCCAGAAAGTCTGGACGTCGATGGCCCGCGAAGCGGACTGGGGCATCCTGCTCGCCCGCACCAACCCCGACGCGCCCAAGCACGACGGCATCAGCTGCTTCATGCTCGACATGCGCTCGCCGGGGATCGACATCCGGCCCCTGCGCGAGCTCACCGGCGACGCCTTCTTCAACGAGGTCTTCTTCGACGACGTGTTCGTCCCCGACGACTGCCTGGTCGGGGCCGAGCACGACGGCTGGCGCGCGGCCCGGACCACGCTGGCCAACGAGCGGGTGTTCATGGGCGGCGGCCAGACCCTCGGGCACCACCTCGAGCAGGTGCTGCAGCTCGTCACCGCCGACGGGCTCGACGCCGACCCGCGGGTCCTCGACGAGGTCGGTGGTCTGGTGGCCTCGGCGCACGCGCTCGCGTGCCTGGGCTTCCGCCTGACCCTGGCCGCGCTCTCGGGCGCCGACCCCAGCGGGTCGGAGGCGGCCGTTCGCAAGCTCCTCGGGGTGCTCCAGGACCAGAAGATCACCGAGGTGGGCCTGCACCTCGCCGGCACCGAGGGGGCGGTGGCCGACGGTGCGGCCGCGTCGTGGAGCCGGGCGTTCCTGTTCAATCGGAACCTGACCATCGCCGGGGGGACCAGCGAGATCCAGCGCAACATCATCGCCGAGCGGGTGCTCGGCCTGCCCCGGGATCCGTGAGCCGCCGGCCCCCGGCCCTCAGGGCCCCGGGGGCAGGAGCAGGTCCTCGCCGGGGTGAATGCGGTCGACGTCGCCGGACGCGATCCGGTCGGCGTTGGCCGCGCACAGCGCCCGCCAGTAGCGGTCGATCACGACCAGGTCGTCGCCCCCGGTGCGGGCCCGGACCACCGCGGCGGCGATGCCCCACAGGTGCTCCCCGGGTGCGACCCGGTGCGTGCCGGACGGGTCCACGACCGCCGGGACCGGTGGGGCGACCGGCGCCGGGATCGGCGTGGTCGTCGGCGCGGCGACGGGTGCAGTGACGGGTGCAGTGACCGGTGGGGCAGACGGTCGGGCGGCCGGAGCGGTGGGAGCGGTCGGAGGGGTGGGAGGGGTCGGGGCCGAAGGTGGCGCCGGGACGGTCGCCGGGGTCCCGGGTGCGGTGGTCCGCCCCGAGCGGACGGGGGCGAGGGGCGGCACCGCGGTGGGGGTGCCGAGCGGGGGCACCGGGTCGTGGGCCCCGAGCGGCGTGAGCCCGGTCCGGACCGCGACCGCGACGCCGGTGGTGGCGACCCCCGGGGTGAGGGCCGTGGCGGCCCGTGGGCTCAGGGCCGTGGCGGCCCGTGGGCTCAGGGCCGTGGCGGCCCCAGGGCTCAGGGCCGTGGCGGCCCCAGGGGTGAGCGCCGTGGCGGCCCCAGGGGTGAGCGCCGAGGCGGCCCCAGGGGTGAGCGCCGAGGCGACCAGGACCCGCAGGACCGCGGGGGCGACCCCGGCGGCGATCCGGTGCAGCGCCCGGCCCCCGGGGCGGGCCCCGACGCAGCCGGCGGCCACGGCGAGGACCGTGACGACGAGGAGCCAGGCGGCGCACCCGAGCAGCGCGAGGCGGGCCACCGCCAGGGTCGCCGCCTCGGGGCTCGTCCGGGCGAGCCAGCGGTCGAGGTCCGACCACCCGATCGGCGCCCGGACCCGGGCGGCGCCGAAGAGCGTGGTGCTGGCGAGGACGACGAGGGTGGCGAGGGTGAGGCGGGCGCGCACGGGGCCGGGGGACACCGCGTCACGGGCCCGTGACCGGTCCCACCGGTCCCGCCCGGTGCGCGGGCCCGGTGGTAAGTTGCAGCGGTTCGTCCGGTCGTCGGAAGGGGAAGCGTGGACGCGCTGGCCGCAGACATCCTGATCATCTTCGAGCGGGGCGTGCCCAACGGGCTCGAGTTCCTGTGGCGCTGGGCCCACGTGCTCGTGGGCATCGTGTGGATCGGCCTCCTGTACTACTTCAACTTCGTGCAGGTGCCGGCGTTCGCCGAGCTCGACGCCGGGGCCCGCAACCAGGCCACCGACAAGCTCGCGTCGCGGGCGCTGTGGTGGTTCCGGTGGGCCGCGGTCGCCACGCTGGTCACCGGGATCCTGATCCTGCTGGCCCAGAGGGACGGCGGTGGTGGGTCACTGCTGTTCGCGAGCGACTACTGGCGCACCTACGCCGGGATCAGCATCTCGACCGGGATCCTGCTGGCGCTGACCATGTTCGCCAACGTGTGGCTGGTGATCTGGCCGAACCAGAAGAAGGTCATCGCCAACGCCCGCAACGTGCTCGCCGGCGGCGAGGCCGACCCGGCCGCCGCGGCGGCGGGGCGCAAGGCGCTCATGGCCTCGCGGCAGAACGCGATCTTCTCCTTCACCATGCTGTTCTTCATGGTGGGCACCAGCCATTTCTTCACCAGCTGGGGCCTGATCGGCGAGGCGTCGGGTGGGGAGCGGGCCCTCTACTGGGCCATCACGATCGTGCTGTTGCTCGTGCTCGAGTGCAACGCCCTCGGCCTGCTGGGTGGCACCGGGACCGGTGGCCCCCGGGTCATCTACGACAACCACAAGAACGCGATCATCACCGGCCTGGTGCTGGTGGTGGTGTGGTACGTGGTCTGGATCCTGGCCTTCGGCGCTCCGTAGCCACCGCCTCGGAACGTGCACACCGACGGGCGCCCCTCCGGGGGCGCCCGTTCGCGTGGTGGCATGTCGCTCGAGGGCGCGTGGCGAGGCCGGGTCCTCCCGGTGCCACCCGGGTCGATGCGGTGGGCGACGGAGCGACCGGGCGGAGCTACAGGCCGAGGTGGCGGGCGATGCGCTCGCGGTGCTCGGCCGGGGTGCCGAACAGGAGCGAGCACGCCTTGTTGCGGCGCACGTAGAGGTGCATGTCGTGCTCCCACGTGTAGCCGATGCCCCCGTGGAGCTGGATGCCGTCCTTGCTCATGAGGCGCTCGCAGTCGGCGGCGGCGACCTTGGCCGCCGAGGCGGCGACGGCCCGACGGTCGTCGTCCTCGGCGATCGTGAGGGCGGCGAAGTACGACGAGGCCCGGGCCTTCTCGAGCGCGACGATCAGGTCGGCGAACTTGTGCTTGACCGCCTGGAACGAGCCGATGGGCACGCCGAACTGCTCACGCTGCTTCGCGTAGTCGAGGGTGATGTCGAAGACGGCCTGGCTGACCCCGACGCTCTCGGCCGCGGTGGCGGTGATCGCCTCGTGGAGCGCGCGCTCGAGTCCGACCGTGGTCAGGGTCCCCGGGGTGCCGAGCACGCGGTCGGCGGGGATCTCGATCCCGTCGAGGACGACCCGGGCGAGGCTGCGGGTGGCGTCGAAGCCGGCGATCGGCTCGATCCGGGCGTCGGCGGCCGGGACCACGCACACGGCGAGCGCATCGGGGTCACCGCCGGCGAGGTGGGCGACGACGGCGATGTCGGTGGCGGCCGGGGCCTCGAGCACGTACTCCTTGACCCCCTCGAGCCGCACGCCGGCGCCGGTCTCGGTCGCGGTGGTCGCGAAGGCGTGGAGACCGATGCCGTGGCCGGGCTCGTGCAGGGCCAGGGTGCCGGTCACCGCACCCTCGGCGACCCCGCCCAGGAAACGGGCCTGCTGGTCGGTGGTCCCGAGGGCGCGGACCACGGGGACGAAGCCGGCGATGGTCGGCAGCAGCGGCCCGGGCGCCACGACCCGTCCCATCTCCTCGGCGACGATCGCCAGCTCGACCGCGCCGAGGCCGAGCCCGCCGAACTCCTCGGGCACGGTCAGGGCGGGCCAGCCCAGCTCGACCATCTGCGCCCAAAGGGGCGCGACGGGGGCGGCGTCCTCGACGACGGCCCGCACGAAGGTCATGGGGCACTCGCCGGCCAGCATGGTCCGGACGCCGTCGCGCAGCTCTTCCTGGTCTTCGGTGAAGTCGAGTTCCATCGGGGGTGACCCTACCCGACGCTCCTGACGGCGGTGTCACCCACCCCGGTCGGGGTCGACGAGCGCGGCGAGGGCCCGGCGGTCGACCTTCTGGGCCGCGGTCAGGGGCAGCGCCTCCACCACCACGAGCGCCTCGGGGAGCTTGTGCCGGGCGAGCCGGTCGGCGGCGAAGGCCCGGAGGTCCTCGAGCGACGGGGGTGCGCCCGGGTCGCGGGGGACCACGCAGGCGACCCCGACCTCACCCATCACCGGGTCCGGTCGGGTCGCGATCGCCACGCCGGCCACGGCCGGGTTGGTGGACAGCACGGCCTCGACCTCGACCGGGTACACGTTGTACCCGCCCCGGACGTACATCTCCTTGTGGCGCCCGACGAGGCGCAGCCGCCCGCGGTCGTCGACCCAGCCGAGGTCGCCGGTGCGGATGTGGCCGCCGGCCGTGAACGCGGCCCGGGTCCCCTCGGGGTCGTTCCAGTACCGGGCCATGGCCGCGAGGGAGCGCAGGCAGACCGCGCCGACCTCGCCGGCGGGCACGGGACGGTCGTCCTCGTCGAGCACGGCGAGCTCGACCCCGGGCAGGGGGCGGCCCACGCTCACGACGGCGTCCTCCTCGGGGTCGTCGAGCGCGGTCCCGAGCCCGATCCCGGCCTCGGTGCACGAGTAGCGGGACGCGAGCGGGGCGCCGAAGCGGGCCCGGGCCTCCTCGGCGAGACCGGGGGTGATCGGGGCGCCGCCGACGACGATGGCCCGGACCGACGAGAGGTCGTGGGTGTCGAAGTCGGGCTCGCGCAGCATGAGCGCGAGCTGGGTCGGCACCCCGCCGACCGAGGTCATCCGCTCCGACGCGATCAGGGCGAGGGCCCGGCTCGCCGACCACCGCTCGAGCAGGAACGCGCAGCCGCCGCGCCGGAGGTTCCCGGGCAGCTTGGTCATGAACGCGAGGGTGGCCGCCGACGTGCCGTTGTAGGTGCGGCCCCCGGTGCCCCACGCGTCGCCGACGTCGGTGTCGGTGATGAAGGCCAGCTGGCGGTTGGTGTAGACGGCGCCCTTCGGGGTGCCGGTGGTCCCCGAGGTGAAGACGATTGCCGCGTCGCGGCCGGGGTCGGGCGCGAGCGGGGGTGGGGTCGCCCCGGGGATGCGCAGGCCGGGGAGGAGCTCGTCGAGGGCACCCGCCGGCGTGTGCTCCTCGATGCGGTGGTCGCCGCCGGCGAGGCCGGGACCGGCGAGCACCAGGGCGGGCCCGGCCAGGTCGAGGATGGCCGCCCGCTCGGGTCCGGCCAGGCGGTCGTTGACCCCGGCGGTGATGGCCCCGACCTTGGCGGTGGCGAGGTAGGAGACCAGGTACTCGATCCCCGGCGGCAGGACCAGGGCGACCAGGTCGCCCGGGCCGACCCCCCGGGCCACCAGCCCGGCGGCGGCCTCGTCCGAGACCCGGTCGAGCTCGGTGTAGGTGATCTCCCAGCCTGCCGGGGCCACGAAGGCGGGGGAGTCGCCGAACCGGCGAGTGGCTTCGCGTAGGGTCTCGGGAATCATCCGGGCTCCGGGGCGGGATCGGCTCGGCGGGCGGCTCGGTCGTGGGACGGGTCCGGGCGCTGGCCGGACCAGGACCAGGACCCGGACCAGGATCAGGATCAGGACCAGGAAGACTCCCGACGTGGCCGAAGCGTACACATCAGCGCCGGACGGCTCCGGGCCCACCACCGGCGCACCCGGCCGCCGGCGCGAGCTGCGGGCCCAGGGGCGCCGGACCATGCAGCGGCTCCTCGACGCCGGGCTCGCCGTGTTCGCCGAGCGGGGCTACCACGCGACCCGGGTCGACGACGTGGTGCGCGTGGCCCGCACCTCCCACGGCACCTTCTACCTGTACTTCGCGAACAAGGAGGACCTGCTGCGGGCCCTGGCCGTGGACTGCGCGGCACGGCTCGAGACCCTCTCGGGCGCGATCGGGCCCATCGACGCGGGCCCGGCGGGCTTCGGCGCCCTGCGCGCGTTCCTCGCCGACTTCCTCGCCGTCTACGAGCGCTACGGGCCGGTGATCCGGGCCTGGATGGAGGGTCAGGTCGGCGATCCGGAGGTCGACCGCCTCGGGCTGCACGCGTTCGCAGCCATCCGATCGGTGCTCACCGACCGGATGCGCACGGTCGGTGCGGTCGCCGACGACGAGGTCGCGGCCACTGCGCTCATGGCCATGATCGAGCGCTTCAGCTACGTCGTGGCGTCGCAGCGCTTGGCCGGCGACGACGATGTCGTGCTCGACACGGTGGCCCAGATCGTCCACCGGGGCTTCTTCGGGGCTCCGGGGCCCACCCCGGCCTGAGCGGTCGGCGCCTCAGCCCCGGCCGAGGATGACGGTGCCGGTGGCCGAGAACCAGCCTCCCGTCCCGTTGACCGCGCAGAGCTCGGCGTCGGGGACCTGACGCCCCTCGGCCTCGTGGCGCAGCTGGCGCACCGCCTCCACGAGCAGGAACATCCCCCGCATGCCCGGATGACAGGCCGAGAGCCCACCGCCGTCGGTGTTGGTGGGCAGCGCCCCGCCGAGGCGGAGCTTCCCGTCGGCGACGAACGGCCCGCCTTCGCCCTTGGCGCAGAACCCGAGCGCCTCCATGGTCAGCACCACGCTGCCGGTGAAGGCGTCGTAGAACTGGCAGCAGTCGATGTCGGCGGGGGTGACCCCGGACCGTTCGAAGGCCTGGCGCCCCGACCGGTAGGCGGGGGACTCGGTGACGTCCTCCCACTCGCTCATCGTGGTGTGCGAGGTCGCCTCACCGGTGCCGAGCACGAGGATCGGGGTCTTGGCGAGGTCGCGGGCGCGTTCCTCGGACGTGAGCACGATCGCACCACCACCGTCGGAGCGGATGCAGCAGTGGAGCTTGGTGAACGGGTCGGCGATCATGCGGCTGGCCTGGACGTCGGCGATGGTGATGGGGTCGCGGTAGTAGGCCTCGGGGTTGTGCGAGGCGTTGAAGCGGGTGCTCACCGCGACCTCGGCCAACTGCTCGATGGTGGTGCCGAACTCGATCATGTGGCGCCGGGTGGCCATGGCGTACTTGGAGATGATCGTGTGCCCGAAGGGCATGTCGAACTGGAACGGGCCCCGGGCCGCGAAGCCGATGTTGGAGGTGCGCCGGCGCTTCTTGAGGTCGGCCCGCGTGGTGGAGCCGTAGACGAGCAGCACGGTCTCGACGTGCCCGGCCTGGATGGCGGCGACCGCGTGCTCGACCATGAACTGCCAGGAGCTGCCGCCCACGCTGGTGCTGTCGACCCAGTCGGGTCGGAGCCCGCAGTACTCGGCGACCTCGATCGGCGGGTTCATCCCGGTGCCGCACGACCCGAACCCGTCGATGTCGGCCTTGGTCAGCCCCGCGTCGGCGACGGCCCGGCTCGCGGCCTGGTAATGGAGCTCGAAGACGGTCTTGTCGTCGACGCGGCCACAGTCGGAGAGCGCCGCGCCGACGATGGCGACGCGCCGGGGTTCGGGGCTCAGCGGGGCCGCCACTGGATGCGCGTGCCCGACTCGAACAGCTGCTGGCCCTCGGCGATGGAGTCCTGGCTGGTGCCGAGCCCGACGTAGGCGTACCCGAGCCGCACGGCGGCCCGGCTGCCGAACTCCCGGGCGCCCCAGATGGCCCGGACCGTGCCCTCGATCGCGAGCTTGGGCTGCGCGGCGATGGCCTCGGCGCAGAAGGCGGCGGCGTCGAGGAGCCGGTCGCCGGGCACCACCTCGCTGACCATCCCGATCTGGTGGGCCCGCTGGGCGGTGAGCCGCTCGTAGTTGCCCATGAGCGACATCCGCATGATCTCGCCGAACGGGGTGATGCCGGCCATGTGGATCGGCTCGAACGACGCGGTCATCCCGTAGGTGACGTGGGGGTCGAAGAAGGTGGCGTGCTCGGCGGCGATGATGAACTCGACCTCGCCGAGCATGTAGAAGGCCCCGCCGCAGGCCATCCCGTTCACCGCCGCGATCACCGGCTTCCAGAGGTCGCAGCTCTTCGGCCCGAGGTTGTCGCCGGGGTCGTTGAAGTGGAACGGGGTGCCCCCGTGCGAGCCGACGATGGTGTAGTCGCTGTCCTCGGTCGACGCGCCGCCCATCTGCTCCATGCGGTCGATCCCCGTGCAGAACGCCTTCTCGCCGGCGCCGGTGAGCACCGCGCAGCGGACGTCCTCGTTGAAGCGGAGGCTGCGCCAGATGTCGCGCATCTCCTTCTGCATCAGGTGGTTGAACGCATTGAGCCGCTCGGGGCGGTTGAGGGTGATCCACGCGACGCCGTTGCGCTCCTCGTAGGTCACCGTCTCGTAGTCGCGCGTCGCCATGATCGGCTCCTCGGATCGGGGGCGGAGGGTCGGGGGCGGAGGGTCGGAGCGGGCGGGTCCGGGGCGGCGGCCCGGTCAGCCGATGCCGAGCCGGGCGATGCCCGGGTTGATCGTGTTGAACACGAACTTGTGCAGCGTCGGGCCGATCTCGGCCGGGTCCCACTGGGTGGGGTTGCCCTCGCGGTCGGTCGACTGGAACTGCTGGCCCAGCTCCCACGGCTTGTAGACCGCGAGCGAGTTGCCCACGACGCGCAGCACCTGGCCGGTGACCGGGATGGAGTCGTCGGAGGCCAGCCACACCACGCCCGGGGCGGAGTTGCCCGGGTTCATCCGGTCGAAGGTCTCGTACTCGTCGGGGTGGCGGACCACGACGTCCTGCTTGGCCGCCCCGACCATGCGGGTGAAGCCGCCCGGGCCGATGCAGTTGGCCCGCACGCCGTAGCGGACGAGCTCGAGGCTGGCGATGATCGTCATCGCGGCGATGCCGGCCTTGGCCGCGCCGTAGTTGGCCTGGCTGGCCTGCCCCTGGAGCCCGGCGCTCGAGACGGTGTTGATGATCGAGGCCCGGGGCTGGCGGCCCTCCTTGGACTCGGTCCGCCAGTACTCAGAGGCGTGGCGCATGGTGTTGAAGGTGCCCTTGAGGTGGACCCGGATCACCGAGTCGAACTCCTCCTCGGACATCGAGAAGATCATCCGGTCGCGCAGGATGCCGGCGTTGTTGACCAGCACATCGAGGGCGCCGAAGGCGTCGATCGCGCTCTGCACGATGCGGCGGGCGCCCTCGAAGTCGCTGACGTCGTCGCCGTTCACCACGGCCTCGCCACCCCGGCTGCGGATGACCTCCACGACCTCCTGGGCCGGGCTCAGGTCGGCGCCCTCGCCCACGACGGAGGCGCCGAGGTCGTTGACCACCACCTTGGCGCCGTGGGCGGCCAGGGCCACCGCCTCGCCGCGCCCCACCCCCCGACCTGCTCCGGTGACGATGGCGACCTTGCCGTCGAGCATGCCCATTTGCGCGTGGTACCTCCGGGACAAGAGACTGCGGAACGTCGGTTCCTGACGTGCGCGTCAACCTAGTGCGGGCACCGACGGGCCGGTCAAATGGCCGGTGCCCGAGGTCCGGCGCACGCCGGCAGGGGAATCGAACCCGAGCGAACCAGAGCGAACCAGAGCGATCCAGGAGGACCCGTGGCGGTCGACACCAGCATCATCGGCAAGCCGGCGGGCGCCCGGCGCGTGCACGTCGAGCGGGGTCCGGTGGAGTTCTTCGCCACTGCCCTCAAGGACGACAACCCCGTGTACCACGACGCCGCGGTCGCGGCCGGCGCCGGGTTCGCCGGCATCCCCGCCCCGCCGACCTACTCGTTCGTGATGGGGCACCCGGGCGCCTGGCCCGACGACCAGCCGCCCGACCCCACCGGCGGCAGCCACCCGGGCTTCGCGATCATCGGTGGTCTCATGCGCGAGCACGGCGGTCTCGTGCTGCACGGCGAGCAGGAGTTCGTGTACCACCGGCCGATCGTGGCCGGCGACGTCCTCGACGGCACGAGTGTGATCGCCGACGTCTACGAGAAGGAGGCCAAGGGCTCGATCATGGTCTTCGTCGTGACCGAGACGCTGTGGCGCGACGCCGCGGGCGACCCGGTGGTGACCGAGCGCTTCAACCTGATCCACCGGCGGAAGGCCTGACGTGGCCGGGCGGCTCGAGGGCAAGGTCGCCATCGTCACCGGCGCCGGGCAGGGGATCGGCCTCGCCTACGCGCAGCGGTTCCTCGCCGAGGGGGCGAAGGTCGTGGTGGCCGAGCTGGCCGAGGAGCGGGGCGCGGCGGCCATGGCCGCGCTGGCCGGGGCCGGGGAGGCCGAGTTCGTCCGCACCGACATCGCCGACCCCGCCTCGGCCCAGGCCTGCGTCGACGCCGCGGTCGCCCGGTTCGGCACGGTCGACGTCCTGGTCAACAACGCGGCGCTCTACCACGACATCGACAACACCGACGCCAGCTACGAGTACCTCCTGAAGGTCTGCTCGGTGAACCAGCACGGGACCTGGCTCATGAGCCGGGCGGTCGCGCCGGTGATGGTGGCCCAGCGCTGGGGGCGCATCGTGAACCAGTCGTCGGGAGCGGCGTACTCGTACATGTTCCCGCCCATGGACTTCACCGGCCTCGGGAACTTCAGCTACTCGATCACCAAGTGGGGGATCGTCGGGCTCACCAAGTTCATGGCCGCGCAGCTGGGGCAGTACGGCATCACCGTGAACTGCATCGCACCAGGCATCACCATGACCGAGGCGACGAAGAAGGTCGTCCCCGAGCCGTTCCTGGCCGGGATGACGGGCATGACCGCGATGAAGGAGCGACTCGAGCCCGAGGACCTCGCCGGCGCCGCAGTGTTCTTCGCCTCCGACGACGCCCGCTACTGCACGGGCCAGACCCTCGTCATCGACGGCGGCCTGGCCATGCCCGCCTGATCCGTCCTGACGGCGCCGGTGCTCCCGGCGCGGGTGGGGGGCTCAGACGTTGCGGACGACGCTGGGCCGGAAGGCGAGGCTCTGCGCCCCGGCCGGGACGGCGTCGAGGCCGGCGTCGACCGCCGCGACCTCGGGGCCGCACGCCGCGGCGAGGGGAGCGAGCCGGTCGAGGTCGAAGCCGTAGATCGTGGCGGCGTTGCCGCCGAGCATGGCCGCGACCTCATCGCGGGACACCCCGGCGAAGGTCAACTGGATCGCCTCCTTCGAGAACGGCGCCGTGCCCTCGAGGTGCGGGTAGTCGCTGCCCCACATGATGTGGTCGGTGCCGATGTGGGCCCGGCGCATGCAGTCGTCGCGGTGCAGGAAGCTGGCGGCCACCGCGCAGTTGGAGGCCCAGTACTCGCTCGGCATCTTCTCGAGCAGCTGGGGCTGCGCGAAGCGCAGCTCGCCGATGTTGCCGCCCGCGATCTGGGGGTAGAAGCCGTCCATGGTCGCGAGGGCCTGGCGGATCCAGTTGCTGCCCTGCTCGGCGAGCACCAGCCGCAGGTCCGGGAACCGGTCGAAGATCCCGCTCATGATGAACGTCCACAGCGGCCGGTGGGAGAACCAGGACGCCTCCATCAGCCACAGCGACAGCGACGCCGGGTGGTCGCCGTAGTCGGGGGTGTGGCTGCCCGTGTGGGCATTGACCACGACGTCGCGCTCCTCGCACGCCCGCCAGACCGGGTCGTACAGCGGTGCGTGCCGG
>Ga0194129_10004596_pt1 | contig 18211 bp, 10 predicted proteins | sample TA2KigCa35mmetaG_FD_150862 | JGI IMG/M metagenome (GOLD analysis project Ga0194129, IMG submission 150862) | Freshwater microbial communities from Lake Tanganyika, Tanzania - TA2015038 Kigoma Deep Cast 35m | ecosystem: Environmental > Aquatic > Freshwater > Lake | place: Tanzania: Lake...
AGGATGACACCAAAACCAAATTTATTTCAAATCTGGTGACCCATTACCGACACAGTCACATCAGTTACTGGAATAAGTGCTGGGGTCGCAATGGTGACAGGTACCGGGGTCATTGGTTCAAGGATTACGATATCGAAAAGGCCAAGGTCAACAATCGAGCCAAACGTCAGATTATACGCAAGGCCGGTACAGTACTCAAGACCATGGGCATTGGTCCAAGGCACTTCAAAAGGCTACAGGAGACCGATGTCAAAACAATGGACCTTGCCCTCAAGGTTCTAGGCCAGGATTGAACCTGGCTCGCCTATGAGGGTCTGAGTGGCGCCCAGTACAGGAGGAGTGAAAGGGGGGGTATGTTTGTTTTCTGTTGACTAGTTCTTTTCCACCCCCTCCTTCTTCTTCCTTGTGGTTAAATCGGTCTGTCCTGGGGTTGTTTATTACGCCTTTTCTTTTTTTCTCTAAGAACTTGGATCAACTGAATTACCATTCAAATATGATTTTGTAAGATTATTTGGAACAATCCTGTGAAATTAAGTCAAGGTTGGGATTATTTCTACGTTTTAAAATCGATATAATGGATAAGTCTAGTTCTAAAATATGCATAGAGGGGATTAAGGAATGTCCACTTTCAGCCTTACACAATTACAACGTTTTCTCTTTAAATTAGCCTTTGACAATTATTGCAATATTTAAGTTATTTTTAACTCTATATTATATGATGAAAAATGAACTTTTATCCTCAGAGTATTTCACATTTACTAAATGAAAAACTAAACTTTCTCATTAAATGATAAATTCAATATTATATCTTCGAGCAATTATTTTTGCTTTATTTTTTATAACTATAAATATATTTTCTTGTCAAGGACAATCAAATGGTCAAAAGTACTATTCTTTATCTGGTCAGGATGCTGAAACAATTAAAAAAATTATAAAATATTCAATTTCAAGTATGGATACGGTCTCAGAAGAAATGCATGCCGATTTCTGGAAAGTTGTAATAAAAAATGGTGGGAATCCAAATAATATTAAGGAAATAGGATCAATAGATTATATTAAAGAAGATTTAATTGAAATAGGTATATCATATCAAAAGGCATTTTATGAAGATGCTTTGATTTCATACAGAAAAGGTAAGTCATTTGAGAGTGAAAAGAGAAAAAAGTTAAACAAAAAATTAGAGAATACTAGGATAGAAAAGAACAAATTACTTATGATAAAAATCGCCAACCAAGAGCCAATTTCTTTTAATGGCGAGGAAATTGTTTTAGACGAAGAAAAAATCAAAAGTATTCTTAAAAATATTGATGGCGCATTTATTTTATTTGAGCACAATTTGAATATTTTATTCTCTGAAAAATATTATAAATAGTGAGACTAAGTTCCCGAAGAAAGTTTGCAGAAATGATATTTTTCCTAGGTTGGAAACGACATAAGGATGATCATTACACCTCAAGTTCAGTTTTGGATTTGGTCCATCAAAACACGGATTTAATTCAGTCAAAACCATTTCTGGAGGATGAATATCTACGAATATTTGGTATCGATAATCCTGCTTGCAGGAGTAGGGACGTATTTATTTTGGTTTATTGGATCAAGTTGGAAGCGGAAATGGATTTGATTTTTAAAAGGTTATTTGAAAGCAATGTTGAGGATTTTAAGAATTTTTATTATCCAATTATCCATAAATTGAACAAACACCATCATTTTGCTAATCGTGAAGAACTCAATGTTGATTTATTAGTTAATCCAAATGGGGATGAACCAGATGATGTTGATGATTTTCCTGATTATACTTTACCACCTTATTGGCGGGTGGAACTTATACTCCCAGTTCCCGATAATTTAAATCAAAAGAATTTTTATCATCATAAATTTCGGATGTACTACATTGGACTTTTTAAATTTTTATACAAAGAAATTACCACCAAAACCTTAACTCATGTAGCATATAATTCATTTTTGACAGGGTACATTAAGAATACACTTGAAGGTTTAGGTTATAGTTACAAAAGGAATTTCACAAACCACCAGTATATTGTCGATGTATATGTACATCTTTTTTATAAAAAAGAAATTCGTTTGATTTATCAATTGTTGCACAATTCAATTTTGGTTAATTTTGAAGGCATTTCTGAAGCGGCTATAGAAGAACTTCTTGCGGAGTGTCATCTTAATATTCCGATGGGTGTTAATCATAGATTTCCAACAACTTTACAACTGGATTTTGGAGAGGACCAAGATTTAGTTGATTTTTTGGAAGATTTAGAAGGCCAAGCGTTAACGTTGAATAGAGTTTGTTTAGGACCAGAAGTTGAGATTGTGGGTCAAAGAGAATTTTTTCGAAGATTTTGGGATATGCCGAATTTATAGCTATATTTGTAGCACAAATAATTTATAAAGGATATGAACAAGTCAAAATCCTTCAAATTTTCGCCTTCTTCGGAGGAATTTGAAAAGATACTGAGCAAACTCGGGGCCATCATTGAAAAGCAAAATATCGAGATTCGGAAGCTTAATCTAAAATTGGAACCCATTAGGCAAGAGCTTGATGAGGCCATTTTTCGCTATAATAAGGTTAATTCTCTATTTGCACCCACAATTTCCCTGTCCAGAATTCCGAGACCCAAGGACTGGGATGAGGACAAAAAACAGTTGGACGAACACATCCGAGGTCGTGTGAAATTCACTATCGATGGAGAAACCATTAATATCCCGGTTTACATAGGCGAAGTCAAGAAATTGAAGGAACAGTACCCAGGCGTCAAGGACGAAAGCCCAGATTGGTATGATTTAATCCAAAAGATTGCGATGGAGAAGAGTTTTACCCGATTAAAAGAACTAAAACCCCGCATATTCGACCCTTATCTGGGGTAATTGTTTGGGGGGGGTATTGTTGAAGAGACCCCTAATTCTAGTAATTTTTGAACACTTTGACCCCACTTGTCATGGGTGTTATGTGAAATAAGGTGAGGTTGTTGAGGATGGGGGGGTGTTAACCAAGGTTTGAATTCCAATGACTATATTTGGGAATATTCAAATACATGACAATGAGGTGGTTTTATAACTTTTTGATAAGCTTTTTTTTGCTTTTCGCGTCCTATAATTTATTGGCACAGAACATAACCACTACTATCGGGTCAGTTTCGGGGGCGTGTGTTGGTGATACCGCGTCGGTTACCATTACTCATTCTACCCTCACGGGTGTGGCCAACGCTTCACTTCGTATGACTTATAATCCTGACTCATTAACCTATGTTGGATATAATATGTTGAACCCTGCGTTCAATTCGATGACTATACAATGGGGGAATGGATCGGTACTAATGGATTGGAATACATCTTCAAATCAAACCATCTCTTCAGGGAATTTGGTGAATTTGAGGTTCCTGGTGAATGGAAATTCCAACATCACTTGGGATACCGTTCAGTTTCCTTGTGAGTTTAGTGATATCAATTTCAATGTGATTCCTCAGACCTATGTCAGCGGGTCCATTACACAGAACACCCAAAGATTGAATTGGAGCAGAAATATTTGTGAGGGTCAGTCTTTTGCCTTAGGTTACCAATCATATAGCACATCTGGAATTTATCAGGGGAGGTTACTGGGTTTTGGGAGTGAATGTGATACGTTGATTAGCTTAAATCTCAATGTTATCCCCCGCCAAATCAATGTGCCTTCAGACACAATATGTTCAAATGTTCCTTATTTTTTTAATAATTTATCATTGACCGCATCCGGGACCTATTACGATACCCTCATCAATTCATTAGGATGTGATTCGATTCTTCAGCTGAAACTTTTTGTGAATCAAGCATACAGTCAAAATCAAAATTTCAGTATTTGTAGAGGAACTACCTTTCCATTCGGTGGTCAAATTCTAGCTATACAAGGTTCCTACTCACATACCTATACCACCCTAAATAGGTGTGACAGTGTGGTTCAATTGAATCTCATAGTGCTTGATTCGGTGAGTATTTCATCGACCAACAATATCAATGGGTTCTGCCCCGGGGGGAGTCTTCGAATTGGTTTGGTGAGTCCAACTCCCAATGTTACTTATCAATGGACCAAAGACGGGTCAATAATAACAGGCGCCAACTCGGATTCGTTATTGGTTACCCAAAGTGGTGTGTATCGGTTAATCGTTCAGGTCTCACCAACTTGTAGTGTTGCATCCAATCCATTGCCCATTTCAGTTTTGAATTGCAACCGAATTACTGGGGACCTGAAATACGACAATAACAATCAAACGCCGTTGACTGGGGTCCCCGTTCACCTCAAGACCCTGCTTGGAAATATTGTGGCGAGCGATACAACGGATTCGGCAGGGGTCTACGACATGACAGGATACAATAACGGGAACTATGTCTTGGATGCGAATGTGAACTATGTCCCCGGTGGAATTAACTCGACCGATGCATTGCAGGTAAGCCGGTTCTTTACCTCCTTGATTTCCCTCAGTCCTCTTCGAGTCAAAGCAGGTGATGTAAACGGAAATAATATTACAAACAGTGCGGATGCGCTCTTAATTAACCGAAGGATAACGGGTCTTTTGTCTGCGTTTAGTGTGGGTAGTTTTGTGAATAGTTTACCTTCGATAACAGCGAGCGGAAATCCTTTGATGGCCAACCTAAGGGTATTGTCAACGGGCGATGTGAACGGAACGTACAATCCACTTCCATTAGCACCGGCACTGGTTCTGGATACCGTCTACGGAAATGGGAATGTGGGAACAGCGGTTGTTCGATTTACCACCGCAGGGTCAGGGGTGTTTGAAAGTGGGATTGTTTGGAGTTCTTCACCCAATCCTACCATTTCTTCAAGTAAGTCGGTCGCAGGGTCAGGTGGGTTTGGGTTTACCCATTCTTTCAGTTCCATTGACCCCAACAATATTCAGTATGCTAGAGCCTATGCCAGGACTTCAGTTGGTGTTTACTACAGCAACGAAAGAAGTTTTACACCAATCCCGGGTCTTCGTTGTCCTGGTACACCATCGGTCACCGATATCGATGGGAATGTGTACAACACCGTACAGATTGGAAACCAGTGCTGGACTCAGAGTAATTTGAAGACCAGTAGGTACCGGAACGGAGATAGTATTCCTACGGGGTTAAGTAACAGTGCTTGGGGGACTTCGACCTCTGGGGCGTATGCGATTTACAACAACGATCCGGTGAATGATGGATTGTATGGGAAGTTGTACAATTATTATGCGGTAACGGATAGTCGGGGATTATGTCCAACTGGTTGGCATGTTCCATCGATGGTAGAATGGTCAACGCTTAGTAGTTATTTGGGAGGGTCAATTGACGCAGGAGGAGCATTGAAGAGCACAGCGATGCAACCCACGCCAGGGGGTTGGAATTCACCGAACACGGGAGCCACCAACTCTTCGGGCTTCTCTGCACTTGGCGGGGATATGTTCCCCCCATGGTCTCCGGGACTTCAAAGTGTTGGGTATTTCTGGACTTCTTCTTTTGCGTACCCGGGAAATGCACTTGCTTCAATTTTAGGGGACCAATCTCAAAATTTGTTTTGGCTTGGGAGAAATTTATTTTATGGTTTTTCTGTTCGTTGTATCAAATCTACTCTGCCTCAAATCATAACAAATTCTGTAGTTCTTTCATCTAATCATGTTATCGTAACTGGCGAATTATTAACAAGTGCAGATCAAAGGGGATTTTGTTATTCAACTACTCCTAATCCTTCAATTTTGAACGATACGGTAATTAGTAATTTAGGATCTGGGACATATTCTGATACAATTTCGGGATTAAATCTATTGAATGTTTATTATTTCAAAGCATTTGCAACAAATATACTAGGTACTGCTTATGGTAATGAAATTAGCTTTAACATGTCAGATTCAACCATGGGAATACCTTGTTCATCGATTTCTTCAGTTACTGATATTGATGGAAATATTTACCAAACAGTTCAAATTGGCACACAATGCTGGCTAAGAAGTGATTTAAAGGTAACTAAATACAGAAACGGTGATAGTATTTTATCATATTCATGCAACGGGGTATCATCAGCAGGGGCATTCAGGAATTATAATAATCAAAATGTGAATAACGGATTTAAGATTTATAATTATTATGCAGTTGATGACGACAGGGGTTTGTGTCCTACCGGGTGGCATGTTCCTTCTAATCAGGAGTGGAACACCTTAGTTTATTTTTTGGATCAGAATTCTGATACCACAACTTCCTATCTTAGCGTGAATGCAGGAGGTGCTTTAAAAAGTACCGCTACACAACCTACACCAAGAGCATGGAATTCTCCAAACATCGGGGCGACGAATTCTAGTGGTTTCTCCGGGCTTCAGGGACCTTGGCAGAATAAGGGAAATTGGTGGACTTCATCACCACAATCTAATAGTGAGGCATGGTATTTAAGTTTGAGTTCTGAAAATAGAATTGTTAATCGAGCTGGGTATAATAAAAATGAATACTTTTCTGTTAGATGTTTAAAAGACACATTAGTTGTCAACGGATTAGTAACTTTACCGAAAGTAACAACCTTACCCGTTCATCAAATTCACCCCACGTCCGCTATTGTTAGAGGTAATGTTACATCAGATGGGGGTTCGCCTGTTATTGTTCGAGGAGTCGCTTATGGAAAAACATTAAATCCAACTGTTTTTGGCGATATGAAGAGCATTGGCGTAGGTTTGGGAACATATACAATAACACTCGATAATCTAATACCTAAAACATTGTATTATGTTAGATCATATGCCACAAATATGGTTGGAATAAGTTATGGGAATCAAGTAGCTTTTATGACGCCTGATTCACCAAAAAGTTCTCCATGTCCAGGTACTCCAACTGTTACCGATATTGATGGGAATATTTACCAAACAGTTCAAATTGAGTCACAGTGTTGGACTGCTAGCAACTTAAAGGTTAGTAAGTACGCAAACGGTGATCCTATTCTATTTGCTTTATGTGATAATTTTTCTGATAGTTCTACAATAGGTGCCTACAGTGTTTATAATAACGATCAGGTCAATGATGCAATATTTGGCAAACTTTACAATCATTATGCTGTAACTGATAGTAGAGGTTTATGCCCTAGTGGGTGGCATGTTCCCTCTGATTCAGCGTGGACTGCTTTAGAAGTATTTTGTGGCGGAGACAGTATCGCCGGGGGGCATTTAAAATCAAAGGATATACAGCCAGCAACGGGAGGGTGGTCTTCACCAAATACTGGAGCATCTAATTATTTTGGATTCAATGCTCAGCCTCTTGGTGTTTTTGACAGAGGTAATTGGTGGACTTCAACCATTACACCTGACGATGGAGGGTGGGGGCGTCAAATTCGTTCAGGATTTAAAAATATATCAAAGGCAAATCCTTACCGTTATGTTAAATATTCTGTTCGATGTTTAAAAGATACTGTCTATACTAGCGGTTTAGCTACTTTGCCCATTTTAACCACCTTACCTGCCAATCCTATTCATGTCACTTCTGCTACTACAGGGGGTAATATTACATCTGATGGTGGTTCGCCCATTATAGTTCGTGGAGTCGCTTATGGGACTACACATAATCCAACTATACAGGGATTAAAAACAATTAATGGTTCTGACACTGGAGTTTTCACTAGCACCCTGGTTGGGCTTAATTATGCCACAACCTATTATATTCGTTCTTACGCCACTAATTATGTTGGTACATCGTATGGTAATGAAGTTAGTTTAATGATTAATAAATTCTGTCCAGGAATTCCAAGTGTTACAGATATTGATAATAATGTTTATAATACTGTTCGCATAGGAACCCAATGTTGGATGCAAAGTAACTTGAAGGTTAGTAAATATAGGAATGGTGATGCTATCCCAACAGGATTAAGCGACATTGATTGGGGTAGCACATCTTCAGGGGCTTATGCCATTTATAATAACAATCCAATAAATAATGAGGTATACGGAAAGTTATACAATTATCAAGCAGTTTTTGATAGCAGGGGTTTATGTCCTACAGGGTGGCATGTTCCAACGGAAGATGAATGGCGAATTTTACTTGATTTTGTTGGTCCTTCAAAATCAGGAGATCTTTTGCGAAGTGTCAATTTCTGGTCGACTCCAAATATAGGATTAACAGACGTATTTGGATTTAGTGCCTTACCCGGTGGTGCACGCTTTACTAGTGGTGGTTTTTCTGCAATTGGTAGTCAAGGTGTTTGGCGGTCTTATAATTCTATGAATTCTTTTGTTTCTAACTCATTATATCTTGGGCCTTCAGGTAATTTTGCCTTTTCTGGGTTCCCTATTTCTGGGCACTCAGTTAGATGTTTGCTTGACAGTAATTTTAATTTTGGATTTACGGTACCTGTCGTTTCCACCATTTCCGCATATTCAATTTCTCAAACTAGTGTAACAACAGGCGGAAATATACTTTCGGATGGCGGTTCACCAGTTATTGATCGCGGTGTGTTGTATGGCTTTAACAGGGATCTAAGATTAGATAACCGATTAATTAGTAACGGTGTGGGGTCAAATCAATTTCTAAATAACCTGAGTGAACTTTTACCAGGTAATAAATATTATCTACGGTCTTTTGCATCAAGTGTTTTTGGAACTGGATATAGTGATATTGATAGTTTCGTTACTTTATCGCCTTTACCACCTAAGCCCTGTCCTAGGGATTCCTTGGTAATCGATATTGATGGAAATGTCTATCAGGCTATCCAAATCGGATCGCAGTGCTGGACACAGAGTAATTTGAAAACCAGCAGGTATCGGAATGGGGATAGTATTCCAACGGGATTGAACAATAGTGCATGGCAGAATACAACCGCCGGGGCGTATGCGATTTACAACAATGACACAGTGAATGACGGCTTGTTCGGGAAGTTGTACAATAATTATGCGGTGACGGACAGTAGGGGCTTATGCCCAACAGGCTGGCATGTGCCCTCGCAAGCAGAGTGGACACTCCTTGAGAACCAATTTAGAGGGTCAAGTGGAGCAGGAGGAGCCTTGAAGAGCATAGCAACTCAACCCACGGCAGGGGGATGGAATTGGCCGAACACGGGAGCCACCAACTCTTCGGGCTTCACTGCCCTGCCGGGCGGCCGTTTATCCAAATCAGGAAATTTCTCCGACATGTCCACCAACGGGTATTGGTGGCCCTCGTCCGGGTCTTTACGCAAACTGAACAGCAATAATGGAAACTTCGATCAATTATACAATTCCCCTGCAAACGGTGCCGCGGTTCGCTGTGTAAAAGATGGTGGTATCACTACCAACATCGAAGGGGGTATTGTCTTCTATGTTGATTCTACAGGTCAACATGGATTAGTTTGTGCTCCTTCAGACCAAGGGATTTTTGAGTGGGGATGTTTTGGAACAGATATTGTGGGAACTTCCACCGCATTTGGCACAGGTCAAGCGAATACCAATTTAATTCTGTCAGGGTGTTCTACAAGACCTATTGCCGCAAGTGTATGTGATGATTTGGTATTAAATGGATATTCGGATTGGTATTTGCCAAGCGTGGAGGAATTGCAATTGATGTTCTCAAATTTACGTGCTATTGGTATCGGTGGATTTTCGAATAATAATCCATATTGGTCATCTTCGCAGGCTAATCCTAACGCCGCCTGGTCAATCTTCAACGGGAGTGTCGGCAACCTCAACAAGGGCGGCAGCACCCGAGTCAGGGCAGTGCGCGCTTTTTAATTAACCATTCAACTATTTAACCATTGGGTTGTGAGGTGGGGGGCTCATTCGACCCTTATCTGGGGTAATTGTTTGGGGGGGTATTGCTGATGAGACCCCTAATTCCCGTGGTTTTGGTGCACTTTGACCTCACTTGTCATAGGTGTTATCTGATATGAGGTGGTGTTGTTGAGGAAGGGGGGGTGTTAACCAAGGTTTGAATTCAATGGCCTATATTTGGGAATATTCAAAGACATGACAATGAGGTGGTTTTATAACTTTTTGATAATCATTTTTTTGATTTTCGCGTCCTATAATTCGTTGGCACAGAACATCACCACTACTATTGGTTCAGTTTCTTCGTGTTTAAATGTGGGCGATACTTTAGTTCTGCCCGTCAATATTTCTATGGCCTCTGGTATTAGCACGGCAGCAATTGCCATGGTCATTGATTACGATACCACCAAATTGAGGTGCATTAGTGCCGTTACGAACCTCAATTCCAATATCTCCACAGGGTTCCTAAGCAACTGCGGCTTCTTCACTAATCAAACCCCGAATCCGCCTTATACCGCCAGCAGTCGTCGCCAATTCAGGGCGCACTGGTACAGTCTATCACCAGTAGCTTTCAATGGTAGGATGTTTAACCTGCGCTTTGTGGTGGTTGCCACCGGGAATAGTTTATTGAAGTGGGATGTCGCAACCCCAGGCAACTGTGAATATGCAGATGAGTTAGCGGAGGTTATTCCGAATTGCAGTTTTGTGGATGGTTCAGTTTCTATATCCACAAATCCCTCAACACTTTTATCCCAACCAACTGGAAATTCAACTATTTCTGTTGGTTCAAGCACCTCATTTTCTGTTACTGCTTCTCCTGGTACGGTTTTACAATGGCAAATACTCGGCTCTAATGGTAATTGGAATAACCTTTCAAATGTTCCACCTTATAGTGGTGTCAATACATCTACTTTGAGTATCACGAACGCTCCTTTGGGCTTGGATAGTTCCAGATACCGTGTTGTGGTATCGAGCTGTTCCAATATTTTTTCTAACATCGTTCTTCTTTTGGTGAAACCGGGTGTTGGAGTTCCTCAAATTAATTCCTGTTTTGGTGATACGGTTAGTATTCCCGTTAGCAATCCTGCGATAAACAGCGTCGCCAATGCTTTCTTGACTTTGCAGTACAATCCCGATTCGTTGGTGTATTTGGGTTTTAGCAATTTGAATCCTGTCTTAAATGGGATGTCGATTACGGGGGGTAGTGGAAGTGTCGTGATGAATTGGAATGCATCATCGAATCAAAATATTCCGGCGGGGACATTACTACAATTACGGTTTCGGGTGAACGGAAATTCCAATTTGACTTGGGATACGGTGGTTACCCCTTGTGAGTTTAATGACGAGAACCTCAACCTGGTTCCACAGGCCTTTGCAAGTGGCTCCATAACCCAAAACACTCGAAGCTTCACATGGAATTCAAATATCTGTGAGGGTCAGTCCTTTTCGTTGAGTGGTCAATCGTATACCACTTCGGGTACCTATCAAGGAAGGTTAACGGGAACGGGAGGGGCTTGCGATACCTTAATTACCTTGAACCTGAATGTTATCCCTCGTCAAACTATTCTACCCGCGGTAACTAGGTGTTCAAATCAACCTTACCCGTTCAATGGATTATCATTAACCAGTTCGGGTACCTATTACGATACCCTTATCAATTCTCTTGGTTGTGATTCCATTCTTCAATTGAATCTTACGGTGAATCCATCATACAATCAAAATCAAAACATCGTGGTTTGTTCGGGAACGTCCTTTGCTTTTGGTGGTCAGAATCTGACAACCTCGGGGAACTATTCGCATACTTACACGACAATGAATGGTTGTGATTCTTTGGTGAACCTAACTCTTAATTTTGCGGGTACAGGCAATCAGGTTGCGATTCAGGCGTCCTCCAGTGCGAATGGCTTTTGTCCTGGAACTGGTATTCGGATTAGTCATCCCAATCCAATCCCTAATGCGTTCTATCGTTGGAAACTGAATGGAAATATCCTTGCAGGAGCTAATTCGGATACCTTGTACGCAACGCAAGCGGGGGATTACCAAATGGAAATCGAGGTTTCTCCTACCTGTACTTTGGTGTCTAATACATTAACGATAACGGTTTTGAACTGCAATCGGGTTACAGGAGATTTGAGGTACGATAATACCAACCAGGCACCATTGGCAGGAGTTCCCGTTCATCTCAAAACCCTCCTTGGGAACATTGTGGCGAGCGATACAACGGATTCAGCAGGGATTTACGATATGGCAGGATACGCCAATGGCAACTATCTCTTGGATGCCTCGGTGAATTACACATGGGGAGGGGTGACCTCTGCTGATGCCTTGCTGGTAACGAGGGCGTTCAATGCGTTGATTTCTTTAACTCCACTCAGGATCAAGGCAGGCGATGTCAATGCGAACAATATCTCCAACAGCGCGGATGCTTTGTTGATTAATCGACGGATTACAGGACTGCTTGCTGCTTTTAGTGCGGGTACGTTCATTAATAATCTACCCACGTTTAACGCCCTAGGAAATCCTCTGGTTGCTAACCTGAGGGCCTTATCCACGGGTGATGTGAATGGAAGTTATGCGGCCTTACCAACCGCACCTACATTGGTGTTGGATACGGTAATTTCTGGATTTGGTTCAGGAACAGCAACGGTGAGATTTACCTCATCGGGGTCTGGAGTGTTTGAAAGGGGGATATGCTGGTCAACCTCACCCAACCCTACGGTTTCGGGGAATAAAGTGGTTGTTGGTTCTGGAGGATATGGATTCACGCAGGTGATTTCGGGAAGTATGGTGGTAAATCAGCTTTATTATGCCCGAGCCTATGCAAGAACTTCCTCAGGAATCTTTTACAGCAATGAGAAGACTTTTACAAGCCTTGACATAGGCACCACCTATGCTGGAGGTATAGTCTTTTACTTTGATTCTACAGGTCAACATGGATTGGTTTGTGCTCCTTCAGGCCAAGGGAGTTTTCAGTGGGGTTGTCAAGGAACAAATATCGCGGGAACTTCCACCGCATTCGGTACAGGTCAAGCGAATACCAACCTGATTCTGGCCGGGTGCTCTACAAGGCCCATTGCCGCAAGTGTATGTGATGATTTGGTATTAAATGGTTATTCGGATTGGTATTTGCCAAGCTTGGGGGAATTGCAACTAATGTATTCGAATTTATATGTTCAGGGAATTGGTGGATTTTTTTCAAATACTTGGTATTGGTCATCTTCGCAGCACGGCGATCCTAACTACGCCTGGTACGTGTACTTCTACAATGGAAGCGTTCCAATCGGCCGCAAGGGCAGCAACGACCAAGTTAGGGCAGTGCGCGCTTTTTAATTAACCATTTAACTATTTAACTATTGGGTTGTGCGGTGGGGGGATTCGACCCTTTGACCATTGCCCCGACCTTAGGGAGGTGGCACGTGTCGCTGAGCAGTTGAATTAAGGAAATCTACCATAGGTCAAATTGACGATACCCTGATAGGAGAGGGAGGGTCGTAGGAATTGTCATCCCAGGTCAAGATCACCAAAATCGATGCTTGATTTTGGGATAGCCGGACATTAAAAAATCGTTAAGGCGAGAAAAACTGCGTTTTTGGCGTTGCAACGCATTATTTTTATTATACCAAGTATAGCAAAAACTCGGTATGCAATGGTATATTTGCCTGTCTTAAAACTCAACCAAAGATGACAAATATAGTTCCCAACGCATCTCTTGCAAACGTAGCATCTGATTCCTCTACTTTCACATCGTTAGTTGTTTCAAATGACAGCCGGGTGACAACCACGTTAGAGACGGTACAAATCTTGACATCAGAAATCGAGGAAAAACCAAGTACGCTTTACGTATCGAGTATTGGAACGAGTTCGGACTGTTTTGCGGAGTACATTGAGAAGGTCGGATTCAAGGTTCCAATTGTTGTTGCTCCAAATCCTGAAGGAAGTGATTTTCATTACAGGGTCGTGGACGGCAATTCACGCCTACGTATTGCGAGGGAGCTAAACTGGATGACCATTCCTTGTGTGATTGTTGATGATGAAACGGAGGAATCGCTTCTTCGGATAGGTTTGAATGTCACTCGTCAAAAGAGCCGTTTTGAACACTATTTGGAGTTGAACGAACTCAAGGCATTGTTGGGTTACAAGCAAGGATCACGCTTGGACAAGAATATCATCTCCGAGGGTTCTCGCGAGATCCTGATGGAACTTGCCTCCAAAGTCGGATCATCGGGAACGATCACCAGTCTAAATTTTGTGGTGAAGGCGCTTAAGGTTGTTCGTGATCAGGGTGGCGAAGAGGACAAGAAGGAAGTGGATACCTTGATTGGTTTATTGGCCAACGACACCATCAGCGCCTCAGCGGCTAAACGACAGGCACAGAAATTGATTACCAAGGTGCGCAAAGAGAAAACCTACCTTCCTCTTCCGAGTGCCTTGGAGGTTGACTCCAATATGAATACGGAGGCATATCAACTCATTGTAGGTGATACCCTAGAGGTTGCTCGTAAAGGTCAAGTCTTACCCTTGAAGGGCGTACAGTGTGTCTTTACGTCACCTCCCTATTTCAATCGGACGGGTATTCACTACGAGGGTGATCCAAATCTGTCGACAACCGCTGATTTGGACTTTTATGTGAATGGTCTGGCAGACATATTTACCTCCCTCAAACCTTATCTCAGCGAGGATCATACGGTCTGGGTAAATCTAGGTGATGGTATGGTGGGTGGTGAGTACACCTGTGCACCCTATGCTTTTGTCCTGGAGATGAAGAGGCGTGGTTTCCGTTTAATCGATGAGTACATCTGGTCCAAACCAAACCCGATCCCGAATGGTAATATGGACATCACCCAAGTTACACGCTCCCACGAGAATGTCTTTGTCTTTTCTTGTGCGGAGGTATCACCTCTGTACACGCCAGCTCTTTTGACCAAGGTTAATGGAGCAACCGGCACCAAATCCCAGGCATACTCGGTGAACATGAGCGCCAATATTGATCATAGTGTTTGGCATACTTCAGGTGCGGCATCATACCGTAGGCTTCTTCAACTCATCACGGGTGTAGAGATCAATCATCCAGCACTGTTTCCGTTAGCATTACCATGGTTGGCCCTTCAAATTGCGACTCGAGCAAACTCTGTGGTTCTTGATCCATTTTGTGGTCAATCTGGAATGGTAGGCCTGGCAACCCAAGAACTGGGTGAGGGAAGGAGGTTCATAGGCATAGATCAGAATGAGGCTTATGCCAGAGCGTACTCCCTCATCCTAGCCAAGGCCAAAATGGGCAAAGTCGACATCACCACCGAGTCGATGGTTGACCAAATCATGGCCAAGGTTGCAGCATAAAATTTTGTATCAAAAATATTACGCAAGGCGCTACAAATATGAAAATCGTGTGTATCTTTGTGTCGTTGTTGATCAGCAATAGTTCTTCTCTCTCACCCCTTCATCTTTTCACCCATCAAGCCTCTCACCCTCTCTCCAACCACAGACTAGTCTAAAAAAATTTACCCAAAGTAGTATAGCAGATTTGCGCAACTGCTGACTACGAATGCTCAACAAAGTTACAACCAAAACCATGAACCACTCCACCTCACCTGCCGCTGACTTTGATGGTCAGTACCTAACCTTGAAAGAGGCCCGAACTCAGATCGCTGACCTTCAAAAGTTGGTCAATGTATTGGTCTCAAGCTACGGCGAACTCAAACTCGAGATTGAAGTGATCAGGCAAAGCCTGGCTTCCATCACTCAGACCCTCGAGGACAGGTTGAATACCGGCAAGGATCAACCTCAGTACCTGACCACTGCGGAGGTTTCCAAGAGAACTGGGTACACCTCTTGTACGATCCTGAAGTTCGTCAAGGACGGTAAGATCAACCCGACGGGGTATGCGGGCAAATTCAAGAAATTCCACATCGATGAGGTGGAGAGGTTCATGGAAAGGCTCGACCTGAACCAACCCAGGCCTTCTGCTCAAGGAAAATCGAAGAGGGGTTCATCTTATGGTGGCAACTCATCCTTCAACAATCGCAGGGCGGCCTAAACTATTCACAGCAAAATCAAAATCAATTCAATCTTTTTCTCCCACTTTCAAAAAATTTAACAATGCCAAAATCACGCAAAAATCCTCGCAGAAAAGTCGCTCGTACAGCGCAACCATCAAATCATAAAAAAGTAAAAATCAAGGGTAAACAAACGAGAGTAAAATTCAAATTGCCAAGAGATGGTAGAGTTTTTGAAGTAGACCAACAAATGTTTCAATTTAATTCGCCTGGTTCTCTAATGTTAATCAACAAGGATGATTCCATGAACGTGACACCAGTGAAAATTGATGTTCTTACTACTTGTGCCCTTGAGGTTTTAGATGAAAACTCACTTTTCGGAAAGCAATCTTACGCTTCAGAAATTCCATGGCGCTACGAGGGTATATGTGAAAAGGGATGTGTAAATTTTATTGGAGGACTATTCAATAATGGAGAAATAGAAAGGATATTTAACTGTGGTTGTTATCAAATCGACGGAAGGGTGTTTTTTGAAATCATTGAGTTTCTCGGAAATGACAAAATTAAAATCATTTTGAGTAAATGCTTTAAACAGCCTACAAAAATGTCTAATGAAAACTTGCTCTCAATAGCACAACAGCTTTTGTTTGGATCAGTTCAATCATAATACTAATCCAACCCCCAAACCCCAATTACATTTTAACACATTCAATATTCAAATTCAACATTTCTTAAACCCTCAAACACAAAAAAACCATGCCCAAGTTCAGCGGATTTCGATTAATCGTCAAAGGTACTCCAATCAAACTCAAGAGAATCCGGGAAGGATTCAAGTCTCCTCAGCCATTCAAAACAATTCTTCAAAGTGATCCATATCAATATGAGGATGAAGTGTTCTTCAAAAATGGTGCTCAAATCATTTTTCCCATAACGTATTTAGAAACGCCATATTTGTCAGATGATGGCTCAACTCTTGAGTATTCTTTTGCGACAGGTTGGAGTATGACCATAAGGTTTGTGAGACAGATGTGTCAAGTACATAAAGTATCCGCTTACCTGGGGTTCAGTGAATCTTGGTACGGGTTTTCTGGAAGATTTAATTTTGATGACAAGGGAGTGGCGTATGATTTTGATTTCTTTGCTGGTAAAGATGGATTGTACTTCATAGATCCAGATAATTTCTTTGACACGGTTTGGGAAAAGAGTCGATTAATGAAAGAGGCTTATGATAATAATCTTAGCACAGAACAATTTGTCGCTCAGTACGCTTTTTTCATGGAATTAAAAGACCAAAATTCAGTTGGTTTAAAGTATGAGGAATTTGTAAACAAGAAAAAGTCTAGTAAATAAAATAAAATTAACATTAAAAAAATGAATATTAAAGTAACAGCATTTAATCTCAAATTACAAGGATCTTTTGAGAATATTCAACCAGTTCATGAAGTCTTTCAAAGTCTTTGGCTTAACCTTGTAGAAGAACACACTTTCATTTATCCATACGAAAAACTGATCTCCCAAGATCCGTCTTTTCCTGATGATGTAGAATACAGGGATGAAAGAGATTCAGGAGACCTTGTTGTTTTTCCTTTAAGGCGTATAACTCAATTGTCAAACGACAACACCACGTTATCCCTTGAGTTTTGCTCACAATGGCATCCTACAGTTAGGTTTGTTAAATTTCTTTGCCAAAAATATAGGCTAACTGCATCCTTAAGTTTCTATGATGATCTCAATTATTTTGATGGCAGATTTGTGATCGATTGCAATGGAAATATTACCAATATAAAATTGGACGAGAGTCTCGAAAGAGGGGTATTTATGGAAATTATGTTGGCGGATGGTCATTAAGTACTCTTTTTTCATGCTCATTTTGATCCCGTTACTTAGGTTTTAAATTAACTAACGGGTGATCACCAATAAGACCCGATGATCCAAGTCATCGGGTTTTTTCTTTTATCCCCCCCTCCTTAGACCCAGATTACCCCCCCCTCATAAAGGCCTCAGAGGGGTATCCCCTTCCTTCCCCCTTGGGTGGAACGAATCCAGATGAGGTCAATACCCTAAGAAAAATTTCCACAAAAATTTTTGGAAAATTGACCCTCTTAGGATTCAGGATCTGGGCTTGGATTGGTAAACCTCAGGTATTGTATTCGGACGACTGGTGTGAAAAGGTGGGGGTGGTCAATATCCCGGAATGGGGGGGTTAAACCTGAGTTCATCTGCTTTGGCATGTTATGAACTTGATAAATTTGGGACTTTTTTTGGGATTTTTTGGTAGAATGAAGGGGGAGATTTCGCTCCCCCTCTTCGTAACTCCCTGATTATCAGGTGGGCCCTGCAGGGCACGATCCTGCGACCTACTGATTATGAGTCAGACGCTCTAACCGGCTGAGCTAAGGGCCCGTCTGCGGATGGTCGAACCTATCGGCAGAAGTGGGGCGAAGTTAAGAACGGGAGCCTAGCCTTCGTCAACTGGACAGATGAATT
>Ga0194129_10004597_pt1 | contig 18206 bp, 16 predicted proteins | sample TA2KigCa35mmetaG_FD_150862 | JGI IMG/M metagenome (GOLD analysis project Ga0194129, IMG submission 150862) | Freshwater microbial communities from Lake Tanganyika, Tanzania - TA2015038 Kigoma Deep Cast 35m | ecosystem: Environmental > Aquatic > Freshwater > Lake | place: Tanzania: Lake...
ATTGCGAATTCATTTTGTAAATTTATTCGAAGATATGAACACAATGTGTTGGTCGTACAACTCATAAATAAGAATAAAAGTATTTCAATTTTAAATAAAGCGACACTAAATGGTGAGAACTGAAAATTTATAAGAGGTGTAATATAGGTAAAAAATATGAGGTGAGTATAGGAGGCATGAGTTCCCTGAAAAAATATAAATTTTCAGTTAACAAAGATTGTAGGTAAAAGTAAAAAAAATTGAAATACTTTTGTTGGTAAAGATGAAGAGCACAACCGCCTAGGCAACCGTATCAAGTTTCAAAAGAAATGTCCGCAATGTCCGCAATTAGTTTTAATGCTTCAGTCTTTGTGTCAGACCAATTGAACCGTCAATTGGTGAATATGGCTCAAGATTTGGCTTACCGTTGTGTAGATGCTTGTGCAGAACGCTATGGTTTCGATGCCGAGGAAGCTCATCGCTTCTTAGGTCTCGCAATGGTGAAAGTGGAACGCAAAGCACCTATTAAGGAAAAGAGCACAAAGGCCGCTAAGGTATCAGTACCAAAAGCAGCATTTCCTCTTCCTTATAACGGTGAGTTAAACGATGCTTGCTGCTACGCATTACGCCAGAATAATGGGTTATATACTCAATGCACAGGCGTTCGCAAAGGAGAAAATCAATTCTGTAAGAGTTGTGCTTCTGCAATGCAAAAGAGGGGTGATGAAGTGCCAGAATATGGCACTATTCAACAACGTAAAGCAGTAGATATCTTTGAGTATGTTGATCCAAAGGGTCGTAAGCCAATTGCATACACAAAGATTATGAAGAAGCATAATTTAACGGAAGATAAAGTCCTCGAAGAGGCGGGTAAGTTTGGTATAATTATTAATAAAAAACATTTTGTAGCACCAACAGAGGAAACAAAACGTGGTCGTCCAAAGGCAGTGAAGGAGCCAAAGGTAAAGGGCGTAAAGGGACGTCCTAAGAAGGAAAAGAAGGTTCTTATGATTGAAGGGGAAGATGAAGACTTGTTCGCAAGTCTCGTCTGTGAATTAAGTGAAGCAAGTGAAGAAGATATTGTAATCGCGCCTAAGAAGAAATCAGGTAAGTCTGATGCGGAAAAGGAAGAGAAGGAAGCAAAGCGACTAGCTGCTGAGAAAGCGAAAACAGAAAAGGAGGCCAAATTGGCTGCTGAAAAAGCAGAAAAGGAAGCAAAGAAGGAGGCCGAACGCTTAGCTCGCGAGGAGAAGAAGAAGGCTGAGGAAGAAGCAAAGCGTCTTAAGGAAGAGCAACGCTTAAAGGAGAAGGCTGAGAAGGAAGCGAAATTAGCAGCTGAGAAAGCCGCTAAGGAATCGGCCAAAACTAAGAAGTCATCCAAGAAACCCGATGAACCAGAGCCTCAAGTAGACGAAGAACCAGATGTCGTCAAGAAAATCGAGTTTGAAGGTAAGAAATATTTGAAGTCAAAGAAGACTGGCATTATCTACGACTACAATGATTATATCAATAATGGTGAACAAGTGATAGTCGGCAAGTGGAACGAAAAAACAAACAAGATAGACTTTACAATTGAAGAAGAAGAAGAAGAAGAAGAAGAAGATTATAATATGTAAGTAGTTAAGTAGTTAAGTAGTTAAGTAGTTAATTAATTGTAACATATAAAAAAGTGGTTTCACTTTTTTTCTCTCCATAAACCTGCTGACTGCTGCTGCTCTTACCACATATAAAAAAAGACATTTTAAATTACAAGAGTTTTTAAAAATACACGCTACATTTTAACCGCTAATTTAACCGCTAAATTGCCGGCTACATTGTTGACTACATTTAACCGCTAAATTGCTGGCTACATTGTTGACTACATTTAACCGCTAATTTAACCGCTAAATTGCCAGCTGCATTTGTTGACTACATTTAACCTCTAATTTAACCGCTAAATTGCCGGCTACATTGTTGACTACATTTAACCGCTAAATTGCCGGCTACATTTAACCTCTAATTTAACCGCTAAATTGCCTGCTGCCTGCTGCTGCTCAGACATTGCACACGCCTTGAATTATTTTTTTTAACTTATATTTATTAAACCACTCTTCTTAAGCAAATATATAAATTTGCGTAAAACTACGTCGTGAAAGATCAACTGTATCACAATCTGAAACGATGTCTGTTTCTGTATCAGTATCTGAATCATCAAACGGCACAATACGAGGCAAATTATTATTTTTCATTCTCAAAATATCGCTGAATTTTTTTTCAATATACTTAACAATTATCAATAACATTCTATTGGTGTAAGATTTATAGTTTTAAATACTTTTCAATTTTATTTATTATTATTTTTTTATAAAATTGATATCTTATTTTCTACTAGTTGTAAATTATTCTCTCTAATAAAATGTTTCCAAGACCTCAAAATTATAGAAATTATACAATTACAAATGAAAATGATGAACAACATATAGCAAATGGCAGATGCCCTAATTATGCTTTGTCTTGGTCATCTAATTCTCTTTATTGGCCTTCTGGACATAATTATTTTATTGGCAATGGCTCAGAAATACTTGATGACACTAAAGAATTGAGAGAAATTTTAAGTCAACGCTTTGTATATGGCGTTTCTACTAAACATATTATATTTTGCGACCTTGATGGTGTGCTTGCTGATTTTGAACAAGGCGTTTTTAATAAATTTAAAAAAAATGTAAACGATTTGACACCACGTTGGATGTGGTGTTTAATAAATAAATCACATGATTTCTTTGAAACACTACATTGGATGCCTAAAGGTAGAGAATTATGGGCACAAATTGAAAAATATAATCCAATCATTTTAACTGGTGTACCTCGCGGAAACTCAACCGCAATAGAACAAAAAATAAAATGGTGCCAGAGAGAATTAGGACATAATATTCAAGTCATAACATGTGCCACAAAAGATAAACATAATTATTGCTTAAATGATTCTATACTCATTGATGACCGCACTGATAACTTAAATGCTTGGAATGGTAAAGGCGGCAAATTTATTCTCTATGATGAAGAAGACTTGGTTTCCATCGTAGAGAGAATTAGCCAACATATGGCATAAATTTGGTACACTAGTGTAACATATAAATTTATTTAATAGTAGTTATTTTAGAAATATTTCTTATTATTTTTTCTTTTTTATCATCGTCTGTTGTCATTACTTCTATAACCATCTTATCATATTTATCTGATACTTTTGAAGATGAATTTTTATATTCTGGATATTTCTCTCGAAATGATGGAAGAAGTCTTATATTTTTGTCTGCTATTTTGGTTATTGCCTTCTTCAACTTACTTTTCTTTTCATCTTCTTTATTCCATTCTCCTTCATCTTTTATATACATGGTTTCTCGCTTTTTGTCTGTACAATGTATAGGTCTTACATTTTCATCTAAGTTATTTAAGTTTTTCACTATTATTTTTGAAATACCTTCTACATATCCTAGTTCACCTACGTCTATCAAATCACTTAGCTGTAACTTTATGGAGTCTACAAAGTCTGTTATGTTCATAGCATTTTTACATGTTTCATTTAAAAAGAAATTAAGATTAAATGCTTTGTTATGAGAATTGGTGTGTGTATTAGTAGTATTATTATTATTTGTATTATTAGTATTAACGCCATTCTCTAAAACTTTTATAACCAAATTTTTTAATTCACTATTGTCTTTAATTAACATCATAATGAGGTCTTTATCTGTTGGTTTATCTTTATCAGGTTTAGTAAGCGATTTAGTAGCCTCTATACATTTTTTTTTATGTGCATAAAGACTAGATGAATGCTTATATATTTTTCCACAATCACATGTATATGATTTGTCAGTTTGGAACTTTTCAGATGTAGGATTTTGTAGGAACTTGTGCTTATCGGTTTCTAAATGGCGATCATATTGACTTTTGCGAGACGATGAATAGTTACAACATTCGCAAACAAATAATCCGGAACTTTTCTGTGTAGGAACCATTCCTATATATATCCTATATAAAAAAGTTCCTAAATACTTTTCGCCAAAAAATATAAAATTTTACAATCACAAAATATTTTTTTCTGGTTTAAACTGAGACCATAAAAATTCAATGTCGTGTAGAAAATTTTCGTCAGTAAGGACATTTTCGGCTACCCAATTTTGGACATTTATTTTTGTCCATTTTGAGAAAGCCAAAAAACTTTTCATTTTTCAGAAACTTCTTTTTTATATAATAAATTGAAAAAACAACTTAAAGCCGACACGAAGATAAAAGTATTTTAAAAAAATGATATAAAATGGCCTACAAAATGAAGGCATAAATATTCAACAAAATGGGAGGCAAATCATCGCGCGAATATTATGCCGAGGAGCAGTCAAAAAGGACATGAAAAAAAAACACACAATTAATATTAAATATTACATAACAAACCTACAATTCTACTTATTCTATTCTAACCATGTTTTATCTTCATCTTCATATGAGTATGTTTGTGGATAACTGTCTTCTTCATTTTCGTCTTCATCTTCGCTATCAGACCAGTCAGCCCAACTTTTCATTTGAATTGGTTTTGGCTTTGTTTCAGGAACTTTCTCAATAACAACCTTTGGCACATTAACAATAACAGACTTGATTACTGGCTTTGCGACAATAGCTGCCCATCCAGTGACACTTACTTCAACTTGCTTTGCTGGTTCACATAGCGATGGGAATTCCTCAATAACATTACTTACCTTTTCTTCGTTTTCTTCTTCGGATTCACTATCTTCATATAGTGCTGCGAAACCAATCAATTGCTTTTTCTTGACTGTTTGCTTCTGAGTTACGGCCAGAGAACTAATTATTGCTCCATTTTGTCTGCGTTCAGCCCTTTCTTTTTCCTTATTATTCTTAGCTAATACCTGACAAAACTTGGCAGTATGACCAAGTTTGTAGCAATAGCGACATTCTGTATTCAATAAAGTAGGACAAGTTGTCTTTCCAGCGAGGTCTTTCACCCAGTGGCTAGTATACTCGTTCTTAGGCTTGCCTGCATCACAGCAGACCTTGCAGTATGGCTTCTTAACAATCACGTTTGACATCTTTGCGACTATGTTGATGAGTTAGTAGTGACTTCATTTTTATAATGAATAAGTATTTCAATTTTTAATATTTTAGCTTTAAAATATAATAACTGAAAATCTATAAATATACACAACACAATAAGAGATGAAATAAAAAACACAATTAATATTAAATATTACTATATAATTATATTCTACAGCCTCTACGTAATAAATTTACAATAAAATTCACGTATTTGATAACAAAATTCATAATCATTTACACACCTTTTCACATTTCAAATGCCGATTTTCATAGATTTTTTTTATGATTTCATCAACCATGGTTTCACCATAACTTTCAAGTATGTTTGTAATTTTTTGTATTTCTTTTTCTTTACTAATTATTTTATTGCTATGAACTCCATCACATTTCCTTCCGCAAATATCACAATGTTCTTCTATTTTCATTTTATAATATATGATTAATTGTTTTTATATTACTTACAATCGATGTTTGAAATGTTAAAATGTGTAAAAGATTTCAATTTATTTTTTTAAAGAAAAAAAGATATTGGTCAAAGCAGACAAAACGCCTTGCATTGTGCCTCACTTTTATAAATTTCTTAATTAATTACAAATTTTTTATTCAACTAAAATTTCACTGGCTACAATACGCTTACTTGCTTGAACATCATTGACATATTTATCAATAGTTCTAGTAATATCTTCATCTTCATTGGGTACAAAAGAACGCATTTCGAAGCGCTGAACATAGACAGGTTTGGTCTGTCCAATACGATGGCATCTGGCGATGGCTTGGTCTTCAACAGCAGGATTCCAATGGGGTGAGATGAAATAGATTTCGCTGTAATTTTCTTGTAGATTTAAGCCCTCACATCCAGTCTGAATTTGTAGTATAAGGGCTTCATTTTTCTCACTAAGAATAGAATGACGATTACTATTGCTGGTTCTGCCGTCAAAAGTGGCGACTTTTTCCATGCCTCCTCTGCGTAAACGCTCAGCGATTTCATCGATTTCTTCGCGGTAATGACAGAAGATGAGCTTGCCACAGCCATTGCCTTTACGTTCAAGGATGGAATTAACAGCGGCATCTAATTTGCTGCTATGATCGAAGGCCTCTTTATAGGAGGAATAGTCGCTGAGAAAGCCCATTTGAACCAAATTATCGACTTGTTTAGCCATTAATTTAGGATAAATACAGCTCTGCTTAGCACGTAATAAAAGTGTGAATATACCTTTATTACGGAATGTGCCAACAATTTGCTTATTCATTCCTTTTTCAGGATTAACACGGCTAAATGATAAGGCAGAATGAAGCTCTTCAGACAAGGCCATTTCCTTCTCAGAAGTCCAATCAACGACAGATTTGTCTTCATGAATGTCGCTAATAACGATGCCGACTTGCTTTTTAGTGCGCTTCAATATGAAGGATCGGGCTAAAAGTCGCAAATTATCAGTCTCAGTATAGAAGCTTGCCGGCAAACTAATGAGAGCGCATAAGCTATAGAAATCCTTCTTGCTATTTTGAACAGGCGTGCCGGAAACTAGCCAACGAATTTTGGCCTGCAATAAGCGCGCACTCATATAGCGTGTGGTCTTCGAATTTCTCATATGATGTGCCTCATCAAATATAACACGACTCCAAGAAACCTTATGCAACATAGTAAGAACCTCATCATTGACCTGCTTTCTTGTCAGCGTAATAGCGCCATAAGTGCTGATGACAATCGGAGCAGTTAAAAGCTGTTGTAATGTAATTGTCTTCTTAGCGTCACCATGATAAATTAGTGCCTTATGTCCAGTAGTCTTATAAATTTGAATGAACCATTGATCAATAAGAATTGGTGGCAAAATAATAAGCGTATTCCTTACAAAATTACTATACATTAAACCAATCATCATAATTGTCTTTCCTAGACCCATCTCGTCGGCAATAAAGCCACCACGAACCTTACAGGGAGGGTCATCCCTTAACTCATTATTCAGACACCAACGAACCCCATCATATTGATACTGCTTATGGTCCATTGAAGACTTATCCAAGTATTTCTTAAACATATTCATACGATTTTCTATAGTTGTTGCCATTTTATGAAATTGATAATGTTTAAGTAATCTATCAATCAGCAAATTTTAAAAAAAAATGCTCAATTTTTTTGTTTTAAGTCATTTTTTGCCTTAACTGAAAATTTATATTTTTGGGTTTTCTAACTCGGGGTTTTGAAATGCAAATCTCGGGTTTTGTGGCGGTTTCTAATCGTAAACTTAAGTTTTATAAATTTTCAGTAACAACAAATTAACCTTAAAATCAGAAAAAATTGAATCTACTTGGCAAAACAACTTGGGTTACTAAAATTGTTGCAATATGGAAAGTGTGTTAAACTTAAGCGAAATGTTAAGCAGTGACGAAATTAAAAAAGTGAGTGATATGAAATGTGGGGTTTTTAATAATGTTAGTTATTGGGGATATAAAAGTAGTGTATTAAAAAGTGGTGTTTGTAAGTATTTTAGAAGGGAAATGTTTGATAAATTTGAATGGTGTGTTATGGAAATGATGATATTTGGATTAAGAAATGTGAGTTTATTGAGCAATATTATAAATAGAATGAAAATATTAATTTTTGAAGAAATAGTTGTTAGTGAAATGGAAGCAATTAATAAATGTGTGTATTTATTTGATATGATTGATAATGAAAAAAAGTTTATTTGTAAAGTGGAAATAATGAAAGCAATATGTGAAATTGTAAAAAATTGTAAAAAATCTAGAATGGTTAGTTATGTTAATAATTGGTGGAAATATAATAGCTGTAATTATTTAAATATTGAATTGGAAAAAGTGTTAAAATATAGAAGAAAAAATGATAGTAATAAATTATTGATGTTAGGTGAATGGTTAATTATATTTATTGAAGAGAAAAATGAGAATATAGTAAATATATTTAATAAAATGTTAGAATTAAGCGATGAATCTTTAAGGTATAGAAAAAAAGATGGAGTATATTTGTATTTTGAAATTTTGGAAGATATGTGTTTAAAAGGTGAAAATGAAAAGTTGTTTAGCTTTGTATTGGATAGATTTAATAGAAAAGGTATGAAAGAAAGATATGCGTTTGGTGTGTGGTTTGGATTAATGTGTATTAAAAATGATAATTTAAATGTAGGAGTAGATTTTACTTATAATTTAACTATGAGTAAAAATGAAGTTATTCAATATTTGTTTAGAAATAGGGATAGGATTGAAATAAATGAAGATTTTGTAGTTAATGATTGGCATGTGAATAAGAAATTTGGATTAGGTAAATTTGGTAATGTTGGTAGTTATGTATTGAATGAAGATATGAGTTTATTAGGAGAAAATGCATTAAAGTATAAAGAATTTTATATTTTAAAAAAGGAAGAAAGTGATAAGGTGGAGAAAAAGACGGGAAAAGTAGTGGAAAAAATAGCGGAGAAAACAGTGGAGAAAAAGACGGGAAAAGTAGTGGAAAAAATAGCTGGGAAAAATATTTATGAATTTATTGATTTTGAAGAATTTGAAATTGTAAAAGTAATAGTTGAAGGTGTTTGTGGTGGAAAAAAATGTTGTATTGTTGTTAGAAGAAATAATGAATTGTATGTTTTAAAAGAAATGTCAAAAAGTTTTAATTATGGAAGAGATTATATGTTTGTAGATAGTATTAAAAAAGAGTTTGGAATATTGGATTTAAATATGAAATTAATTAAAAGCAATAGTAAATTAAAATTTATTGATAAAAATATTAAATGTTGGAAAAATAATTTTGAGTTTGAAAATTGTGATGAAGTTGTTTATTGTATGATGTGTTTTTATGAAAATATTGGAGATTTGGGAGCAAATAAAAATGTTTTGGAGAATAAAGATGTAGTATATAGTATGTTAAAAATTAGATTATTTAATGGGTTATTTAGAACTAGTGATAATATTATAAGAAATATATTAGTGTTAATGGATGGAAGATTATTAGCTATTGATGAAAATGATATATTTGGTAAGAGATTAAATGTATTTAATAATAATGATTGGTGTAAAAAAAGTGATTGGTGTAAAAAAAATTATAGTAAAGTGATTGATGATTTATTTGGTGAAAATAAAGAAGAAAAAAAAGAGAAAATTATAAAGCATTTGATTGATTATGGTTTTAATGAAAAAGTTGAAGAATTTATTAGTAGATGGGATAATTATAAAAATATCATTGGGGATGAATTAATGTAGTTTATATTTATATATAGTTTGTAGTTATTTATATATAGTTTGTAGTTATTTATATATAGTTTGTAGACTATAATTGTATAGTAATACTTAATCATTAAAGGTGTTCACCTTTTTTCTCCCGTTCTTGCTGCCTGCTGCTGCTCTTAAACCATTAAATTAACCACTAATTATACGTCTAAATTACCGGCTAAATTGATTGGGACTTGCTGGGTTGATATGACATGGGTTGAGTCACGAGGGGATGGCAGAGTGCCACACTACATCCCATTATATAAATACATATCATATATTTATATAAATTACACCTTTACATTTTAAATGTCGTTTATAACAATTAAAATCTTTATCACATATAAAATCAACACAAACAAATAAATTCATACCATAACTCAACAACATTCAGACTACGTCTTATATCATTATAAGTGATCTAAAATAACTTTTTTTCCATTTTCAGTTTTTTGCGTTTCCAATTAGGGAGGTCATAGAAACTCTGTTTTGTCATACAAAATACATTTATAAATTCGTCGTCATTTAAATTTTTTTCATAATTACATATCATTAAATCATTTATATCACCTAATTTGATCTTTTGACATAAAACATCATATGGATATTTTATTAATTGTTTTGATTCATCTAAATTGAGAATTATATTAGTCTGAACAGGTGTGTCTTTTGCATTACGTGGTGTAGTTTTTTTTGGATCATATATTATACTTGTAAACTTAAAATCATCTATTTCTGGCTTAATAGTTGATTGATATACAGGCAAATGTATTAACACTTTATAAGTTTCTTTATCAAATATCCATTTGGCATGAATATTGTTGTTTATATATTCATCTGTCAAATCATGTGGTTTATTTATAATTCCTGTTGCAATGTAGTTTTTTTTAATATTATTAAATATTTTTTCAATATATTCTAGATGTTGTTTATCAATTACTTTTTGATTATACAAACAATTTAATTTATGTTGTTCTATTTCACATGGATTAATAAAATCACGAGTTATTAATATATTTAATGCTTTAAAAGCACGATTTGAACCATTTAATGATATTAATATTTTTGTCAATGAATCAAATGATAATAGATTTACTAATTCGCATGAATTTTTTAGAAGTCCTGAAAAAAAATGACATAGTGTTATTAATTTTTTAGCTTGTTCAGTTTCATCTATAGATGTAATATCTAATATCAATTTGGATATATTTATATTTTCGTGTTTATTTTTGTTATTTTGTGTTCTATTTAAGAATCTTTGGGTTATATCATTTTTATATGGTGTATTCATTAACTATATATATTTTAACATTTTTAAATTTATATTTTTTATTGTATAACCATTGGTATCTATATTTATAAATTTTCAGTTATAAGTATTTTAGCTGTAAATATAATAAAATTGAAATACTTTATGGCTAATATTTTATAGCATATTTACCTTATCAATATTGACAACCATGTCTGACCGTTTAACCGAATTTGAAATTGAAAGCAAACTTAGCCTTGTGGTGCGCAAACCACAGGAAGGCAAGACTACTATTTGTATCACGAGTATCGTTAATGACAAAAGTAAAAATATTCATATTGTTCTTACCATGAATACTTTGTCTGCTGGGATGCAATTCTTCGGCCGTATGCAGAAGGATATTGGACCCAAGAAAATTATCGTCTTCAATAGCAAGAAGGATACTGCCGGTGATTGTCATCATGCTAAAAATGTCATTGATGTATTCAAATTAATAGATAAAAATTCAATTAAGGTGATTGTTTGTTGCGCTCACGAAAAAAGAATCAGAGAGTCAATTCCAGACCTATTCGAAAGAGCCTCTGATTCTTTAAAATTTTCGCAGACCAACATTAAGTTTACAATTCACATTGACGAAGCACACAGGTATATCCCTGAAAATACACCTTATATCCGCGATTTTAATCAGATGACTATTGTCACGGATATTATTGGCTACAGTGCTACTCCTGATGGTATTTGGAAGGTTGCTACTGATGACCCCTTGTTCCACAAAATCCTCATTCGTGATGTTGAAGAAGAACTCGCCATTATTCGTTCCCCTGATTATTTCGGTGTTACGAGATGCAACTTCAATATCTACGACGATATGTTGTGGGATGAGCTTATCGAAAACGCTGCTATTCCTCAAACTATTCCTGATCTGGTATTTGCTAGAGCGGGTATGAATGAGAAAAATCGCAGATTTTGGTATGACAACAAGTGGCATTTTGACCTTGGTAACGAAATCCTGCATTTGAGCTTCGTTGACTTTGTTCTTCCAACATTATCCATCGCCAATAATGCCTTTAGCTACCATTTTGTGCCCGCTTACACTCGTAAGGCTACGCACTACCAAACTATGGATATAATTTTAAAGCATTATCCCACCGCTAATGTTATTGTGATGAATAGTAACGGTTATGAGCTTTTCAGATGGAGACCTGCAACCGGCAAAACTCGGCTTGTTGGTGACGCCGATATGGTTTGGGATCGCGCTCGCACAATTTCCAGTCAGTCAAAGCAAAAGAAGGAGCTTGAAATGCTGCTTGAACCATCCTATATGATTCAACAACTTATCAAGGACTACAATACATATCCTACTTTTGTTACCGGCTTCTACTGCGTAGGTATGAGTGTAACGCTCATTAACCCTGAGCTCGGCAATTTTGACAATGTTATTATGGCGCATCAGCATTACAGTAGGGATAAACTCTATCAATTATGTCGTTTCTTGTTCAAGTACGAGTCTTGGTCTCCTGAAGCTAGAGCCAAGATTAAGCAAACGCAGTTTCATTCATTAACGAAAACTGTCGTTGATACTTGTCTTGAATATGAGGCGCATATTGAAAGAATGTGTACTGAATTTGCTGGTAAGACTTGCAGCATTGCTGAAATTCGTGGCGAAGTCCCAGTAGCCCAAAGTTCAGCAGAAAAGAAAAACCTTGCGATTGATGGAGTGATTCCCACTAATCCTGTTAAGAATGGTAAGAAACAATTATGGAAAAAGTTCAAGGTGTATGACGACGAAGGTTGCACTGAGGAAGATGTTTTACCAAGGGTCAAAGCCTTTTACACATCCATTACTGGAAATGACCTTAAGGGGGTTTCGATGCCGAAAAAGAATGAACAAGGCTTCTACGAATCATCCGACTCTACTGGTCTAGGAGTTAAGACTACCACTGTATTCACCAGCTATGAAGATGAAAAGTGGACTAATCGTTTTGCGCTTAGAAAAGACTCATTCAACTATGCTCGTGTATTTGTCGGCTATGATAAACTCGATAATAACAGTGAGTTCACTTTCTTCGTAAAGTATGCACAGCTCGAAGACAATGATGAAAATAGGAAGTTCCTTAATAAATATGGAAAATAAAACTTGTAAAAACTTGTAACATTTAATTAAATTTAAAAGTGAGGTTTCCCTTTGGGAACCAATATCTTTTTTAATTTAAAATTGAAATGCTTTTTTACACCTTTGGACATTTAAAACGCCGATTATTTTATAAAAAATTGAATTAAATATTATTAATATTATAAATCATATATTCAAAATGGTTTTTATATATGTAATACAATTAGAGAAAGGAAAATATTATATTGGAAAAACAAATAATCCACAATTTCGATTAGAAAGTCATTTTAATTCAAATGGTTCAGAATGGACAAAAATATATAAACCATTAAGAGTAATAGAAGTGAAACCAAATTGCGATGATTATGATGAAGATAAAATTACAAGACAATATATGGATAAATATGGAATAAATAATGTTCGTGGTGGCTCATTTGTTTCAGTAAAATTAGATAAATCAACAATAGATACTTTACAGAAAATGAGTAATGGAACAAATAATAAATGTTTTATTTGTGGAAAAGGTGGTCATTTTGCGAAAGAATGCCAAGAAAATGAATGTTGTAAAACTGATAGCAATGAAGAATATGAAGAAGTTTGGGTTTGTGAATATTGTGGAAAAGAGTTTATAGAAGAAAACAAATGTGTATATCACGAGAAATATTGTAATTCAAAATATAAAAAACAAATAATTTATGAGAACGACGATGATGACGATGATGACGATGATGATGATGATGAAATTTGTTGTTTTAGGTGTGGTAGAGAAGGCCATTATGCTTCATCGTGTTATGCTTCAAAACACGTTAATGGTTATTATTTAAAAAAATAATCGGCGTTTTAAATGTCCAAAGGTGTAAAACAGCACAGTCCAGATACATGTCCTGCCAGCAATGTTTAACAACATTATAAATTTTCAGTCAACTTGTTTAAAGCCATAAATAAAAAAAATTGAAATAAATTTATTTGTTTACAATTACTTTACTAATTCCTCAACTAAATGATGAAAAATGATGGCAAACAACAAATTGTACTTATGCAGCGACGAATCGGTCACTTTTGACCTCAATTATAGATATAAAGTTGACCTGCCTATTTATGAAGTCAAAACAAAAAAAGGCAGCAATTTAACATGTTTTACTAACTCTGTATCATTTGCAACCTCTATAGAATTTGACCACCAACTGTTAACCAGATTAATTGGACAACAACTCTCATGTAAAAGCAGCATAGATAAAGACCTCAAATGTGCTGTTTTCCAAGGAGTTTATACCACAAATAAGATTAATGGAATTATATGTTTTATTATACAAAATTATTTATTATGTCGCTCATGTGATAAACCAGAAGTTATCATTTATAAAAAGAAGAAAATGCTAAAACATCAATGTAAAGCATGTGGAGAGAAAAATGTAGTCAAAGAAGAATTAGAATGTACTGATATATATGAAACAATTTGTAAAACTTTGTAGAATTATAAATTTAATATTGTAATAAATTAATTTCTATAAAAATTAGCAATATTTGCTAATTTTTTTATACTCGATTTTTCATCATCTTCGTTATCTTCAGTAGCAGCCTTTTTTCTCTTTTTCTTTCTCTAGACGATTGAAGATAAATTTGTTATTAAATTCATACTGAACTGTACTGTATGTAAAACTAATATTCTTAAAAATATCATTACAATAATTTATAATTTCGTCAAGTTCTTTAAAATACGAATTTATGTTATGTTCACCAGAATTAGATTTTTCTAAATTATCCATAAGTCTATATATAATATCAGTAGCAGCAGTATTAGCAAGCTGTAAAACTTGTGCAATCTCTGTATTTTTTCGATTTTTTTTATCATTTCGTTGAATCATCATTTTAAATTCTTCTTCTGTAATTAGATTTTCTAAATATTTGATACGTAAATCCCGATTTCTGACAACATAATCAGTTTGAAAATTAGGTAACTCTACAAGATTATTATGAACAATATTTGTAATAAATTCACTAATTTTTTTAATAGGTTCAGAATATATGTGTTCACTTCGTAATATTCTATTATCCCACATAAAAATTTCATTTTCTTCAAGTTTATATAAATCAGTATGTTTTTTTGCCAAAGTTTGAATTCTTTCATTAACAAAATAACCTAGTTCTCTACCACATTCGATTTCTTCAGGATTTATTGGAGCAATGTTGCCACCATTTTTGCGTTGCCATTCGTAGAAATGAGGATTATGAATATTTTTTTCTATTTTGCCTGTCTTCCAACTGAACGCTGTATGACATTGTGTACACCACATTTGGTCACAATTTTTTACAACAGTAAAATCAGTTAATAAAAACCTATTATTACTGTTCACAGACCATCCATAATAAACACCTTTTCCTATTGACGAAACTTGAATGTTAGACTTGGTTTCAGATTTATATTTGAACCCATATAATGATTGACGAACCTTATCGCTTAAGTGTAAGTAATCATCGATTATAATCAATGTTATATTACTAAAATTATCTTTAAGCGCCAGCATATGTTTACTATTGACTATATAGCTTATTCCATCACTTTGTTTAACTTCAAATAAATCATCTTCACCAGAGACTAAATCCTGTACAATTCTTTTCTCTCCATCATCACCAACTAAAACATCTCCAATACAAATATTTTGCGACATTTTAGTAGTTCCGTCCCACATCAAAATAGGTGTGTCTTTTGCAAAGCAACCTGATATTTTAAATATAAGACTTTGACACTTAGGACAAGGTTTGGAATCCTTATTAAGTAATTTAGCAGTCTCTATATTATTTGGGTCGCATTTATGCTCACAATCACGAGTTGGACCCTTCAATTCGTGACATTCCGGACAAGTCCATTGCTCGCAAATACCACATTTCCACTGACTGCTTAAAAACCCGCGACACCCATTGGCTGGACATTGACGAACAAAACGCGCTCTTTCTTTTTCATCTTTCGGAGGTATGATACCGTAATGAATTTGTCTCTCTAATTCTCTTTTCTGCTTGCTTAGATCTTCAATCAATAAATTCAAATCACTTAATTCCTTCTTCAATTTTTTTTTGGCAAGTTTTTCTTCAACTAGAGGCTGAGTAGCAGGCAACAATGCTTTTTCTTGATCAAACAAAACATCTTCTAAATGTTCCTTGTATTTTGAATTCAAGAATACATTAGTAAAATTTTCCCTCAAGAATTTTCTAGACCATTCTTTAGCACAATCAGGTTTCATACATTTTGGAACATTCTCAGATAAAATATATGTCTCACAACAACTTCTACAAACATCAAAATCGCAATATGGGCAACAAACCTTAATATGAGTACTTTTGTTATAATTATCGCAACAAATATTACAGGACATTTTTGATAAACTTCAATGAGATAATAATTCTAAGAATTTAATATATTTTAAATTAAAATTAATATAAAAAAAAGATATTGACACAAATGTGTCTCACTTTACAAGTCTAATTAAATTGGTTACAATAAATCTATCTAATACAAAAGTCTATTCTTAAGTTCCCTCCAGAAACAAATCGGTGCGCTCATTCGATAATGACCAACTGCCCATGTTTCGTCGATAGTTTTAACTGACCGACTTCCACGACGTATAATATTGTCGGGATTGTTAGTGCTGGTTAAAAGAGCAATCTTACCTGTATCCTTATTAAGGAGAGCAGCCTTTAGCCAGACTTCTCCATCTGTTCCATTCTTACGCATCATAAGCAATATCTTCCAATTTGTTTTTCGCTGTGAAAGCGGTGTAACACGCTGTAAATTCTCCTGGCTATGTTCACATAGCATATATCCGCACGTGTCTTCGTCATCTGGTAAATCAGTATCAATAATCTCTTGAATATTCTTAGAATATTGAAGATTTCCAGGTAAATCACCTAAATAATATTCGTGATGAACGCTTGAAAGTTTGACCATTTTGAAGCAATATAGTAGTAATAAATGTCAACTAAGTAAAAAGTATTTCAATTATAAATATTTATACACTATTTTGGTGTTAACTGAAAATTTATAACTAATATAATAACTATTACAAATTTTCAGTTAACACCATTTTAGCATTTTAACAAAAAAATTGAAATACTTTTTACCATATAAATGAATGATAAGTTGCCTCGTGCTCCATATCAATCTTCAAGATGTCCACTCAAATTGACTTCAGAACTTTACCAGCTAATGTGCCAGTGCTCTGTATTCCTCGTGTTTATTCGAATATTAGCGAGTCTCGTATTCGCCGTATTTTCGATGACTTAAACATGGGTGAATTAGACCGCATTGACATCGTAAGTGGTAAGCATAGCGCAAAACCAGAAGAAAAGTTTAATCGCGTATTCGTTCATTTCCGACGCTGGAATAACAGCGAGAACGCGAATGTAGCACGTGAGCGATTATTAAACGGTAAGGAAATTAAAATTATTTATGATGAACCATGGTTTTGGAAGATATCTGCATACAGAGAACCTGAGCGTAAGCCAACCGCACCTCAAAATACTGGAGGTCACCGCAAGCCTACTCTTCAGTTCGATTCTGACGAAGACAGACCTTCCAATTCCAGACATGTTACTTCTTCTTATAGACATCCAGATACAAGACCAAGACAACAAGATTCTAGAAGACACTATAACAGAGAACAAGAAGACGTAAGACCAAGACACTATAACAGAGAACAAAATTCAAGACCTCGCGAAAATCCTTCTCATGACAAGAAAACAGTCCATAAATCGACTACACCACCTTGTTCACCTCCTGGAGACATGCGTTTCGAAAGAGATGACTCACTTCCAACTAAGATTGAATATGGAAACGTCAAGCCGCCAATGAGAAAGAAGAGAATTACTTTAGAACATGAAGAGACTAAGAAATCTGAAGACAAAAAAGAAGACGGAGAAATATTATAGAATTTAGTTTGTAGTGAATTAATTGTATAACTTGTAATTAAGTGAGTATAGTTTTTTTTCTATTACACCTTTGGACATTTAAAATGCCGATTATAAATTTTTAGTTACACCATTATTATTAACTTTTATAAAAAAATTGAAATACTTTTTTATGTTTTAATAAAAGACATAAAATATATTAAGTTTGAGATTTTAAAAATGACTACTGATTGGCTATTGAGAGTTGGTGACGGAGAAAACCTTAAAAACTCTTCCAAATACAGAATTTGGGGAATTCAGGCATTAACCTCGCCTCATGGAAAATATTTTATTCAAAACGTCAAGTCTGGAGACAGATTATGGTTTGTAAAAAGTAAATCTCAAGGCAAACTTATCGCTGTTGCGACATATCGCTCACATAACAAGCGTGAGTTTGGACCTCTCATTGATATGTCATTGACTAATGAAGAACTTGGTTGGACTGGAAATGGAATGGATTGGACTTCTGATATAGAAGTTCATTATACAGACTTATATGGATTGGCTGATTGTGAACTTCTTACTCACATAAAAGGTCCATCAACAATTAGAAAATACGACGAAAAATGTAGAGTAAATTTAGCAGTAGAATATAGTTATATTGTGCGTTATAGTAGAGTTACT
>Ga0194129_10004598_pt1 | contig 18203 bp, 22 predicted proteins | sample TA2KigCa35mmetaG_FD_150862 | JGI IMG/M metagenome (GOLD analysis project Ga0194129, IMG submission 150862) | Freshwater microbial communities from Lake Tanganyika, Tanzania - TA2015038 Kigoma Deep Cast 35m | ecosystem: Environmental > Aquatic > Freshwater > Lake | place: Tanzania: Lake...
GGCTTTGCTCATCCCTAAATTTTGATGTTTTCAGTGTGTGAATCTGGTAACTATGACCCATGGGACACAAAAAACGATGCAATCAGGCGGAGCTTGCCCGAGTTTTGGGGGTGACTTCACCCACTCTTACAAAGGTTAAGCATGACCCGTCATTTCCTCCGTTTGACAGGGACAACGAAGTTGAGGTGTACGCCGGCTGCGTCTGGTGGTACCTGCGGAAAGAGGCCCAGCCAGTGCCATCAGATCCGGACATGCTGGCGGGGACGGAGTCGGACGGGCTGGAGCGATACCGACTTGCCCGAGCACAACAAGAGGAAATCAAACTGGCCGAGCAGCGGGGGCAAATCGTCAAACTGACTGATTTCGAGGAAACCGTGCAGGCGATTCTAGGGCCTTACAGGCGATTCGCGGAACACCTGAAACGAGTGGCCGGATCTGAGTTGTGGGCGATGCTGCAGGAAGCGAATTCGGAGGTACTGCAGGGGCTGGAAAGGCTGGTGGACAATGCACATGCAGACGCCGCAACATCAGATTCCGTGGGATCTGTACGCGAAGCCGTCAGCAGCGGCACTGGCTGACGTATTCCGCAGGCACGTCATTCTGCGACCGTATCGGACGATGCGGCAGTTTGCGGAACAGGAAATCGTGCTGCCGGATGGTCCGTACCAGGGGCAGCGATTCAGGGTTGCGAGGCAGCCGGCACACGGGCTTTTCTTCGATGCTGTGGACGCTGGCCAGTTTTTCCGGTACGCCTGCACAGGCCCGCAGCAGTCCGGTAAAACGCTGGCGTTTGTGGTCATCCCTATTCTGTACCACCTGTTCGAGCGAGTTCAGACGGTGCTGTTTGGGCTGCCGACAATGGACATGGCCGGGGACAAGTGGCGGATGGACATCAAACCCGCAATTGAGGCCAGCCGATACGCGCAGTTTCTGCCCCGCAAGGGTGCCGGATCTGGTGGCGGAACTCCGAGCCTGATTCAGTTTGGCAACGGTTCAGCGTTGAAGTTTATCACAGCTGGCGGCGACGACGCAAAACGAGCCGGGTTCACAGGCCCAATTCTGGTGGTGACTGAGGTCAGCCACCTGGACGAAGTCGGCGGCAAGTCAGACGAGGCAACCAAACTGAAACAGATGGAAGGCCGTGTGAGAGCCTACAGGGCATCCGGGCAGGCCCGTATCTATCTGGAATCGACGGTGACAGTAGAGCAGGGGCGAATCTGGCAGGAGTGGAGCCAAGGCACGGCGGGCGAAGTGGTGTTCCCCTGTTTCTCGTGCGGTCAGTTTATTGCGCCCAGCCGCGAACACCTGATCGGATGGCATGAAGCGACGACCGAGGCAGAGGCCGAAACGCTGGCACGCTGGGCGTGCCCGGCGTGCGGTATCGTGTTTGATGATTCCCAGCGGGTCACGCAATTGGCACACGCGAGGCTGAGGCACCGTGGGCAAATCATTCTGCCAGACGGATCAGTGACAGGCCAAATGCCGGCAACGAAAACGATGGGGTTTCGATACTCAGCCAGCACGAACACATTTGCGACAGCGGGCATTGTGGGGGCCGACGAATGGCGTGGAGTGCGTGAGGTTGACCGCGACAATGCAGAGCGGGAAATCCTGCAGTGGTCGTTTGCACTGCCTGCACAACCGAAGGAAAGCCCTGTTGAGCCGCTGGACTGGAAAACGGTGATGCACCGACAGAGCGAATGGCGGCGTGGATTCGTGCCGGATGGATTCGGCAGAATCTCAGCCGGTGTGGACGTGCGAGCGGCGCAGCTTGACTGGTTTGTGATTGCCAAACACAAAACCAGCGGTCAGCCGCTTTGTATTGATTACGGTTATGAGCCGATACAGCGAGAATTGACAGACCTGCCGACCGCGATTCGCCAGGCAATCCGGCTGCTGGTCGAAAAGTTTGAGCATGGATGGGAAGCCGAGTCAGGCAGCAACAGGCCCGCAGATATTGCCATGATTGACGCCGGATGGGAAACCGACCTGATACGGTCGGCAGTCCAGCACAACGACGTCTGGAACACCTGCAAGGGCTTCGGCTACAAACAGCACAGCGGGCACGTTTACCATGCCCCGAGAGACCGCAGCAAGATCACGCTACGGATTGGCGAGGGCTGGCATGACGTGGCATTTGCGGACGGCGGGAAACGGCTGAGAGAATATCAGAACAACGCGGATCACTGGAAGCGGCGAGTCCACCAGGCCCTGAGCGTCAGCGCAGACAGCCCGGCAGCCCTGTTACTGCCGCGAACAGACAAGCCGGATGGCCGGATGGAGGTGGCCAAACAGCTGACAGCGGAAAAAGAGGTGCAGCAATTCGAGGTCGGGAGGGGTACAGTGACCAGGTGGGTACAGACGTTTAGCCGAAATCACTTGTTGGACGCGGCGTATCTGGCATTTGTGGGGCATTCCGTGTTAGAATTTGAGCAGCAAAAAGCAGCAAAAAACGTCGAAAATCGGCAGCAAAACGGCGTTATTTCTGGCAGAAAGCCCGAAAAGTTTGTGCGAGGGTGGAAACGATGAAACCGCTGAAAAAGCCCGGATATACGCGCCGGGAATACACACCTTGCCATGCGGTACCGGGGCACGGAGCCTGCCCGGTGTGCGGCAGTTTCGCGACTGTGCAGCATTCGGCGGCATCGCCAGAATTTCGGACGCAATACCGGGCGTGTGCGTGTGGAAATCGATTTATCACAGTGGTCAGGAGGGCCGGGGAATGCCGTTGAAAAAAGGCCGATCGAAACAGGTGATTGCCGACAATATCCGGACGCTGATTCGCGAAGGCCGACCGCCAAAACAGGCGGCAGCGATTGCCTACGAAGAAGCGAGGAAACGAAAAACGAAGTGATTTCCAAACGTTTGGAAACGCCGGCTACACAGCCGGACGCCATGCAGCACAATGCACAGCATGGCACGATCCGCTGCAGAACGTCTGACGCTGTTTGAGGGCATCCGCGACAAAGTTGAGGGTGCTCTGTTGAGCGGCGCGCCCGTGGTCAGCTACACGGTTGACGGTCAGATGGTGCAGAAGGAGCCGACCAGCACTTGGTTGGCTGAACTGGACGCCAGAATTGCCGACCTGCGACGTCAGGCTTCCGGCGGGCTGTCACGGTCTCGGAATCTCGTGAGGTTCCGCAATGACTGATTTGCGACAACGAGTAGACGCAGCCGCAAGGCCGACCAGGCTTGACCGCATTGTGGGGGCCGTCAGCCCCGCATTGGCATCGCGGCGCGTGAAGGCCCGTATCGACCACGAGATTCGTCTGGCAATCAGCCAGCGAGCCGCAGAGCGGTTCACGGCATGGGAAGCTGCAGACCACGACCGGCTGCGCGGTGAACGCTGGATGGCCAGCAAGCTGACGACCAATGACGCACTGCAGAGCGAGCTGGAAACGCTGATCGACAGGGCAAACGACCTGTACAGGACAGACGTTTTTGCAGCCAGTGCTATCAATGGACGAGTGGACAACGTTATTGGCGTGGGCATTCGTCCGCAGTGCCGAGTTCAGCCGGAGCGGGGAATCCTGACGCCGAAGCAGGCCGAAGATTTTCGCGTCATGTCTGAATGGCTGTTTGCAAAGTGGGCTGAGGCTGAGGGCTGGCACACGAAGCAGCGAATGCTTGAGCGGTGCAACAGTATCTACGGCGAATCGTGGCTACACATGGCCGACGACGACGACCCAACAAAGCCGGTGACACTGACGGTGCAGGTGATTCACCCGCAGCGAATTCCGCTGTTTGGTTATGGTCAGCACACGCAGAATCAGCGACGTTTGGGGCTGCGACTGGACGCCAAAGGAAACCCGATTGCGGCATACGTCACGAAAGGACTGCCGAACGATTCGCACGGCTACGACCTGCGCGAAACCGAGGTAAGTCTTGACGACCTGCTGCACTGTTACGAGCAGCAGACACCAGGTCAGTTGCGTGGTGTGCCGTGGCTTGCGCCCGCCATGTCTAAGATGAAAGACCTGAAAGATTTTGTGTACGCAAACCTGATTGCCGAGCAGGTGGCGGCATGTCACGGGGCATTCGTCACGGGTGTGACAGATCCGGTGGCACTGGCGGAGTCAGGCCGAAGCAAAAGCAACTTGGAAGACCTTGCGCCGGGCAGCATTCAATACTTGGCGGACGGCGAAGGCATCACGTTCAGCGACCCAGCACGGCCAGGCACCACGCTTGCACCGTATGTTGAGTGGTCATTGCATGGTATTGCGGCTGCGCTGCGGTATCCGTACGAACTACTCAGCAAGCAGTTTACCAACAATTTCAGCGGCGGACGGCTGGCTCTGATCGATGGCCGGATTACATTCAAGGTCTGGCAATCCTGCCTGATTGAGCAGGTGTTTCGGCGTGTGTGGGCACGGTTCATCGATCGGGCTGTGGTGCAGGGTGTTTTGCCGGTTGATCCGGTGAAGTATGAGCAACATCGCGACCATTTCTTGCAGCATCAATGGATTCCGCCAGGCTGGCCGTGGGTTGATCCGCAAAAAGAGGTGCAGGCCGATATTCTGGCGATTGAAGCCGGATTGACGACACAGACAGAATCACTGGCGAGCCGTGGCCGGGATTTTGACGAGACGCTGCAGCAGATTGAGCGTGAGCAGCGGGCAAAAGCGGACATGCAGGCCCGCATGATGCTGTATCGTCAGGATCTGGATTTGGACGGGGCACCAGAGGCACCAGACGACCCACAGGACGACGAACAAGACATCGGAGCAGACTACAGCAATTCGGTGGGGTTGCTGGCAGTCGCGAAAAAGTACACGGGCATCAATTTCAAACCGCCGGCAGGTGTGAGAGCTGAGGCACAGCAGGGGCTGGACTGGCGGCGAGAATACGGGCGAGGCGGAACGGCAGTAGGTATTGCCCGAGCCAGAGACTTGAGCAACGGCAAAGAGGTCAGCCCCGAGACAATCAAACGCATGGTCAGTTATTTCGCACGCCATGAAGTTGACAAGCAGGGCGAAGGCTGGTCGCCTGGCGAGCCGGGATACCCATCGAACGGCAGAATCGCGTGGGCATTGTGGGGCGGAGATCCGGGGCGTGCGTGGTCTAACAAAGTGAACAAGCAGATGCAGGCAAGGGACAAACAATGAAGACAATCGACAGCCTGACAGATCCGGCGATGTTCCGCACGACGCGAACAACGGAACCAGTTGTGCGAGTTGACCGGAAAGCCAACGTGATTTTTGGCGCGTCATTGATGCAGGTGGGCGACCTGAACGATGCCGAGGTCAGGCCGTGGACTGTGGACGCGAAAACGCTGGATCAGGCATTGAGCATGGCCAGCCGATCCGCAAACGGATTGAAAGCCCGTTTCACGCACCCGAACATGTCAGCCGATGGCATGGGCAGTTATCTGGGCCGTTGGAAGAATCTGCGGATTGACGGCAGCACACTGCGGGGAGACCTGCACATTGCAGACGCGGCTTTCACGTCACCACAGGGCGACCTCGGCAATTATGTCATGGATTTGGCTGAATCCGATCCTGAGTCGTTCGGCGTGAGTCTGGCAACGAAACTGGATTCGGCAGACCTGCAGCAATTTACAACGCAGAACGACAGCAAGCCAAAGGCTGAGCGGTCAATGTGGCCGATGCGATTTGCGGCGATCAAAGCCGGCGACGTGGTGGACGATCCGGCAGCAACGCGGGGCGGCATGTTTTCACTTGATGCAGATTTGCGAGACCTGCCAGCACAGGCAACCACCTTGCTGCAGACGTATTTTGGCGATGCGGCACCATCAGTGGTCCGTGGACGTATCGCAGCGTTTTTGGACCGATATTTTGCCAGCAAAGGGGAACAGGCCATGCCTGATGAAACCGAGCCAGAGGCACCAGTGGAACAGACAGAGCAGCCGGCAGCGGAATCAACACCCGTTGCTGATCTGTCTTCAGTTGCCGAGGTGCCGGAGATTGTCACAACGTCAACGGCGGATCTTGCAACCGTTGAGCGAGAACGATGCAAGAAAATTCGCGCCCTGTGCGATATTGCAGGATGCGGCGACAAGTTCAATCAGTTTGTTGACGCCGGGTTTTCAGTGGCTGAAACACAATCAGCCCTGAAAGACCTGATGAGCAAACGCGGCAGCGTTCTGGATTCAGCACCGGAACCGCCAGCCGATCCGAACGCGAAGTACCGAGCTGAATTCGCAACACACCGTCACCTTCTGAGTGTTTCAGAAGAACAGTACATCCGCAGCCGTCGAATCGACGACGGGCTGGAACCTCTTCAGAAGTGAAGGAGAATTAACCAATGGCAGTAACAGCAAACCAGGTGGTTTTGATGCAGGACGCTGGCGGCATTACGCAGTGCAAGGCTGCAGCCGTCAACCTGTACCAGAACACAATCGCATTCTATGACGCATCCACAGGATTCGTCACGAACGATGACAATGCCGGCGCAAACGCATTCGCCGGTATTGTCTATCAACAGTGCGACAACAGCGGCGGCAGCGCAGGCGATAAGGTTGCCGAACTGTGGACTGAGGGCGTTTTCCGATTGACCGGCAGCAGCTTTACCCAAGCGATTGCAGGTGATCTGATTTACGCGACTGACAATTTCGTCATCACGGCGACCAGCACGAACGCATCCCGAATTGGTCGGGCTGTCAATTTTGTTTCTGCAACTCAGATGGACGTTATGATTGACGTTCTGGGCTGAGTGCTCTTGACCTGAAAGGGTTTTATAATGGCTCTTGATATCGCATCAGCACAGGTCAAGCTGCGAGACCTGACAGCAAAGTTTGACAACCGGGTGAGTGCAGCGACACCGTTCTATCCAACAGTCTGCTACGATGCTTCCAGCGTGCGATCGTCCGAAAAATACGGATGGCTTGGCAACATGCCTGGAATGCGTGAGTGGCTGGGTGAGCGTCAGTTTTCCGAACTGCGGGCGGCGAATTTCGTGCTTGAAAACAAGCACTGGGAATCGTCTCTGCTGATTAAGAAAACCGACCTTGCGGACGACAATCTCGGTCAGTACGGGCCGGTACTCGAACAGCTCGGAATCGAGGCTGCGCACCATCCGGATGATCTGTGGTTTTCTACGCTTGAGCTGGGCGAAAGCACCGCCTGCTACGACGGTCAGTTTTTCTTCGACACTGATCACGTATGGGGCAACAGCGGCACCCAGTCGAACGACATCACCAGCACTGTTGTCAGTACGTCTGCTCCGACTGTTGCGGAAATCAAAACCGCGATCCGGAAGATGATTCGCACGATGTTGGCATTCAAAAACGATCAGGGCAAGCTGTACAACCGCCCGACGATTGGGCGGCTGAACGACTTGACGTTGCTTGTGCCGCTGGCATTGCGTGATCTGGTGTACGACGCATTGGAATCCGAGCTTCTCAGCAACAGCTCGAACGTCGTTGTTGACCGTCCGAACATCGTCAGCAGCGCGTATCTGACCAGCGACGTGAAACTGTACCTGTTCAAGACCGGCGAAGCCGTGAAGCCGTTTGTGTTCCAGCGACGCGAGCCGCTGACGCGAATGATGAAGGGCATCGACGATCTGGAAACGAAGGACGTCAAGTTCATGAGCGAAGCCCGCTACAACGTGGGGTACTTCGCATGGTGGACGGCGATTCTTTGCACGCTGACGACCTGATGACGGCGGTTTGACTGAGCAACAGGGCAGGCGACGGCTTGCCCTGGCTGCGACTGTGTCCGCCACGCAGTCGCGGCATTTTTTGGCGGCGGAAATAAAACGGAAAAACAAGATGCAGACTTACACGGTGGCACTGGGAAAAGCGGCTGACGGACGGCACAAGGACACCAACAAGCGGCATTTCCGTAGCCGGCTGTCAACAGGTGGTTTTTTGGAAGTGATCGACGGCAAGGAAACGACGCTGGCAGTCAATGAGGTCGATGAATCGATGTTGCAGAATCTCGCATCCCGCGAGTTCATCAGCATCACTAAAGCACCACAGGCAGCACAGCAGCAGGGCCGAGCCAGATGAGCCTACGCGAGCAAATGCGAGATGATGTTTGCGCGATCCTGAACACCGATGAATTGGGTGAGCAGGCGACGTGGACAAATTCCGCAAGTGCAGCGATTCCGCGAACGGTTCGATTGATTGAACAGCCCGAGCGGCAGACGATCAGGCGAGCACATATTTGGACGCCGGTTGACACCACACAAGTGACAGCCGGGGACACGTTCAGAGTCAAACGCGGAGCAGTGACAACGACGTGGGTGGTGATGTTCAGTGACCCCGCAGAGACGGCACTGCAGCGGTCATATTGCCACCTGCAGTTGTCTGAGTTCATCACGATTGACGCACGAAAGCACGCCAAAGGCCCCGCAAGGGCCGAGCGGGCAATCGTAGACAGTCAAACAGCACAGATCCGGTGCCAGTGGTTCACGTCATCAACTGAGATTGACACTCAGGGCCGGCGGCGTGCAATGGCTGGTGAGTTTTATTTGTTTCTGCAGAGCCTGCGAAATATCAACGTGGCTGACACTGTGATTGATGCAAGTGGGCGAACATTCAGAATCGAACGACTGGAAAACCAGCTGACACGGGTAGACCTGCCGTACCTGATTTGCAGCAGGTCTGACGCATGACAGCAAAGGTGAAACGGATTGATCGCAGGCCAGAACTGATGAGGTCATTGGACACGGCAACAGGAAAGGCACTGAGGAAAGCAGCGTTGCTGTGTCAGGCGATTGCAAGGCAACTGGTCAGCAAGCAATACACGGGGCCGAGTCGAGAAGAACGAGACCGAAAAAACAGGCGAGCACGGGAGAAGCGAGCAGAACTAAAAGAACGGGCGAGACTGAGGAAAGAGCAGGCAGCCGGTGGCGAAACGTAGGCGGAAATCGGCATTTGCAAAGCTGCGAGCGAAGGCAAACAAAAGCATCGCCCGCAAGATTCGCAACACGCAAAAAACCGTCAGGCGAGCAACACGGCAAATTGAACGAACACTGGCCAGCAACAGCCTTGCACGAGCAGGGCGGAAGTTGGCAAGGAAAACAACACGAATCTCAAAGCGGCTGACAAAAAAGGCCGTCAAGAGAACAAAAAAGACACTGAAGGCAGCACGTCAGGCACGCAAGACAACAACCAAAAGCTTGCAGGCATGGCGGCGAGGAAATCGGCAACGAATCAGGGAACGAAAGCGAGCGCAATCAGCAGCAAACCGGGCACTGAGGATTGAGCAGCGACAATACAACAGGCTGACACTACAGGGCGACGTGGAGACGACCGGCGCAACACTCCGGCAGTCATCAGACAACAGGGGATCGAGCAGACCAGGGGAACCGCCAAGGATGAGGACCGGCAAGGGCCGGCAGAGCATCACAGCAGAGCTGCGAATGAAAGGGAAGAAACCAGAGGCCCGGACATTCGTAGACAAGAAGGTTGCCTCGTATATGGCAATTTGGGAGTTCAGACCAGACAACAAGCAGAGACCATTTTTGAAACCAGCAGTCAATGACAACATCACACTGCTGGGACGTGAGATCGGTGATTCACTCAGACAGACATTGAGACCGCAGGCGGGTAAGAAAAAGGCGAAGGTGACGTAATGGCGGAAACAGGCGTTGACAGACTCATAGGCGAATGGTGGGCATCGACTGCCGCACTGTGCGACCTTGTTTCTGCCGACCGGCTGTTTGCGAGCGTGGATCAGTTTTTGGAGACTCAGGACGACGACGCGGACGAAGACGGATACACGGATGACCTGGTGGTGTTTGACGTGGTCAGTGAACCAGCCTGGCGGACAAATTCAGCACAGGGCTGGCGGTCAGCGGTGACACTGGCCTGCATGTCGATTGATTACGACCGCAGCAAGAGCATCGGGCAGCAGGCAGTGTTGAGTTGGCAAAATGACGGATACACGGGGTCAGCGGTGACAGTGGCAACGGCGAAACCATCCGGACAAATCACGACGACGCAGGACGAAGCAACAGGAATCTGGACAACGTCGGTGCAGTTTGATTTTTTTCATACTGGGGTGTGAGGCATGGCAGACGTTTCAGTGACAGCGGCAAGCGTGGTCAAAACAGCCACCAGTCTGATCGGCTACGGCACTGCTGGCGGCACGGTGACAGCTGGCCAGCCAGTCTATGCTGACACCACGGCAAGCAACAAACTGAAGCCGTGTGACGCTGACGCTTTGGCATCGTCAAAAACAATCGGAATTGCGATGCACGGAGCGAGCGACGGGCAGCCGCTGCAATACTGCTACGGTGGCAATCTGACATTTAATTCAGCGTTCACTGTGGGAGAGGTGTACGTTGCCAGCGTGAACGCCGGAGGAATTGCACCGTATGCTGATCTGGCATCCGGTGATTTTGTGACCATTCTTGGCGTTGCCACAACGGCAACGAATTTGAAAATCGGGATTCTTTACTCAGGCATCGCCAAACCATAATCAGGAGCAGATACAATGGCAGCAGGGACACCATTCACCGGCAAGTCAATGACGTTCAAGAGCGGCGCAACGCCAGCCGCGCAGGACCACGTTGGCAAATGGGAATTGACAATCGGCGGAGCGTCCGGCAAGTTCGCCACAAACTCAACAGGCGGATTCCGGAAAACCACGATCGGCGTAGGGGAGTATTCTGGGTCTGTGACAATCCTGCTGCATGATGGCGGCGGAATGCCGTATGCTCGTGGCGACGAAGTGGCTGCGCAGTTTCATGCTGATGCTGATGATTATATCAGCGGCACGATTATCATCACTGAGGTTGGGCCGATTACGCTTGACGCTGACAGTGGCGACCCGGTGGCGATTGACTACAAATTCGATGGGCAGGGTGCGCCGTCGAAGTCTGGTAACGCATTTAAGGTTGTTTGATAAGGGAGAAAGACCGTGGCGGACGGTTTATTCAATCTCGTTGGTCGGCGGACTATCGAGTTGACAAAGGACGGCAGGACGTATCGGCTGGCGGTAGCACTGCTGGCCGATTACGCGCGAAAAGAGGAGGCAATGTTGCAGCGGGTTGGCAGCCCGTATGCGGGCATTGAGGGCATTCAGGACGCTGCAGCCAGACAATCTGCGATGAAGATTGCAGCCGACACGGCGGCACGTCCATTGATTGCCACAATGCAGGATGAAGACAGGTTTGACCGATCGTTTCGCGGTCTTGCATGGAACGTCTGGCGAGCGTTGACAGTTCACCATCCTGACGAATTCCCGGATAATCTACCGAGCGAAAAAGGCATTCAACTGGGATGCAATTTCATCGCGTGGTTTGGTGACGTTGCTGCTGTTATCAATGCGATTCATCGAGCACAGGAGCATGACATTCTGGGAAACTCCGAAGCCCCGGACAAGGCGACGGGTTAGCATTGCCAACACGTCGAACTGTACCGTGGGCAAATATCTGCCGGGGGCTGTGCGAGAAATACGGCTGGACGCTGGACGCGGTCAGCCGGTTGACCATGTATCAGGCGTTGGCAATGTTCGGTTGCTGGTGCCCTGAAGACATATTCACGAAGAAAGAAGCCTGAGCGATGGCTGTTACCGTACAAGAAGCCCAGGTGATTTTTTCCGCTGACGGAATGCAGAAAGTCAGCACGGCAGCCGGGCAGGCTGGCAAGGCAATGGACAATCTGGCCGCACGGGCAGGCAAGGTCGGTTCATCGCTCCGGAGCATCACAAGCGTGGGTGGGCCGATCGGTCAGATATTTGCGACTATTGGGGCAGCCAAAGGCGTGACCGCCATGATGCAACTGGCTGCAGGTGCCGAACAGACTGCAATGGAATTTGAGGTGCTGACGGGATCTGTTGGCAATGCGCAGGCGATGATCGGTCAGCTGCGCGAAATCGATCTGAAAACCGTGTTTGGCACACAAGACCTGGCGCAGGCATCCAGCATGATGATGCGCATGGGCATGTCGAGTGAACAGGTGGTTCCAGTGCTCGGAATGATGACTGAGGTGGCAGGCAGCAGCAAGGAAAAGTTGCACGATCTCGCCTACGCTATGTCGCAAGTGCAGATGGCTGGACGCCTGACAGGGCAGGAAAATATTCAGCTTATCAACGCCGGGTTTTCCCCGCTGGCAGTGATTGCCGAGCAGACTGGCCGAAGTATGGCCGACTTAAAAAAGGACATGGAAAACGGTGCGATATCGGCCAATATGGTGAAGCAGGCCCTGAGTGATTTGACGACTGGCACTGGCCGACTGGCAGGGTTTCAGGACAAAGTCAGCCAAAGCACTGCGGGCATGTTTGCGAAGGCTCAAACGAATCTGGAGTTGCTGGCGATTGAAATCGGTAGCGAGGTGCTGCCATACGCCAATCAGTTTTTGCAGTGGTCAATCGACATGATGCAAAACGTAGACGGACTGGGGTCAGCGTTTGGCCGTGGGCTCGGGGCTGTGGCTGAGTGGTTCACGACGACACAGGACTACTTCGCGGACATCGGCGTGGTGGTTGGCACCGTGGTTGCCGATCTGGACAACGTGTGGCGTGGACTGTTCGAGGACATTCCGAACTACGCAGCGGCGGCGTTTGAGTGGATCAGCACGAACAGCAAGATTGCGATGGATAACATCGCCATCGGTGCCAAAAACATGTGGTCACAGATGGAACGCGGCAGCAAGCAAATGGGCGAAGAAATCGCGTTTGCGTTGGGGTTGTCTGACGAGGTGCTGACAATCCCCGAGCCGACCATGCAGGCAATGCAGGCGTTCGCGGGATTTCAGCCACCTGACGTCAGCAGCGCAACAACGAGCGTCATGGAAAACATTGATGCGCAGCTGGCGGCAGCACGAGCAGAACGCGAGGCCGAGCGGTCAAAAAGTAAGCCAGCACCGGAGGGCGGCGGATTTGCTCCGGTTGACTTCGGGGCCGGCAGTTTGGGTGCGGCGGCTGGCATGGCGGCGAATGAAGCAGCAAAAGCCGTCAGTGAGCGCGGTGGGGCTGCCCAAATGTTTCAGCGACTGCAGGACCGGCTGGCGAACAACGCTGAAAAAGACCGATTGCAGCGGGAGCAAAAAGACCTGCAGCAAAAGGCCCTAGACGTATCGAAAGAAATTTTGGGAGCACTGCAGGGCGGATTGCCCGGCATTGGATTGTTAGGGTGAGTCTATGCCATACCCAGCATTCACAGAACACGAAGACAGCCCGCAGGAATCTGGTAACAGATCCGGGGAGTTGTCGTTTACTCGCGTATTCCTGACGGCATGGGCCGACCGCTGGGATTTCATTGCCGAGCATTTCAAGAGCGGGCCGTTTGGGCTGCCTGCATCCTATTCGAGCCGGTGGCCGGGCGTGCTGGCAGACGGATTCACGATAGACAAGCTGGTCGTAAAACCAATTGCAGGAACGATTGACGACCCGAACACGCAGCAGCTGGAGCACGACACGCAGGCGAAAATCTCGATCACGTATACGCCGCTGCAGACCGATCAGGGACAGCAACAAGACCCGAACGACCCGACGCCATTGCCGGCAGGAACATGGTGTACGTATTCGCAGGACAGCAACATCGAATTCCGCAGCATACCGGGCCGGTCAGTCAAGTGGGTTTCAGACAACGTGCTTTTGCCGGCGGACGTAAACACGATCGTGCCCGAGCCAATCACAACACATCAAATTTCATGGCATCAGGTGCAGGTGGTGCCGTGGGTCACGTTGGGCGATATGAAGGGCTGTGTCAATGAGTCAGCCTGCAGGCTTCCCGGCAGTCCGCAGGTGTTCCAGCCGGAGACGTTGCTCTTTGAGGGGCTGCAGGACGAAGTCACGTTGAGCACAGACGCACAATGGAGCACGCGCAAGATCACGCTGCGGTTTATCGAGAAAGCGCAGAAGGGTTTTGCATCTGGAGCACGGACAGGAGCAGCCCCAACAGGCAGCACGATATACGGATGGAATTATCAGTGGCGGGACGATGTCAGCGACTACGATAGGCCGGTCAGCAGCGACGACGGAAGCCCGATGTTTAAGAAGTACGATTTCAACACACTCTGGACATCGCAGACATGACGCAAGGCGACAAGAGGCCGACAAGATTTGAGAAAGGCCAGAGGCTGAAGGCCAGTGAGTTGAATGGCCTGGCGGAGTCTATTGAGGCAATCGTCCGCAGGATGCAAGGGCAGGGTGTTGTAAATCCACTAAACAGACAGGCCGTTCTGCAAGAAGATTTGCTGGCAGCAGTAGACAGCTTTACAGACCCAAGCACAGCACTGGCGGAAATAATCCGACGCAAGGCGAATGGGGATTTAGAGTCATCAGGCGAGGTTGTGACAGTTGTGAATCGATTTGAAAACATCAGCATTGACGTTGGCACATATATCAAAATCGAATGGATGGACGGCGAATGGCAGCCATATGCGGCAGACTGCCCGAGCGAATCAGCAAGCCTAAGTGCGTCACAATGAGAGGGGACTGACATGCTGTTAGGCTGTTGCCATTGTGGCGAACAAAGTGAATCTTCGGAGTCTGAAATATCTGAATTAAGCGGATCTATTTCGTATCCAAGTTGGTCAGAGTCGTTTCCCAGTACGTCACAATACCCAAACAGTACTGACTACAGCGGCGCACTCGATTACCCGTGCGAGGCATGTTTAGGGGACGTGATTCCGGAGGCGTTTGAGGTCACGCTGGATCTGGAGCAGCGTGACCCGATTGCGGCAGGCTTTGACGTGGAGTGTTTTGAACAGGTCAGTGACCGCAGGCCGTTTAGAATTCAGAGGCTGACAGGACCATATAGCATAAGCGATTGTGGGTTTCAATTAGGTTTAGGTGGTGGATTGACACCTGACCCCGGCGATGTGTGGTGCTGCTACGGAAACGGGTTTCGTGGCTTTGCGGCAAATTTGGGCTGTCACTCAATCAGTGGCGTTGGCGTCTGTGGTCTTGAGCCACTGATTTCAATGCGGCTGATGAAACTCGGAAACGCATACAATCCACCACGGTATTCCGTACAACTTGCGTTTCAGTTCTATCAATGCAACGAGCAGGGCGGGGGCGGGGGAATTGCATCGGCAAATTATTTGAAGGTAATATATCAAGGCATTGCAGCAGACGACGGCAGTTTCCCGACACGAACAGACAAGCTGTTTTGTCTTAACGAAATGCAGCTTGGTTGGCGATTTGCGGAAGGGTCATTTGATAGTTTTGATTTCGGCAGCGGTGGATACTGTCCCGGCAACAACTACAGTTGGGAACTGAATCGCGGCACGTTCCCACAGTTTATCAAAGTCAGGCCGGCGGGGACGTGATATGGAGCCGTGCGGATATCGCGAGGACATAGGTCGGCAAGATTTTGCGGCGTGCCACAATCCGAAGATTCACACGCCTGGAATGGTTCCGCTGGAAGTGTGCGGGCATTGCTTGCTGAGGCGTGCGCCGTGCTATGAAATTGCAACCGCCGTTGCGATGGTAAAGAATCAACGTGCAGCAGGCCCATACCGACCAGCCCCAAAGTCCTGCGGCGGCTGCGGCACGGTTAAGCGCAGGGACACGGCGACACAGTTTGTCTGGCCGTATTTCTCCGGAGCAGCGAGCGGCGATGAACTGCGATTCAGCATCCGATCCGTTGAGCGGTTTTTTCACGGTCCCGTGAAAATCACAATCGTGGGCGACCGTCCAGACTGGTTTCGCGGTCACGTCATTCGGCAGCCACGAATTGCCATGTGCAAACACTGGGGCTTCCGTGACATGCTGGCGAAAATGCAGGTGATGGCCGAGCACTCCGAGATTGACGGCGAATTTGTGTGGATGATGGACGACGTGTATTTCCTGAGGCCGACGACGTGGGACGACATTGAGACACCGCGAGCCTACCCGTGGCACGACGGCAACGGCGGCAATGCCTGGCACAAGATCAAGCGGGCGAGCATGGCAGCACTGAAGGCCCGAAAATTGCCGACGCACGACTACGCAACACACGCCCCGCATACAGTCGAGAAAACTAAGCTGCGGCAACTGTTCACGGAATTTAATTTAAGCAGCCAGACACTGACGTGGGAGATTCTATACGGCAACAGATACCGGGGCCGACCCTACGGCACACGACCGTGGTTCGTGCGACTGATGAAGCCGATGAACGCCAGCGAACTGCAGGCCGCACTGGCGGAGGCGAGCGTGTGCAATCACTTGGCACAGTTGTGGACGCCAGTGATGCGGCAGCACCTGGCGGAGTTGTTGCCGGAGCCGTCGTTGACTGAGACGACCGATTGCGGGTATCGTCCGCAATTCAAAACGCGCGGGAGGCAGCCGCGAGTGGTTAAGAGGCGACCGCCGAAGACGTGGCGGCGAAACATTGAGAGGGCAGCACGTGAGGCACCTGTTGTTGATACAGTCGGCGTACAATGACGGCGAACTGTCCCGCAGGCGGCTGGAGATCACGCAGCACACGGTCATTCCGACGCTGCGGGCGCAAACGTCAGCCGTCGAGGTCGTGGTGGCAATTCATCGAGCAGATCCGCATCAGGCCGAACGGCGGCAGGTGTACGAGGGCTGTGGTCAGGTGGTGCGATTCGTCGAGGTTGACAGCTGGAAACTGATCGGCGGGAACTGGGATCTGCCGACCGGCTGGAAAATCGTCAGCAGGTGCGACGACGACGATTGCCTGTCCAGCGACTTCTGCGCCCGGCTGCAGGCACACGCAACCGAGCGGCGGCAATGCCTGCAATGGCCGAGCGGGTATGTTTTCTGGCGGCAGCAGATTTTTTTTATTACCCATCCGGGGAACCAGTTTGTTTCGCTGGTGACTGACCTGCAGGAAACACCGCACGATTACAGGCACTGGGAGATCGTGCAGCAGTTGCCGACCGTCAACGTAGACAGCAGGCCGGGCTGGATTTGGGTGCGGCATGGGGACACCGCCACCAGCACAATCGGGAAATACCGACGCAAGCAGGTGGGGCGGATCGATGCCGACCGAATTCCGGTCAATCTGCGGGCAATCATCCGAGCAGCTGAGGCGAGCGGTCAGCCGTCTGCAAATTACGAGTCGCACCGCAGCCCGCACTGGCAGCAGGTGCGGCGGGAAAATCGTAAGGCTCCTGCAATCTCCCTGAGGCCGTCAGATGCGTTGGCGGTCGAAGGGTCGGACAAAGTATCGGTTCACAATTACGGGGCGTTTTACGATGGTCTGTGGAGCGTCCTGCAGCCCCGCGTTGTTGTCGAGGTCGGGGCACTGCGCGGCGCAAGTCTGCGAGCATGGCAGCGGTGCGGGGCGCGGGCAATCGGGATGGACAAGACACCACCGCCAGGCGTTGAATGCGTCCGGGCGACTGTCCCTGATTTTGCCCCGTTGCTGGAGCGGCTGCAGGGCCTGCAGGTCGATCTGGTGATTGACGACGCCAGTCATACCCTGGAGCATCAGCAGGCGACGTACGCGGCACTGTGGCCAGCTCTCAGGCCGGGCGGGGTGCTGGTCATCGAGGATTTGCAGGATTACGCGGCAAGGCTGCATTTTGCCGGCAGAGGGTTTGCGGTCGAAGACTGGAGCACCGACACCGGACGCTGGGACGATGCCATTGCGTGGAAAACCCGCTGATTTCCGCATCCTCCGGCATTTTGCCGAAAATTGCCAGAAACCCTGTTGACACTTCGGCAGACTGCCGATATACTCTGTGCAGTGGTGAGGGAAACAACAAAGAAACCAACTGGGAGTTGAGACAATGGCACAGTATCAAGCACTTTCAAAAGTTGTGGCAATGGTTCAGGCTACAATCAACCGGAAAGCAAACGGCAAGCCGGTCACGGTTATTGAGGCTCACGAGATTATGGCACGAGACGGACACGGACGCGATGCAGCCCGGCTGGTTCGTTTTTGGGTTCGCTACGGATCAACAGTGGTGGACTGGACGGATTTTGGTGATTGCCTGCGAATCAACTCACCATTCAAGGCGTGACACACAAGAACGCAGCCCCGGAGCAATCCGGGGCATTTTTTTTGGGAGTTTCAAATGGAAGTTTTGTGTGCGTGGTTGTTGGCGTTTGTGTGGGTTATCGGCTGGTTCATCGGGAGGGCTGAACAGTGACCGGCACTTATGGTTTTCACTGCTGGGCGGTGTACGCGCAAGGCGGGTTGTTCTACGCTCGCTATCGTGACTACGAAGTGGCGAAGCGAATTGCGCTTGAGATTGGTGGTTTTGTCGAGCGGGGGCACTGATGGCAGGGGATCAGTTCACGTTGTTGGAGGGTGACTGCCGGCAGACGTTGCAGACGCTGCCGGAACAGTTGGTACAATGCTGCGTTACGTCCCCGCCATACTGGGGGCTG
>Ga0194129_10004599_pt1 | contig 18199 bp, 17 predicted proteins | sample TA2KigCa35mmetaG_FD_150862 | JGI IMG/M metagenome (GOLD analysis project Ga0194129, IMG submission 150862) | Freshwater microbial communities from Lake Tanganyika, Tanzania - TA2015038 Kigoma Deep Cast 35m | ecosystem: Environmental > Aquatic > Freshwater > Lake | place: Tanzania: Lake...
ACGCTCGGCGGCCTCCCCGCGGCTCGTCGGGCTCTTGCTTCCCAACGCTCAGCGCATGCGACGCCGACGAAGGAGCACCGCGGCGAATGCGAGCAGGAGGACACGTCCGCGGCGTGGGGTTCCCGCTCGCTCGGTCGTCAGGCTGCAGCTCGCGCTCGCCTGGACGCGTCCCGACCCGTCGAACCCGAAGCCGCTGGAGCAGTCGCCGAGGTCCTGAGCCGGATCGGGGATCGTCGGGCAATCGTCGAGGATGTTGGAGACACCATCGCCGTCGAGATCGGAGTCGCACTCGTCGCCGAGGCCGTCGTTGTCGCTGTCCTTGCCCGACTTGCTGGGGATGGTCGGGCAGAGATCGTTCGCGTCCGGCGTACCGTCGAGATCGGCATCCGGGCCCCCAGGCTGCCCGGGGTCGCCCTCGCAATCGTCGCCGGTCCCGTCCTTGTCCGCGTCGAACTGGGCCGGGTTCGCTTTGGTCGGGCAGTTGTCCTTCTCGTCCGCGATCCCGTCGTTGTCGTCATCGGGATCGCAAGCATCCCCTTCGGTGTCACCGTCGGTGTCGCTCTGCGATGCGTTCGCGACGCCCGCGCAATTGTCGTCGGCGTCGAGCACGCCGTCGTCGTCCGCGTCGAGCTGGCCCGACGTGATGCAAGGTCCGGTCGCCTGGAGCAGCTGAATGTCCGCGCCGTAGTAAAATCGAAGGATATCGACGTAATCCTCACCCGCCTTCTCGAGGCAGCGCGCCCCCCACTGGCTCATGCAGCCGCGGTTCTGGCCGAAGCCCGGCGGGCCGATGTACCCGAGCGGCGTCTGCTCGACGTTCTTGCCGGTCAGGCCCTCGTTGTAGGTGACCCACTTCTCGTTCTTGTAGCTCGCGCTCCCGATGCAGCTCGGTCCCTTCGTCTTCGGGTCGCCGTCGACGTAGAAGCCGTACGTCAACATGTTCGCGTACGCGAGGTAGATGCCGCTCGTGTCCTTGACGGCCTTTTTCGCGAGCTCGCTCGGCGGTGTCGCGCAGGTGTAGACCTGACACCCCTGACCGTCGCAGATGTCGCCGTAGGTCGCCATCTCGTAGTACGCGACCGAGCGCGCCGCGATCGCCTGAGCCTTCAAGGCCTCGAAACCCGCCCCGCCGTTTTCGCAGGTGATCACCCGAGGCAGGTAATCGTCCTCGGTCGCCTTGACGCCCTTGCCGGTCACCGTCACCGAGCAGTAGGCGCTCGCGAGGGGCGCCTTCACCGCCTGCTCGACCGACCCCACCCGCTCGCCGTGCTCGGCCTCCGGGCTGGCGCTGCACGCCGCCCCGAGGACGATGGCCATGGCCGAACCGAGGATGCGCTTCATCGTAGAACCTCCAGCGGTTAGCAGAGCACGGTCCCCACCTCGGCGGCCCAACAATCGTCGAAATATTGAATCTTTCAGGATAGATAGAAACATCCAACCGTGCCGGACGAGCGCATTCCAGGGACGGGTCGAGGGCTCCCCGCGGGCCGCGCGGGCCGACCGCGGCGACGGCAGGCTCGTGTCTCGCCCTGCAACCGGACCGATGCCTTGTCGCTTCGACCGGACACACTCCGTGCGCCCTCCAGGTCGACCCCGAACGCTGGACAGCCCGAGATGGTTCGCGCTACGTTCCCGCTCCCCCGCGAGCGGCCCCATGCCCCCGATCTCATCGCTCCTCTTCCTCGTCCTTTCGGGCCTCGCGCTCGGCTCGGCGGCCGTTGTTGCGTTCTCGCGCAACATCATCCACTCCGCGCTCGCGCTGCTCGGCACGTTCCTCGGCGTCGCCGGCATGTACATCACGCTCTCGGCCGACTTCCTCGGCGCGACGCAAGTCCTCGTCTACGTCGGCGGAACGCTGACCTTGATCCTGTTCGCGGTCATGCTGACGGCGCGCATCGAGGACATGAAGGTGTCCAATCCGACCCAGGGCCTCGGGCCGGGGATCGGGCTCGTGACGGTCGTGCTGCTCCTCCTCGGCAAGGTCGCCGCGACGACCGCGTGGGCGATCAACGTGCGGCCCAGCAATCCCTCGACGGCGAAGCTCGGGCATGCCTTCCTGACCAGCTACCTCCTGCCGTTCGAGGTCGGATCGGTCGTGCTGCTCGCCGCGATGATCGGCGCCGTCGTGCTCGCACGCCGCGCGGTCAAGCGTGAGTGGGAGAAGGAGTGACCATGGAGATCGGGCTCGTCCACTACTTGACCGTTGGCGCTGTCCTCTTCGGGCTTGGCCTCCTCACGGTCATGACCCGCAAGAACTCGGTTGGCATTCTCCTCGGGGTCGAGCTGATCCTGAACGCGGCCGCGCTGAACTTCATCGCCTTCGAGCATTTCGTCGTCGGCGGACTCGGTGGGCAGGTGTTCACGGTGTTCATCATCGTGCTCGCGGCGGCCGAAGCCGCGATCGCCCTCGCCATCGTCCTCAACGTGTACCGGAACTACCGCAGCATCATGGCGGACCGGCTCACGACGTTGCGAAACTGACTGGTGCGACGCTGACCTGCTCGCGCGAGTGCGTCGCTGACCGGCTCGCGCGAGTGCGTCGCTGACCGGCTCGCGCCGTTTCAAAATGGGAGCGTGCCCTCAGCGCTTGCGGCGGACGATCTCGGCGAGCCGCATGACGATCCCGTCCGCCACGATCCGCAAGGCGTCCTTCTCGAGGTTGCTGCGCTCCTCGGGGCGCCCGCTGAGCCGGATCCGCGTCTTCACGGTCGGCCCGGCCTTCATGCGCCCGAGCGCCTCGACGTCGAGGTGCAGAACTTCCTTTCCCGCCGTCCAGGCAAACCGAACGACCTTCGCGACGAGCTCGGCCGGCGGCTTGGGCTCGGACTTCATGAGGGGCGCACCGGCAGGGTCGGGCTTCGACAGCGGCAGCGCATCGCTGGGCGGCTTCTTGGGCTTCGCCTTCCACTCGGCCCGCTTGCTCGCCGCCTTGATCCGCTTCTCGAAGAGCTTCGTCAGCCGCTGGGCATCGTCCCCGGGACGGATGCCAATCTCGGTCCAGGACACGGCGGGCCGGCGGGGAGCCGCGTCCGCCGGTCGCGCGACGGCCAGCGTGCCCACGAGGAGCAGCTGCACCAGACGCGATCCCAATGCCTTGCGGCTCACGCTCCGGTCCTACGCTCATGGAAGGCGCGGGGCCAAGCCGTTGGCGCGGTTTGGAGCGAGCGAAATGATCCTGGAGCAGGGGTCCGCGCCCGTGCGAGCCTGAAGCGCGATGAGTCCACCCTCCGAGCAGCCCGAAACCAGCTACGTCGATCTGGCGCCGGGGACGATGTTCGCGCGCCGCTACCGGATCATCGAGCAGCTCGGCCGCGGCGGCATGGCCGCGGTGTACCGGGCGAAGGACGGGCTCGTCGGCGAGACCGTCGCGCTCAAGGTGTCGACGGGCAGCATCGAGGACGCCGCGTTCGGCGAGGAGCAGCGTCGTGAGGTCGCGCTCGCTCGCAAGGTCACCCACCCCCACGTCGCGCGCGTCTACGACCTCGGGTTCTTCGACGGCGCGCTCTTCGTCACGATGGAGCTCATCGAGGGCAAGAGCCTCAACGAGCGCGCGCGCGTCGGCAACGTCCCGATCGACGAGGTCGTGCAGATTGGACGGCAGCTCACGTCGGCCCTCATGGTGGCCCACGAGGTGGAGGTCCTCCACCTCGACATCAAGCCGCAGAACGTGATCGTCGCGAACGGCAGAGTGCCGCGAGCCGTCCTCGTCGACTTCGGCATCGCGCAGGCGCTCGGCTCGGTCGGAACCGGCTATGGCACGCCAGACTACGCTTCACCGGAGCAGCTCGCGAAGGAGCCTCTCACGGGTGCGTCCGACATCTACTCACTCGGGATCGTGCTCTACGAGCTGCTCGCACGGAGGCGCCCGTTCGTGGGACCTGACGCCGCATCCCGAGCGCTCCTGCGCCTCAGCCAGCCGCCGCGGCCCCTCCCGGACACGGTCCCTCCAAGCATGGCCGCCGTGGTCCACGCGATGCTCGCGCTGAATTCAAAGGATCGCCCGCAGGTCCGTGAGCTCGAAGGCGAGCTCTGCGCGGCGCTCGACTCGATCCTCCGCGCCGATGGCTCCGTGAGCATCGCTCGACCCACCGTCCGACGCGAGCCCGATCTCGAGGCCACGGCGATCCCCCTTCGAGCCAGCGCACCCGAGCCCACCGCGCGCGACGACTGGGATTTATCCACCCTGCCGAGCGAGCTCGGCGCCGCGCTCGCGACGGCCCACCGCAGCTTGCCGAACCTCGGCGCGGAGGAGGCGGCCATCCAGGCGAGCGAGGCCGTGCTCGCGCTGCGGCCGAAGAATGCCGTCGCGACGTCGCTCCGCGCGCTGGCGCTGACGCGCCTGTGGAACCTCACCGTGTTCGGACGCACCGAGGACGTCGGAGAGCGCGCCGTCGAAGCGGTGGCCGAATCCCTGCGCGGCGCGGGGCAGCTGCCCGACACTCACCTCGCCGACGCGTTGATCGCCGACTACTCCGGCGACACGGCGTACGCGGTGCGTGCCCTCGAGCGCGCACTTCAGCGCGATCCGTTCCACGCCTTCAGCCATCTCATCCTCGGGCGCATCGAGGTCGAGGCCGGTCGCGGTGGGTTCGAGCGGCTTCGCCTCGCTTACGCGCTCGATCCAACGTTGCTGTCGACCTACACGATGATCGCGCGCGATCTCGTCTTTCGAGGTGACTTGACCCAGGCGATGTGGCTCCTCGATGAAGCCGACAGCATCGCTCCGGGCTCGAACGAGACGCTCTCCCTCCGAGTGCGCATCGCGCTGTGGCGTCGGGATGCCGACGCGGCAGCGAAGCTTCTCGAGCAGCATGTGCCGGGGGGCGGCTTCATCCGCAAAGGCTTCATCGAGCACCTGCTCACCCCGCTCGTCGAGCCGTCGAAGCTCGCGCAGTCTCTCGAGTACATCGTCCTGCTCAACACGGTACGTACGAGCCCGAAGCGCCGCGCCTTTTATTGCCAGCTTTGGGCTGAGCTCTGCGGTACGTTCGGTCGCCCCGAAGGTCTCCGCTACGTCGTCAACGCGGCGCAGCTTCCGCTGTCGGACTTGCGCTGGATCGACGCCTGCGTCGCACTCGACCCCTACCGAGCGGAGCCGGCCTTCAAATACGCGCGCTCGCTCATCGAGGATCGCCTCGATTCAACGATTCGCTTGCTCGCATAGCGACGCGGCGCGCGGCTCGAACTCGCGCTAACTTGTCGTCGTGCGCGCCGAGAGGCTCGCTGCTCCCGATGCCATGACCCTCGTCTCCCGTCGCTCCGCAAGTCTCCGCCTCGAACGGACACTCGCCTCGCCTCGCTTCCGCGACGGCGCCTTTCGCAACGCCTCTGGCGCGACACCCGGGCTCCGTCCCGGGACGAGCGGCGGCGTGCTGAAGGACTTCCTCTTCGGCGAGAGCCAATGCTTTCCGCCAGCGCCGCTGCCCAGCGTGAGCCCACTCGAAGGCTGGAGGCGCACCCCCGATGCGCCGCTCCGTACCACCTGGCTCGGTCACTCCACCGTGCTCGTCGAGCTCGGCGGCATCCGCGTGCTGACCGATCCAGTGTGGGCGAACCGCGCCTCGCCGGTCTCATTCGCAGGACCGCGACGATTCCAGCCCGTCCCAGTCGCGCTCGACACCCTCCCGCCGCTCGACGCCGTGATCGTCTCCCACGACCATTACGATCATCTCGATCGCGACGCCGTGGTCGCGCTGGCGCGACGCGGCACGCCCATCTACACCTCGCTCGGGGTCGGCAGCCACCTCGAGCGTTGGGGGATCCCGGAGGACCACATCGTCGAGCTCGACTGGTGGGAGAGCGTCATGCTGCCGCGCGCCGAAGTCCGCGTGACGGCGACGCCCTCGCAACACTTCTCCGGACGCAGCATGAGCGACCGCAACCGCACCCTGTGGTCGTCGTTCGTGATCGAGAGCGCGGATGCGCGGGTCTTCTTCAGCGGCGACACGGGACTCACCCACGAGTACGAGGCCATCGCGACGCGGTTCGGCGCCTTCGACCTCGTGATGCTCGAGGTCGGCGCGTTCCACCCGGCCTGGGGCCACATCCACCTCGGCCCCGATCAGGCCCTCGAGGCGCTCGCGCTGCTCCGCAGTCGCACCCTCCTCCCGGTCCACTGGGGCACCTTCAACCTCGCCATCCACGCCTGGGACGAGCCGGCCGAGCGACTCGCCGAACTCTCGCCCGAGCGTGACGTCCACCTCGTCATGCCGCGCCTCGGAGAGGTGGTCGTACCGGCCCGCGTCGAATCACTCGATCCCTGGTGGAGAGCGCTCGCGGCACCCGGCAGCCGCCGAAGCATCGAGAGGGCGGAGCTCACCCAAGAGATCGCCGAGGCGCGGGTCGAGGCACCTCTCGACTGAGTCGTTCGTCCCGGATCCGGAACGATGATTGTCCCATGGATGGAACGGTGCATCCATGACGACTCACCTTGTCGGCGCGGGTCTTCGAGATCACTCTGCGCGACATGAAACCTTCCGTGCTGCTCCTCGCTCCGCTCCTCTTCACCCTCACGGCATGCGACAACGACCCCGCGAAGGGCAAGGCCCAGGCGACGGTCGCCGCCGCGACGTCCGCCGCGCCGGTCGCCGCCGGGGCGGCGAAGCTCGCCTTCTCCAACGACGGCTCGAAGGTCGAGTACGTCGGCGCCAAGATCACCGGCAAGCATGCAGGCGGCTTCGGCTCGTTCAAGGGGACCGTGTCGCTCGTCGACGGCAACCCCGAGAAGAGCCAGGTGACCGTCGAGATCGAGACCGCGTCGCTGACGAGCGACAGCGACATGCTCACCGGCCACCTGAAGGGTGCCGACTTCTTCGACGTCGCGAAATTTCCGAAGGCGACGTTCACCTCGACGGCCATCAAGGCAGGCGGCTCCGGCGGCGCCACCCACACCATCACCGGGAACCTCGAGCTGCACGGCGTCTCGAAGTCGGTCTCCTTTCCGGCCACGGTTCGCGTCGGCGCCGACTCCGCCGATGTGGACGCCGAGTTCGCCATCAACCGCAAGGACTTCGGCATCGTCTACGCCGGCAAGCCCGACGACCTCATCAAGGACGACGTCGCGATCAAGCTGACGGTCCGCGCGAAGAAGGCGAGCTGATCGCATCGACCCGGCGGGAGCTTCCGGTGTAGCGTGGCCGTCGATGACGGTCACGCTCCCACGCCTCGCCGCCATGACTCCCGCTCGCGCGGGCGAGCCGTCCTTTCGAGGCGGCCCATGATCGCGCGGCAGCTGAGGCGACTGTGGGCCTTCATCCTGGCGCTCGACGACCACGACGCGGCGAGCGCCGCGAGCGCGATGGCCTTCCACGCGTTCTTCAGCCTGGTGCCGCTGCTCGCCCTCGCGGGCTGGGGGGCTCACTGGCTCCTGCGCACCGACGCGAACGCCTTTGGCCCGCTCTTTCGCTTCACCCCGAGCGCCGTCACCGCGCTCGCCGACACCCAGATGATGCGCCTCTCGGCGGAGTCGTCCGCGGTGCTCCCGCCACTGTCGATCTTGGGGTTTTTGTGGCTCTGCTCCGGTGGACTCGCCCAGACGATGCACCAGTTCGAGCGCGTGTTCGGCGGCCCTCCGCGGAGCTGGCTGCGGCGGCGGGGGCTCGCGCTCCTCTTTGTCCTGGTGGCTCTCGTCATCGTCGCGGTCGCGGTCCTCCTGGGGGTCGCGCTCGCGCGGCTTGGAGCTCTCGGGAATTTCGCGGCACTCTGGCTCGTTCCCTTCTTCGGCCTGTGGCTGCTCGTTGGGCTCTTTTTTCGCTACGCGACGGACCGTCGGGGCGACGCTTCGCCGAGCGGGTTCCGCGGGGCGCTCGTGACGTTGCTTTGCTGGGCCGTTCTCTCGGCCGCGGTGTCGAGTTACGTCAGAGAAATTGCGAACTACTCACAGTTCTTCGGCGGCGTCGCGGCCATCGCCGTGCTCCTCCTTTGGCTGTGGTTGATGGCGCTCGCGCTCCTCGTCGGCGGCGAGGTCAACGCGCGCATCGAGGGGCGTCGTGCGCCGCTGAGCCGCCACTTCGAAAAGACGCTGCCGAGCTGAGCCCCCGAGCGGAGGCCTGCGCGTCGCGGTCAGCGAGCGACCCCGGGCAGGACGATGCGCGAGTGGACGCGCGCTTCGACCTCAGGGCGGCGGTAGGGCATGTCGCGGTAGTTTCCGTCCGTCCAATCGGTCATCGCGTGGTCGTGGAACGGGCTCGTGGGCTCGGCGGAGTTCCCGAGCGGGAAGTTGTAGCGAGCGCGCGGCGTGCCGTCGTCGTCGAAGTTGAAGATGGTGCGCTCGATGGGGCCCCAATGCGAGATCCACTCGTCGGCGACCTGCCCGTCGTCGAGGAACTTGCTCTGGGCGACGTTGACGGTCGACTCGCCGCCATCGGTCGGGAACTCTCCGAGCGGGATGCCGCGTCCGTAGGCGCCCTCCATGCTCGAGAGGCGGACGTCGGCGTAGCGGTAGCCCTTCGGATCGATCGTCCCGAAGCGCTTCTTCAGCCAGTCGGCCGTCGCGACGAGCGCCTCGAGCACGATGCGATCGCGGCCCTCCTGCATCGCGACGTCGCCGTCCGGATAATCCCCGCGGACCGCGAGCATGCCGACCTTGAGCAGGTACATCGGCGCGGCGTTCATCACGATCTGGAACAGGACCGGGTTCAGGTCGTCCTCGAGCACGTGCTTCGCGATGAGGTGCGAGAGCGCGTGAAACACGACGGCTGCGCTCGACTCGCGCACGAGCTTGCGGTCCCAGCCTTCGAGCTGCGCGACGAGCGCCGTGACGTCCTCGCGCTTGGCGAGCGTCGCGAGTTCCATGTCGCTCCCTGCGGCGGCAGCCTTCACCACCTCGAACACGGTCGGCAGGAGATCGTCGGCGAGGTTGTCGTGGACGTCCATCTGCAGTTGCTGCATGTCCGCAACGTCGAGCTGCTTCGGCTTCTCGGCGATCAGGCGCTCGAGCTCGTCCTGAATTCGATCGGCACGCCACCCAGGGACGAAGAGCGCCCCGTAGTAGTAAGGGTCGTCGTCGACACGACCGTTCGCGGTGAAGCCGAAGGGATCGTTGTTCGCGGTGACGATGAACCCTCGCTCGGCACCGCGCGAGTTTGGCAGCTGACCTAAGTCAAGCGAGCCGCCGGGCCAAAAGGCGCCAGGGTCATCCCCGTTCATGGCTTGATACGGCTCGCGCCCCTCGGTCAGCGCCGAGCGCTTCGGGACCTCGATGCCGACGCGATACGCGATGCCCGAGGCGTCGGCACCGACGAAGTTGTAGCTCATCTCGGGCAGTCGCTGGATCGCCTCGTCGAGCTCGTCGACCGTCCGGGCGCGGTTCAGCTCACGGAAAAAGCGCGCCGGGCGGGCGCGGAAGCCGGTCCAGCCGATCAGGACGTCGCGCCCCGGGCCGGCGATCGGAATGGGCGAGCCGACGAGCGACGACGGCATGATCACGCCGCGACCCGGGATGTCGGCGACGGTGATCACGTCGGGGTTGCCATCGCGCACGAGGATCGTCTCCTCGCGAAGAACGGGCGTCACGTAGTCGTCCCCGATGCGGTAGGTGCCGTCCTTCTTCTCGACCGACCACATGTCCATCACGTCGGCGAAGGACGAGGTCTCGGTCCAAGCGACCTTGTCGTTGTGACCGGCGAAGATTCCGGGAGCACCCACGAAGGAGAAGCCGACGGCGTCGTGCGTGCCGGAACCCTCCGTGCTCGACAGGTGCACGGCATAGGTGATGCCGCTGAAGTTGTAGCCCAGGTGCGGATCGCCGGCGAGCAGCGGCTTGCCGTTCTTCGTGTGGCGTCCGTCGACTGCCCAGTTGTTGCTGCCGAGCGGCCGAGCCTTGCTCCAGCGCGCCCAGGCCGGATCCTTCGTGAGGTCGGGCCAGTCACCCTTCGTGTAGCCGGGGCCCGATGGCGCACGGGGAGCGACGCCGGAGGGAGTACCGACCTTGTCGCCCATGCCTACCGTGAAGACCTGGCGCGCCGGCTTGAAGAGCTGGATCGCGTCGAGCAAGCCCGGCGCAAAGCGCTCGGTGAAGGTGACGAACACCTCGAACTGGATCGTCTGGTCGAGGCCGAAGCCCACCATCTTCTGGATGACGTAGACGTCGTCCGTCTCCCAGGCCTCCGGCAGGTAATCGAGCTCGGCAGGACCGAACCCCGCGGGCCTCGGGACCTGGCCCTCGCGAATCTCGGCGATGCGGCGGTTGATCCCGGCGACCCATGCCCCGGTGAGGGCGTGGTGCTCGGGCTCCTCGACCTTCATCAGCTCGGCGTCGAGCTTGCCCCAGTGCTTCCAGTTGAAGATGCGCGCGAAGCGATCGTCGGCGAGCGCGTCATCGCCGGCCGAGCCAGGACCGTCCTTGCCGAGGACCTCGGCGAGGCGACCCTGGGAAAACCGCCGAAACAGATCGAGCTGGAGCATGCGATCGGTGGCGAGCTGATAGCCGTACGCGAAGAACAGGTCTTCGTCGCTCTTCGCGTAGATGTGCGGGACGCCGTAATCGTCGGTGACGATTTCGACGTCCTGCCGCGGGAGCGATGCCTCGTCCTTCGCCTCCTCGCCGCCGCACGCCGTCCCAAGCACGAGCGCGGCGACGAGGCCACCCATCTTCCAGCTACGCACCATCGATCGCTCCTCCTGCCCGGGCTGCGCTCACGGGAGCGCTGCGCGTACGTCGGCGCACGTGGCGCCCGCCGGGACCTGCTTCATCTCGTAGGTCGCCCCCTCGAGCGTGTAGATGACACGATTTCCGTCGACGAAGTCCGCCTGATCGGGCGTGCACGGCGTGCCGCCGGTGGCGATGCAGCCGACCACATGGTTGTCGAACTTGGTCACCTGGGCCGTCCCCTTGGCGGACGTGCAGGTGTCGCGCTTGCCCTCGAGTTGCACGACTGTCCGCGTGGAGAGGAAGAGCTTCTCTGCCCGGGGCCCCATCGGATCGAGCCCGAGCGGCGGGGCCGCGAAGCCCGCGCTGGTGTTGGGCGTTGCGGTCATACCGGGATTGCCGTCGCCGTCCGGGTCGGTGGTCTTGACGTCCGCCCAGCTGGCCGGCCAGGCGTCGTTCACCGGGTCGGCGAGGTCCGCGCCGACGCCGGTACCGACGGGCTGCATCGTGATCGTCGCGCCCGGCTGGAAGCCGCTGATCGAGCCGAACACCGCGGTCTTCGGGATCCCCATCGCGTCCCAGACCGCATCCGGGATGATGGGCTGAACCTTGTTGCCGCCGACGATCTGCTTCGTCTGAAGCGGCGGAACCACGCTCCCGCACGGCTGCACCTCGCCGGTGACCTCATTGCCGTCGAAGTCGAGCGACGCCCTCGTCCAGATGATCACGTCGGCCTCGCCCGCCTCCAGCCCGATCGTCTCGCCCCATGACACGCGCAGCGTGATCTTGTTGGCGACGTTGCCCTGAGCCTGGGTGGGGCAGGAGCCGCCTCCCGTCCCGGTCGAGGTCGCCCCTCCCGTGTCCGAAGTGTCGTCCGCTGAGCTACCGCAGCCCGCGCCAAGCACCATCACCGACGCCATCACACCCGCCACCATCCATCCTCGAAGCATGTTCCAATCCTCCTCTGGGGGTTCGACCATTCAGCCAAGCACCCCCACCACGTAGCATGGTTCGTGCCCGTATCCTCGACCGTCAAGGGACCACAATTAGGCCGGTTGGCCGGTTTGTTCGCGCCAGCTGGCTCGGTCGTTGTGGTGCATTCCTGATCCAACTGGGTCCATCGTTGCCCGGTGCGCGCCGCCCTCGCGAAGCGACGCTGGGGGCGCCCGAGGTGCCGGGCGAATGGTATCGTTCGCGCGTGCACCACGATCCGACGATGACCCTCGAGGGGTGGTTGCGTGCGGCGCCGTTCACCTTGACGCTCTCGTCGGGGTTCTTCGGCTTCTTCGCACATACCGGGGTGCTGCTCGCGCTCGAAGAGCGAGGGCTCGCACCAAAGCGCTTGACGGGCTCGTCCGCTGGCGCGCTGGTCGGCGGGCTCCACGCGGCGGGGATGGCTGCATCCGCGATTCGGGACGAGCTTCGTTCCCTCGAGCGCAGCGACTTCTGGGATCCCGCGCCGGGCCTCGGTCTGCTCCGCGGTCGCCTCTTCGCCGAGCGCCTCGAGCGCCTGTTGCCGGTGGCCACGTTCGAGCGTTGCCGGCTGCCACTCGCGGTCAGCGTGTTCGACGTCCTGACGCGCTCGACGCGGGTGGTCCGGTCGGGCCCTTTGGCACCCGCATTGCGTGCCTCCTGCACGGTCCCCCTGCTCTTCCATCCGGTCTGGCACGAGGGCCGACTGCTGCTCGACGGCGGGATACTCGATCGACCGGGGCTCCTCGACGTCGGGCCGGAGGAGCGCGTGCTGTACCATCACCTGGCCTCGCGCTCGCCCTGGCGTCGACGGAACAGCCCGCAGCTCGCGGTACCGACCCGCCCGAACCTCACCGCCCTCGTCCTGCCCAACTTGCCCCGGTCCGGGCCATTTCGGCTCGAGCATGGTCCACGGGCATTCGACGACGCGTACCGACGGACCCGCTCGGCGCTCGACCAGTCGGTGGCACCGGTCTGCATGGCCTGACGCCCCGCCGCCGAACAAATCCACGGCGCAGCTCGAGAATCGGACCCGATGGGTCGACTGGTACGGCTCGGAAATGAAGAAAGGCAAGACCGGGGGTCTTGCCTTTGCGTGCCGCGCGGCTCGCAGCTTGGTGTGGCGCAGAGCGAGGCTCGGCGCCCTCGAGTTTGGCTCGCCGTGACTGCTGCCGGTCCGAGCGGAGGCAGCAGCGGGCGCCCGGGATGCTCAGCGCTTCGAGTACTGGAAGCGCTTGCGTGCGCCCGGCTGACCGTACTTCTTGCGCTCCTTCTTGCGCGAGTCGCGGGTCAGGAAGCCGGCGCGCTTCAGCACGGTGCGGCGGTCGGGGTCGGTCGCGGCCAGGGCTCGCGCGACGCCGTGACGAATCGCCTCGGCCTGGGCTGCGTGCCCACCGCCGCAGACCGTCGCGGTGACGTCGAACTTCTCGATCAGTTCGAGGAGCTCGAGCGACTGGCGCATCACCATGCGCGACGTCTCGCGCTCGAAGTAGAGGTCGCCCTCGCGCTCGTTCACGGCGAACTTGCCGCTGCCGGGCTTGACCCACACGCGGGCCACCGCCGTCTTGCGACGGCCCGTGGCGTACAACTTGTCCGATTGAGCTTCAGCCATGACTCACTTGACCTCGAGGACCTTGGGTTGCTGCGCCGCGTGGTCGTGGCTCGGGCCGCCGTAGACCTTCAGCTTCTTGATGATCTTCCGGCCCAGCGGACCCTTCGGGATCATGCCCCAGACCGCCTTGCGAACCGGCAGCTCGGGCTGGTTCGCGATGAGGTAGTCGTAGCCGTGAGCCTTGATCCCACCCGGGTGGCCGGTGTGGTGGTAGTATTGCTTTTGCTCGAGCTTGCGGCCCGTGAGCTTCACCTTCGAGGCGTTGACGACGATGACGAAGTCACCGGTGTCGACGTGCGGGGTGAAGATGGGCTTGTCCTTGCCTCGGAGCTTGTCGGCGACGAGCGTCGCGAGGCGGCCGAGCGGTTGATCGGTGGCGTCAACAACCCACCAGCCGCGCTGATCTTGCGACTCCTGGGGCTTGGCCGAAAACGTTCTGCGGTGCGGATTCATGGGAGGACCGGGAAAAGGGGTGGCTGTCTTAGTTTTGCCCCGACCCGTTGTCAACGATTTCCGGGGAGGGTCTCTCGGTTTCGCGCCGAGCCAGGGCGTGTGCGGTTCGATTCAGGGGCTTAGCCGATGCGGCGAATCCATGAGGAGAGGAGCGAAGTGAAGCGGCCTCGCGTCTCGCGCGCCGTCTCCTCGACCTCGCTGTGGTCGAGGAGCGAGCCCGACATGCCGGCGGCCATGTTGGTGATGCACGAGATCGCGCCGACGCGAACCGATGCATGGCGGAGCGCCAGCACCTCCGGGACGGTGCTCATGCCGACGGCGTCCGCGCCGATCGTGCGGAGCATGTGGATTTCGGCAGGCGTCTCGTACGAGGGTCCGAGCATCGCGGCGTAGACCCCCTCCTCGAGCGCCACCCCGACCTCGGCCGCCGCCTGCCGCGCCAGATCGGCGAGCTCCCGGTCGTACGCGCGAGTCATGTCCGGGAACCGTGGGCCGAGCTCGGTGAGGTTCGGCCCGACGAGTGGGTTGCGGCCCATGAAGTTGAGGTGGTCGAGGATCAGCATGAGCGTCCCCGGCTTGAAGGACGGACGAATCCCGCCTGCGGCGTTCGTGAGCAGCACGGTTCCACAGCCGAGCTTCGCGAGCAGCCGGACGCCGAACACCACCGAGTCCATGTCGTGACCCTCGTAGGTATGGCTGCGCCCCTGGAGGCACGCGGCCGGCACGCCGCCGACGCTGCCGAGGCAGAGGTTGCCCGCGTGCCCGGATACCCCGGGCGAGGGCATGTTCGGGATCGACGCGAACGGGATCTTCACGAGCCCGTCGAGGCTGTCGCCGAAAGCGCCGAGGCCGGAGCCCAGCACGAGCCCAACGTGCGGGAAGTGGTTCGAGATCGCGCGGACGGAAGCTACGGCAGCGTCGAGGCGTTGGGCGAGGGTGGTCATGGTCAGAGCCGAGTATCGTCGGGGGTCGGGGGGCGCCCCGTCAAGTCCGACACGCCGACAGAGTTCCCTTCGACCGGGACCCTGTGCTAGAAACTGCGCCCTCACACGCCGAGGATCCCATGGCCACCAAGCTCGAAACGTTCCTGACCGAGAAGAAGATCGACCGCCGTCGCGTGGTCGCCGCCTCCCACCAGCTCGAGAAGCTTCGCCGCGAGGACCGCGCTCTAAAGCTCGCGCATTTCCAGGCGCGCAAGAAGGACGAGAAGAAGGCCGCCGATGCGCCGAAGCCTCGCTCTGGCAAGCCGGTGGCGCTGTCGACGCTCGACAAGGCGCTCGCTGGCCAGGCCGTCTCGGGCCCGACCAAGACCCGTTTGCTCCGCGCGGTGAACCACATCCTCGAGCAGCGCAAGCAGGGCGCCATCGCCCTCGGCGATCTGTTTGAGGCCCCCAAGAAGAGCTGAATTCTCTCGCTCTTCCGATGAGTTCTTTGGCTCTTCCGCTGACGCGTCATCGCTGAGTTCTTTGGCTCTTCCGCTGACGCGTCATCGCTGGGCCTCTTGGCTCTTCCGCTGACGCGTCATCGCTGGGCCTCTTGGGCGCTTCCGCTGACGCGTCATCGCTGGGCCTCTTGGGCGCTTCCGCTGACGCGTCATCGCTGGGCCTCTTGGGCGCTTCCGCTGACGCGTCGTCGCTGGGCCTCTTGGGCGCTTCCGCTGACGCGTCATCGCTGGGCCTCTTGGCTCTTCCGCTGACGCGTCATCGCTGGGCCTCTTGGCTCTTCCGCTGACGCGTCATCGCTGAGTTCTTTGGCTCTTCCGCTGACGCGTCATCGCTGGGCCTCTTGGGCGCTTCCGCTGACGCGTCATCGCTGGGCCTCTTGGGCGCTTCCGCTGACGCGTCATCGCTGGGCCTCTTGGGCGCTTCCGCTGACGCGTCATCGCTGGGCCTCTTGGCTCTTCCGCTGACGCGTCATCGCTGGGCCTCTTGGGCGCTTCCGCTGACGCGTCATCGCTGGGCCTCTTGGCTCTTCCGCTGACGCGTCATCGCTGGGCGTCGGCGTACGCGCGCAGGGTGGGCGTCCCAGTGCGTGTAGGTGAGTATGCGCGAGTCTCGCCGCATCTCCTCCCGAACGTGCCACTGAACTTGGCCCGAGGCGGCTCGGCCAGCGACGACGGGGCCATGGTGTACTTCGCCCTCGCAGCGCTCGTTGCCCTCATCGCCGCGGACCTGTTCGCCGGTGGTCCGAGTCGGCATCGAATCGGCTGACGAGCAACAATACGCTCGGGAGCTGTTGAATGCTTCGCCCGGGGTCTGCAACGAAGCCCCCATGGCGGAAACGGCATCCTCGCAAGCGTCAGCAATCGTCACTTCGGACATCTTGCGGTCGCTTCTTCGCGACTCGGTTCCCGCCCGTCGCTCGCGCCCGCCGCTGCGGGTCATTCAGGGGGCCGCGAGCGCGTCATCCGAGGCTCGACCGGACGCGGCGGGTGCAGCTAGGGTGGGACGCGTGGAGGAGGGGATCGACCAGCTCGTCGAGCGGGTACAGCGCGGCGATCGCGCGGCGTTTGCGGCTCTTTTCCGCCGACATGCGCCCATCGTGACGGGAATTGCGTACCGGATGCTCGGGCGAAGCCCCGACCTCGAAGACGTCGTCCAAGAGGTCTTCGTTCAGGTTCACCGCAGCCTCGGTGAGTTCCGCGGCCAGGCGAAGTTCTCGACGTGGCTCCACCGCGTTGCGGTCAACGTGTGCCTGATGCACCGCCGGCGGGCTCGCAGCCGACCTCAGCTGAGCAGCGACGAATTCGAGCGTGATGCGCCAGCGGACTCGCAGCGCGCCCGACCCGACCTGCAGGTCGATCGGGAGCGGCGCATCGCGGCGTTTCATCGCCTGCTCGAGCGGTTGAGCGAGAAAAAGCGAGAGGTCTTCGTCCTGCATGAAATCGAAGGGCTGCCGCCGTCCGAGATCGCGACGCTCGTCGGCTGCCCGGTGTTGACGGTCCGGACGCGGCTCTTCTACGCACGGAAGGAGCTCGGCGAGATGATGCGTGACGAGCCGAGCCTCGCCGCGCTCGTGGACGCGCTCGATGCGGGTTCGCGGACGAACGACCGAACGAAGCCCGAGACCGAGGGAGACGATCGATGACGCCCGAGCCCAAGGACGCCGAAATCAGGGCGCTGCGGCAGATGGTCGACGAGGTGCGCAGCTCGCTGCCTCCCGAGCTCGACCTCGAGCGCCTGGAGCGCCACACGCTCGACCGGATCGATCGCGAGGCCCTGCTCCTCCAGCGCGGCGTGCAGCGCGGGCATCGGAGCCAGGGCCGCGCGCCCGGGAGCCTCGCCGCGGCCTTCGTGTTCGCCGCCGCCGCGGCCGCGCTGATCCTGCTGATCTCGGGGCAGCGCGTGCCAGGCGCCGCCCTTGCCACGGTCGCTCCGACGAGCGCGACCAGCCTCGACTCACTCGCCACGATCGCGGTGGGTTCGGAGCAAGCCTACCTCGCCAGCGCGGTGGCCTCGGGCTCACGCCTGATGAGCGGCGCCGAGACGGCGCGGTTTGCGTGGCCCGGCATCGCGAACTGGTACCTCGAACCTGGGTCGAGCATCGTCCTCGAGCGCGCCGCAGGCTGGCCTCGACTCACGCTCGAACAAGGGCGACTCCGCGCTCACGTCGTGCCGCATGAGGACGCAACCTCGATGGTCGAGTCGCTCGTGATCGAAGCCGGTGGAACGCGCGTTGCCGTTCACGGAACGACGTTCTCGGTCACGCGGGATGGAGATTCCGTGGTCGTGGAGGTGGTCGAAGGCGTGGTGGCCGTCGGTCCATCGGGGCAGCGCGGCCCCACGCACGGCGCGCTGCTGCGTGGCCCGAGCAAGGCCGTGTTCACGGCGGCGACGGGTGCGCTCGTCGAGGAGCAGCCCTTCGCATCGTCCGCAGCTTCATCGCCAGCGTCGCGGGACGTGCCGCCTGCCACCACGCAAGCGGTCCTGCGCGCGACCGGCGAGCCGACGGCCGCCATGGGAGCGTCGGGTCCGAGTGGTGCCTCGCCTGCGGTGCCGCTGGCGTCCCGCTCCACGAGCTCGCCGGCGAGCGCGATCGCATCGCCTCCACGGCCGACCGCAGCGGGGGTCACCACGCCGCCCCCGAGCGTCGCGACGGCGTCGCCCGAGCCTGCCCTTCCGGGCGCACCATCGGCCATCGAGGCCTCGGCCGAGCCGGTTGCACCCGCGGTCGAGCGGCTGTCTCTCGGCAACGTGCGCGCGCAACTTCTCGCGTGCCTCGCGTCCGCCAGCACGAGCCAGGACGATGGCGCCCTGAGCGTCCAGGTGTCCAGCGAGGTGCGGCTTCGCCTCGATGCCGACCGGCGGGTCGTGGGGCTTCGGTTCGCTCCTCCGCTGCGGCCCGATCTTCAGCAGCGTTGCGGTGGCGGACTCTTCGGCCTGACCGTCGACTCGAGTGATCCGAGCCCGAGCGTGCACGTCGAGTTCTCGGCGCGCTGAGCCTCAGCGTCAGGCAGTCAGTCCAGCGTCAGGGACACAGCGACGCGTCAGGGACACAGCGACGCGTCAGGGACACAGCGACGCGTCAGGGACACAGCGACGCGTCAGGGACACAGCGACGCGTCAGGGACACAG
>Ga0194129_10004600_pt1 | contig 18198 bp, 13 predicted proteins | sample TA2KigCa35mmetaG_FD_150862 | JGI IMG/M metagenome (GOLD analysis project Ga0194129, IMG submission 150862) | Freshwater microbial communities from Lake Tanganyika, Tanzania - TA2015038 Kigoma Deep Cast 35m | ecosystem: Environmental > Aquatic > Freshwater > Lake | place: Tanzania: Lake...
CGCGATCTGCCGGATCGCGAAACCCTGCTGTTGATGACGGGGAGCCAGGGCGAGCCGCTGGCGGCTCTGAGTCGCATTTCCCGCGGCGAGCATCCGCAGGTGCAAGTCAAGCCCTCCGACACGATCATCTTTTCGGCCAGCCCAATCCCCGGAAACACCATTTCCGTGGTCAACACCGTGGATCGCCTGATGATGCTCGGCGCCAAGGTCATCTACGGCAAGGGCGAAGGCATTCACGTGTCGGGTCACGGCTTCCAGGAAGACCAGAAACTGATGCTGGCGCTCACCAAGCCGAAGTACTTCGTGCCCGTGCACGGCGAACACCGCATGCTCGTGTGCCACAGCAGGACCGCCCAGTCGATGGGTGTGCCCGCCGACAACATCCTGATCATCGACAACGGGGATGTGGTCGAGCTGACCCCTGATTCGATCAAAAAGGGTGATCCGGTCAAGGCCGGCATCGAACTGCTTGATGCCTCCCGCAACGGCATCGTCGATGCCCGCGTGCTCAAGGAGCGTCAGCAGCTGGCCGAAGACGGCGTCATCACCCTGTTGGCGGTGATCAGCACAGACGGCGTGATGGCGGCGCCGCCGCGGGTCAACCTGCGCGGCGTGGTCACCACGGCTGACCCGCGCAAGCTGTCGCTGTGGGCCGAGCGCGAGATCACCTGGGTGCTGGAGAACCGCTGGAACCAGCTCAGCCGCAACACCGGTGGCAAGGCCCCGGAAGTCGACTGGGTTGGTGTGCAGCGCGAAGTGGAGCTGGGCTTGCAGCGCCGCCTGCGCCGCGAGTTGCAGGTGGAGCCGCTGATCATCTGCCTGGTGCAGCCGGCTCCGGCCGGCTCCCCGGCCTACAAGGGCCGTGCCGACGCCGAGCCGGACAGCCGGCCTGCGCCCCGCAACGGACGCCGTGATGCACCGCGTCCGCAGCAACAGCAGCAACAGCCTGCGCCAGCTGCCGCAGCTGCTGCGGCCCGCACCCCGGCCCCCGTTCGCGCGGCGGCAGCGGAGCCTGAACTGGCCGGTCGCACCCGCCGCCGCCGCTCAGCGGCGGCCGGCTGATCAGCGCAGCGCCACCGTCAGCAGCCCCCGCGCCAGCTCCGCCTCCTCGGCGGGGCTCCAGCGGGGTTTGACAGGCTCACTGCTCGCCTCGACGGCCTCCAGCGCCGCCGCAGCTGGGGTCATGGCCGGCTCGGCTGCCGGGGCCAGATCGACCACTTCGGCGCGCCCGGGATCGGCCTGCTGAACTTCGATCTGCTCGGGTTCCTCGATCACATCGGCAGCGATCACATCGGCGCTGGCGGCTGGCGCAACCGCGATCTCCTGGCTCTCTGGTTCCAGGGCCTGGGCAGGTGGTTCGGGCTGCGGCGGCTGTTCGGGCGTGCTGGCTGTCTTGGTTTCAGTGCCCACCGCGGCCGAGGTGAGCAAGGGCGGCTGGGCGGCATCCCCTGGAGGGGCCAGGGTGGCAGCTGGGTCCACCCCGCCAAGTGCGTCCAGCCAGGGCATGGCTGAAACCGGCTGCCCCGCTGGTGCGCTGCCCACTGCCTGGGCCGCAAAAGGAAACGCCGATCCTGCATCGGGCTGGTCTGTCGCCTTGCTTACTGGACTGGGCGCATCGACAGCGGCTGCCATGGATCCCAGGCAGCGTTCCAGCTCCTGTTGAGAGATGCTCTGCAGCACTGGTTCCGGTTGGCTGTCGAGCACCTGGCGGTAGATCGCCGCCGCCTCAGCGATCTGACCGAGGCCATAAAGCAGGGTGTGGCCCTGCAGCAGGATCACACGCGTGCGCAGCGGATCGCCCGGCTGCTCAGGCAGTTCGGCCAACAGCGCAGTGCTGCTGCTCAGCACCTCCTGCCATTGCCCCTGGCTGTACTGCCGCTCGATGGTGGCGTAGCGCTCCTGCTGGCCGTCGCTCATGGGCCCGGGCTGGTTGCTGACAACAGTTCCAGTCTGGAACGGTTCCAGCGCAGCTGCCAGCCAGCGGCGAGGTCCACCTGGCCTGGGGGCAGGCCCCGCTGCAGCCGGCTCAGCAGCTGGCTGATCTGATCGGCATGGCCAAGGGTGATCCCATGCTGCTGAAGCCACAGCGCCAGCACGGCAGCCTGGTTGGCCGGTTGAAGTCCCGTCAGTCTGTCGCGGTCAAGCTGCTGCACCGGCTGCTCGTTATCGCCGCCGAGCCATTGCAGGGCCACCTGCACCCATTCGCCGGCCTGGTCCTGCTCCTGCTGCAGCCGCTCGGCCGTACCGCTCAGGCGCCTGGTGGCGCCAGGGTGCAGCTGCTCCAACACGGGCAACACCTCGCTGCGGATGCGGTTGCGGCTGAACCGACGGTCGTCATTGCTGCTGTCGTGCCAGACCGGCAGCCCCAGGTTGCGGCAGATCCGATCCGTGTCGTCGCGGCTGAAGATCAGCAGTGGACGGCCCAGCAAGATGCCGTGCCCCTGGCTGTCATGCAGCGGTCGCAAGGAGCGCAGGCTGCCCAGCCCGCGGCGGTGGCTGCCGCGGGCCAGATGCAGCAGCAGGGTTTCGGCCCGGTCGCTGGCGGTGTGGCCGGTGACCACCCGGCTGCTGGCCGCGGCGATGGCATGGTGCTCGAGCCTGGCGTAGCGCCATTGGCGTGCCAGGGCCTCATTGCCCCTGGCGCTGCTGGCTGCTGGCTCTGCTGCTGAGGCACCCCAGTGATCGCGCCGCAGGCTCAGGTGCTGGCCTTGGCACCAGGCCTCCAGGTCCTCGGCCTGGCGCCTGGAGTCCTGGCGCCAGCCGTGGTCGCCGTGCCAGAGCAGCAGGCGCCAGCCATGCAGCCGCCGCAGTCCCAGCAGCAACCCAAGCAGCGCCATCGAGTCCTGGCCACCCGACACCGCCAGCAGCAGGGTTTCGCCCTGCGGCAGCAGCGCGGGCTGGCGCCGCAGATGGCGATGCAGGCGCAGATGCTCCCGGCTCCAGGCCCGCTCCAGCTCCGCCAGCTGGGAAGCACCATTGTGGAGCTGGGGTGGGAGAATCAATTCACCTTGATCGCCCTGGTTCATGTCGCGTCTGTCAGGCCTGCCCGTTGCCCTCGAGACCGCCCTGGTCGGGCGCCGCGCTCTCAAGGTGATCGCCGGTCTCAACAACTTTGACTCCTCCAGTGTGGCGCGGGTTGCCCGTGCCGCCGCCGCTGGTGGTGCCGACCTGATCGATGTGGCCTGTGATCCGGCCCTGGTGGCGCTGGTGCGCGAGGTGGCGCCCGGCCTGCCTGTGTGTGTCAGCGCTGTGGATCCCGAGCTGTTCCCCGCCGCCGTGGCCGCCGGCGCCACCCTGGTGGAGATCGGCAATTTCGACAGCTTCTACCCCCAGGGCATCGTCTTTGGTGCTGACGAGGTGCTTGCGCTCACCCGCCGCACCCGTGCCCTGTTGCCCGAGGCGGTGCTGAGCGTCACCGTGCCCCACGTGTTGCCCCTGGATCAGCAGGAGCAGCTGGCGGTGGATCTGGTGGCCGCCGGAGCTGACCTGATCCAGACCGAAGGCGGCACCAGTGCCAGGCCCTTCAGCGCCGGCAGTCTGGGCTTGATCGAGAAGGCTGCGCCCACCCTGGCGGCCGCCCATGGCATCAGCCGCGCCCTCGCCGCTGCCGACACCGTGGTGCCCGTGCTCTGCGCCTCGGGCCTGTCGGCCGTGACCCTGCCGCTGGCGATCGCCGCCGGTGCCAGCGGTGTGGGCGTGGGTTCGGCCATCAACAAGCTCAGCGACGAGCTGGCGATGGTGGCTGTGGTGCGCAGCCTGCGCGAAGCCCTGGGCAGCGGCGTCAAGGCGGCTGTCTGAAGCGTGTATCCCGGCAGAGCGTCAGTCGGTCTTCCCTGACCACGGCGGCTCGTCTGTTCACGAGAGAATGGCCCGATGCACTATCAGCTGCAGGCCCCCTACAAACCCAAGGGTGACCAGCCCGAGGCCATCAAGGGCCTGGTGGCCGGTGTTGACGGAGGCGAGCGCTACCAGACCTTGCTGGGGGCCACCGGCACCGGCAAGACGTTCACGATTGCCAATGTGATCGCCCGCACCGGCCGCCCGGCCCTGGTGCTGGCCCACAACAAGACCCTGGCAGCCCAGCTCTGCAACGAGCTGCGGGAGTTCTTTCCGAACAACGCCGTCGAGTACTTCATTTCGTACTACGACTACTACCAGCCTGAGGCCTACGTGCCGGTCTCCGACACGTACATCGCCAAGACCGCGTCGATCAACGAGGAGATCGACATGCTGCGGCACTCGGCCACGCGGTCGCTGTTCGAGCGCCGCGATGTGATCGTCGTCGCCTCGATCAGCTGCATCTACGGCCTGGGCATCCCCAGCGAATACCTCAAGGCGGCGGTCAGGTTCCAGGTGGGCGACACGCTCAACCTGCGCGGCTCGCTGCGCGAACTGGTCAACAACCAGTACTCCCGCAACGACCTGGAGATCTCGCGGGGGCGCTTCCGCGTGCGCGGCGATGTGCTCGAGATCGGTCCGGCCTACGAAGACCGGTTGGTGCGCATCGAGCTGTTTGGCGATGAGGTGGAGGCGATCCGCTACGTCGACCCCACCACCGGCGAGATCCTGCAGACCCTCGACGCGATCAACATCTACCCGGCCAAGCATTTCGTGACGCCCAAGGAGCGGCTGGCGGAGGCGATCAAGGCGATCCGCGAGGAACTGCGCGAGCGGCTGGAGGTGCTTAACAGCCAGGGGCGCCTGCTGGAAGCCCAGCGGCTGGAGCAGCGCACTACCTACGATCTCGAGATGCTTGAGCAGGTGGGCTACTGCAACGGCGTCGAGAACTACGCCCGCCACCTGGCCGGCCGCGCCGCCGGCACACCGCCCGAGTGCCTGATCGACTACTTCCCCGACGACTGGTTGCTGGTGGTGGACGAGAGCCACGTCACCTGCAGCCAGTTGCAGGCCATGTACAACGGCGACCAGTCGCGCAAGCAGGTGCTGATCGAGCACGGCTTCCGCCTGCCCTCAGCCGCCGACAACCGGCCGCTCAAGGGCGAGGAGTTCTGGCAGAAGGCGCGCCAGACGATCTTTGTGAGCGCGACGCCCGGCAACTGGGAGCTCGAGCAGAGCAAGAGCCAGATCGTCGAGCAGGTGATTCGCCCCACCGGCGTGCTCGATCCGATCGTCGAGGTGCGCCCCACCGATGGCCAGGTCGACGACCTGCTGGGCGAGATCCGCCTGCGCGCAGCCAAGCAGGAGCGGGTGCTGGTGACCACCCTCACCAAGCGCATGGCCGAGGACCTGACCGACTACCTGGCCGAGCACGGGGTGCGGGTGCGCTACCTGCACTCGGAGATCCACTCGATCGAGCGCATCGAGATCATCCAGGACCTGCGCAACGGCGAGTACGACGCGCTGGTGGGGGTCAACCTGCTGCGCGAGGGCCTCGACCTGCCCGAGGTGTCGCTGGTGGCGATCCTCGATGCCGACAAGGAGGGCTTCCTGCGGGCTGAGCGCTCGTTGATCCAGACCATCGGCCGCGCCGCCCGCCACATCGAGGGGGTGGCCCTGCTCTACGCCGACAACCTCACCGAGAGCATGGAGAAGGCGATCAACGAGACCGAGCGCCGCCGTGCCATCCAGCAGGCCTACAACATCGCCAATGGGATCACGCCCACACCGGCCGGCAAGCGAGCCGGCAATTCGATTCTGGCGTTTCTGGAGGTGTCACGCCGGCTCAATGACGAGCAGTTGGAAGCAGCGGTGGAGCAGGCGGTGCACCACGACGTGCCGCTCGACTCGCTGCCGGAGCTGATTCAGCAGCTCGAAGACAAGATGAAGACCGCCGCCAAGAACCTGGAGTTCGAGGAGGCTGCAAATTTGCGCGATCGCATCAAGACCCTGCGCCAGCAGCTGGTGGGCAAGGCCTGACGCGTCGCTGAATGCTCTGGTGAGACCAGCCCCCTCGGGGGTGCTTCCCCCTAAGCGGGTGCTTCGGTTCCCTGAGCCTGGTGGCTGACATCACCCCCCAGTTCAAAGGCGCTGTGCACCTGTTGCAGGGCGCGCACGCCGTCGGCTTCGGAGACCACGCAACTGGTGCGGATCTCGCTGGTGGCGATCAGTTCGATGTTGATGCCCGCGTCGGCCAGGGAGCGGAACATGCGGGCCGCCGTGCCGGGGGTGCAGGGCATGCCGGCCCCCACGGCACTCACCCGGGCGATGGCGGGCCCCTGCTCAAAGTGGGATCCGGGCCATTGCTTCAGCAACACCTGCAGCGCCTGCTCGGCCCGCAGCAGATCGTCGCGCTTGAGCGTGAAGCTCATGTCGCGGCTGCGGGCATCGCCCTCACCGTGGGTGCGCTCTGATTGCACGATCGCGTCAAGGCTGATGCCCGCATCGGCCAGGCAGCGGCACACGGCGGCGGCGGTGCCGGGGCGGTCGGGCACCCGGCGCACAGCCACCTGGGCCTGACCCAGATCGAGGGCCACGCCGCGCACGGCCGGATCACCCAGATGACAGGGCTCGGGATCGTGCTGCAGCTGAGCCTCGTGCAGTTCAAAGGCTTCGGCCGTGGCGCGCAGTGCCTTGGCGCCCTGGTGGCCCGCCACCAGGCAGCTCACCTTGACTTCGCTGGTGGCGATCAGGCGCAGGTTGATGCTGGAGCGGGCGAGGGTGTCGAATAGCCTGGCTGCCACCCCGGGGCGTCCCATGATGCCGGCGCCCGAGATGCTCAGCTTGGCCAGGCCTGCATCGCTGCTCAGCCGGGCACCCTTGCTGTTGCTGGCGCTGGCGAGCGCCGCCCCCAGCCCCAGCAGCGCTTCGCGGCAGACCAGTTCGGCCCGGTCGAGTTGATCGGCCGCCAGGGTGAAGGCGATGTCGTTGGAGCTGCCTTCGTGGGTGGCCTGCACGATCAGATCCACATTGAGGCCGGCGGCGCCCAGGGCTTCAAACAGGGTGGCGGCGATGCCGGGGCGGTCGGGCACATGGGAAAGCGAGAGCACCGCCTGCTCCAGCGCCAGTTCGGCGCCGTCCACCGGCTTGCCCAGCTCCAGGCCGCCGCGGCCGATCGCTTTCGGTGGCCCGCTGGTGAGCCGGGTGCCGGGTGCGTCGCTCCAGCTCGAGCGCACCACCAGCGGCACGCCGTAGTTGCGGGCGATTTCGACAGCCCGCGGGTGCAGCACGGCAGCCCCCAGGCTGGCGAGTTCCAGCATTTCGTCGCAGCTGACCTGGTCCATCAGCTGGGCATCGGCCACCTTGCGGGGGTCGGTGGTGAGCACCCCGGGCACATCGGTGTAGATCTCGCAGGCCGCGGCCCCCAGCGCAGCGGCCAGGGCCACAGCCGACGTGTCGGAGCCCCCCCGGCCGAGTGTCGTGATCTCGGGGATGCCACTGCTACCGGCGGTGCCGCCGCCGCTGGTGCCCTGAAAGCCGGCGACCACCACCACCTGGCCGGCGTCGAGCAGGGTCCGCAACCGTTCGCTGCGCACCTCAAGAATTCGCGCCCGGCCATGGGCTGATTCGGTGATGATCCCGGCCTGGGTGCCGGTCATCGACACCGCGGGCACGCCCTGGGCGTGCAGGGCCATGGAGAGCAACGCAATCGAGACTTGCTCGCCTGTGGCCAGCAGCATGTCCATCTCGCGCTGGGGCGGATTGCTATTGAGAGCCCTCGCCAGGCCGGTGAGCTCGTCGGTGGTGTGGCCCATGGCCGAGACCACCACAACCAGTTCATGGCCGTCGTCGCGGCAGGCGGCGATGCGCCGCGCCACCGCCTGGATGCGTTCCACATCGGCCACCGAGGTGCCGCCGAATTTCTGAACCAGCAGGGCCATGGCGGGAGCGATGCGGCAGCGGCGTCAGCGCCGCTGGGCACGATTATCCGTGAGAGCCGGCAACGCTTCAGCGGGGTTCCGCTTGCCCGGATCGGCATGTGTCGCCCGAGGCTGTCTTGACGCGTCTTGTCTTGGGGACTCTTGTCCTGGTGATTCTTGTTTTGGCGAGTGATGTGTTGATGGCTTGAAGCGTGGGTGGCGCTGGAGGTGGCGCTGTTTGGGGGCGTTGTGATGCGGGGCGTGCGGGTTGCTGGCGTGGTGTGCTTCTCGATGTACACCTGTCCATCGATCGCCAGCGTGCCCGAACCACCCATTGGCAGCGTGCTTGAGAAGCACCGTGCTCTAACCGTGCTGCTGCCCTGGCCCTGTGGCGCCTGGTGCGACGTCCGTTGCCGGGATGATCAGGGGACCGTCGTCGCAGCAGGGGAGCCAAACAGGAAGCCGTCGCAAAAGGCGTCGCGCGGATCGGCCCCGCGCTTTAGCGCAGCCTCCACCTCCAGCAGCTGACTCAGCAGAGCAAGCATCCGTTGGGGTGGCTTGCCGCGAATTTGCTTGCGCATCACGAAGATCCGCTTCGGGTTGCCGATGCCGGCCGCCTTGGCGATCGCCGCCGGGTCGTGCTCCCCCGCCTGCTCCAGCAGTGCCACCCAAAGCCAGCCGCGGATCTGGCTGGTGAGCGAGGCGACGATGCGCAGCGCCGGTTCGTTGGCAGCCAGCAGGGCGTCCACCAGGGCGATCGCATCGGCGGCCTGGCCCGCCAGCAGCGCGTCTCCCACCGCCAGGGCGCTGGTGCTGCGGCCCCCCACCAGAGCTTCCACCGCCGCCCAGCTGATCGCAGTCGCTGCTGCCGCGGATCCTGCGGCCTGAGACCTGGGTTCAGGGGTGGATGCAAACAGGCTGAGCTTCTCCAGTTCGCTGGCCAGCCGGGCGCTGTCGCTGCCGATCGCTACGGCCAGGGCTTCGGCGGCGGCCGGTTCGAGCTGCAGGCCCATCGCCCGGGCGGTGCGGACCACCAGCTCCACCTGGCCGGCACCGTCCCAGATGGCGGGCAGGGCAAAGCTCTGCTCGCTGGCGCCACCGCTTTTGATGCGTTGCTGCAGCGCCTTGGTGGTGCGCAAGCGGGCATCCGGTTTGGCGGGGTTGATCAGCAGCAGGTGGCAGTTTCCGCTGATCAGCTCCAGGTTGGCTTCGAGTTGAGCCGCCAGCTCCGCTGGGCACTGGTTGCAGAAGGGGCTGCGCTGCACCACCACCACCCGGGCCCCCGCCCCGAACGGTGGTGTGCGGGCTTCCTCGAGCGCCTGGGCTGCCTGGGACGGGTCGCTGCCATCGAGCCGGCTGAGGTTGATCGAGGCCCAGGCCGGGTCGACCTGCTTGTCGATCAGCGCCTCCACCGCCCGGTTGCGCGCTGCCTCGTCGTCACCCCAGAACAGATGGATGGGCATTAGTTGCCGCGTCCTCTCAGGTGGTTCAGGACCTGCTTGCGCTCGATCGTGTGCTCCAGCTTGTGCACGACGTCAGCCCTGCTCTGTTCTGCTGCCCTGAGCTCCTGCACCGGAGGCCGTCATGCTTCTTGGGCGACTGTATGGGCCTGGGCAGTGCTCGACCATCCGATCTTTACGGCCAGCATCACCCTGATTCGCACGGAGTTGGCGGCCATCGCCGCCAACGATGCGGCCCTTTGCGCCCAGTTGGCAGCCCTGGCGCCGCTGGAGCGAGAGGTGCTCGAGCGCTGCATCCACAGCAGCGGTGATCTGGCGATCGCCGCTGACCTGCGTTTTGCGCCGGTGCAGCTGGCCTGCAGCCGGGGACTGGCAGCCCTGCAGGCCGGCGCCCCGATTCTCTGCGACACCGCCATGGCCGCGGCCGCCGTGGGGCCGATGGCCCGCCGCACCCTGGGTAATCGGGTGCGGTGCCTGCTCGACTGGGCACCGGCCGACGCTCCGCCCGGCAGCACCCGCAGTGCGGCGGCGGTGGAGGCTGCCTGGGCCGAACTCACCAGTCGACTGGGAACGGCCATGGGCCAGGCGGCAACAGCCGACCCGGCGCCAGTGGTGCTGATCGGCAGTGCCCCGACCGCCCTCGAGCGGCTGCTGGATCTCGTGGAGGCGGGGGCGCCAGCGCCGGCGTTGTTGATCGGCATGCCGGTGGGGTTCGTGGGGGTGGCCGAGAGCAAACGCCGGCTGGCTGCGAGTGGCCTGGCCCAGCTGCGGCTGGAGGGCTCCAAGGGCGGCGCCGCACTGGTGGCCGCTGCCTGCAACGCCTTGCTGCGCCACGGCGCGCTTCAGGCGGCGAGCGCCCCGCCCTCTCCTTGAACGCTCACATGGCTGTTGGCCTCGATGCGGCCCAGCACCTGGCGCGCCCGCAGCACCACCGTTGCCGGCACACCGGCCAAACGCGCCGCCTCAATGCCATAGCTGCGGCTGGCGCCGCCGGGGGCCACCCGGTGCAGAAACACCAGGGCGTCGCCGGTCTCCTCCACCAGCACCTGGGCATTGGCGGCGTTGGGCAGCAGCTCGGCCAGCGCATTGAGCTCGTGGTAGTGGGTGGCGAAAATGCTGCGGGCGCCGATGGTTTCCGCCAGATGCTCGGCCACGGCCCAGGCGATCGCCAGGCCGTCGAAGGTGGCGGTGCCGCGGCCGATCTCATCGAGCAGCACCAGCGAGCGGCGGCTGGCATGGTGCAGGATGTTGGCCGTTTCGGCCATCTCCACCATGAAGGTGGACTGGCCGGCCGCCAAATCGTCGCCGGCGCCTACCCGCGTGAAGATGCGGTCGGCGATGCCCAGCCGTGCCGACGCGGCCGGGATCCAGCTGCCGATCTGGGCCATCAGTTGGAGCAGCCCGATCTGGCGCAGGTAGCAGCTCTTGCCGCTGGCATTGGGGCCGGTGAGGATCACCAGGTCGGGATGGCCGCCGCCGGGGTCTGAGCCCAGCACCGCGTCGTTCGGGGTGAAGGGCTCCGCCACCAGCAGCTGCTCCACCACCGGATGGCGGCCGGCGTCGATCTGCAGCAGCCGCGCTTCGGGCCCCTCGGGATCGGTGATCTCCGGGCAGCAGTAACCACTGGTGGCGGCCAGCTCCGCCAGGCTGGCGAGGGCATCGAGCTCGGCCACCAGCCGGGCTGCCGTGCGCACCGCTGCAGCCTCCTCGCCCACCCGGGAGCGCAGCGCGCAGAACAGGTCGTACTCGCGCTGGCTGGCGCGGGCCTTGAGCTGCAGGATCTGGCCTTCGCGGGTTTTGAGCGCCGGGGTCACGAAGCGCTCCTCGTTGGCCAGGGTCTGGCGCCGGATCCAGTGATCCGGCACCGTGGCCGCCTTGGCCCGGCTCACCGCCAGGAAATAGCCGAAGGTGCGGTGGTACTGCAACTTGAGCGTGCTGATGCCGCTGGCGCGGCGCTCGCCCGCTTCCTGTTCGGCGAGCCAGGCGTCCTGGTCGTCGAGTTGGTTGCGCAGGGCATCGAGCAGGGGGTCGACGCCGTCATGGATCAGACCGCCTTCGCTCAACGACAGCGGCGGCGTGTCGACCAGCTGGTGGCGCAGCTCGGCCGCCAGGGCGTCGAGCTCGGGCCAGGGGCGGGCCAGGGCCTGCAGCGGGCCGCTGCGGCTGGGTTCGAGCAGGGCAGCCAGCTGGGGCAGGCGTTCGAGGCCCTCGGCCAGGCCCACCAGGTCCCGGGCTGAGGCGGTGCCGGCGCCGCAGCGCCCCGCCAGACGCTCAAGGTCACCCATGGCCCGCAGCAGCCGGCGGATGGCGCTGCGCAGGGGGCGGTTGGCCACCAGCTCGCTTACGGCGTCCTGGCGCCGCAGGATGGCGGCCCGTTCCACCAGCGGCGCTTCGATCCAGCGGCGCAGGCAGCGGCCGCCCATGGCGGTGTGGGTGCTGTCGAGGGCCCACAGCAGCGAGCCGTGCTGCCCGCCTGCCAGTTGGGTGCGGGTGAGCTCGAGGTTGCGGCGGGTGGCCGCATCGAGCACCAGGGCGTCGTCGGGATGCCAGGTGGTGGGCAGATCCAGCGGGATCTGCCCCTCGCTCGTGGTGCCGTCGAGGTAGGCCACGAGACCACCGGCGGCCTGCAGGGCCAGGGGCATCGCACCCAGGCCCAGGCCATCGAGGCTCGCCAGGCCGAAACGCGCTTTCAGGGTGGCGGCAGCTTCGTTGGAGGTGAACGGCGTGAGGGGCTGGGGGGTCTGGTGAATGGGCGCTGGACACCAGGGGTGGGGTTCAGCAGGCGCTTCAACACCACCAGTAGTGGAGGTCTGCTGGCTGCTGCCCAGCTCGGCTGCTGGAACCAGCAGCTCGGCCGCCTCCAGCTGCAGCAGCTCCTGGTGCAGGGCGGCGCTGCCTGAGCGCTGGGTGGCCCGGAACTCGCCGGTGCTCGCATCAGCCACCGCCAGCCCCCAGCCGCCGCTCTCCCACACCACCGCCGCCAGCCAGTTGTTGCGGCGGGCGCTGAGCATGCCCTCATCGATCACGGTGCCGGGGGTGAGCACCCGTGTGATCTCGCGGCGCAGCAGTTCGCCCTTGCCCGTTCCGCGGGCGCCGGCCTCTTCCACCTGATCGCAGAGGGCGACGCTGAGGCCGCGGCGCACCAGTTCGCCGCAGTAGCGCTCGGCGGCGTGGTGGGGGATCCCCGCCATCGGCACCCGCCCGATCCCCTTGCCCCCTTCCTTGCCGGTGAGGGTGAGCTCCAGCAGCCGCGACACGGTGATGGCGTCTTCGAAGAAGCACTCGAAGAAGTCGCCCAGGCGGTAGAGCAGCACGCGTTCGGGGTGTGCTGCCTTCAGCTCCACGTAGTGCCGCAGCATCGGTGTGAGCTGCTCTGGCTTGACCAGTTTGTGGTGATGCCAAGGGGGCAGCGCGTCGTCGGGGGCTGCGCTGATGGGCTCGAGACCTGGGCGCTCACGGGAGGCCTGACGGTGGCGTGGGCGACTGCTGGCATCGGCAACCAGCGCCCTGTCGTTCTTGAGCTCTGCCGTCTTGCTGTTTGCTGCTTCGAGGGCGGCGGCCTTGTTGACAGGCGAGTTCAGAGCAGCCTGGCCCTCGGTCTCGGGGCTGAGCCCGAGGGCCTCGACCAGCGAAAGCTGTTGTTCGGCTTCCGCGGCCACGGGTCGTCCTGCGCAGGCGTCGATGGTAAGGCGATCTGCCGGGCCGGGCTTGCCGCTTCGGGTCGTCTTCTGGGTTCCAGCTTCATCTTGTGAAGGAAGCGCTCCTGGGCGCCGATGGCCCCAGCCCCGCGTGTGAGAATCCCGCCACTGGGTGCCGTACAGGTCAGTCCAGCCCCGCCGCTGCAGCAACCGACAGAGCCATGCAGATCCTCAACACCCTCACCGTTCTGGCCCTGGTGGTGATGTCGTTTGCGCTCATCGTGGCCGTGCCGGTGCTGTATGCCAGCAGCGACGACAGCGGCCGCTCCAACCGCTTGATCCTGTTGGGTGGTCTGGTCTGGGTGGCGCTGGTGCTCGTCAACTGGGGCATGAGCTTCTTCGTGGTCTGAGGCCCACGGGTCCATGCTTGAGCTTTCTGGGCCCTGCGTAGGCTGGAAGCATCTGTAGGGCCTTTGTTTTGGCAGTTTTCGAAGGACGGTTCACCGATGCCGCTGGCCTGCGCATCGCGGTGGTGGTGGCCCGATTCAACGATCTGGTCACCGGCAAGCTGTTGAGCGGCTGCCTTGATTGTTTGAGCCGCCATGGCATCGACGCGGGTGAGAGCAGCAGCCAGCTCGATGTGGCCTGGGTTCCCGGCAGTTTCGAAATCCCTTTGGTGGCCCAGCGCCTGGCGGCCAGCGGTCGCTACCAGGTGGTGATCACCCTGGGTGCGGTGATTCGCGGTGACACCCCCCATTTCGACGTGGTGGTGGCCGAGGTCAGCAAAGGTGTGGCGGCCGTGAGCCGCGACACCGGCGTGCCGGTGATCTTCGGTGTGCTGACCACCGACACCCTGCAGCAGGCCCTGGAGCGTGCCGGCATCAAGAGCAACCTGGGCTGGAGCTATGGCCTGCAGGCGTTGGAGATGGGCAGCCTGATGCGGGCGTTGCCAAGCTGATCGCACACCGCCAACGGCAGAGTTGCCGAAGGCTTGCTGAATTGCGCGCCAGGGACCTGCGGAGTGGTTGCTGAACCCTGCTGAATGGTTGCTAAACAACGTGGGAATGCTCTCGGGTGCTCCTTGCCCGAATGGGCTCTTTTTCGATGTACACATGCACATCCACCTTCAGCAGCTCTGGCAGCAAGCCCTCGCCAGCCAGCACCCAGCCCACCATGCCCCATCAGACCGTGGTGTCGGTGGCTGAGGCGCGGCGCTCCCTCTCTGCATTGCTGGATCGCGTTTGGACTGGTGAGGTTGTGCTGATCAGCCGTCGCGGTCGACCGCTGGCTGAGCTCAGTGCGCTCAGGCCCCGCCAGGCCGATGCCGGCGTCTGGTTGCAACGCCTGCAGGAGCTTCATTGCCAGAGCAACTGATGGACACCCAGGATCCCCGCCGTCGCATGGGTCGTGATGGACGCCTGTTGGATGCTTCCGTGCTCGATGCTCTGCTGTGCCCGGGTCCTGCCAGTAGCCATGCTCTGACCTGGTTGGAGCAGGTCGGAGAGGGGCAGCTGGCTGTCACCGGTTGGAGCGTGTTGCAGCTGGAGGTGGAGTGGTCCCAGCGGCGCCACAAACAACGGGCCGCCCCCGATTTCAACCTCCTGGAGGCCTTTCTCAGCCAACGTTGTTGGCTGTACTGCTGGACTGCTGAGGATCTTGCGGCGGCGCGCTTGCGCTTGCGTTTCAGGCCGTCGCTGGGCTCAATCCTGCCGATGCCACTGCTGCTGGAGATGCTGCTGGCGTTTCGGCTGGGATTGCTGCCGGTCAGCTTCAACCCGGCGTGCCGCGCTGCTGCCGACACCCTGGGGTATCCCCTGGAGGTGCCGCCTACGCTGCGTCAGCAGTGGTGTGGATGAGAGCTGTGGGTCCTGATTCGCTGCTCCTCAAGGAGCCTGTGAGCCGCGTTTTGGTCACCGGCGGTGCGGGTTTCATTGGTGGTGCGGTGGTGCGCCGGCTGCTGACCCAGAGCGAGGCCATCGTCTTCAACCTCGACAAGCTGGGGTATGCCAGCGACGTGAGCGGCATCGATGCTGTGCTGGCGCCGTTGGCCCAGGAGGGCCGGGCCACCGCTGCGGATGGCAAGCCCCGCCACCGGTTGCTGCAGGTGGATCTGGCCGATGGCGAGGCCACCGCTGCGGCTGTGCGGCAGGCGGATCCCGACCTTGTGCTGCATCTGGCCGCCGAGAGCCATGTGGATCGCTCGATTGAGGGCCCGGCCGCATTTCTCGAGAGCAACGTGCTCGGCACCTTTCAGCTGCTGCAGGCGGTGCGGGCCCATTGGCAGCAGCTTCCGGCCGAGCGCCAGGAGCGGTTTCGCCTGCTGCACATCAGCACCGACGAGGTGTTTGGCAGCCTCGGGCCCGAGGGCCGCTTCAGCGAGACCACGCCCTACGACCCCCGCAGTCCCTATTCGGCCAGCAAGGCCGCCAGCGATCACCTGGTGCGGGCCTGGCACCACACCTACGGCTTGCCGGTGGTGCTCACCAACTGCTCCAACAACTACGGCCCCTGGCAGTTCCCCGAGAAGTTGATTCCGGTGGTGATTCTCAAGGCCGCCGCTGGCGAGCCGATCCCGCTCTATGGCGACGGCGGCAATGTGCGCGACTGGCTGTATGTGGAAGACCATGTTGATGCGCTGCTGCTGGTCGCCGGCGAGGGGCAATTGGGCCGCAGCTACTGCGTCGGCGGATCGGGTGCACAGGGAACAGCCAGCGAGCGCACCAACAAGCAGGTGGTCGAGGCGATCTGCGCGCTGCTCGATCAGCGCCTGCCCGGCGTGGCGCCCCACAGCCGCCTGATCACCAGCGTTTCCGACAGGCCGGGCCATGATCGCCGCTATGCGATTGATCCGGCCCGGATCAGCAGCGAACTGGGCTGGCAGCCGCGGCACGCTTTCGAAGCAGGGCTGGCGGCCACGGTCGATTGGTACCTGGCGCAGTCCGATTGGTGTCGGGCGGTGCGCCAACGCGCCGCCTACGACGGCCAGCGGTTGGGGTTGGTGTGATCCGTTTGACCACGGGGACCCTCGTGGTGCATGCTGTTGCGGTCAGCGAGAGCGCTGGCTTTGCGGATGTAGCTCAGTGGTAGAGCATCTCCTTGCCAAGGAGAGGGTCGAGAGTTCGAATCTCTTCATCCGCTTGCGATCAAGGGCCTGATGGCATGTTGATTCTCAGCATCAGCTGCTGGGATCCCACCGCTTCAAAGCCGAGCTGGCGGTAGAAACCGGCGCTGTTGCTGGTCATCAGGTACACGCGCTCCACCCGGCGCAGTGGTGGTTGGGCCAGCAGGGCTTCCACCAGCTGCCGGCCCAGCCCCTGGCCCTGCAATTCCGGGGCCACCACCACGTCCCACACCACGGCACGGAACAGGCCGTCGCTGCTGGCCCGGCAGAACCCCACCAGCTGGCCGCCCTGCCAGAGGCTCACGGCTGCGGCGCTGCCCCTGAGCATCTGGCCCAGGGCCCGGAGGCTGCGGCCCTGGGCCCAGAAACTGTGATCATTGAGCAGCTGTTGCAGCTGCTTCAGGGCCCTGGCGGGTCGCAACCCAGGACCCAGCCCCAGCCGCAGGCCGCGAGCGCCTGGGCCATGGCGGATCAGCTGAACCCGGGCCGAGCTGTGCATCAGCGCATCTTCGCGTCAGGCCTGGACGGGTTGCCAAGAAGCCTTGCCCTGGCTTGATTCTGGGCCGCCCTCAACGGTTTTGCAGTGGTAGGGTGACCCGATCGGATGGTGGCCAGAGCTCATGCTGAAGCTGTTGCTGGGGGATCCCAATGCCCGCAAGCTCCAGCGCTACCAGCCCCTTGTCTCCGACATCAATCTGTTGGAGGAGGAGGTGGAGCAGCTCAGTGATGAGGAGCTGCGCGGTCTGACCGATGAATTCCGCCAGAAACTCGAGACGGTTGCTGGCCAGGCCCAGCGCCAGCGCCAGGTGCTCGATGAGCTGCTGCCCCAGGCCTTTGCCGTGGTGCGCGAAGCCAGCAGGCGGGTGCTCGGCATGCGTCATTTCGATGTGCAGCTGATCGGCGGCATGGTGCTCCATGACGGCCAGATCGCCGAGATGAAGACCGGTGAGGGCAAGACGCTGGTCTCGACCCTGCCGGCCTATCTCAATGCCCTCACGGGCCGCGGTGTGCACGTGGTCACGGTCAACGATTACCTGGCCCGGCGTGACGCTGAGATGATGGGCCAGGTGCACCGCTTCCTGGGCCTCAGCGTGGGCCTGATCCAGCAGGACATGGCCCCGGGGGAGCGGCGGCGCAACTATGCCTGCGACATCACCTACGCCACCAACTCTGAGCTGGGGTTCGACTACCTGCGCGACAACATGGCGACCGACATCGCCGATGTGGTGCAGCGTCAGCCCCACTTCTGCATCATTGATGAGGTGGATTCGATCCTCATTGATGAGGCCAGAACCCCCCTGATCATTTCCGGCCAGGTCGAGCGGCCCCAGGAAAAGTATGAGCAGGCTGATCTGGTCGCTCAGGCCCTTGAGCGGGCTGCCGAAATGGGCAAGGACGGCATCGATCCCGAGGGCGATTACGAGGTTGATGAGAAGCAGCGCAACGTGACGCTGACCGATGAGGGGTATGCCAAGGCTGAGGAGATGCTGGGCGTCTCCGATCTGTTCAACCCCCAGGACCCCTGGGCCCACTTCATCAACAATGCCCTCAAGGCCAAGGAACTGTTCATCAAGGATGTCAGCTACATCGTGCGCAACGATGAAGTGGTCATCGTTGATGAGGGCACCGGTCGGGTGATGCCGGGTCGTCGCTGGAGCGATGGCCTGCACCAGGCGATTGAAGCCAAGGAGCGGGTGCAGATTCAGCCCGAGACCCAGACCCTGGCCAGCATCACCTACCAGAACTTCTTCCTGCTCTACGAGCGCCTCTCCGGCATGACCGGCACGGCCAAGACCGAAGAGGTGGAGTTTGAGAAGACCTACAAGCTCGAGGTCACCCAGGTGCCCACCAACAGGCCCAGCCGTCGGGCCGACTGGACCGATCAGGTCTACAAGACCGAAGCCGCCAAATGGCAGGCCGTGGCCACCGAGATCGCCGGGGTGCACGAGCAGGGCCGGCCCGTGCTGGTGGGCACCACCAGTGTGGAGAAGTCGGAACTGCTCTCGAGCCTGCTGGCCGAGCAGCAGATACCCCACAACCTGCTCAATGCCAAGCCGGAGAACGTTGAGCGGGAGGCCGAGATCATTGCCCAGGCGGGGCGTGCCGGCGCCGTGACGATCGCCACCAACATGGCCGGTCGCGGCACCGACATCATCCTGGGCGGCAACAGCGACTACATGGCACGCCTCAAGGTGCGCGAGGTGCTGCTGCCGCGGCTGGTG
>Ga0194129_10004601_pt1 | contig 18198 bp, 9 predicted proteins | sample TA2KigCa35mmetaG_FD_150862 | JGI IMG/M metagenome (GOLD analysis project Ga0194129, IMG submission 150862) | Freshwater microbial communities from Lake Tanganyika, Tanzania - TA2015038 Kigoma Deep Cast 35m | ecosystem: Environmental > Aquatic > Freshwater > Lake | place: Tanzania: Lake...
GGTATTCAAGGTATTCAAGGTCCTCAAGGTATTCAAGGTATTCAAGGTCCTCTAGGTCCTCAAGGTATTCAAGGTGATACTGGTTCTCAAGGCCCAGAAGGTCCATTTGGTCCAACTGGTTCAGATGGTATTCAAGGTATTCAAGGTAATACTGGTCCCAAAGGTCCACAGGGTATTCAAGGTGATACTGGTCCTCAAGGTCCTCAAGGTATTCAAGGTATAAATGGTTCTACTGGTCCTCAAGGTCCTCAAGGTATTCAAGGTAATACTGGTCCTCAAGGTCCTCAAGGTATTCAAGGTAATACTGGTCCTACTGGTCCTCAAGGTCCTCAAGGTATTCAAGGTAATACTGGTCCTAAAGGTCCTCAAGGTATTCAAGGTGATACTGGTCCTACTGGTTCTAGAGGTCCTCAAGGTATTACTGGTCCTACTGGTTCTAGAGGTCCTCAAGGTATTCAAGGTGATACTGGTCCTACTGGTTCTAGAGGGCCTCAAGGTATTACTGGTCCTACTGGTTCTAGAGGTCCTCAAGGTATTCAAGGTGATACTGGTCCTACTGGTCCTTTAGGTAATACTGGACCAACTGGTCCTTTAGGTAATACTGGACCTCAAGGACCTACTGGTCCAAAAGGACCTGATGGTAATTCATTTGGCAATACTGGTGATACTGGACCTACTGGACCTACTGGTCCTACTGGTAATACTGGACCAACTGGTGATACTGGACCTACTGGACCTCATGGTGATACTGGTCCTACTGGACCTACTGGTGATACTGGACCTACTGGACCTACTGGTGATATAGGACCTACTGGACCTACTGGTGATACTGGACCTACTGGACCTACTGGTGATATAGGACCTACTGGACCTACTGGTGATACTGGACCTACTGGATATACTGGTGATACTGGATTTACAGGTGATACTGGATTTACTGGTGATACTGGATTTACTGGTGATACTGGATTTACAGGTGATACTGGTTTTACAGGTGATACTGGATTTACAGGTGATACTGGTTTTACTGGTGATACTGGTTTTACTGGTGATACTGGATTTACAGGTGATACTGGTTTTACTGGTGATACTGGTTTTACTGGTGATACTGGATTTACTGGTGATACTGGATTTACAGGTGATACTGGATTTACAGGTGATACTGGTTTTACTGGTGATACTGGTTTTACTGGTGATACTGGATTTACTGGTGATACTGGATTTACAGGTGATACTGGATTTACTGGTGATACTGGATTTACAGGTGATACTGGTTTTACTGGTGATACTGGTTTTACTGGTGATACTGGTTTTACTGGTGATACCGGTTTTACTGGTGATACTGGGTTTACTGGTGATACTGGACCTACAGGACCTACAGGACCTACTGGACCTACTGGACCAATGGGTGAAACAGGTGAAAATGGTACAAACTCAGAAACAAATATTGCAATTATTAATTATGCATATCAATGGATTTCTAATAAAACAACATCAAGCAATGAATGGATTTCTATATCAATGTCTTCATCAGGTCAATTTCAAACATCAGCTATTCAAGGAAGTTATTTATATACATCAAATGATTATGGCAATACTTGGACATCTAATGTCACATTAGGTGAAAAAAGTTGGATTTCTATTTCTATTTCAGCATCAGGCCAATATCAAACTGCAGTTGTAACTGATGAAGGAAATATTTATACATCAACTGATTTTGGTCAAACATGGACAGAATATGTATTGAGTAAAACATGGATGTCTGTTTCAATATCATCTTCTGGACAATATCAAGTGGCTTTACCTTATGGAGAAAATATATATTTTTCAACAGATTATGGAGCTACATGGAATATTAATAATACATCACCTTCTGGAGCTTGGCAACAAATATCAATATCTTCTTCTAGCCAATATCAATCTGCAATAATGCAGGATCATTTACTTTTTACATCAGATGATTATGGTGTATCTTGGATTAGTCATTTTACTAGTAATGATTGGAAAAGTATATCTGTTTCTTCATCTGGTCAATATCAAACTGCAATAGCTAATGGAGAATTTATATATTTGTCTAATGATTATGGTGTATCATGGACACAAAATAATTCATTATTAACTACTGAGGGTATAGTATCAATATCATCTTCAGGACAATATCAAATTGTTGGGTTGGGAGTTGGAAATTTATATACATCTTCTGACTATGGTAAAACATGGATTTTAAATACTACCGCAGATATTGCAGAATGGTCTGGTATAGCTATTTCTTCATCTGGACAATATCAATCTGCATGTGCTAAATTTAGTACTTATGGTATATATACTTGTAAAAGTAATATTGATTATTATAATGATTATAAAAATATTTCCAATATATATGGTATGACTGGACCAGGATATTTAGAAGTAAAAAGTGGTTCTACATATTATTTCAGTAATATTACTTATAATGCAACTAATAACTTTTTAATGTGGATACCAAATGGTACAGGTATAACAAGTGATACTCAATTTAATTTCCATAATGCTATTTAATAAAAATAATTAACATATTTTCTATATTATTATTTTTATTAAATACATTTAATGATATTTTGTTATTCTCTATATTTTCCAGTATTTTTTTATAAATATAACTACTTTTACATACTGCAGGTGTATTATGTAATGCTTCTGCTGTTAATATTAATGCCTCTCTAATACATCTTTTTCGAATTAATAATTGTTGTTTTTCTGTTTTTTGTGCATATATTTTCATATCTAATTCTTCAATTATTTTTTTAAAATTTTTTAGAAAAATAATATTAGCATTCCATGTTCTCAAATCTTTTGTTGTTACATCAAATTTATTTAAATAACTATTTAAATCTGTTATTGATATCTCAGATATGTCATTTATTGAAAATAAATATTGATTATTTTTTGTTTTGTTATTATACAATATCTTTACCAGTTCTTGTATTGTTTTATTATTACTTATTACACATTTGTTATTTACACCTTTTTTTCCTATAAAATCAAATTCTATTGATGATTTATGTATTGATATATGTTTCTTATGTAATGTTGTTAATCCATATGAACCATATTTCTTTTCATATTTCTTATTTCCACCCCTAAAATTACACAAGTCCATTATTTTTAATATTACTGCTATTATCTTGTTTTTGGTCCATGTTTTATTATTTAAGTCTTTATTTATTTGTTGTTTTAATCTATCAATGTGTTTTGATAACTTTATTAATTTCTTTAATTTCTTTGTTTCTCTCTTTTTCTTCATATTATCACTATATACATATTGTTTTCTTCCTGCACTATCAATACCTGTTGCTAAAATATCACCATCTAAATATATTTTTACATTAGTGTAAGCTGGTGCTATATATATTTTTTTTATTCTATTAAGTGTATTTATATTTTTTATTATTTCATTTTTTTCATTTAAATATTTATATGTATTACCATTTTTTACACGTTTTATAAATTTAGTCATTCTATTGTATAATGTATATTTATATAAAAAAAATTGATTTATTTGTTTTATAAATTATATTTTTATTATTGTTATTAATACTAATTCTAAAAAAATGATTGATGAAAAATATTATTTTAGTAATACAAAACTAAACGAAGTATATCCTACTTTATGGCATGGTTTTTTAGAATATATTAAAATAATTAATATTGTTCCAAATCCAATTACATATAATGAAATTGATAACATATTAGTTGAAATATGTGAAATCAATTTTTATTTTCATCATGATATTAATGACAATAAATTATATTTTAGTTTAGATCGTGATGAAAATTATTATGCACATCAATTCGAAAAACAAATTAAAAATATTATTAAATCTTTTGAAACTCATTTTAAAATTAAAATTACAAATGGTGAATTTTATGCTAATGAAATTAAACATAATGGTTCCCAATATAGATATCTTATTAGTTTATCAAATGATGATAAAATAATAGTTAAGAAAAAAACATTGAATTGGGAAGTTTCTTGTAAAAAAACTGATGATATTACACAAAAAATTGCTAAAATAAATATATGAAACAGTTATTTTTTTATGTTATAAAAAAAATTGATTAAATAATTTTATAATAAAAATAAACATAAAAATAACACATTAATTGATTGATATAAAAATGAGTTTGAAAACATTTTTTAATAATACTTTTTTAGTAAATAATTCACTAAAGGACATATTGGATTTATATCCAAATGTATCTGAAAAAGGATTTAAGTTTGAAAAATGTGCTGATTTATTGATAAAATTTGGATTTTTACCTGAATTTGGTAATAATAAATACAAACATATAATTGGAAATGTTAATAAAGGTAAAATTGAAATTTTGAAAGATTTAAGACATTATATTGATACAGAAAATGAAAACAGTGGTAAAAAAACTGGCATATCAGATATTACTTTATATAATGAAATTGAAAATAAATATATTTTTATATCTTGTAAATATTATTCTAATGAATCAAATGTTAAAAATTATGATATTCAAGATATTAAAACAATGATTGACTATAATAAACATATATATAAAAATTATGAAATTTATTTATTAGTAAATGATAAAAATGAATTGATTGATAAAATATTGAGAGCAAATGAAGCAAGTAAATATATTACTACACATATAGAAAATAATAAAATTATTGATAAAAATGATTTGGAAAAAGCTTTTGTATCAATGAAATCTTATATAAATAAAGGTAATAATATTTTTGATAATTTTATATTTAATAAAGAAATATTAAACTATAAATTTCATCAAAAGTTAATTGAAATAAAATTTTTTAAGCAAATATTATTGAATAAAGATAGATTTTTATTAGGTTTAAAACCTAGGTCTGGAAAAACTTATATAGTAGGTTTTATTATATCAAATGATAAAAAGAATTATGAAAATTTCAATATACTGGTAATTACACCTGCACCAAATGAAACGTCAAGTCAATTTTTAGAAATGTTTAATTCTTATATTGATTTTAATGAGTTTAATATTATTCATCTTAATAAAGGTGATATGATAGATAATTTAAGATTTACAAATAAAAATATCATAATAACTTCCAAACAATTATTACAAAATTATATAAAAAATAATGCAATTACTATTATTCAAAATCTAAATCTAAATTATATCTTTTTTGATGAAAATCATTATGGAGGTACAACTGATTTATCAAAGGATATTATATATACATATAAAACGAATACTACAAAATTAGTGTTTTTGACTGCAACTTTTCATAAACCATTAAATGAATGGAATATTCCAAAAAAATGTTCTTTTTATTGGGAACTTGAAGATGAACATATGTGTAAAAACAATAATATTGATGGTTTAAAAGAAAAACATGGTGATGAAGTGATTGAAGCATTAGAATATTTTAATGATTTATCGGTTTTAACATCATATGATAAAATGCCTGAATTAGAATTAATTACTACAATGTTTGAAGCAAATATTTTTAATAATATAAAGCAACAATTATTGGAACATAATAATAATAAATATGGATTTTCATTAAAAACTCTTTTTTCTATATTAAATTCAACTTTTAAGTTTGAAAGAGAAGTAGAATTATTATTGAGATATATCTCTGGTTCAAATAGAGTAATTGATTTTCCTGATGGAGACAAATCTATATTTGGACGTATTAAAGATATATCACTTAAAAAAGGAAGTAGAACATTACTTTCAAATCATAATTTTACAACTCAATTATGGTTTTTACCTTTTGGTATTGACCAACGAATTAATGATGTAAGTGAAAATTTAAAGAAATTAATGTTAAAAGATTTGATATTGAAACATTATGAAATATTGATATTAAATAGTAATATTGATAGACCAGTTAAAGACATTAAAGAAGAAATTAAGATTAAAGAATTATTTGGAAAAGAAAATGGTAAATCAGGTTTAATAGTATTAGTTGGAAATCAATGTTCCTTAGGTATTACACTTGAAAATTGTGATATTGTAATATTATTGAATGATATTTTATCATCAGATAAAATTTATCAAATGATGTATAGGTCTATGACAGAAGCACCTAATAAAAAATGTGGTTTTATTGTAGATTTAAACATCAATCGAGTATTGAATACTATTATGGATTATTCTTTATATAATAAAGATTTTAATAGTGAAAATAAGATTAAATATATTGTTGAAAATCATTTGATTAATATTGATTCTGATTATTTTTTGAATAAATCTATTGATGAACAAACTATAATAAATAATTTATTAGATATTTGGAAAAATGATCCTATAAATCATTTAAGAAAAATATTGAAGAATATTGAAACAGAAATAATTGAAATAAATAATGATGATCAACAAAAATTGAATAATTATTTTACAAAATCATTTGATGATACAAATCCAACAGTAAATTTTTTTGAAGATGGTGATGGTCAGGAAATAAATGATGGACAAACTATTAAGAAAGAAAATAAATCTGATAGTGGTTCTGATATTTCATCATTAAGTGAAGAAAACAATAATAAGAAAGAAGAGATTAAGATATCTTTAACAAAGGATGTTTTACCATTTATTATTCCATTGATTTGTTTTTTAACAATTAAAGAGAATAATAAAAACTTTTTAGAAATGTTAAATATGGTAAAATATAATGAAGAATTATTGGAAATATTTAATGAACAAACTTTTTTATGGTGGAATAAAACAAATATAATAGATATAGTAAATTATTTAATAAAAAAGTATATAAAAGAAAATTCAGATATATATAATAGTACTATAATAATAAAGATGACATTACAGAGTTTAATCGACAAACCAAGTGAATTATTGGAATTCATTAATGATTGTTTAAAACCAAAAGAAATTGAAAAAAAGAAATATGGTGAAGTTTTTACTCCTGTACCTTTAATTAATGAAATGTTGGATAAATTACCAGTTGAAGTGTGGAATAATCCTGATTTAAAATGGTTAGATCCTGCTAATGGTATGGGGAATTTTCCTATTTGTGTTTATTATAGATTGATGGAAGGTTTAAAGAATATTATTTTAGATCAAGAATTAAGAAAGAAACATATATTGGAGAATATGCTTTATATGAGTGAGATTAATAAGAAGAATTGTTTTTTAACAAAACAAATTTTTGATATTAATAACAAATATAGATTAAATATTTACAATGGTAATTCTTTGGAATTAAATCATTTAACTTTATGGAATATTGAAAAATTTGATATTATTATGGGAAATCCTCCATATAATGCTTCTGGTACAAAAGCTACTGGAAACACTATATGGCAATTATTTGTAATTAATAGTTTAACAATTTTAAAAGATAATGGATATTTATGTTTTATACATCCAAATGGATGGAGAAAACCAAATACAGAAAAAGGAAAGTTTTATGGATTATTTGATAAAATGACTAAGGAAAATACAATAATATATTTAGAAATTCATGATACAAAAGATGGAATGAAATATTTTCATTGTGGTACTCGTTATGATTGGTATATTTTACAAAAAAATATTAATAATAACAATAAAACAAAAATAATAGACCAAAATAATGTATTGTATGAAATAAATTTGAATAAATATAATTGGTTAGCTAATAGTGAGTTAGAATTAATTGATAAATTAATAGCAAATGAAAATGAAGAAAAATGTAAAGTATTATATTCAAGAAGCAATTATGGTGCAGATAAAAAATGGATATCAAAAATCGAAAATAAAGAATTTAAATATCCAGTTGTTCATTCTACACCGAAAGAAGGTTATCGTTTTGTATGGTCTAATAAAAATGATAATGGTTTTTATGGAATAAAAAAAGTTATTTTTGGTGATAGTGGTATTAATAATCCTATAATAGACATAGAGGGTAAATATGCTATGTCACAACATGCTATGGCTATAATAATTGATGATTATGAAGAAGGTATAAAATTGTCAAAAGTTTTATGTTCTTCTATGTTTGACAAAATATTAAAAGCTTGTTTATGGTCATCATTTGCTATTGAATGGGGTATGTTTAAAGATTTTAAAATAAATTTTTATGAATATATATTAAGTAATGATATTGAATGTGATAATAGAAGCATATCATCAAAATCAACTGTTAAATCAAATAAATCTTCTAAATCAAATGATAGTAATATAGTTTTATGTGGTTTTCCGTTAAAAAAGAAAGGAGAAACATGTAAAAATAAGGCTAATCCTCAATGTAATGGAAGATGTAAAAAACATTTTGTTTTAGTTATCTAATATATAAATATTATTTTCAATCATAAGCTTATAAATATAATAATAAAAATAACATTATAAAGTATAATTGATAAACAATCATAATGCACTTATCATAATTGGGTTATTTTTTTTATATATTATAATTGTATATAACTTCTCTTTTATTATAGGTTTTTTATTATTATATAATATTTCATTCAATTTATTTATTACTAAATATATCAAATAATCATATGGATTATTTTCATCATATTGTTTAACACTATATCTTATATCTATTATATTTTTTTCTTTTTTCAATATATTATCTTTTATATCATCAATTAATTTATTTATAATTTTATTGATATTTACATTAATAAAAGTATATTTTTTATTTATAATATTGTTAATATGTATTAAGTTATAATATTTATTAAATATATTTTTTTGATATACTATTTCACATTCTATTTTATCAAATGTGCAATTCATTTTTTATTATCATATATGTATATCATAATAAAGTTTATTTTATATATATATATAATAAAAAATTGATTTTATTTTATATCATATTTATATAATTATTATATGAGTTATAAAAATAATATGTATCCTACTTTATCTAATGGATTTTTTCGTTATGAATATTTTCTGATATCAAATATTGAACCAATTAATTATATAGATATTGATACTATATTATTAGATATATGTAATGTTAATTTTTATATAAAATATGATATTCAAAAAAAAGAAATTTATTTAAGTTTAGATTGTGATGAAATATATTATATTTATCAATTTGAAAGACAGTTTAAAACTATTGTAAATAAATTAAATACACATTTTAATATCAATATTATTTATGGAGAATTTTATGCAAATGAAATAAAATGTGGTACTTTTCAATATGTATATATAATAACAAAAAATAATAACAACAAACTAACTATAAAAAAGAAAAATTTAAATTCACTTTTAGAAAATACCAAAAGTGGTCGTGAACAAGATGAAGAAGATGATGTTATTAATAATAATTTACATAACTTAAAAATTATATAAAATAATATACTTTTACATTTTTCCATTGTTCAAAATATTCTTTATTTGATTTTATATAAGTATCAATTACATTTTTATAATCTAAATAATAAATATTAATTGCACATATTGACATATCAATTAATTTATTAATAAATATATTCATCATTTCATCATTATATGTATAATCAGTATAAAATATTATAATATCATCTTTTAATAAATTTTTAATTTGGTTATCATATAAGTATTTTAATTTTTTAGTGTCAGTTATATCAAAATATAATAAATTAACATTTTTCTTTGTTTTTATTGGTTTTATTTTAAAATTTTTAGTCACTTTACGAATAAAAAATGGTTTTAATTTATTTAATATATATATATCATAATTTGTCAATTTATTTATAATAAATGGATGTGATACAAATACATTTTTCCCAGTAATCCATTTACTATATGTTACTATATGATTATTATATTTATAATTTTTATTATAATAATGTAATAATGAAAATAAATATGATTCATCTGGTGCACCATATAAAGGTATTTTTCTATAAGTATTCATATAAATTTTTAAAAAATCATTAGTATTTTCCAATATTATTTTGACATCATTTCTATTTAATATAAAAAATTGTGTTGATTTATATATTATATCATTCACTTTTTTTATATACAAAAAATATGATAATGTATTGTTTTTTAAATAATAATTATATAATTCATTTATACTTATTAATGGATAACAACTATTACTTAATAAAATAAACCATTCTATATCAGGATTTTTATAAGAAAAACGCAATAAATTAAGTTCTGCTTCAACTATACTAATATCAGCCCATTCTGTTTCTTTTTTTATAAAATTATTGTCTATTATTTTATTTTTAAGAATTGATGTTACTTTTTCTGGCTCTTTTGGATGTACATATATATATGTATCTTTTATATCCTTATATAAATCTGTTGCTTTTATATGGTCATTGTATGTTAATATTAAAAATGCAATAGGTAATTTTTTGTTAGACATAAATATTAATATTTTATTAGAAAAAAAATTGAAAGTATTTTGTCTTTATGTATAAGAATATAAAGATATAATTATATTATTATATAATGGGTTAAAAACATGGAATTAAATGAATTTTTAAGACAATATTTTACACAATTATCATTGAAAAATATATCAAATGATAATGAATTTTTAACATATGATAACTTTAAAAATTTCATTGTTGGACATTATAGTCTTACACATATGGAAAAAAATAATTATATTAAATATGTTAAAGTTAAAAGACAAATATTAAAATTAAAAGACCAAGAACATTATGATAAATTATTAACAAATATTAATGTTGTAATGCGTGAATTATATGATATACATACATTTCCTTTAATTGATATTAAAAAATATATGTATAAAATTAATAATATTCATAAAATGATTGAAGACAAAAAAATTTCTTTATATAATACTATCAAAGAAATACGTAAAGTTTTTGATTTAAAAAATAGTAAAACTGAAATATGTATGAAAATATTAATTGGTATTAATTCATTAACAAATAGATATACTGTTTTTTTAAAATATTCCAAACAATTATCTATTTTAATTAATCAATTAATTGACTTTGAATATACATATGGTATTGATCATAAAATGATTGAATTAAATAATATGGAAAGATCATATTTAGGTAAAAAATCTGAATATGTTGCTTCTAAAATAATGTCTGATTATGTTCAATTTATTAATAGTAATAATTGTGACAAAAATGAAAATGACATAACATATTTCTATGAAACAAATATTGATTTATTAAAATTATTAAATATTAATCCTTCACACGATTATACTATAAAAGGTGAAGTTGATGGTATATTAATATATAAACAAAATGACCAATATATTATTGACAAGATTATTGAAGTTAAAAGTTCTATTAAAGCAACTTTTGAAGATATATATAAATTCCATTATTTACAACAATATATACAAAAAATTAATGAACAAAACAATGAATTAAATATTAAATATAAACAATATGTTTTTACAAATCATTCTTTTGTAAATATTATTAATCAACATTTAACAAATTGGACTATTTATTTATGTGTTAATAGTCAAGAGTATATTGAAAAATCTCATTTATATTTCTCAACTTGTTTAAAAATTGTTGATGACAGTTTTATTAATGATTTTTATATTAATAAAAGTGAATATATTATTCAAGAAAAATATAAGATTATAGAAAATAATAGAAATAATATAGATAATTTATTTAATAGATGGACAAATAGTACTGGTTTAATTAATAATAATTGTAATATTTATATTTCAAAATAAAATTATATAAAAAGATTTTTACTATATTTATATTATAAAAATGTCTTTCATAAGTTATTCTAAAATTCCATTAAATTCCAATGAGTGGAATCCAGCATATAAAAAAATAAAATTGTGGTATATTACTGAAAAAATACATGGAGCAAATCTTTCTTTCAATTATAATGTTCAAAATAACATATTAAGATATGGTAAAAGAAATGGATTGATTGAAGATAATGATGTTTTTTTTCAATATAAAAATATTTTACCAAATACATTACCAAAAATATTGATTATAATAAATTATATTAAAGATAATTATCCTGATGTAAATGATATTATTATATTTGGAGAATTATTCGGTGGTTCTTATCCACATTCATCTGTTAAAATTAATAATTCTGTTAAATCTATACAAAAAGGTATATATTATTCACCTGATTTACATTTTTATGCTTTTGATATAATGATAAATAATAAATATATTGATTATAATATTGCTTTGGATATTTTTGAAATCAGTAAAATATTATATGCAAAACCATTAAAAATATGTCAATCATATGAAGAAGCTATAACATATCCAATATATTTCAATACTACTATACCTAGTAAATTTAATTTACCTGAAATACCTAATAACTATGCAGAAGGAATAGTGATAAAAAGTAATACTGATAGATATATTTCTAAAATAAAAATTTCAAAATTTTCAGAAAAAATAAATAATGAAAAAAATGAAAATATTGAAAGTAAATCAATAAAATCAATAAAAAGATATAAATATTATGCTAAATTAGAATTAACAGAACAAAGATTAAATAATGCAAGTTCAAAAATAGGTGTTTTTGAAGAAAATAAAGAACAAATTTATAATGAACTTGTTAATGATATTTTAACTGAATTAGATGCTTTCAATGTTAATGGTTTATCAGAATGGTTATTAGAACAAGCTAAAATAAAATTTGAGAATTAAATAAATAATATGATTTATATTATTTATTTATTGTTATTTATTGTTATTTATTATATATATTTATTATTATATTTTATTTTTTACTTTTAACTATTTTTTTCTTTGGTTTTTCTTCTTTTATTTCTTCAATTATTGGTTCAATAGTCTTTATTTCTTCAATAACTGTTTTCTTTGTTGTTTTTTTCTTGGGTTTTTCTTCTTTTTCTTCAGGTGTTTCTTTAATTTTTTTCACTTTAATTTTTATTGGTTTATTTTCTGTATAATTTGGTTCTTCTATATCAATATTTCCAAATAATTCATCATCTTCATTTTTAACATTTTCAATTTCATTTTTCATTTCACTTTCATATGTAGGTTCTTCTATGTCAATATTAAATTCTGATTCATTTTCTACTTCTTCTGTATTATTCTTTAATGTTTCTTTTTGTTCATTTGTTATAATATCATATTTTTGAACATTATTTATATTAATATTTGATAAATCATTTGAAATAGATACATTATTTTTATTGCTAAAAGTTATATCTGCATTTCCTGTACTTATATTTTGTTCAATATTAAATTGTTTATTCTTTTCCATACCAAATCCAAATGTAAAATCTTCTTCTGCAACATCATCAACTTTATTTGAAGATTTATATGCATTATCAAATGCTTTATCAACATCTTTTTCATTTATATCTATTATTTCTGTTTCATCATATTCTTGTAATTTACTACTTTCTATTAATTTATCTTCATCAATCAATATTTCAAATGCATTTGTTCCTGATTTACAAAATTGACCTGCTAAAATATTTGCTGATACTCCTTTCATATTATCCTTTTCTGAAAATACTGCTGCTTTAGTAAATATATTCATAACTTCTTCAAAACATGCTTTTGCTATAGGACCAGATTCAGGATTTTTATTTAAACCATGTCTGTCAATTGGCATTAGTTTTCCTCTATATGTCATTATATCAGCCATCATTTGAATATGTCTTGGATTTGGATGTTTACTTGCATATACTTGATACATTTCTCTATAAATTAATTCTCTTGTTGCTTCTATACCAAAAATTTCAAAAAATTCAATTATATCATTTGTATATGTTCTTGTTATATCTACTGCATCATCTGCCATTACATCCAATATATTTGTTCCATTTGTTTTTAATAACCATTCTTTTGAAGGTATCATTGTTCCATCATCACTATATTTAATTATATTTCCTTCTTGTGCTTCTACTACTCTTATATTTGTTATTCCTCTCAATGTTAATTCTACTAATTGTTTTTCAAATTCTTTTATATTTTCCATAAATACTCCTTTTGTATCTTGTTTTATTTGTATTCTCATTATAATATCATTTGCACTATCATCACTGTATACACAATCAATCTCCTTATCATTATGATAATTTATTTTTATTATTTCTTGTATATCTTGTATTGTTATCTTTTTATTCATTAATGATTCTTTATCAAATGTTAATCTTAATATCCATGGTGACATTTCTGTTTCATCAATATTATCTATATCAAATAATTCAGAAAACTCTTTATAACTTCGAATAAATTCTATATCCTCTTTCATCTCTGTAAATCCATTCTTGTTATCATATAATATTTCTGTTTTTGCAAGTATGTCTTTCAATTGTGTATATGCAAATTTTGATTGTATCTTTTTTGCTTCATTCTTATCATTCGAATATTGATCTTTTAAATATATTGTCATAATTGAATTCTTCATGTTTTTACTCACATTTATTATCTCTCTTAAACGAGGTATACTTTCTGTTGTTACTACTGAACTTGCAGATGTTCCACTAAAATGAAAAGTGTCCCTTAGTATTATTGCATTATTTATTGTGAAGTTGCGGGTTTTTTCAACAGTTAAATCATATGCGTAGGGGGTAGTATTTGGTACCTCTTCTATACTCTTAATTTTATCAAAAACAACATCTTTAAATCTGTCTCCTTTTGGTTCCATTACAATAATTCCATCAATTTCATTTGGAACATTTAAATGTTTTTTGCCAAATTCATATTTATGAGTGTGTTTCAAAATTTGTTCTGTTGCTTCTTTTTTGTATCCAATTTTCATATCAATTATTTCTGCAAGTTTTCGAGCTTGTTTATTTTCAACACACAATGAATATCCTTGTTTAATATCTTTACTTCCTCTATTATTTGATGTTCTTAAAGGTTGTTTATATATTCTACTATATATTCCAAAATTCAATAGAATATTCTGAACATCTATTAACATTGGTTTTGATACAGAACCAATTCTAATACTACATGACCTACTGTCAACACATCCATCGCCACCAATATAAGCATCTAATAAACCTCTTAAACACTCTTTATTTGAATAAATTATCTTATCTGAAACAAACTTATTATGACTTAATTTACCACATAAATTATCCAATATTCTACATAATAAAGTGTTATAAATTCGAATATCTTGACTTGTCCATCCTTCTTTATTTTTATTCTCATGTCTATAAATCTTTGTTGTAATATTCCATTCTTTACATAATTCTAAAATAGGTCCAAAATAATCACTATCATTATTAGCAATAGATAATTGATGTTTTGTCATACATCCTTCTGCCATATAAGCACCAATTAAATATCCAAAATTATAATTCATTGGTATTTTTTCAGGAATTCTATATTCAGTCATATTTGATAATAACATATAAACACATCCATCTTGAATATTAGTATTTTTAGCACTTCCATTTCTTGGTTTATCACTCACTAAAATAACAACAGAGTCACTTCTCTTATGTGGTAAAACAAATGTTTTATTTGAATGATTTTTCCACCATTGATATTCTTTTATAACCTTTTTTGCTTTTTCTAATTCACTTCCATATAAATATTCATTTGGTGGTAAAATTTCTTTCAAATTTAATTCAAATGTTTCTTCAAAATCAATTTGTTTTGTACTTACTGGAAGATAATCACCAACTTTAAATGTATCACCATCTCTTTCAATAATCTTTCCATCAACTAATTTTAATAATGATTTAGCTTTCGTTACTATAACTTCTCTTTCATCTTCTGTTGTAAATTTCAACATTGTATTACTTCCATCTTTATTTATAACTGGATGTCTTGTTACTGCTTCAATTCTTTCCCAAGTAACATTACCATCAACATCACCTGTTGGAATTTCAAAATATTCCTTACATTCTGCATAAGTTGTGTCTTTTTCTGCCATATATTCAATCTTTTCTGAACATTTTATTTCTCTCTCAATAAAATCACCAATTTGATATTTACATATCTTTTTATTAGAATCTCTCACTATAATTTCTGTTTCATATGTTACAGAATTCAATGTTAATTGTGTAGAAATCTCACCTAATGTTTGTGCTCCAATAACTCCAATCATTTCTCCTGGACTAACTAATGCACCAACCATTTTCTCACGAATCATCAATATAACACTATCAAATGCCGCTTTTGACATTCTATATTCCTTCAATACTTTCTTTGATGCTAAAAATGATTTAAATATTATTTTGTATAATTTCCAATTCTGTTCTTTTTCTGGTAAATATCTCACAATTTCTTTCACAACATCTTTAAATGATTTAATAATATATTGTGGTGTTAAATCTGTTAAATCAAAAGGTTTGACATTAAATTGAATCAATTGTGATGGAATTACTCTATAAAGATTAATTGGAATATAAGTTTGAATATCACCAATTGCTTCCACATTCTTGAAATAATTATATCTCATTTCCTTTCTCATATCCAATAATTCCTCATATTCATCATTTATAATATTCTTGTAATTTATATCTTCCATCATTTCATCAATCGCCTCTTTTGTCATAAATGTTTCAAAATATTCTCTACTGTCTGGTAACTCAAACTTATATTGTTCACTCATTTTTTTATCATTATATTCAATCATCTCTATTCTCGAAATCTTTTCTATCTTAATCGGGTCACAATTGTCATCTCCATAACTAAATTGTACAATATTATTTGATGCATTTCTTATTGTCATATCATAATTTACCATTAAATCTTCTGTTGCTTTTATCAATTTCCTTGATAAATATCCTGAATCCGCGGTTTTTATTGCAGTATCTATTGAACCTACTCTACCACCCATAGCTGCAAAAAATGTTTCACTTGGAGTTAATCCTTCAATAAAACTATTTCTGCAAAATCCCTTTGCATCTGGTCCAATGTCATTTCTTGGAAAATGTGGTAAAGTTCTTTCTGTAAATCCTTCTTCAATACGTTTTCCCCAAATACTTTGTTGACCTACACAAGCAATTGTTTGAACTGTATGAATAACATCACCTTTTGACCCTGCACCTTTATCACCTGCTATATAAAAATTATTTGTTTTTGGTAATACACTGAATAAATATTCTTTCACTTTATCAGTTAAAATACTCAATAATTCTGATATGTCTTCATCAATCTTTAAAGCTTTATACATATCATCCAAATCATTCGCATATACTCCATGTTGTGCCTTTTGTATAACTTCATAAACTTTATTCATATATTCATTCATTATAGATTTAATGTTTAATCTTTTATCTTTACTAATGATTGCATCACCAAATCCTATAGAAAATCCATAATCTGCAAACCATTTTGTAATTAATTTCTGTGTATTATTCAAAAATGCACCACATTCTTTCATTCCATATGCATTATATATCTGTTTAATTAAACCTGCTGGATCATTTCCCAATGAATCTTTACTTAAATATCCTTCTGTTATATTTCCTCTTATAATCTTAATATTTTTCAGTTGATTAATACTTATATCTGGTAATATTAATGAATACATTTGTTTACCCGTCCAATATGGCTGATTATATTCATAACCTGCTGGTTCTGGTAAATAACCCTTATAATTATTCATAAAAGTCATCAAATTATAAATCTTATCTTTCGTTAATTTAATATCCCTTATTGTTAATAAATAAGCACCTACTAATGTATCTTGTTCAACCGTAATAATTGGTCTACTTGTTCCTGGTGATATAATATTCTCTTCTACCAAACATATCTTCTCCAATTCCACAAATGTTTGCCATGATTGCGGAATGTGCATATTCATCTCCTATAAATACCCTTATTTTCATAAGGGAGTGGACTATATCTTGAGCTTCATCAGATTGGTTAAATCTTCATTTGAAACCTGTAACCGTTTAGTCTCTGAACCTTATCCATTACTCTCACTATTACGAGTTTTAGGATCTTGGCTGCTGATTACCTACTTCGTTTTTATTTTATTAAAAACTCATCTAACTATATTTTCACTATACCATTTGAATTTCTCCAATGCCATTTATTATTTTCATAATAAACTTAGTAATAGTTAGCTTTAAGGGTTTCCAGCAATTTGATTACATTGCCTATTTTATAAAAATAGACTAGACGATTATATTTATCCATTATATATATGCTAAAATAATGAATATGTAGATATTACACTGTTTATCTCATTAAGTTTTATCTACAACTTAACAAGCAGTCGCCTGTTGAGGACAAGATTTATCCCCATCAAAATCTGCATTATAGGGCTTACATACCAACACATTTAATCTAAATGTAC
>Ga0194129_10004603_pt1 | contig 18189 bp, 22 predicted proteins | sample TA2KigCa35mmetaG_FD_150862 | JGI IMG/M metagenome (GOLD analysis project Ga0194129, IMG submission 150862) | Freshwater microbial communities from Lake Tanganyika, Tanzania - TA2015038 Kigoma Deep Cast 35m | ecosystem: Environmental > Aquatic > Freshwater > Lake | place: Tanzania: Lake...
GATATAATTCTTTAAAAACAAAAGATAATGTTTGATTATTGTATTATTGGAGGAGGACCAAGTGGTTTATACTGTGCTTCTTTATTAGAAAAAAAATATCCTTCTTGTTCTATTTTGATATTAGAAAAAGAAAATGTATTAGGTGGCCGTACACGGATGGATTATTGGCACAATCAATGGATAGTAACGGGTGCTGGAGTTGGAAGATGGAAACAAGATACTATTTTAAAACAATTATATAGACCATCAGAATATAAAGAAACACAGTTATGTCCATTTTCATTCAAATTGGTTGATATTCTTGGTATTATTAAAAAATTATCATCTCAATATAATCGTCTTTTACATTCTCATTTATCATTTAAAGATTTTTTTTTGCAATATTATTCCGATACAGAATTAAAACAATTTTGTGATAATGTTGGATATACTGATTATTTAAATGAACATTGTGAGATGGTATTATATGATTATAATTTTAGAGAATCTATGAATGGATTTAAATTTTTTAAAATTCAATGGAACGATTTTATACAAACTTTACGTCCTATATCGTCATCAACTATAATTCAAACATCTTCCAAAATGATTGGATTTGAATGTGTTCCTATTTCATCTTCGGATGATTTTATATTTAGAATTCAATATGAATCAACCAAGCAACAACACGTAAAAACTACGATAGAATGTCGTAAAATGATATGGGCTGGACATTTAGATCATTTTCCGATCTCGAGTGTGATTAAATCAATTGGTTCTCAACCTTTTTTACGATATTATGTTTATTTAGAAAAACCATCTGAAAAATTATCACGCAAATGTGTAGAATATAGAAGTGATTTTTTACAAAAAATTATACCAATAACGGATCAAATTTATATGATTAGTTATTCGGATAATGAAAGAGCTAATATTTCTTATTTAAAAACACCATCTGAATTAGAAATTTATTTAGATTTAGATGTAAAAATTATAGATGTTAAAAAATGTTATTGGAAAAAAGGAACACATTATTATAAACCATCTATTCCAAATATAGATTTATTTATTCAATATGCACAAAATCCAAAACCTAATATTTATTTAATTGGAGAATTAATTTCTAAAAATCAAGGTTGGACAGAAGGAGCCTTGGAATCTGTCCATAGTATATTACATCTTTTATAAAAAAAAATGAAAATATAATTTATTTATAGAATAATAGGAAATAAAATGAAAAGATGTTTTTTATGTTCCAAAAAAATTAATTTGACAAATGAATTTGAATGTGATTGTAAACATTTTTTTTGTTCACAGCATCGTTACGCAGAAACACATCAATGTAAAAAAATGAATGATAAAAAAGAAAGAGAAATAGAACAATTAAAAAATACACTTGTCAAAATGGATTATGATAAAATTTCGATCATATAGTTTATCTTTAAAATATAATTTTAAAAATATAAAGACTCTATATCATTTGGACAATAATTAATAGGTGGTAGAGCATCATAAGATAAAGAAGATTCTGTCTGATAGTGATAGAAAGGTAATCTACGATGTAAAGAAGCTCGTTTTTTTCGATAATCAATTGGAATAGATTGATTAGGAAAATTACAATTATTAATCATATCTCTATTCCAATCATAATGATCATTTACATTAGAACATTGATTATTAGTAGGATAATGACAATTTATAGGTATTGACGGACATCCATTATTAGAGGGATATCCATTATTAGAGGGACAAATAGGAATATAATAAAAACGATAAGGTGTTTCAATTGGATAATAAGATGGATATCCTTGATAAAAATTATTAAAAAGATTATAAGGAGAATTATAAGGAGAAATATAAGGATTATAATAAGGAATAGAAGGAGGTTGAACGGGATAATCCATCGGTTGTAATGAGTTTACTTTCACAGACGGATTATTGGATATCGTCGGAGACGATTGTTGAATAGGTTTCGATGATAGATGAACATTAATATTTTGCACAAATGCTTTATGAATTGGTTTGACGGAATTCATTATTATTATTATCAATAATAATAATTTTTTACTTTTATTTATCTTTTACTTTTATTTATCAATCGGCTTTTAATATACGTTTAAATTCACACACCGATTTACATATAATATTTTCATTATTAAAGGGAGGTTGATATTGAAATATATCGACAGATGTAATAAAAATTTTACGACAACAAATTCTATTAATTTGATATGTTTCAAAAAAATCTGTATAATTAATTTCATCTTGATTTGGAAATTGTTTTTTGTAATCATCATAAGCTTGTTGATAACGACCTATGACTTTATTACACGTAAAACATCGAATAGGTAGCATTATTGAAATGAGAAACGATTATTTGAATTGAAATAAAATTAAAATATTATAATATAATAATATAATAATCAATTTTTTAGAAAAAATGATTATAAAATAATATTTTTTGAAAAAAAAAAATTAAAAATAATTAGAATGAAATTATCATTTGTACCATCTTTATTGTTTGGAAGTCAATATATTATTCAACAATTAATTGATAATAAAATAGACACTATTTTTGGATATAGTGGAGGCTCTAATTTGGCTTTATTTGATCAGTTATATAATCATTCTTCATTTAAGTTAATTGTAAATCGAAACGAACAATCTAGTGGATTTTCAGCAATTGGATATTCTAAATCGAGTGGTTATCAAAAAATACCATTATTATTAACGACAAGTGGTCCCGGATTAACGAATGTAATTACTCCATTGCAAGATGCTCATAATGATGGAGTTCCATTGTTATGTATTTCGGGACAAGTTTCCAAATCCGTATTAGGAACACGTGCTTTTCAAGAAGTCGATGCAATTAGTTTAACAAAAACTTGCACCCAATGGAATTATCAAATACAAACAATTGATCAATTAGAGTATGCATTAGAAGAAACATTTAGACTTTTAAAACAATCTTCTAGCCGCAAAGGCCCTATACATTTAGATATATGTTCAAATGTTTTTTCTGATTCAAAAGAATTTTTGATACCCATTCGTAATTTGTCTTCAAAACAAAAAAAAATGAAATTTTTTTCTCAAGAAAAATTTAAAACACAAACTCAAAAGAGTATATTTGAATTAGCCAAAAAAATTAATCAATCTAAAAAACCAATATTTATCATTGGTCAAGGTAATAATGATGAATATATTAAATTACGAAATCTTTCTAAAACATTTAAAATACCAGTGACTACAACTTTACACGCTGTCGGAAATATAAATGAAAAAAATCCATTATCTCTTAAAATGTTAGGAATGCACGGTACAGTATATGCGAATAAATTAGTTCAAGAAGCAGATTTAATCGTAGGTATTGGTAATCGTTTTGATGATCGAACATTCGGTAATGCAAAATCATTTGGTTTCAATGCAAAACAAAATTATGGAATTTATCATATTAATGTAAATGAACCTTGTTTACAAATTGCTCAAAAATTATTAAATACAACGTCTATCAAATGTAATAGTCAATATTTATATCGTGAATTATTACATCATTTGCAACCTAAAAATCGCACAGAATGGTTACGACAAATTTCACATTATAAATCAATGTATCCTTTATTATCTCAATCCACTAATATTTCTTCTAAAAAAGAATTATCGATGGAAATAGTGTTACATTCTCTAGATCAAAAACTTCAAAATATAAAATCTAATCAATCATTTAAAATAACGACGGGAGTCGGTAGTCATCAAATGAAAACGGCTCAATGTATCACTTGGACTCAACCTTATCAATTATTAACATCGGGGTCTTTAGGAACGATGGGAGTGGGTATAGGATATGCAATTGGAGCTTCTTTAGCGAATCCGAATGATTTAATATTTAATATTGACGGAGATGGTAGTTTTATGATGTCTTTACAAGAATTAGGAACCATTCAAGAATATCAACTACCTATCAAAATAATATTATTAAATAATCAAGAACTAAATATGATCCGTAATTGGCAAGAACTTTTTTATTCAAAACGATATATTGCTCAAAAACTTAAAAATCCAAATTATAAATATATCACAAAAGCATATGGAATACCTTATTTTAAATGTGAACATATTCATCAATTAAATACATCCTTAGACTTTATGTTTCATCATAAAATATGTTTTATCGAATATAAAGTAAAATCCGAACAATGTTTACCTTTTGTACCTCCTAATTATGATCTAAATCAAACTATTTATCTTTAAAAATAGATAAAAATTATCCTTAAAAATAGATAAAAATTAAATAATTTTTATCTTAAATCTTAAATAATAAAATATTAAATAATAAATTAAAATGTTTTGTTTTTCTAAACCATATTTATCGATACAAAAAATCATTAAATTAGTTGAAAAAAAAGAAATTATACCTTCTGATAAATATCAGTTTATATCAGATGAATTTATCATAGAAACTCAATTATATCAAGGATTATTTAAATATAATCAATTGTCTTTTAAATGGTTATCTTTATTATATTCGGAATTTTTTGAAAAAAGTTTATTTTTTAAATTAAAGATTGAGTTTAAATTAAATGAAATTCATTTTCATATAGAATCAGATAAAATTGAAGAATTATATGATTTAATTTTTATTGCTATTATACATAATCCAAACCAAATGAATAGTGAAATTGAATTTAAAATGATTCATTTTAATATTCAATCTAAATCCTTTTCGATACCTTTATTCATCATTAAAAAAATAAAAAAACAAGTTATTCAAGAATTAAAACAAGATTTTTCAAAAATAATAAATTATTTAGATGAATAAATTATTTAATAAATAAAAAAATAAAAAAAAAATACAAAATTATGAGTTTTATTGAATTAAAAAAGTATTTAGATTGTGAAAATGATGATTTAAAACAATGGACTACGGGGACCCGTGGGATTTATTCAAAAGTAAATATCTTTCCAAATACAACGATTATGAAAATTCCATCGTCAAAAATGATTCAAATTAGTTGTATTCCTTATTTTTCATTATTTAAATCTTCGGTTCATAATCATAATTCTATCTTAGCATTTTATTTATCAATGGAATCAACTAAACAAACCAATTCTCGTATTCATCTCGTTTTGCAAATGATGCCTTCTTTGATTGATTTACATCATTATCCACACTTTATTGATACTTCTGAGTTTGATTTATTAAAACAATTAAGTATAAATAGTCATTTATTTACATTTGTATTACATATGATTCAAGATTATAGAACTTTATATGAAAAACGAGAATTATTTATTCCTTATATGAAAAATTTTGAATTTCCATCTTTTTATTTATATTTTTATTATCGTATTTTAACGACAAGTCGTGTATTTGGATATCTTCGATCTAATCAAAAAGAAACCGCTTTAGTTCCATATGCAGATTTATTAAATCATTCGGATGTTCCAAATACAAGATGGTTTTTTGATGATTTTTCTAAATCTTTTATAGTTCAATCTACGAAATACATTCGTTATGGACAAGAAATATTTGATTCTTATGGTAATCAATCTAATAATATTTTATTTATGTATTATGGATTTACTTTAATTCCTAAAATCGAATATCCTCCCGAAATTTCAAAATTGTTGAAAAATGACAAATCATTAATCTCTTTTTTATTAAAAAAATATCAAAAACATAAAACAAGTTCAAATACAGATATTCAACATTTATCAAAAGAAGATATTCATAAAATTTTAACATCTGTCTATTCGACGAATCCTACTAATTCGACTAATTCTACTAATTTGACTAATTCTAAAACTTAATTACCATTTTCATTTCAATAAATGAAAATACATTTTTATTTTTATGTAAATAAATGAATGAATTAATTTCTAAATTGCACGACAAGTATAATTGTGTCGATTTTAACAATTTATTTGTACTAGATCAACCACAACGTGGTCTTGCAAGTACAAAATCTATTTCAAAAGATGATATTATAATATGTATACACTATACTAATTATATTTGTTTTGAAAATATACCTTTTTATCAAGAATTGATTAATGAATACTGTAATCCAAATATCGTATCTATGCAAATGCATCTTTTATCATTTTATTTATCCTACGAATATATAACTTATAAAATGAATAAATATTTAAATACTCCTTCCAAATATGATTTATATTTTGAATCATTACCTACAATGTCTCAATTTAATTCTTATCCTTATTTTTTAAATAAAAAAGATTATTACTTTTATCAACATAGTTTAAATTGTACACAACTTTTAAATAATAAAGATAAAAATATAATTGATAATTTAATAAATATTTATAAATTATATTCTTTAATCTATATTAATGTATTTCAAAAACATTATCCATTTATTCCAAAAATTTCATTTTATTTATATTTATATCTATATTTAATAGTGTTATCAAGATCATTTGGTACTTCATTTAATAATGATAGTTTTTATGATTTAAAAAAAATAATAGCAATACCCTATGCAGATTTATTTAATCATTCTCATACTCCAAATGCAACGTATAGTGTTTATGATCTAAATGAACATAAAGTATTTATTATTTTAGCTTCAAAAGATATTAAAGTAGGAGAAGAAATATTAATTTCTTATGGTAATAAAAAATCAAATTTTGACTTGTTTTCATCTTATGGATTTACGATACCAACTATATTACAAGATATTCAATCTATTCAAGATATCACTATCAATGACGCTATTTCAACCTCAAAAATAAGACATAAATTAAACAGCATTCTTTCAAAAACATCAAATCCAAATATCATTAATATGTGTGTTGAATTATTAAAGTCTGTACCCAAAAAAGAGGATAAGAATACATCTTCTATTTCTTCTTCAATTTCTTCTATTTCTTCTATTTCTTCTATTTCTTCATCTTTTATTAAACGATCATCTTCTTCTATTAAACAATCATCTTTTATTGAATCATCTACTATTTCAATTACTCGCTCCAATAAGGATATATTGTCCATCGCCGATAGCATTTTCATATGAATGATTAATAATAGACTGTTGATTTAAAAACTCGAAATTTTCATTTAATTGATCGGAATCATTTGATGAATGTAAAGAGTAAATATTTTGTTGAATAGCAAATAAAAATTTATTAGATAATTTTTTAGAAATCCATTTTTGAGTGTCGGGTTCATATCCTAAATAACTTGAAAATGAAATAATATGATGTTTGAGTAAAGAATAGGGTTGAATAATATTAAAAAGTTGAGGAGAAATAGATTGGTAATATGATAGTATACAAGAAGCATATTCATTTGTTTGAGATGAACAAATAATGTCTGATAATTGTACCCATTCTTGTTCTTGATTAATGTAATGTATATGAATTTGTGGTAATTCATATTGTTCTAAATAAGAAATAATAGAACTATGAAGTTGAAAATGAATAAATAAATGAAGTTCCCAATCGGAAAAAGATTGATGATAAAGAGATGGTAAACATTGAGAAAAAAATAAATGTAAAAACTGATAACCTTGTTGAAGATCAGTATTAAAAAAAGTTGTAAATAAAATAATTTTCATTTCTATTTTAAAAAAAGATAAAAAATAATATTATTATTTATAGAAAATGAATTCTGCATTACATATTATTACTCTTTATTCTCACGATGATTTAAATGTTTCAACTCTTTATTCATTTTTACGATCATTTTCTCAATGTGATGGTATTCAATTACATATTATTGAAATTGCAAATTCAATCGATCAATTTTCACTCGTAATAGATTCAAAATATAAACATTATAAAATTATTTCTCCGACTCTTTTTCCAAAAAATCAACAAAAAGAATTATTAAATAATGTTCTTCAATCTTTTTTACCTTATCATTGGAAATATATGACATATTGTGATTATACTATTTCCTTTTCATCTATGGATTGGATTACAAAAGTGAAGTCATTATTTGATCAAAAATATCCAGTAGATCTAATTCAATTATATTCAACCAGCAGGCATATTAATTCACATAATTTACCAATAAAATATCAAAAAGGATTAATTTATTCTATTATTGAATTTCAATCCAATAACGGTGAAATGGGATACGCGTGGGCTTGTTCTCGCAAAGGTTATCATTATTTGAATCATTACTTTCATTTATTATTTACTTTTTATCATCCTTTAATGAATCAAAAGGTTGAATTAGATGAGGAAGAAGAAAAAATTGAAACGATAGAGTATCAAAATTTTTTACAAAATACAAAAAACTTAACATATACTTATATACATCAATTAATTACGATAAAAGAGAATGAGGAAATTGAACTATTTTTTTAAAAGAATGAGATGAACCAATCCATAAATTAGTCATTTGATTCGTTATTTCATTAATAATTTGTATTTTGAGTTCTAATTCCCAACCATACGATTTATCGATACGTTGACATAATAAATGATCATTTTGAATTTTAAAATGAAAACGATCGGAATGATTTATTTTATTTCCAGTTGGATATACAATAATAGTATAATAATTTGGTAATTTCAATCGTTGATGACTATAAATTAAACGATTATCATATAAATGACCATAATTTGTATAATTGGTGTGATTTCTTTTTTGATAATATTGATTATAATATCGATGACCAATTATTTGATTTGTTGGTCGATGAATAATAAGTTCATCTTTATAATTTTTAGACGGACTATCTCGAGGAAAATGTAAATCAACACGTAAATGAGAAGCACATTCATACAATAATTTAGGTCCCGTCGGAGAATGAGAACTAGGACCATAATAATGAGATTGAGTATAAGATACAATTTTTTGAATACAATCATATAAAAATGACTCTTTTGGTTTAGAAAAAAAACTTCCATTTTGTAAAGCATCGGATTGTAAATCTGTACATAGCATATAAGAATCGGTCGGTGATATGAAACGTAATAAAGATTTTTTTAATAAGAATTTATGATCAAAATAACAACCGCCCGTTTTGTATAAAAAGATATATCTAAAAAAATCAGATTTAAATGTATTGGAAGTGATTGTATCATACGCTTTTAAAACGTCTATACTCATATTTTCTTTAATATATTTTCTTCTATCTTTTCCATTAAAATACATATAAGTGTAACTTGGATTTAAATTAATTAAACTTTGAACAGCATTATAATGTTGTAAATTATCATATACATTTTTATCATTTGTTTGCATAATAATTTGTGGAATAAATGTTTGAATCGAAGGAATTGGTTGTAATGAAATAGTTGTCGTAATGTCAATTTCTTTATTATTTTGTTCGGATGAACCTAATATAATATCTTCATAATAGGGTTCTTTTGATAAATTTGATTTTTTTAAAAGAGAAAATAGACGAATCGTTAGGGATTGTCCCCATCCGTGATCAGAATCAACTCGATATATTTTAATTTTTGCATTAAAAATATTTATATAATAAAATATAATCACAAAATCGTCAATATGATAATTAGATAAAATTTCAAATGAATTAGCGACTAATTTGAAATTACGTGGAGGTATAATTGTAGGCAATTGATTCATAAATAGGAATTATACACTATCTATTATTAAGTTATATTTTTATTTTTCTTACATTTTCATATATTTTTTAGCAAGATAACTATCAATAAAATCATTAATTGTTTTGGATTCCGTTACATTATCCATTTCACAATCACAATCCTTTTTGGATTGATTTTTGGTTGATACTGTTAATGATTTGGATTGACTTAATTTAGACATTGTAGATGATTTGGATTGGGTTAAAGGCATTATAGAAGGTTTAGATTGAGATAAAGACACCGTTGATGATTTTGACATATCATAGGATGGTATGGACGACATTTTTATATTTTTATTTACTATCAATTTTTTTTAAAATTTTTGACAATAATTTTTCAATTTTATCTAATCGTGATTGAATATTTGTTATATCTTCCGATGAATATTCTGTTTTATATTTATTTTCGTATGATTTAGATTGAGTTTCATCTTTTGTTTGAATAATGGATTTAATATCGTCTTCTGTTTTGTTATATAACTTAGATAAAGTTGAAATGGTATAATTTTCTTTCCAATGTTTTTTTCGAATCATAGATTCTAATCTCATCCGAATTGCTTTTTCGGTTCGTCCGTGTTGTTTCGCAATGTCTGTAATCGACATATTATTTTGTATTTCATCGGTTAATTGAAATTCTTCATCATCTGTCCATAAATTACCTATATTCATTTATTATCTTATTTTAAATATTTTTAAATATTTTTAATAAATAATGTCATTAATTTTATGGAAAACTCCTTTCCAATGTATTCCATCGTGTGAAACTTGTTTTCATCAAGTTATTCAATCCAATAAATCTTATTGTTCTATGTTTGGTTATTATAATTTTAAGACAAAAACTATTCAATATAAACCAACCACAATTGTTCGACAAAATAATGAATGTGGATTATTTGGACAATATTATATTTCTAAATCGAATTATTGGATAATTAGAGAAAATTTAAAAAAATATAGAAACAAAAAAAAATTTAAAAAATAAATTTGAAAAAAAATCTATGAGAAAAATGATTAAAAAATAATGATTTAAAAAAATATTTAAGGAATAAATAATTTTTTTAATTGGAATCAAATGAATGATCAACATTTTAAAAAAACGTATATTGAAAAATCAATCATTTTATTGCCTCAACAATTAGATAAAAATTATGAACAAACTTTATTTGAAATGATACAAAAAGAATGTGAAAATATATGTATAAAAGATATAGGATATATTAGAAAATTAGTTAAAATTAATAAAATTGTTCATAATGATATAATGAAAATGACACCCAATGTTAATTTAAAATTATTATTAGAAGTTGAAAGTTATTTACCTCAAGTAGGAGATCAATTACAAATTAAAGTTGAATTTATTTTTACTCACGGTATATTTGCAAATTTTAATACTTTAAAATTATTAATTCCAATTCATAATTGCACCCCCTATGAATTGTGTCAAGAAAAAAATGATTTTTATTTGATTCATTCAAAAACAAAACAAAAAATTCAAAAAGAAGATATTATTTCGATTGAAATTACTAATATACGTTTCGAAAAAAATAATTATTCTTGTTTAGGTAAAATTATTTAAAAAAATAAAAAAAAAGATTCTTTTTTAAATAAAAATTATTTAAATCAATAATGAATAAGGTTTAAATAAAAATTGAATTTTAATATTTATCTTTAATTTAAATATTAAAATTAATAAAGAAAATATGAAATTATCTTTATTTCAATTTCCATTTTTATTATGGAATCAACGTATATATAATAATAATGTACCGATTTCAATTCCATCTAATATTCATATAGAAACGATACAAGATTATAAAGAAAATGTTTTAATACAAGGATTTGATAAATTAGAGTTGACACCCATTACGTTGATTCGATCCAAAAAATGGATATCAAATAAAAAATCTTCAATGATACAAAAATCATTTATAACACCTACGATAGAAAAAAAGGATAATATAAATAAAAAGAATGATATCATTAAATGGAATGATACGACGATAGGTCAATATGTCAAAAATGATACTTTGTATCGAATTAATTTGTTTGCAATGACCTATCAGATTCAATTATCCGATTATAGGAGACAAGAAAAATCTATATTTAATCTTTATAATCACGATTTTATAACTTGTTTTCATTATGATGAAATATTAAATTATCAATTTATGACGACTTTTCATAATAATTTATATATTGTGAATGATAAAAATCATAGTTTTCTATTTTCGAGTATAGTGCCATTTACAATTGGAAAATATATTCACAAAATGAAAATATATTATGAAAATAATGAAGGACCTTTACTAATATTATTTCAATTAATAGAAGGAGAATTTTTATTAGTTAAATTAACGATAATGGAACAAATTAAAATTATTTATTCTTACAAAATAAAATTAGGAATCCATATACAATATATTTTAGATTATGTTATATTAAATGATGAAACTGTATTTTTTTTAGTACAACAATTACCCAATATAGATAATAAAAAATCAATATTACGTTTTGATTTAAAGACATTTGAAATACAAACGCAAATATTTCATCATTCATCTTACATTCAATTATATACAAAAGAAAATACATTATATGTATATGATATAAAAAATATGAAATGGAAAATTTTAAATTATCAATCTTTGTTTCAAAAAAAAGAAAAATTATTAGAATAAAAATTTTAAAATTATAATAAATTGTAATAAAAAAATAATAATAATTAATAAAAATTCTAAAATTGTAATAAAAATTTTAGAATTAATAATTTATCATTAATTTAATAATTTTTCAATTAAAAAGGGAGGAAACTCGTATTGTTCTAATAATTGTGTACATATTTTTGAATAATTATATAGAGGAGTGGTTGAAACTGTATACAATAGTCCTCTGTTTAAATGATAAATATGAATTGATTTATAATTACCATATTGATTAAATTTTGATAAAAAAGAATGAAGTAATGATTGATAGATCCAATTCAAGAGAATAGAATCATTTGAACATTTAAGATTTAATAGAAATTGATGATTTTTATCACTAAAATCCATAGAAGAGGTAAACCCGTATTTATATCCATTTATAAAATAAATTTTATCCATTTCATTATTTTGATAAAAACCTAATTGATTTAATTCTTCTACGGATTCTATTTTACTCATACAAGAAACCGTTGATTGATATTGAATATTATATTGAGAATATGTTTTATTTAAATATTGAATATATTGTTGAAGATTATATTCTATATGAGATATGTTTTTACAAGGTTGATTATAATGATAAAATAAATTGGATAAAAAGACATTTTCAAGATATTCGATTGAAAAAATAGCAAGATTCCAATAAAAAGAATGACAAATAAAATTGGATAAAAAACTAGTTTCCATTTCTTGAAAAAATTGTGTATCAAACAAAGGAGATAATATTAAAACACTAGGAGACTGTAATAAAAAAGATAGATTGGAAAATTGTTCAATGGATTGTTTCCAAAGATTTTCATTTTTAATGACATTAATATTTAACTGAACATCTCGAACAAAAGAACTTATATGAAAATCATCGTGATAAAAAATTCGTTGCTGACGATATAATTCAAGATAAGGTTGAAACATTTTTAGAAACGCATTTGGTTGTGTTTTTTTAAAAAATATCAATTTAGAAACTCGGTGTAAAATATATAATTGATCTTCATTTTTTGGAGAAGGAATAGAAATTCCTATTTGAGATCTATGAACATATAATTTTTTAAAAAATTTAGATAAATTTTCTTCTTGTGGAATATGAATCATTTGTTTAATAGGAATCATTAATGGTAATGATCGTGGACTTTCTCGATAAAAAATAGGTTTTTCTTTTACGACCATAGAAAGAGAATATAATAAATCATTTGAAATATGATATGGTTCCCACGCAAAATAAGCATTTGATCGTAAAGAATCATATTTTTTAATAAAATAATTACTAGGATTTAATTTGGTCATTCCAACGAACAAATATCGAGTTGAACGAGTTAATCCTACATTTAAAAGTGAATGAGATAAAATTTCATCTATTTTATATAAATGTCTTTCTTCAGGAATAATATTCCCCGAAAATCCAAGTAAAAAAACGACAGAATGTCCTTTTCCTTTATCTCCGTGAATACTTAATAATTTTAATTTATCTTGATTGGAAGTCCAATCAATAGGAATTCTTTCATTAAAAATATTTCGAGTACGAGAATACGCCACTCGAGATTCTAAATTTTTTTTTTTAAATAATTGATAGATATATTTAAATACATTTTGATGATTACTTTTTTTCATAATAATAGCAATATCAGAATAATCAATACTCGGATCTTGTTGTATTAAAATATGAATCATATTCACAATTTGAATAGCGGTTTGATAACTTCCTCTTTCGGTTGATATAGCATCGTGACAAAAAAATAATGGTTTATATGAATCATTAGGAGGAAATGGGGATTGAATCGGTTGAATTTGATAGTTTTGTTGATATTCATCCATAATACAATTGACGACTTGAATATGACTATTTGGACATCGATAACAAACATTCATTTCATACATTTTGGGCTGTAATTGATCCATTAATAATAATGGATGATGATTATTTTGAACGGCTTGAGGAAAAATGGTTTGTAACATATCTCCGAAAAAGGCTAATTGAATAGGAGTATTTGGTATTTTACGATAAAATTCTAAAAAAATTTGAACTTTATCATATGAAATATCTTGAAATTCATCAATTAATATCATAGATGCTCTTTCTCCATTTTTTAAATAAAAGGCATCCAATTTTAATTCTTGAATTTCTTCCACTAATAATAACGTCTTTTTATCATATTCTTGTCCAATCGAAAATAAATTATGATTTAAATGTTGTAACTGATAATGTATAAATGCATCTATATTTGCAATCTCAATATAATGATGTTTATATTGTCCTATATAATGATTACTTGATTCATATTTATAAATATGAATAGACAATAATTTTTCAACTCTCGTTCGAATTTCATCCGAAACCGATCCAACTAATGTCAAAAATAATAAATGAAATGGTTTATCAACCGATTGTTCTAATTGATAAATACCACATTTAATCATCGTATCTGTTTTTCGACTACCAGCACATCCTAAAATTTTTTTAATCGGAAAAGAATCTTTAACAATCGTTTCTTGTAAGGGAGAGATATATTCAAGCATTTTATTACTTATCTTTATCTTTTTATATAATTTAATTTGAATGTATTTTTTTTTGACATATAGGACACTGCGGATTTTTATCAATCCATTGATATAAACATTGAATATGATAATGAATACGACATTGACAATGAGTCAAATGTATCGTATAAGTCGATAATGGTTCTAGACATATAATACAATCTTGTTGTATTGGAAAAAAATGATATTGATAATTTAGACAAAAAAATAGAAGAGAATCACTCACAAATAATATAAATTGATGCAAAGTAATCCATATTGCAAATTCATGATATAGAATTGGATAATTTCCATATAAAAGTAATATTAATTTTGATAAAAGAATTCCAATTCTTGAATAATAAAATTTAATAAAAAATAACAAATATAAATAAAATAGAGATAAAAATAAATCCACATATACAATAAATGTATTTCTAAAAGAATCTTGAGGTGCTAAAAATATTATCCACATCGTATAAAATCCTACTAACATATAATTAAGTTTCAAAAATATATAATAATCATTCATTCTAAAAAAAAGTATTTCAATTCTTTAAATTAATATTAAATTATTTAAAATTTAAAGATAAATTAATTTAAAGAATAACACATATAAATTATAAATGACGAGTACGGAGTCCGAATCAAGAATATTAACATTTAAATGTATTTGTAATTTTATTAAGGATTTGAATGAAACGTTTGGAAAACATCAGAAATCGTTATTATTATATTCAACGTTAATTGAAAAAACGGGTATTATGCACGAAGAACCGATTAAAAAACATATTAAAATATTCTATCAATTTGTAAAAGAAAATGAGACCAATATATTAGAAAAAAATGGATCCTTCAAAACGACTAAAATTACATATAGTGATAAAGTTGGTATTGATTTAGAACCCATATTAAAAATGGCGGATAAAGATGAAAAAGAAGCCATTTTTAATCATCTATTAACATTATTAGCCGTTTTAGATCCAAGTAGTACTGCAAAAGAAGTATTAAAGAAAGAAATTGATAATAAAAAGAAAATGGGAGATAAACCAAATGAAGAATCTTTTTTGAAAGATATTATACATAAAGTAAGTGATCAGATGGATGACAATGTTGAAAATCCTTTACAATTAATGAATAAAATGATGTCTTCGGGTGTATTTAGTGAGATCGTTGAGAATATGAATTCATCTATTAACAATGGAGATTTAGATTTAGGAAAAATGGTTAATTCAATTCAAATGGTTATGAGTAATTTAGGTAACATTTTACCCGTTCAAAATAAAGATAATTAATTCGATTATGATTAAATAAGATTGTTTATGATTAAATAAGATTGTTTATGATTAAATAAGATCGTTTAAGATTGAATAATATTAAAATATATATTTTAATATTTTTCTTAATAATTTATAATAATTTATAATATTTTTTAACATTTTCTGATAAATAATGATTCATTAGTCGTTCATAATAAATAATGACACCTAAAATTAAATGAAATAAAATAGTAATACTTGTTTTTAAAATACCTTGATAATAATAACTGAGTTGATATAAAAAATACGACAATATACAAAAAAAAAGATAGACGTAAGGAAAGATATGATAAGGATAATTATTACAAGAATATAAATGAATGATAAAAATGATAGAAGCCCATAATACAGATAGAGATACAAATATTAAATTATTATCGTGAAAATGATTAATGGATAATAAAGGTTTATAAAATGCAATACAGTAATTAATCATTATAATAAATAATTGAAATTTTTTAGAAATAAATTGAAGATTTATATATAATCTTACAAGACTCGTAATATGAATTCCAATTATATCATATAAAAAATAAATAGGATTATCTAAATGATATAAATGACATAAATAAGATGCAATCCAATGACAAAATAAAAAATATAATAAATTATATTGATTATAATTCATTAAATAAGCCGTTAAAAACATTGAACCCGTTGATAATCCTTCTAATAATAATAATTCATAAGAATTCATAATATGTATAATATGTATTTGTAAATTATGGAAATAATATTTTAAATTAATCAATTCTTATCATTTTAAATATTTAAATGCAAACTTTATTTAAATATTTTTTGGTTTTTTTGATAGAAGTATCATAATGATTTCTTTTATATTTAAAAAAAAAATCATTCATATAAAAACAATAAATTATTTAAATATTCCAAGATAAAAATTTAAATTAATTAGCTTGTGTCGTAGATCCATAATAATAATTATCATTATGAATAATAGTATTTAAATTAGAATCAACTGCCATATAACCTCGTAGTAAACGAGGTACAATAAAATTATCGGGTACATCGTGATCAATTTGTAAAGATAATGGATAAATGTACTTTAATAAAATGGGCAGTGAATGAGGATTATATAAAATGGCTCCTTGTCCGTGTGTACGCGTCGTTATATGTAATAAATGATTTTTAATTTGATCAGATGAATATTCGTGTTTTTTAATATGACATGATAAATAAATCAAATCCCAATGTGAAGGTAAATTTTTTAAAATATGTTGAAAATGATCCAAAAAAGAAGAAGTAATTACAAAATCATCTTCTAAAATCATAAAATATCTATTTTTAGGTAATTCTTCTTTCCATATACTAATATTAGTGAGTGCTAAACTTAAACTTTTATAGGTATGGCTTCCATCAATTGCAGTTTCATTATTTTTAATATCATTAAAAGTGTTTGGAGTAATCCATCCTTTTGATAAATAATCAGATAGTGACGATTCAATTTGTTGAATTGAAATAGGTTCAATAATTTTATATGGATTATTTGGAAAATATTGCTTAAGATAAGATAAAAATCGATCTAATCTATGAGTCATATTGTGTTTATGAATTACATAAATAAAAATGTTATCATAATCTATCAACGATGGATTTGTAGAACTATATGATTCAAAACGAAATTGAAAATAAATATAGATTAAAAGAAAAAAAATAATACACATAAATATAATTATTAATATAGTAATCATTTATTATTAGCTTTCTTTTTTTCAAAAATTAAATTTCAAAAAAAAAAAATTAATTATTATAAAACAAAGTAATGAATACTTATAATCCACAATCTTCATATAATAATCAACAAGGAAAGCAACATGATGGAACTCAATCCTCACCACCTTTTTCACCGACTCCTCCTAAACAACAAGGGCCAAACTATGGAGTTCAATTCTCACCACTTTTTTCTGATTTTCAATCTACTCAAGCACAAAATAAAGCAGCTCAATCACCACCACCTTTTTCTGAATTTCCATCTTATATACCACAAAAAACAGCACAACAAAAAGCAGCACAACAAAGAGCAGCACAACAAAAAGCAGCACAAGACGCACAACTAGAAGCACGATTAAAATCAGACCA
>Ga0194129_10004608_pt1 | contig 18177 bp, 18 predicted proteins | sample TA2KigCa35mmetaG_FD_150862 | JGI IMG/M metagenome (GOLD analysis project Ga0194129, IMG submission 150862) | Freshwater microbial communities from Lake Tanganyika, Tanzania - TA2015038 Kigoma Deep Cast 35m | ecosystem: Environmental > Aquatic > Freshwater > Lake | place: Tanzania: Lake...
AGATCCTTTCATATAAAAATCTACCTCTGGGATATCATCATACAAACCTTCAACGATGCCTTTAAATCCTTTAATCGTTTCCTCTAAGGGGACAAAGGCACCGGGAATACCTGTGAAAACTTCTGCTACATGAAAGGGTTGAGAAAAGAATCGTTGAATTTTACGGGCCCTCGAAACTGTTAGTTTATCTTCAGGGGACAGCTCATCCATTCCAAGAATGGCGATGATGTCTTGAAGAGATTTATAGGATTGAAGTACGGACTGAACTTGTCGTGCAACAGTATAATGTTCTTCGCCAACAATCCGTGGATCCAAAATACGTGATGTTGAATCAAGGGGGTCAACCGCAGGATAAATACCTAATTCTGCAATTTGACGGCTGAGGACTGTGGTTGCATCTAAATGCGTAAAAGAGGTTGCTGGCGCTGGGTCTGTTAAATCGTCTGCTGGAACATAAACAGCTTGAACACTGGTAATAGACCCTGTGTGGGTTGAGGTAATGCGTTCTTGTAAATCCCCCATTTCACTGCCTAACGTTGGCTGATATCCAACAGCAGAAGGAATACGCCCTAAGAGTGCGGAGATTTCAGATCCTGCTTGAGTAAAGCGGAAGATATTATCAATAAAAAGCAATACATCTTGTTTAGAGGCATCTCGAAAATGTTCTGCAATTGTGAGGCCTGTTAAGGCAACCCGGGCTCTTGCTCCTGGGGATTCATTCATTTGCCCATAAACAAGGGCTGCTTTGGATTGATCTCCTTCAAGGTCAATCACATTGGACGAGATCATTTCGTGATATAAGTCATTGCCTTCTCGAGTGCGTTCTCCAACGCCTGCGAAAACAGAATAGCCTCCGTGAGCTTTGGCTACGTTATTAATGAGTTCCATAATAAGAACCGTTTTTCCAACGCCTGCTCCTCCAAATAGTCCCACCTTTCCTCCACGAGAATAGGGGGCTAAAAGATCGATGACCTTAATGCCTGTGACCAATATATCAGTTTCCGTTGACTGATCTTTAAAAGCGGGGGCTGGTTGATGGATAGAGCGATACTCATCAGACTGAATAGGCCCTCGATCATCAATTGGTTGTCCTGTGACGTTCATAATACGTCCCAAGGTTCCTTTTCCAACAGGGACTGTAATAGGAGCACCCGTATCTAAAACAGCCGTTGTTCGCTGAAGGCCATCCGTTGAATCCATCGCAATGGTTCGGACAATATTTTCACCTAACTGCAAAACAACTTCGAGAATAAGAGATTTTCCGTCTTTTTGAACTTCAAGCGCATTAAAAATGTGAGGCACTTGGTCTTCAAATAGAACGTCAACGATGGGTCCGACAACTTTGACAATTTTTCCTATATTTTTCTTCTTTTTTGCCTGCATTTCTTCCTCTTTTATAACAATTCAGCGCCTGCAATGATTTCAATCAGCTCATTGGTAATAATTGTTTGGCGTGAACGATGATAGGTTTTTTCTAATTGTTCTAGCATATCTTCAGCGCTACGAGTGGAGGTATCCATTGCCATCATTCGGGCGCTTTGTTCGCTCATATGACTTTCCATACAAGCGTGCGCTATTTGGGTCGCTAAATTTTTAGTTGCAAGAGTTTTTAAAAGAGTTGGCACATTCGGTTCTAGATCAAAAAGCCATCGGTTTTCTATAAGAGGTTTCGTTGCTGCTTCTAAAGGGCCATTAAAAGGGATAAGAGTATGGAGCGTTGGCGTATAAGATAATATAGACCGAAATCGATTATAAACAATTGATACGTGATCAAATTGTCCCGATAAAACTTGATGCTCTAAAAAATAGGCAAGCGAAAAACTTTCTTTGTAAGCTTCTTTGTTTTGCATAGGAAGAACATTAATAATTTTATCTTTAAGGGAAGGAGGGATAAGGCTTGGAATTTTTTCTCCAAGACAAAGAAAAAATGTGTTATCTGAATACTCTTGGTGAAGCGCTTGTTTCACAATAGAAGGATTAAATCCACCACAAAGGCCTCGGTCTGAGCCTAAAATAATTCGTAATTCTTTAGATTTTGGTCGTGGTCGAAGAATGTCTGGAAGCTCGTGATCTAACTCTTTGTATTCCAAAACAGCTTTTAAACACTCATAAATAGCCTGGGTATAATGGCAACTTGATTGGTAATTTTTTTGAAGTTTTTTAAAATGCGACGTTGCAATAAGCTTCATTGCTGAAGTAATTTTCTTGGTCGATTTAACGCTTTGAATCCGCTGTCTTAAAACTTTAAGGTTTGGCATTAAACAAATCTTTCTTTAAAGGTTTTAATCAGTGTTTGGATTTCTATTTTGAGCGCGGGCGAAAGCTCTTTTTCTTTCTCAATTTTCTTTAATATCTTCTGTTCATGAGAATTGGTATAGGCTAAAAATTCTTTTTCCCAGAGGTTAATATCCTTTAAGGGAATGTCATCTAAAAACCCTTCAACACCAGCATAAATTACAAGCACCTGCTCTGCAGTACTTAGCGGTGCATATTGTGGCTGCTTTAAAAGTTCCGTTAAGCGACTTCCTCGATTTAGAAGCTTTTGAGTGGAGGCGTCCAAGTCGGAAGAAAACTGGGCAAATGCGGCCATTTCACGATATTGGGCAAGTTCAAGTTTCACACTTCCGGCAACTTGCTTCATGGCTTTCATTTGGGCTGCCGACCCAACACGACTGACCGATAGTCCCACGTTAACAGCTGGACGAATTCCCTTATAAAACAAATCGGTTTCAAGGAAAATTTGGCCATCTGTAATGGAAATCACATTGGTTGGAATGTAGGCTGAAACATCACCCGCTTGTGTTTCAACAATAGGAAGTGCCGTTAAAGATCCACCACCATGCTTTGCATTCATTTTTGCAGCGCGCTCTAAAAGTCTTGAATGAAGATAAAACACGTCGCCAGGATATGCTTCACGCCCAGGGGGACGCCTTAAAAGCAAAGACATCTGTCGGTACGCAACGGCTTGCTTTGAAAGATCATCATAAATGATTAATGCATGCATTCCATTGTCACGGAAATATTCTCCCATAGCACAGCCACTGTAGGGCGCTAAAAACTGAAGGGGCGCCGGGTCAGAGGCAGTAGCCGCCATGACAATCGTATAATCCAGGGCGCCAAATTCTTCGAGTGTTTTAACAATATGGGCAATGGTGGAGCGTTTTTGACCGATTCCCACATAAATACAAAAAACTTTTTCCGTGTCTGGGGCTAAATCGTTATAACGCTTTTGATTTAAAATGGCGTCCAACGCTAAGGCAGTTTTTCCTGTTTGCCGATCGCCAATAATAAGCTCTCGTTGACCGCGACCAATGGGTACAAGGGCATCGATAGATTTAATGCCTGTCGCCATGGGTTCGTGAACAGAGAGTCGTGTAATAATTCCAGGGGCTGGTGCTTCTACGGGGCCAGATGTTTTTGTTTTAATCGGTCCCTTTCCATCAATAGGGTTTCCAAAGGCATCAACAACGCGTCCTAATAAGGCTTTCCCTGTTGGAACTTCCATAACATGACGCGTTCTTTGAACCCGATCACCTTCTTTGATGGCGTTGTTCGGTCCAAAAATAACGGCGCCAATGCTTTCTTCATCCAAATTTAAAGCAAGACCTTTTGTGCCATTTTCAAAAACAATCATTTCTCCAGATTGCACGTCATTGAGTCCGTAAATATGGGCGATTCCATCCCCAACAGAAACCACTTCCCCAGAATCTTCGAGCGATACTTTGTGTTCATATCCTTCAATTTGCTTTTTTAAAACAGCAGCTAATTCACTAGGATTTATTTTAGACATAGGATTCCTTTAAAATATTTTGGCCTTGGGTCATCAAAGAAGCATCAAAAACTTTTCCCTTAATTTTAAGGCGAAATCCACCCAAAAGCCTAGGATTAATTTTTTCTTCGATTATTAAATGGTCAAGACCTAGAAGGGGCTGGATTTTTTTTGTCAGGCTGTTTCTTTGATCTTTTGTTAAAGGTGTCGCTGTTTCCAAAAAAGCGCGTCCTTGGTTTTTATAGTTTTCCACTAATTCCATAAAAGATTCGCCAATAAGGCCTAACAAAGCAAGACGTTTTTTTTGAATAATAAATGAAAAAAATAGATCCAATGAGGGGTCAATAAAAAGGGATAGAATATTTTTTTGATCCTTTGGGGAAAGCAAAGGGTTTTTGAATAGGCTTTGTAGGGTGGTACTTTCTTTTAACTGACTAAGAATTTCCGAAAAGGCCTGAAACAATAAATCCATTGTGCGACGGTTTGTCGATAGATCAAATAAAACCTGCGCATAATTTTTGGCAATACGTCTATTGTAGTCAGAAATCACTGTTATAGTATCCTTTTATTACCCATTATTACCATAAAACCATGAAATTGGGCAACAAAAAGCATCTATTCTTGAGGGGTTTTTGGACCAGAAAGTGTAATAGAACACTCTAGTATATGACAAACTCTTAAAAGCACATGGAGGCTGGTTCCTTCTTCTCCCGATTCCAACCGCTGAAGGGAGGTTCGGCTGATCCCAGCTTTTTGGGCCAAGTCTTGCTGAGAGAGCTGGCGAATGCGGCGGTAATAACGAAGATGATTTCCAATATCTTTAGGATGCATCTTCTTATTATGAAAAAAGATGCCTCATATATCAACCAATTTTTTTTGGACCCATTTTTGCCCGTCGTGCAAAAGACTTTAATCGTCGAAGAGCAATGGCTTTTTCAGCAACTTCTTTATGTTCACTGGAAATATTTCCAATAACCTCTCCGTTTAGATCAAAGCGCTCTTCTCTTTTCGCCAGAGCTTTTTGATACAAAGGATGGTTGGTGTAAAATTTTAAGGCGCGTCGCACCTGAATGCGGCTAATACTGCTATTTTCTGGTATTGCTTTAAAGATATCTTGTAAGATTCCTACCTTCAAAGGCAATGCATGATCATCTCGAAAACATTTTGGAAACGATTGGAAAAGCCATTGCTGAGTTTCAATGACGATACGTTTTTGGTGTTCATTCATTCTTTAACCCCCGAAATTCATCAACACCCCTTCTTTAGCTAAGAAAATCAGTGCCGTCTACAAAAAAATGAAAATTTTTGTGATTAAAGAAAATGGTTTTGTGCACATAACTAATTAAAAAATCGGAATATTTTTAGAAAACACCCCCTATTATTTTCTGTTTTTTTTTCCTTATAGTTCTAGACTATTTGGTACTTATTTGGAGGGTTTTTATGAAGCGGCTATTGGTTGCGATTTTTCTTTGTTTTATGGCAACTCCAAAGGATAGTAGCGGTGGCTTTTTTTCATGGGCGCATGATGTAGTCTATGGACCCGAAAAAGCAGCGCGAACTGTAGCTTCATCCCGTAAAATTGATCCTGATATGGCGGCACCTAATCCATCAACGTACAGTACAGCGCGTCAAGCGATTTATACTGTTGCGCATTTAGCGGTAACAGGCTTCATGGCTTATGGATTTGGGGATTTTGTTTCTTATGGCATGGGAACTCCTGCTGGAGTTTTTGTTGGAATTGTTACAGCGATTGGTTTTGCGGGTAATGAAGTTTTACCGGCTTCTCTTTTAACGCGTCTTACCAATAAAGCCCTTCCCTTAAGTGATCGTGTGACAGAAGGAGCCTTAACAGCTGCTGGTACAATTGTGGCACTGACTTTTCTTCCTGGAGAGACGGCTGTATGGTCCGCTCAAAGAGATGACAGCGATTTTTGCCTTAGGTCGAATAAGCCTCGATATGCGCATGCTATTTTCGCAGGTATCCTGATGGCGATTAACGTTGGGCATAGTGCGGCTAAAAGATCGATGCGCACTTCAAGGAAAGGAACAACCCTTGGGGATAAGATATGGAATTTAGGGGGTAGTATTGCAGAAATTGTTCCATACTTGACCGCTCCAATTTTGTTTATCTATGCCAAAAGAGGGGGAGATTCTTTTTTTGGACCGGAGTGTCTTGAGGCAACAAGAGATTCAGATCCATCCATTCGAACAAATCCTGTTGGATTTATGGGTGCCTTAGAAGATACTTTCCCTTTTGCTTTATGGTCAGGGGGCGCTGCAGCAATGCTGGTTCCTGTATGGTTTGGACATGCAGCAAAAGATACTGTGGCGTTGACAAGATATGTAGTTGAAAAAAGAGATCCTGTTGTTGGAACAGCACTTGCTGTGTCGGCTGTTGCAACATCACTTTTTGTTAATGCCTTGATGCCCCACCTATGGGATTATGGATTGCGACAATTAAGCTGTGCTGCTTTTCCAGCAGAAGGTGCTGCAACAATTTTAGGCTTAACTTTGGCTCAGGCAACGAGAACTGCCCCTAATCTATTTCCTTCCCTTCCTTATAATTTAACTGTATTTGGAATACAACAAGTTCAAGCCTTTGGGGCGATGCATCCTATAGGCTTAACGCCTGCGCTTCCATCAGTTCAAGAAATAATTACTGGTGCGCTTCCCTCTACTCAAAGCAATCCTTCCGCTCATTTAAAAACGTCGGTTGGGTTCCTTTTGTACCCTACAGCCATATTGAGTGCATCGTTCTTTGCAAAAGGAATTGCAAACATTTTAAGAACCGCTGGATGGAACCGAAAAGCTTTGGATAAATATTCTGGGACGTCACACATAGAAGACTTAAGGTCTTTGATGTCTGTTGATGACTTGAACAGGTTGGATGGTCTTATGGCAGTTCCAAATATTCCTGCCCCTCCGCCGCAACCGCAAACAACAGTCAACCCAATGTACTCTGGTGATCCCGCATAATGCCGCGATTTTATAGTTTTTACAGAATAGATGCCTGGTTCAAGACTTTTGGCCTGCCATTAAAAAAGGAAGGGACAAACTGTGGCGGTTTGTTTCTACATAGGATCATTGATCGAATAAGAGACTTCTTTATAGAGGGCAAGAGTTTTACATTTTCCACAAATGTGAACAAGGAATAGCCCATAACTTATTACCAAATGGAATGACGTTCTCTCCTGTGTATAACACGATGCCAATAAAAGACTTATCTTTGGCTATATTATTTTGAAACCACATAAGATGTTTAAAATCATTCAATCCCACATTAGATCCTGCTTTTACTTCTAATCCTATGAATGCCCCGTCACTTCTTTCAATTAAAAAGTCAATTTCTCTATTTTCTCGATCTCTGTAATGATATATAGCATATTCTGCATCAGTTGCATCAATTTGTGCTGCTAGTTCATTATAAATAAATGTTTCAATGATTTTACCAGAGCGATCGCTATCTAAAAACACTTCTTCAAAATTCCATCTCAATAAGGAACATATTAATCCACAATCAGTGACGAATAATTTAGATTGCCTTCCAACGCGCTGATAATCTGTTTTGGTCCAAGGGGGTAATCGTTCAATTAAGTACAAGATTTCTAAAGAATTCAAGTAACTTTCAAGTGTAGAGCGCTTTATTGATAAATGTGCGCCTATTGCGGAAATATCTATAAATTTACTAGACCAAGAACACACAATCTTAATTAAATCTTTCATAGCCTCTATTCGATAGACATTAGAAATTTCCCGAAGGTCACGCTCCAAAATGGCATTAACATAGTCTTCGTGCCACCGTCTGCGTTGAGTATCTTTTAATGAAATAGTTTCAGGAAATCCACCCCTAAAACAGTGTTTTAAAATTTGTTCTTTATCTTCTCCAAAACAGTTATTGTTAAATTCTTGAGAGAAAGCGCGGGGTAAAAATGTAGGAGGTGAGCCTTCAAGTTCTGCTTGTGCTAACGTTCGTAGTCGTATTTTTTGTATGCGTCCTGCTAAAGATTCTTGAACGCTTGGAAGGGCATTAATGTTTGCAGAACCAGTAAGCAAATACTGTCCATTTCTAGTATTCTCATCAACAGCTTTTTTAATCGCCTGTAATAAGAAAGGAGCTCGTTGTATTTCGTCGATAATCATCATCCCTTTGGAGATTTTTATAAAACCATGAGGATCAATATTTGCTGATTTTAGTAAAGCAATATCATCAAGCGTTCTATAGGTTATATTTTTTCTTTGGATATGTTGAGCAAGGGTTGTTTTTCCGCACTGACGAGGACCATTCAATAATAAAACTCTTCTTGTATCAATCGCCTCAAGAAGGGACCTCATTTGAAATCGATCAACAAATTTTTCCATTTTTACGCCCATTTTTATAGTTAAAGATAACATAAGGCCCGCGATTTTTAAATATATAATGCCGCGATTTTATAAATAATTATTCCGCGATTTTATCAAAAGTTATCTCGCGATTTTATTGTTTTTTTATACAATAGATGCTCAGTTCAGCTCTCTTGGATTGGCATTTTGTGGTGCAGTATTAGGCAGGATCTAGGATAAGTGAAGAAATCTTAACATTCTTCCACTTGCCGCGTTTGTAGCGTCTGAAATACAGAAGAACGTTCATAACTCCATAAAGGACGACAAGACCCCAAATGCTACTGGGTTGGTCTTTTAGAATAAAAAGGAATCCATGGACGGGAAGCAACCAAAAACAACTGACATTAATGCAGCTGAGTTTCATAACAAACTTTGTGTCACCTGCAGCCGTTAAAACTCCAGAAATAATCCATCCCAAATCATCACAGAAAAGGGAACACCATACCCAAATCAAGGCGATGCGCCCATGGACAAGAATGATTTCCATGGCGTCATGAGATAATTCGCTTCCCAAAAAAATTTTAATACACTGCTCAGGGAGTAACAAAAAAGGAATTCCTAAAAATGCCATCAGGATTAAATGAACTTTAATCGAAGACTTAAGGATGTCGTGGATTTCTCCAAAACGTTGTCGACCAATAGAGTTCGACGCTAAGATAACCACTCCTTTTTGAAGCCCGTCGGGTAAGAATGAGAAAAGCGTATAAAGAGAATATCCCATCTGTAAAATAGTGACGTGAGCAAAGCCCATTTTGTCAACGACCACAAACATCGCATACCATGCGCCCATTTCAATAAGATAACTGATAGCGTTCGGTCCCCCGATAGAGAGACAGTCCTTTAAGGTTTTAGAACAAAATCGCCAGACAGGGGGATATTCATTATTTTGGCTTTGTTTTAAGAATAAAACACCTAAAATCAAAGTTTGAGTGAAAGTACCGATCGCTGTTGCAATGCCAGCGCCTTGTGTTTCAAAAGAGGGGATGAGTAACAAATCAAGGATCAAATTAACGCTTGTGCCGGCAATGACAGAGAACACTATAATTTTGATACGCGCTGCCCCAGAAAAAAAAGAAGAAAGGGCAGCATTTAAGGGAATTAAAAACCCTGTTGCCATGACCCATTGATAATAAGAAAGGCCTTTCTCTAGGGACGAAGGGGGAAGTACATAAGGACCTGCCCAGAAAGCAATGGGAAGAAACAGGATTCCCAAGAACAGAGAAAACCAAATCATTTGCCAAACAGGTTGTGCCATTTTTCCATAGCGTTTGGCACCGTACAGTTGGCCTACGAAAACCTCTGCGATTGTTGCAATAGACCAAGCGCTAAATGTTAAGGGAGATACAGCGCTTGCAGCGGCAGCAACAGCATTCATTGCATCGATGGAATAACGGCCCAGAATAAGGCGATCTAGAAAAACCATCAAGTTTGTGAAAAAGGGGATAAGCATCATGGGGAACGCCAAAGCGCTTATTTCTTTTATGCCCCCCGTTAGGTATTTTCCGAGACTTAATCGTCTTCTATTTTTCATCAATTGCCTAAAACAATTATTTAAATTCATTATGACATTAAATTAAAAACAGACAAGTATAAAGTATGAAGGGTTCACGATAACTAATAGTCTCCTTATTTATAAAAACAAAGCGAAATTATTCTCTTATTCTGTCAAAGTCAATAAAGATTAAAGATAAAAAAATTATGAATTCTCCAGCCGAAAATTGGATCCTATGGATCCTAGTCATTGATAGTGTGAGGGCACACTTTTTGAGAGTGTTTTATATGATTGAATCGATAAATAAAGATTGTTAATAATTGGACTTTGATTTATATTAATCACAAAGGTTTACCCTTTTGCAACGAGATAATTCTTGAATACTAGGAGAATAAAAATGCCTAATAACTCTAACAATCCTTTTCAAACCACTTATGTACAAGCTCAAACGGTAGACGAAGGTCTTCGTCAATACCTTTTGAGTGTCTATAATTATATGTTTTTAGGGCTGGGTGTAACAACAATAACTGCCTATTTGCCTTTGCGTATCCCTGCTTTGCAGTCCTTATTATTTGATGTTAGTCCCAACGGGATGGTTCACTTGAGCGGGATGACCTGGGTTCTGTTCTTTGCTCAACTAGGAATAGTCTTCTACTTGGCAGCGCGTGTTCACACAATGTCCTCACAAAAAGCACAGGGGTTGTTTTGGCTTTATGCTGGACTTATGGGACTTAGTTTGGCGCCTATCTGTATTCTTTATACAGGGGCGAGTGTTTTTAGAACATTTCTGGTCACAGCTGTAACCTTTGGAAGTATGAGTCTTTATGGCTATACGACAAAAAGAGATCTTTCAAGCTTGAGTTCTTTTTTCACAATGGGAATCATTGGGTTAATCCTTGCCTTGGTTATTAATATCTTTATGAAGAGCGCTATGATTGATTTTATTGTTTCTGCTTTTGGTGTTCTTTTGTTTACAGGGCTTACCGCCTACGATACCCAAAGAATTAAGGCTCTTTATTTTGAAGGAGATTCCCATCAAACGCGTTCCCAAAAAGCAATTCTTGGGGCTTTAGCCTTGTATCTTGACTTCATTAATTTGTTTGTCTATTTGCTTAGGTTTTTGGGAGATCGTCGCTAGTCCTTATGGATATCAATCAGCGCTTTCTTTTTTTTAAGTCGATTAAACAGCCCCGTGAAACTTATGATGGTTTCATGGGGTATTTTACAACATATTATCTAAATATCTATGACCAACACGAAGAGAAAAAATGGTTCCTAAGTTGGAATTGGTCAAGCTTTAGCCTAGCATTTCTTCAAATGGAAGTTTTGTGGCTTCTTTATCGGCGTATGTATCTTTTTGCGTTTTTAATCGGGATTTTTATGCATACGTTTTATACAATGCTTTCTTATAAAATAGCGGTTTTTTTTGCGTCTGTTGGCGGGGTAGCTTCTGGGAAAATCTTGTTTTGGATTTTAAGACTTCTCTTTACCTTTGGATTTACAGTGTGCTCCAATGCTCTTTACTTTTATTTTATTCGTCAAAAAATAGAAAAAGGAATTCAACTGAAGGGACCAAATCCTTTTGCGACTATTATTTTTATAATGGTTTATCTTTATCTTGTTTTCTTTATGCTACCTGATCTTATTACAAAAAACCCCCAGGCAATGAGTCTCTATAAAAATTTTTTAAATCTTTCATAAATGCTGTTATTAAAAATTTTAACCTTTCCCTCAAGCGCCTATGTTATAGTGCCTGTTTATTTGATAGGTCTTTTTTCAAATAAACGTCGTTTCTACATTTTATCTCTGATCCTTTTTTTTCTCTCAACACCGTTGAACATTCTTTTGAAAGAATTTTTTCAAATACCTTTAAATCCCGATCTTGGACTAACCCATACGTACGCGTTTCCAAGTGGCCACATGCAAAACACAGCGATTCTTTGGGGGAGTTTGGCTGTTTTTTACACTAATAGTTGGGTTAGGATAGCTGTTGGCATCGGTTTAATTCTTAACGGTATCGCTATTCATCTTTTGGGATTTCATACAGTTTTAGATATTATAGGCGCTTATTATGTTGCTATTGTTTTCTTGCTCATTTTTTTTCAAGTGTTCCCAAAGCGATGGATAAATTCTTAAGCTGTTTATAATCTGATGTTTGCAGGACCCTATGACTTCAGATATAATCATAAAATAACGTAAGGGCATAACTTGAAATCCTATAGATTTTACATCTTTTTTGTTTTAGCATTTTTGGGTGGCTGTGGTCATAACTCAGACCCCTCGTCTAATAAAGACTCTGTAGAATCCATAAAAAATCAAGATCCCTTTGAGCCTTTTAACAGGAAAATGTTTGAGTTTAATCGTGTACTGGATGGTCTGATCCTGGAACCTTTTGCAAACGTTTATAGAAATTCCGTTCACGAAAACGCTCAAAGAAGTATATCATCTTTCTTGTATAATTTAGCGGAGCCAGTGACATTAGCCAATGATTTCTTGCAGGCGAAAAAGGATCGTGGATTTGAAACATTTAGCCGATTTATGATCAATACAACTTTTGGACTTTTTGGCTTGTTTGATGTGGCAGAAAAATTAGGACTGCCCCGTCACCAGGAAGATTTTGGACAAACTCTTGGGATATGGGGTGTCCCGTCAGGGCCTTATCTCGTTCTTCCCCTCATTGGTTCATCCACGCCAACAAGTCTTGTTGGTCGGACCGCAGATTTTTACCTGAGCCCCTATAATTATTATATGGTGCATTATAAGAAACGTCAGTATATTTATGTAAGGCTTGGTGTTGAAACGTTAGTAAGGCGTGCACAGTATGCGGATGACATTAAAAACTTTAGAGAAAATTCTATAGACTTTTATGCGGCTGTTCGTAGTTTTTACTTGCAAAATCAAAAAGCCCAGATTCAAGATACAACCGATAGAGAAAGTCTTGCCCCAGGGTCAGATGCCTTTAATCTTAATGACGATGATGCTGATATTTTAGGAGAGTTTAAATGATCAAAAAAATAAGTCTTTTTTGGATTTTACTGGGTCTTTCTATTTCTTCGGGCGCAGCATCCACTGATGGAGCGATTCAATTTATGCAAAAATTGGGTGATCAGGTCATTCAAACGACTCAAACAAAGCATGGGGAAGAAAAAAGACAAGCGCTTAGAGATATTTTTGAAAATAGCGTTCATCATACAAGCATTGCGCAGTTTGTTTTGGGAAAAGCGCGGCGTGCCTTGAAATTTGTTTTTAAAGAAGTAGACGATTTAGAAAAAGAAAAGCAGGCACTCGCTCATGACGTTAAAAATTCTTTAGAGGAGTTTTACAAAATTTATAAAGAGTCTGTTACAAGAACCTACCTTTCTTCTTTTGACCGTGATTATAAAGATGAGGTATTTCAAGCAACGCATGCAAAACAAGATGGCGAGGATGGTGTTGTTGTCTATTCAACGCTTGATCGAAAAAATGGTGCCCCTCCTTTAAATCTTCATTGGGTTTTAAAGTCAACAGAGGGGGGCTTAAAGATTTTAGACTTGCGTGTTGAAGGGGTTAGTCAGGCCGAAAAAGAACGCGATGAAGCAGCAAGTATTATCCGTAAACACAAAGATCAATGCAAACAGGATGGGGGCAAGTTTTGTGATTTGGCTGCTTTAAAAAAGCTGACAGATGACCATAAAACCCTCAATGACGAGTGGAAAAAAAAGATACGCGGTGAGGCTATTAGCGTAAATTAAGGTTATGGCATTTTTTCGTTCCTTAACAACCGTTAGTGGCTTAACTTTCTTAAGTCGTATTCTTGGGTACATTCGGGATGTCTGTATTGGTTCTACTTTTGGGGATAGTGGCATCTCGGACGCTTTTTTTATTGCCTTAAGACTACCAAATCTTTTTAGACGTCTTTTTGCGGAAGGGGCTTTGAATTCATCATTTGTCCCGATTTTTACAGATATTTATGAAACTGGGGGTAAGGAAAAAGCGTTCCATTTTGTTAATCTTGTTTTTACAGCATTGGCCTTAATCCTTTTAGGATTGGTAGGTTTTTTTGAATTAGGTATGCCCTTCGTTATGAGTTTTATGGCGATGGGATTTAAAAACAACCCTGAAAAATTTCTTCTGGCTGTTCATTTTGGGTATCTTATTTTTCCCTACATTTTTTTTATTGCACTAGCTTCTCTTTGTGCCAGTGTTTTAAATTCTTTAAATCGATTTTTTGCAGCAACTGCTGCGCCGATCATTTTAAACCTCTTTGCCATTCTTGCGATCATTTTTTATAGCACGCATACAGTACAAGCGGGATATGCCTTAAGCTTTTCTATTTCCTTATCAGGAATCGCCCAATTTCTTTGGGTGTTTTTAGCATGTTGGCGTGCCCGCGTTCCTATAAGATTTTCAAAAATTGAACTTACAGCAAAACTAAAGCTTCTTTTAAAGCGCATGCTTCCAGGCATTGCAGGAGGAGGCGTTTATCAATTTAATCTTTTGATTTCTGATATGATCGCTTCGTTCGTTCCTATGGCCATTTCTTATCTTTCTTATGCGGATCGTATTAATCAATTTCCGTTAAGTTTGATAGGGATTGCTATGGGAACAGTTTTACTACCAGTCTTCTCAAGGCAAATTCAAGGAAAGCGCTATCAAGCGGCTTTATACATGCAAAATAGAGCGCTACAGTTTTCTTTTGCCTTAACCCTTCCAGCTTCCGTTGCCCTGACCGTTATTTCTTTGCCGATTATTATGGTTCTTTTTGAGTACAATAAGTTTACGCACGATATGTCTATTAATGTTGCTTATATCTTAAGTATTGTATCTTTTGCTCTTCCGGCAAACGTTGTTGTTAAAATCTTTAGCGCGCACTTTTTTTCTCGGGGAAATACTAAATTTCCCGTTAAAGCAGCTATTGTTTCTATGATCAGTAACATCTTTTTTAATCTTATTTTATTTCAGTTTTTTAGTTATTTTGGTATTGCCTTGGCATCCACTTTATCGTCATGGATTAATGCAGGGTTACTGTTTTATGGGCTCCGTAAAAACAACCATCTTAAAATTGATAAGCGTCTTAAACAGACATTCCCTTTGTTATGTTTTTGCGCATTTGGAATGGGGATCTTTTTAATGGAAGCCTCTAGTATTTTAATGCCCTATTTTAAACAAAGCTTCTTAAAATCTTTTATGAGCTTAAGCTTATTGATTAGTGGAGGTCTTATGGTATACCTTATTCTACTGAAAATAACAAAAGCCTTCACACACAAGGAATTTAAAGAAACGATGTTTCGTGCACAAAAATATTCAGAGGTTGTTGACTTATGAAGCGTATTCTTTCTGGTATTCAATCAACAGGAAATTTACAGTTAGGAAACTATCTGGGTGCTATTCGTAATTGGGTCAAACTACAAAATGAAACAGAGTGTTTTCTTTTTGCGGCTGACCTACACGCTCTAACCGTTTTTCAAAATCCACAAGAATTGCGCCATAATACCCAAGAAGCTCTCGCGATGTATTTAGCTTGTGGCATTTCAGAAGAAAGAGCCGCTCTTTTTCCTCAGAGTATGATTTCAGAGCACGCCGAGCTTATGTGGATTTTATCTTGCCATACTTCTATGGGGTGGTTGAACCGCATGACGCAGTTTAAAGAAAAAGCTGGAAAGCAGAGAGATCAGGCAAATGCCGGGTTGTATACTTATCCCATCCTTATGGCAGCAGATATTTTGCTTTATAAACCAGACAGTGTCCCTGTTGGCGATGATCAAAAACAGCACGTGGAAATTGCTCGCGACATTGCAGGGGCTTTTAATCGTGCGTATGGGGTGGAAGTATTTATTCTGCCAGAATTTTTAGGTATGGGGCCAGCAACGCGTGTGATGAGTCTTAAAGATGGCACCAGTAAAATGAGTAAATCTGATCCATCCGATGCCTCTCGTATTAATCTTAAGGATGATCCCGATACAATTCTTCAAAAAATAAAGAAAGCCAAAACAGATTCTGGTGTGTTTCCGGCAAATCCAGATGAAACAGAAGGGCGTCCTGAGGTTAAAAATCTTATAAACATTTACTGTGCTTTAACAGAAAAAAACCCAGAATTTTTGTATCAACAATTTGGGGGGAAAATTTTTTCCCCTTTCAAGGAAAGCCTTGCAGATGTTTGTGTTGAATCCTTGAGGCCTATTCGGGAAAAATTTAATCACCTGATGGCCCATCAAGATCACCTAAATAATGTTATAGGACAGGGCGTTTTGAAAGCAAAAACAGTAGCGGAAAAAACGCTGCTAGAGGTTAAAGAAATTATAGGGCTTTATAAAGGGTAGACATATGACAAACTTTACAGAACTTGCAGCAAAAAATCCTTGTGAAGGCTGTCCGGCCCCCTGTTGTCAGATGCAAGTTTTGCCTTGGGTTCCACCAAAGAATCTTATGGGTATTGATCATATTCTTTTTTGCCTCCAGTTTCCAGGAACCGAGTTTATTGTATCTGAAGCGGGAGAGTTTTCTATCGTCAAATGGGCTATGTGCTCTCTTTTTAATGAAAAGAAATGCATATGCTCTGTTCATAGTACGCCGAAACAACCTTTAACGTGTGTTCATTTCAATCCCTATCAATGTTGGTATAAAAGAAACTTCGTTGATGTGGTTACGTCTCCTAATATTTACCGTCTTAATTTGGAACGGTATGCTGTTTGGGTGAAAAAAATAGAGTTTAATGATGATCACACAATTACAGCTTTTCCTTCTTTCCAGGAGGCACAAGAACTTCTAAAAGACATTCCCATAGAACCTACTTTCAAAAAAGATAATTCTTTAAAAAAAGCCCTTAATCATGAGGCTGTTAACGTCATTTAAGGATTTTAGAAAGTTTAGAAACTTAGGTTCGTTATGACAAAAAAGTTGACCAATTCTCTGAAAGATGAAATGATAATAAAAAACAATAAAAATAACAGGGATTGGGCCGGCATTATGACACGTTCTGAGCTTATCGATAAGCTAGCTGAACGATTTCCGAATAAAACACCTCAGGAAATCGAAGCCATTGTCGTTACTATTTTTAGCGAAATTGCAAAAACTTTACAGAAAAATGGCCGCGTAGAGCTTCGCGGATTTGGGTCTTTTTTCGTAAGAAAAAGAGACAAGCGCATAGGGTGTGATCCAAGAAGTGGTAAATCAATTCAGCTGGAAGAGCGGTTTGTGCCTCTTTTCCGCGCGGGAAGAGTTTTGCTTGATAAATTGAATTAACATAAAATAATAGGTGAAAAATGAGAGTATGGTTTAGGTTTTTTTTAGTGATTGCTATGATTCTTTTGGGGCGTGAGGGCCTCTCAAGTACAGTAGAGGGAAGTGTTACAGTCAGATTTGAGATTCCAGAAGACCATGCCCGAGCATGGACAGCCCAAAAGAAGGGGAATATTACTCTCTATAGTGTTAAAGAGAATACAAATCAGTTTACGAGAAGAACAAAGCCCATTGTGGAAGGGCATATTAACGAAATTCAAATGGCAGGATTAGAATCTGGAACTTTCAGCATTCCTGAGCCTGGATCCTATCGATTAAAATGGAATGTTGATGGGATGGCTAAATGGACACAAGATTTTGACTATAACGGCGTTGATAGTCTAGAACCTTTTACCATTCTATATAACGGAGAAGGGGTTGCCGTTACAGTTTATGAAGCAAAAAATAAAGGAACTGAAACTGCAGTTTATAGAGCAACAGCCGTCCATGGAGAACACCAAGATTTGAAACTGCGGTCAATGGCTGATGCAAAAACTAAGGCAGAGGAAGAACGCGCACGGCAAGAAGCTCTTTTAGAAGCGGAACGTACGGAAACAGCAAGAAGAGTTGCTATCGAAGAAGAGGCGGCACGACAAGCAGAGCTTAGGCGTCAAAGAGAAGCCAAACAAAGAAACGATGCTGCTATAAGAATTCAATCTAAAGTTCGTCAAACAGCAGCAGCTAAGCAAGTTGAGACCATGAAAAAGGCAAAAGATGACGCAACTAAGGCCGCTGCTGCAGAAGCAGCTCGGCTAGAGGAAGAGCGTGCCAAGAGAGTTGCAGAAGAAGAGGCGGCACGACAAGCACAGCTTGCGCTCCAAAGAGTTGCTCAAGCTCGATTAGCAGAAGAGGCTGCAAGAAAAGCTGCAGATGAAGAGTCAGCACGTAAAGCAGAAGCAGCACGTCAAAAAGCAGAAGAAGAGGCGCGTGAGGCAGCTCGTATAGCTGCTCTTGCAACAGCGGCATTAGGTGGAGAGGTAAATCCTGAAGCTGTTGACGTTAGGGTAAACTTTGAGGATTTTCGACGATTGGGTGCGAACCCTACCTTTATTTTTAAGAAATACAAAGCGGATGGTACTGCAGGAGAAGTTATTTTAAATAAAGTGATTAGGGCACAGGTAACAGATTTTCGAGGACCTGATAAAGCGTGCGAGCTTTCTCTTAGAATTGGAGCTGACCAGTATGTCTTGGGAATTTATGCCCCAGGCCTTCCATTAAATTATAAAGTCGAATCTTTGGGTGGAGGAGAAGTGTATGTTATGCCTAAGTAGTTAATGGG
>Ga0194129_10004615_pt1 | contig 18156 bp, 15 predicted proteins | sample TA2KigCa35mmetaG_FD_150862 | JGI IMG/M metagenome (GOLD analysis project Ga0194129, IMG submission 150862) | Freshwater microbial communities from Lake Tanganyika, Tanzania - TA2015038 Kigoma Deep Cast 35m | ecosystem: Environmental > Aquatic > Freshwater > Lake | place: Tanzania: Lake...
CTTCCGATCCAAAGTTGCATCCGGTGTGGCGATACGACGAACGGCACGCTGCGTCTGAGGGTCAAAGATTTCATGTTCGCTATTGCTGGCCACAAACCCGTACCGCTCAAGGATTACTTCCAACTCATCACGTAAAGCCGCAAAGTTCTCGACAAGTTTTTCTGCAGATTGCCCTGAAACTGCTCCCGGTTGATTTCGGTCAATCGTCCTTCCAATATCATCAACGACGCTGATCAGGTCGATCGCCAGCGGCTGAAGCAGTTTCAGCACAAGACCATCTTTATGAATCTGCAACTCCGCGTGCAGCCGGTCAATAATCACTTGTTGGTTGGTATCTCGCTTCAGCCTGATTTCAGCCGTGGACTCAATACTCTCCAGACGGCGACTGATCTCGTCGAGGTTCGTAGAAATCGGGGAAATCAATTGGATAAGTTCGGTGACGTCCTTCTTTTCTTCTGTGAAAGTGTCTGCTTCGTCGATTCCGCAAATGTCAACGACCTTATCGCTTTCGCCCGTGTCGTGATTCACTGCATTTGCAACGATTGAAGGAAGATGATGGGTATCAGCCTGATCGCCCGCAATTGGAAGCTCATTACTATTCACTGCGGCAACCGAACTGTCATGTTGCATATCGACCGAGCTATCCGACGTTGAGGCCTTGACAAGAAAGGGATCAGTCACGATTTGTCTCCGTAGTTAAGACCTTGTAACCGTACATATGCAACAGCCACCAGATGGGCTCCTGAACGCCGAACGGCAATGCCGTCCGTTTTTCGACCTCATCATTCCTGTCTGTTTGCCCCAGTTCATTCTCGTTGATGTTGACGGGAGTCAGTGGGAAAAACATGAAACGTTCGCCGAAGTTTGTGTGCATGAATTGCTCAATATTCCAGCCGTCAAACATTTGCCTCAGATACTCTGTGCAGAGCCGTGAGCGACGCTGAATCAGATCGAGCGATATCGGTTCGTCCTGCGTTTCCCGCAGTTTGTCGAGGAACTCCAATGCCCTCCCACCCAGCGGATTCATGTTGACAAGCAAGTCGAGTTTAGAGATACAGACAGCAACCGGCATATCCAGTCGATCCCCTCGCATATTTTCCGAGGCCGCTCTCAAGTCTTCCTTGAATCGACGCGCCGTTTCGATCTGATCGTCTATGCCAAGTGACTTCCCGAGCTGCGCTGCTCGAGGACGTGTTCGTGTCGGGTCGAGGAACAGAACGAAGCCGTCCATGAATAGTGCTCGTTTCTTGGGTTCATCCGTGACGGATCGCATCCCCATTTCCCCTCCGTAGTCGAAGAGCATCACGAACGATTGGCCGCGAGGAGGAATGATGTCGCCATCGTTGAGACGCAGAACAATCGGCAACGGCACTTCATCGGCTTTCGTCGCGGTATGCTGCTTCCCTGCATTTGATGGCGTCACAAGGCTGAGGTGTGCTGGCCCTTCCGTCATGTCTCGTTCGAACTGCTTTTCCACACTGCGGATCCATTTTGTCTTTCCACTATAGATGATCCCCACGGTGGGAAAGCAAAGTCTCGTTCGTCGTTGGACTTCGGGAGTAAACTCTGCGGCACAGCGAACGCCTTTACGAACTTCGCCCTGACAGATCAGTTTCAAAGTCTTTTTCCCATTCTTGATGGGCTTGAGCTGATTCTCTGTCAAGCATCGAGGGCATGTACGCCGGTATTTTCGCAACTGACGCCAGTGCTTCCAGATAGACCAATGCAATGGCACGAGGAACATGCCGGCAATGCCAAACAGTGCAGCAACCTCCGCACGTTTCATAGCTCGATATTGAGGAGGGGTTCTTGCTTGAAATTCGCTGATTTCCCGGGACTCCTTTTCAATTGATGCCACCAGAGCGACTGAGGCTTGTTCAAAAGTGCTGGTCTCAAACTCCAGTGAAAAGGCCTGAAAAGAAAGTTCACGGATGCGTTGCTGGTACTCTGCCTGAATACGTTCAGAATTCAAAAGTGCAGCTGTAACTGAACGAGGCTGGGCGGTTTCAACGCTGGTCCCCGCTTCAAGAGACCTGATGGCAGCCTCAAGCTCTGTTACCTCCGATTGAAGCTCTACGATAGAATCTCTTAGGGACTGTTCCTCTTCAGCAAGCGAATCGATTCTCTCCTGTTCCCAGGTCGAACGCTGCGTTAACGGTGTCAGAGACGTTCCACATCCCTGACAGAAGATTGAGAGCCCCGCCAGCCACCAAAGAACCATGGGTACAGGTTCACGCGCTGCAGCACATGAGCGACGCCATTGGCGAATTTCCCGTCGCTGCTCATGCAGCCAGAGAGTTAATGCCACGAACGCCACGATGGCCAAAGCCCACCAGCTGCGGATGGCAGAGTTCAAAATCTGAGACCATGACAATTCTGAATCTCGACGCAGATGCGCCGCCTCCTCGGCTTCGCGCCATCGCGACTCCATTTGCAGGCTTGTCAGGCTAAGTTGGCGATGACGAATCGATGCAGCATCTCGTTTTTCCTGAAACGTGGACAGCAACTTTTGCAACGCATCGACGAGCGCAACATCCGCTTTTTTTACTTCCTCTGCGACTTCCGCCGCAAACGCTGCTGCCCGTGCAATGTCAAGAAGTCGATTCTGGGCCGCTTCTCGCCGATCTTTCAGAAGATTCGCCAATTCAAGTCGGGATTGGAGAAAGTCCCTGCGAGCCTGAAGTGCCAGGAATTGTTGCCGCAAGTCCACCACAACGTCTTCCCCGGAGGAACTCACCATTCCCACCGCGAATGCGGGCCCACTCCCAATGCATATGACAAGTGCAATCAATACGCCGCGAAGGATCCTGGACACAGAACCAATTGAACGAAGTGTGGTCGTGGTAACTGCATTCAGCTGCATCGGTCAGGTCCCGAAAACAGATTCACATTTCGTTACGTTGATGATCAGAACGGGCACTTGAATTAGATTTACGAGCACTTCAGCCGCTTCGGATTCTTGGAGCAATACGTCAACAGGTCTGAGTTCGAGTTACCGAGTTCAATGCATACAAAGGGGAATCGTTTCGTAGTCGCTTGATTCCGACTGGCCCCCAACAGATTGAGGCTTCGGACCACTGGTTTCGTGCAGATGTCGATTGTTCCGTCTCCGAATCCAGACGGAATGGCGATTCCTGATAGCGGTAAATTGAAATCTTCCCTAATGTCAAATTCGTTCGCAAGCTCCTCGTGTTTGGAGAACGTGGCTTTGTTCCCAGGTGAATATCATCAACTCAGATTCTGTGCTTCCTCGATTGGCTTCGTTGGAAAGCCTACCCAACTTTGGTAAGGTCTACAAGGGTGTTGAGTTTCTGCTTCGGCGGATTGGATGGATTCGGGGAGGGGGAGTCGTGGAAAACCTTAAGGACTTTTTGCGGATCTCTGAAGCGGCCGAGTATCTCGGGGTGTCGGCGAATACGCTGCGCAACTGGGAGAATGCGGGGAAGATTGCGGCGCATCGGCATCCGGTGAATGGATACCGGCTGTTTAGGCCCGATGAGCTTGATGCGTTGCTCCGGCCGTTGTCCAGGCCTGCAAAGGCACCGAGAAAGCCAAGGTAACGCAAAGCGCGTGTCAGTGGATGTGTCGCCGGGATCAAGTTGTTCGAGAGCCTGAGAGTTTCATGGAATCACCACGCTGGAAAATCATCACGCCGTCGCAGTACGAGCATGAACGGCGCGGGCTGGACTTCCTGCGGGAAAGACTGCCGGATCATGATCCGTATCGAGCGTGGAGCAATTTTGAGTTTCAGACGAATGACGGAGCAATCTACGAAGTCGATCTGCTGGTGCTGACCAAGCAGGGATTCTGGCTGATTGAAATCAAGAGTTGGCAGGGACGACTCACGGGTGACGCTGGAACCTGGACGCGACACTATGACGGAAGGACAGTCTCAGTTGACAATCCGTTGTTTCTGGCCAACCGCAAAGCCAAGGCCCTGTCGTCTTTGCTGAAGTCACAGGCCGCAACTCTTTCGGCGGATGCAAACGCTTACCACTGTTATCGAGGAACCATCCAAAACGTGCCAGCAAGCTGACGTCGCTGCCATAGCCGTAGGCCGATCTGGCGCCGGCCCGTGCCGCAATCTCCCACTCCGCTTCGGTCGGCAACCGGAAGCCGCGACGACTGACATCAACCGGCCTGGTTTCACGCGGCCCCCGATTCGCCGCCGCACAAGGCTGGTCCGACTCCGCAAAACCTGCCTGCTCCCCCAGCCAACCGCAGAAGTCCACGGAATCATACCAGTCCGACCCGTAGCCGGCGTCCGTGGGGTTGGCGTCGTACTCCGGCATGTAGTCAGCGTATCTCGGCGAAAAGGCGATCAACTCCTGGAACGTGATCTGCCGGTCCAGGAGCGCGAACGGACGCGTCAGTGTGACGGCGTGCCGATTCTCGTCCTTGCGACGGTCAAGTTCGTCGGCCGTCGACCCAATCTGGTGTGTTCTTGGCGGGAATACGACGAACGTGTAGTAGAACGTCTGTGGCGCCAATCGTCCGGAATTGGGCGAGTCTGTCGGGCGGACTGTGATCGCCAGGGTGAACCACTCGCGGTTAGCTGCATACGGCGCCGGTGTCTGGTCGATCCTCGAAACCATCTCGGTGTGGCCCCACTGCCGCAGCAGCCAGCCCGCCGCACCATGCACGGAGGAACTGGGATCGCGGGCATACCAGTCGGCGAGCTGCTGGAGCAACGCGTCGCGTCGTGGAGCCGGGATCTCGTCGAGCTGAAACTCGCCGAGCGCCAGGAGCAGGGCGTACCGTGTGTTCTGCGGAACACGATGCGATCCGACACTCGCCAGTTGCAGGCAATCCAACAGCGGGGGCGCGGCCACTCCACGCGGCCGGCAGCGGAAGAGGAATTGCGTCAGCGCCTCGGGATCGTCGGTTGTCTGGAAGACCGGCAGGACGTTCTCACGCTCGCCGAGCCGGAGCAGAGAGACTGCGGCATTGGCGCGCTGTTGGCCAAACGGCACGCGCTGCAGCGAGCCCAGGGTGTCCGGCGGCGGCGTGGCAACGATTCGGGCCAGTTGCTCGACGGTCGCCGGCGAGGAGGCGGCCGCGACCAGTGGGTACAGTACGTCGAACTGCTCGGGAGTCGCCAACGTCAGCAGTTGCGACAGCCGCGGCGTATCGCTGGCGGCGTAATCGGCGAAGGCATTGGCGGCGCTGAGCCGCTGCGCCGCGGACGCCTGTGGATCAGAAAAGATTCGCTCCAACTCCGGTAGCAGTTGCCCATGGAGCGGACGCAGCGCGTCGCGGAGCAGCGGCTGGAATTCGGCATTGGCCGAGACGAGTTGCTCGGCCACATACTTCACATCCTGCGCGCTCCAGGAAGCCGCTCCCGACTCGGGCACGTAGTCGGCCAGGGCCAGGGCCGCGCGAAATCGGCGCTGCGACTCTGCGCTGTTGTCGCGCAATACGCCGCGCAAGTCGTCTATTAGCTCAGCGGCAAAGGGGCGGAGTCGCCACCGAATCGGCAGAACGTAAGGGACGTTTCTCGCTGGTGGGAGGCGGCTTCGCAATGAGAGCTGCTTGTCGCCGGGGGGCAGATCAAAGCGACAGATGTCTGGTTCGCATGCACGAGAAGATTTGCAGACAAAGTTGAAACGAATAAGTCTCTTTCATTTTGAAGTGGATCTTCGTTGGTGGATTCCACCGTTGTCACATTAATCAGGAGCACGGATATGTTTCGCGGCGGAAAACGGGGTTTCACTCTTATCGAATTGCTTGTCGTCATTGCCATCATCGCAATTCTGATTGCCTTGCTGCTGCCCGCCGTGCAGCAAGCGCGTGAGGCAGCAAGGCGGCTTCAGTGCAGAAATCACCTGAAGCAGATTGGCCTGGCGCTGCACAACTATCACGAAGCCCACAACGGAGTTCCCCCGCAGGCTACCTGGGTTCCGGGTAGTACGTTTTCGGGATATTCCGTTCACGCTCGACTACTGCCATACATTGAACAGAGTAATCTGTACGCCGCAGTGGATTACAACGCTGGATATGCAGCTCAGCCAGCCGTTTGCCGAGCTCGAATCCCGATGTATCGTTGCCCAAGTGATCCCAAAGACGCCACTCGAATGGACGGTGGCGTGGAATTCTACGGAACAAACTATGGATTCAGCATCGGCACATGGCTGGGACTGGACCGCCAGACGGCCCGAGGTGGAGATGGCGTCTTCGGATATAATATGGGACACAATTTCTCCGTGATCACTGATGGCCTGAGCAACACAATCGGGGCAGCAGAAGTGAAGACGTTTACTGCAGCCCTGCTTGATGGCGGAAGTCCAGCAGCATCAAACACACCACCTCCTTCGACTCCCGCAGAGGTTGTTGCCTACGGCGGAACTTTCGATCCGGATTACTGTCATACCCAGTGGGTCACGGGACGAACGCTCCAAAGTGGCCTCACATGTACTTTTCCACCCAACACTGTTTTGCCGTTCGTTAGCGGTGGCAAAACTTACGACGTGGATTTCACATCTGCTCGTGTTTCTTCGACAGCGCCAGTTCAAACCTACCGCGTTGTCACTGCTCGCAGTTACCACAGTGGTGGTGTTAACGTGCTGTTGATGGACGGATCAGTTCGTTTCGTCAGCAGTTCCGTCGACCAGAACTTATGGCGAGGCCTTGGGACACGATCTGGTGGAGAAGTGTCTGGCGAATTTTGATGAAAGCTCTGACTATGAAATTCTGCGCTCTGGTTCAACGTTGCGCATTGGTTGCGGCCGTCTCACTTTTGGGCTGTCGGGTAGGGTCGTCTGACACGAGTACAAACACGAGTGGCTCAAAGACGACGAATACGGATTCTTCAGACAGTATCCTTCAACCTGATGAGCACTATCCAGTCAAGCTGAATGCGTTACATCTGCCAAATGCCGTTCATGTTCACGCAAAGGTGATCTCGGGAGGCCAGCCTGATGGTGAAGCCGCGTTTCAGGAGTTGCATAGACTTGGCGTCAAGACTGTCATCAGCGTCGACGGTGCCGCCCCGGACCTGGAACTGGCGAAGAAGTACGGACTGAGATATGTCCATCTCCCGCACGGCTACGATGGAATTCCGGAGCCGCGCGTTCAGGAGTTGGCCAAAGCAGTCCGCGATCTTGAAGGGCCAATCTATATCCATTGCCACCACGGAAAGCACAGAAGTCCAGCGGCGGCAGCAACGTGAAGTGGACCCCGGTTCTCGGACCAGGGGGCGCGCAAGCTTAGGTGGCTCTCCGGCATGAAGCGTTGCCGCTGTGATGGACTTCCCAGGGCGTTCGGAAGTCCAGAGCCTGGTGAGGACGTTCGTGGCAGTAGAACTTGAAGTAAGAACGCAGCCCCTTTTCACAATCGGTTCCTGAGACGTAGTCCCTCAAATAAATGTCTTCGTATTTCACGGATCGCCACAACCGCTCGATGAACACGTTATCCAACGCGCGACCTTTGCCGTCCATGCTGATCTCGATCGATCGAGACAGCAAGCAGCTCGTGAAATCATGGCATGTGAACTGGCTTCCCTGGTCTGTGTTGAAGATGTCCGGGCAGCCCCATTGAAAGGCATCTTCCAGAGCCGCCACACAGAAGGCGGAATCCAGACTGTTGGACAGACGCCATGACAAAACCATGCGGCTGTACCAGTCCATCACGGCCACCAGATAGAGGTAACCAGACTGCATCGGAATGTACGTGATGTCGCTTGACCACACCTGATTCGGACGTTCAATGATCACGTCGCGAAGCAGGTATGGATAGATCTTGTGGTCTGGATGTGGCCGACTTGTGGACGGTCCAGGAGCGAGCCCCTCCAGTCCCATTTTTTGCATCAGACGCTGAGTTCTCTTTCTGTTGACCATGTGCCCCTGCCGACGAAGAAACGCCGTCATATTGCGAGAACCCCAAAACGGAGTACGCATATACTGCTCGTCGATCAGACGCATGCAACGCAGGTTCAATTCAGTTTCCGGAACAGGCTCGTAATACAACTGAGAACGATGAATCCCAAGCAGTTCGCACTGTCGACGAACGCTCAAAGACTCATGGTCCCTATCGATCCATTCCGCCCGCTCCTCACGAGTTTTCGGCAACTTTTGTTTTAAGCCACTCCAGCTCGACCTTCAACCGGCCAATATGCTCGTACAACTCGGCAACCTCCGGCTCGTCGTTCGGGGCCGATTTCGCCGACGTACCTTCAAACACCAGCTCCGCATCAGACAACAGTTGCTTCTTCCACAGCGTTATCTGATTCGGATGCACGTGAAACTGCTTCGCCAGTTCGCTGATCGTCTTCAAACCGCGAATTGCCTCCAGGGCCACTCTGGCCTTGAATCCAGCATCAAACCGACGTCGTGTACGTGCCATCGAATTCCTCCTGATGACACCACAATATCCTCTTTCAGCGACTTCAGAATATCCCGGTTTTCCACCTTAACCCCTGGTCCGAGAACCGGGGTCCACTTCAACGGCCAGCATTTCAGCGGGATTAATCGACAAGTCTCAAGCAACTGCGATTTTGAAGATCGCAGGCACAAATCCGAATTATCGTGGTTTGTTTGAGGTAGCCGAGACTGCCGCAAAACTGGACGACGCAATATTGGACTCAATTGCATCGCAGTTCCCGGAGATCGCAACCCTGCCGCCGGCTGCAGAAGCCATGGTAGCGCTTGAACATACACAGGATCGACTCAAAGCCTTTGCGGCCTCAGGCTGGAAAACTCTGGATTCCGATCCCAGTTTGAAGGGAAGTCACGAAGCGCTTCTGTTGCAGGAACACTTCACGGAGATGTCGAGAACGGACTGGGCGCAGCAACAGGCTGAGGAGTTCCGTGCCTTTCTGAGTGATTCCGAAAAGGCCGCCAGCGATCTTGAGTCTGGTCTAAGAACCTGGGAAGACGCTGGTTTTTCCGGAGTCATACCGGAAGTGATTCCTGCATCCTTTGAGCGAATTTCAAAATCCTGCACCGCATGTCATCAGCAATTTCGCGACATACCGTTGAACGAGAAAGCCACGAGCCATTGACGTGACGAGTTTCCAGACCGACCTTTCAGAGATATACTCACGGAATGCAGGTTTCTGAATGGACTCTGATGTTTTGTGCCGCCTTCGCGTCGTCCACGGTTGCGGCGATCGCAGGCACGGGAGGTGGAATCATATTGCTGCCGGTCCTCGGCATGGTTTTTGGTGTTCGTAATGCTGTTCCGATTTATGCCGTGGCTCAACTGATTGGAAATCTGAGTCGTGTTGGGTTCAATCGAACACAGATCGACGCCAAAGTAGTCCGCTGGTTCGCAATTGGCGCCATTCCTTTCGCCGTGTTTGGGGCATGGGTCTTTACTCGAATTCCTGACTCCGGCCTCTCGTGAGTCCTCGGCGTTTTCTTGCTGCTGTCGGTTGGAATCCGAAGACGATTCCCAGCCATCGCCTCACGGATCAAGACGTGGCACTTTGGGCCTGTTGGCGCCCTGTTCTCCGTCATCTCAGCAACAGTTGGAAGTGCAGGTCCTTTCCTCGCTCCATTCTATCTCTCCTATGGACTCACTAAAGGTGCTTTCATCGGCCCCGAGGCCCTCGGAACTGCCCTGATGCACATCGCAAAGCTTGCGTCGTATGAAGGACTCGGTGTGATTGATGCGTCCATGTGGGTGTCCGGTCTGACTTTGGGACCAGTGATGATCGTAGGAACCTATACCGGAAAGAAAATACTCACACGCATTCCGCCTGATCGCTTTGTCACCCTGATTGACTCGGCCATCGTTGCGTTCGGTGTCTATTTTCTTTTTCGCTGATGCCGCTGCGGTTTTTCAAGTGCCGGAACCTTCTAGAAGAATCACAGTTTTGCAGGATGACTCAAAATTTATAGTGAGCGTCTGAATAAGGACTATGCCATCCCTGAGTCAAATGAACCGATCTCAGAGTTGAAATGATCATGATGCGTCAGGGGTAATTGCATCCGCCGGAGTCTCGCGTCCACGCCGCTGCCCCAGTCCACGCACATCCCACACGCCAAGTACTTCAGCATGATCTACCAACTCCCTCCGGTGAGACCGACCGACGCGAGTTCGCACCAAGCCGTTCACTGCTCCGGTCACATCGACCGAAGCGCCGTTGTCCCTGGGCTGCGTTGGTCACGAACGAAGTTTGAATCGCCAGTGGCACCTTTGTGTTTGTTGCGAAGCGGTTGCGCTGACGCACTTTTTGTTGGTGGCATAACCCCGCGGTCGCATAACCCCAAAACGCGATTTGGAAAATCCGAAACTGCTTAGTGAAGCCAGTGGGGGTCATAACCCGAGCCGGGGGTGTCTCTGAATGGGAGAGACAAATCGCTCTCAAACTGGCCGGGACGCGTGGAGAGGCCCGCTTTAGCGTGTCTCTGTTTGAGACGAGAGGCTCGGGACCGAGGGCGATGCTCATCGCAAGTTGTTGCGGGAAAGCGGGATACGTCTACCCGTTTTTCAAGGCTCAAAGATGAGCGCAAAAAATAACCCCGGGGTCGAAAAACATTTCGACACCGGGGTAAGTGGAGCGAACGACACGGACCTCGAAATTCAAACAGAGACATTTCGATTTCGAAAACGCTTCTGCGATTCCGGATGGTTCAAAAACCGAGGAGAAATGGCGGTTTTCAGCATTGACTCCGTGGAACCGAGCCGGTCCACGACGGTCCCCTTGGCATCGCAGAGGGATCAAAACCCCGCAGTCAGCCTGCGAACCTGCAGCCCACCGGCAGTTTCAGTGAAATCGAAATCCAGCGACCGCCGGGTTTTTAGACTCAGTCGGAGTCGCAGCCTGCCACTCCTCGAAACACAACGCCGCTACTGGTAGTGACTTCCACCGCCACCAGCGCGCCGTCACCACTCCAGCCACCCGCGACCTTCCAGCCCACATCTCCCGCAACTCTCGCCCGTCTCGGACTCTCACACTGCCCCGGGTTATCATCCGTTTGGACCGCTGAGGGGTTTGTCGGAAACGAAATCAAGCGGCTCGGGTAAAGAGTTTCCGAGATTGCCCAAAACAGGTTCGTCCTGGGCCGATACAGAGTCCAGCTCGTCATTCAATTCGCGATCGGCGGCGATGCAACGACGGATGCCTCGGAGGAGAATGACTGCGATAGACCGCCGCCGAACTGATGCAGCATCGCACGGCAGATCGTCCTCGAAGGGACGAGAGGCGAGAGAATTAGCGTCGATGATTGTGCTCCATAGAAAAGACCTTGGAGGGAGCCAAAAAACGTCCCTCCCAGATCTATCTATGCAATTCGTCCGACGCGCGTCTCATTAGCGACGAGAAAATACTTAGGTATAGCCCCGTAAGTGCCCCAGTTCTCCCATTACCGGCTCTAGTCGACAGAGCCTAATAGTTTTTTTTGATAAATTCGCGAACTCGTGGTAACCATGCCTTGTCTCCTTCAACCTCCCAGTGATCTAGCCAGAGATCCTTCTTTTGGTTTGGCTGAAACTGCCTGTGCCACGTATCGTAGTACTCTCGGTAGTCGAGTCGATTCCGCAATTCAATGACAATTTCTTCGGGATTCAAACTTTTGAGTCCTTGCGTGTTGCCGGATTGATCAAAGCAGAGGCTGCTCGCAAGTTGCGTTAAACGGTCGCGATACAGTTCAGCCATTGATTTCTCAAGACGCTTGTCAATCTTCTCTTGGTTATCTGGCAGCCCAAGAAGAAACATCGCGAAAGGATTGGGGGTTGTCGCCTCGAGTTGTTGTTCCATGTCTCGCTTTTCGCTTGCACTCAGATTTAGCATCGCGACATCGAAAACAAAGAGATTGAGAAACTGTTGGAGTAACTCATCTCCGTCAAGATTATTCACTTCTCTGTCACCAAGGGAGTCACTTCTGACCCGCACGGTTTCTCGCATCTGCTCTTTGACCTTCTCGCTCACCCAGCGGGTGTCATAGAATTTACTAGTGCCAACAGATTCTGATTCAGGTCGTTCGGCGACTGGCGTTTCCGACGGCGTTGAAATGAAATAGATGAAAATAGTCAGCAAAACTGTCCCAAGAATACCGATCGCCCCAAGGGTTTTGAGTCGATTGTGTAGTCTCTGTGGGCGCGATACGCCGGACTCCTCGACGGTAGACGACTCCGTTGAGTCACTTGACTCCGGCTTCGGGCTAAAATCCGTCGTCTTTAGACGGTTAACAAATTCAGATTGAGTGTCGGCAATTACAGGGTTCTCTGCGAAGGTAGCCAACATTGGTAACGTTAGCGTTCCGCTCTTGTCAAGAAAGTACCAGGAGTTAGTGACGTTTCGTTCTGGATTGTTCGGATCTGGTACTCGCTGTACGACATAGAATGCATTTCTGCGTCCTCGGACTTGTCCGAAGATTGGTTCAGTGACGTCTTCGCTCTGCACCGTCTGAATCGACGCCAGTTCATCAAACAACACGCGGCATTCCTGCTCACTCAGATTTGCGGAATGAAAGTAACGACACCCCTTTCCAGTAACCCAAAGGCGTGCGACGACGCTGACGCTGGGGAGATCAAACTTCAACGACGTTTGCTTAATCATCGTGTTGCCCCGTAAGGAGGCAAAGTCGGTGGATTTGCAGCAGAACATTTCAATCGAGCGCTTATTCGACCGCCGTCGAATGTTACCGTCCCGTTCAGGTGCCTTAACTTGAACGTGTCCTGTGAAAAGTTGCACGTTAGTGTTTCATCTGTACCGTCGGTGCAAGTGATCGTGACTACAACGTCTTGGTCGCCGAGCTTCCATGAAAATGGTCCGAGCTTACTTTTGCCAAATCCAGCAGTGTCAACTCCAAGACTCAGTTCCTTCTCCGCCGTGCTAGCAGACCTCCCATTAACGGTTACCGTAACGAACACATCGGGGTAGTAGAAGCTCCCGTGCCAACGTGATCCACGATCCACCCTGACACTTTGCAATTCAACTTCCGCAGTGACTCCCGCTTCTAATCGACGACACCAAGTTAGCCAAGCATCAACGTTGGTACGCATGGCGACCGGACGAGTGTCGCTATCGAGATATTTTTCACATCTTCCTTTAATTTTTGAGAGTTGGTCTCCTGTAATCTCACGACTCTTGATTTCTTCTGTAATGAATGCGTAAAGCTGTTCGTCCCACTGAGTCAGGACTTTTTGGCGGAATTCTAGGACTTGCTCGCGATGCTCGCTGAATTCGACTCTCGCAAGATACTCATTCGCTTTTTCGATATGCCTTTCGTAGTTGGTGCTATTTTTCGTCTTGTATTCCTGCAGATCGAGCCAAGCTTTCGAGTCGGCGGCAGATAGTGATTGTGACATCATCCGGTTCGCCTCATCGGCGTGAATCGCTTGGGCTTGTCCTTTTTCGGAGAGCCAACGGCGCACCGCCAAATATTGGTCAAGCGGTGATTCGCCTAGCTCGGCGTAACGGCTTTTCAAAGCCGCCCAGTCCTTTTCGGAAGAGAGCTCCGCCAACAGTGCCATTCTATTTGTTAAAGCGGTCTGGACTTCACTACGTCTAGCGGCATAAACAAACCCTGGCGTGTCCAGAAATGATTTTGCATCGCCAGCCCAAGTCTCTAGTTGGGAAATATCTTTTGACGCGATCTTCAATAAATCGTCGTCTCGCTCCATCAACTGTCTTGCGACTAAATCTCCTTTCTGTCGGTCCGAGAAATCTTTTGCTTGATCGCGAATCCGCTCGATGTCTTGCAGGAAGTTCGAGTCTTTGAATCGCTCAAGAAACAGGCTACACTTGGCCACAAGCTGGTCCGCTCTCGTAGTATCCGCGTAGTCAAAGCTCTCCAATTCACTCCTGAAGTCTGCTTCCCAATTCGAGTTGCGCTCGCTAATTAGTGTCATCAGGCTTGTCCGCCAGCCAAGCGCGCTAGCAAGTGGATGGAACGGTGAGTCGAGCAATCTATTTGCAGTCTCAAATGCGGGATCGAGTTCTTCTGCTACCTGTTTAGCATTTCTCAATTGCTTGATTGCGTTGCCAAAAGCTGAATAATCTAAGATTGTCATACTCGCGACGAGTACTGCGGCAACGCATCCAACCCACGCTAAACGATATTTGTTTTTGCGTCTCCGGATGATTTGTTCAAGCTTTGCGATGCCGGCCTTGGCTCGGTCTGTTGTCTCAACATCGGGGCACTTGTCCAGTATCTGTTCGTACCTTTGCAACGCTCGTTGAGCGTAGCTCTGGGAAGCGTCAGGTTTCTTAAAAAGAATGTGCTGGTGTTTCTCAAAATACTCTTCAGCACGTTCTAAACTCTTTAGATCGGCGGTTCGGAGCAACCAAATAATCGGCGCGGCAACACCCGTTGGACGAAGTGTCTCAGGGGGGCGACCATTTTCTGTTGGCCCAGTCGCGGAAACGGGGAACACTCGCCAGTTTTCACAGGTTTCTTGGAGTGCGCTTGCCGTCTCGGGATATTCACGCTGAAAGTATTCTTCAGCGGCCTCAATCATGTCTGCATCGCCCACTCGTTTTGATGCAACGACGTCCCACTTTGACAGGACAACTGCTACAGGTCGACGAATTATCCCGCTAGTCGACGCTCTTTCCTTCAACGCAAGCAAAAGCGCATCGACTTCCCACTTAAACGAGACTGAATCTCCTGTAACCGTGTCGTCGACTGGGGCGAAAATCAAGAACCCATCATACGTTGAGAACTCCTCAAGTATTTCTTGCTTGAGCTTATGCTCGAATTCGGTCCAGTTTTCAATCTTCTTTCCGCGTCCTGTCACTTCACCTGCGACATCGGGAAGCTGGACTTCACTTTCTACACCACCCGAAGTAACCGTGAAGTTTATACTCCTGAGCTTTTCAAACACTGTGGCATCAGGCCACTGTCCAGCACGCAGTAGATCGTACGCAGCCGTGAGATAGTCGTGAGTCTGATCATCTTTGGTATCAGATGCCGCCACGTGCACGGCTACTGAGTCATCCGCGCTGCCACCGTGACTGTAAAGTGTCGTGAGGTAAACAGTTTTGCCTGCATTGGTTGGACCAAACAACGCTATCTTGTATGGGGATTTATGTACTGCCATATGCATTATTCCTCATAGTCCGATCGCATTCGTGGTTCCTTGGCTGTGGGCCCCGTATCCCCAGAGACATTAAATAGCGGACGAATTACTCGGCGATTAAACATTTCCCGAAACAGAGGGATTTGTAGCAGTAAGATGAATGCAACAAACAGAAGTGTAACACTTGCGAAGATCGGGTTAGCTTCTATCCGAGCAACAATGCCCTTAGTAATGCCCCCGGTCACCCCTTCACCGACCCGAATTCCTGCCTCTGTCAGTTTTTGTATGGCGTACTCTGTTAGGTTTCCGACCGCGTCATGGAATTTTTCTGGAGCGGCTAGGTACGCCGCAGTAAGTCCGGCCGCAGTCCATTTACCCCAATGCGGTCCAATCCATTCATTGAAGAATTTACCGGCTCCCTTTCCAATCTTGGCGATTACCGCTTTGTATCCAGGCCCCATCTTTTCGACGCCTTCGTAGACAAAATCGCCATAGGTACGAACTTGGATCAACCCATCAGCATCAAGTTTCCGTATCAAAACAATCGCTTCATCCGCATTTCGAGTTCGTGCTACGCGTTGCCCCGCACCGACAAGTTCAACGAGGACATACTGCTCGCTTTTCGAGAGTTTTTTGAATGTGTCTCTTAAATCATCATTCGCACCTTCAAGCCGGTTGAACTGCTTTAGAAGTTCATCGTCGGCTTTCTGGGCTGGAGGAATTAACTTCAGTGCATCGCCTCCTGTCAGGAGAGGCTTGTCGACCTGATCGACGACATTCAACGGCTTGCGGAGCATTGCTTCGACAAGGTCGTCGAACCGCCCTGCCTGCGATACGTTCGTCAATAGCACTACTATTGATGCTGCAAGTAAGGGAATGCTTGATTTAATCATGGCTTGTTACTCACGTGTGAAGTTATTTCGAAATCTGTAGTCCATGGACGGTTCGTTCGAGGAGCAAGGGCGCGACATCTGCCAATGCATTGAACGCAAACTCGCTACCAAGTAGTTTCCCGGTATCGTCGAGTACTTGTTTGTTCGCAAAGTCAACGATGACTTTACGATCACCTCGCATGATTATCCGGCGGTCCAGCGTCCCCCAGCTTCGCAAGCCCAGTTTCTTGCCAATAGCTGTTGCTGATCGCGCCATTGAGGTCACATCAAGTTTCGCTCCATTCGAGCGTAATGTTCTTAGCGTCGCCGTCATTCCGCCCGGCAATCGTCCGAACATGCGTTTTGCGAATCCCTCACTTCCTTCCTCTAGCGATTCTTTCAAGATTTGCGATCCGACGCTCTGAACGCTTTGTTGAGTTCCTTTTCTTGCGACTGTCTTGACTGCTTGAGACATAATCTTTGCTCCGCCAAGTGCGATTGTAGCTCCATCAATCACGGCAAATGTGGCTTCCATTCCAGAGACGTAATCGCCCCGAAGCCAAGCACTACCAGTCTTCAAGACAGCGTACCCCGGAACCCAATCGGCAAGTGCCTCAGTTGTAGTTGGTGGATAGGTGTCCCTCATAAGCTGATCAGATGTTTTCCTGGCAATGATTGCAAGTTCGCCTTCGACATCGTTACTCATTACAAGATTGCCGATGACTTTACTGAGTAAAGGAGACGTGCGATCACGAATAAGTTCCTCCCGACGCAGCAACTCTCGCAATTGCATGTTGTCTTGGTACTCGGCCAAGAAGGCAAAGCTCTGCCAGCCCAAATCGCGTAGCGTCAATAAGGTCGCAAGGCGTTCGTTTTCCGAGTCCTTTCGTGTGACACTGTCTCCACGATAAACGTCCTTGCCATAACCGCCGGGCTGATATAGCAAAGTCGCGACAGGCGGACCAAGTTGCGTAAAAACGTCTTGACCGATCGGCAGCCCATCGAACGTTTCTAGCAACAAGCGTATCGTGTGGGGACTATCAGCGGCCCAATCTCGGACATCGGGGTTTTCGTGGGAGGCCAAAAACGCAATCGCAGAACGGATCTCGTCGCAATCCCTATCTTCCTCGAAGAGCAACTGCTGAATGTCAGTGAAATTGCTTAGAAAAAGAGCGGAGGCAGCATCATCGCCCAAGGAGGAAATTGCTTCTCCAAGAAGGCGAGGAACCTCGGCTTGAGTGTCGCTTTGCGACGGAACGAAGATCCACGAGATCGCTGGTCCGTATAGCCGATTGATCCGCAGCATAGGTTCGCCTACTTCCTGCAAAGCTAAGGCGACTCGCTCAACAGATTTGCTGTCTCGCAGATCTAGCATCTGAAACAGTTGCCAAGCTTCCGTGCCGTATCGCTTAAGCATCGCATTTGCGATTGGCGTTTTGCCAATTAGTACGGGGAGCGCCTCTGGCAAATCGATGAGGATGGCGCGATCATCTGCGTCGAGAGAGTTAAGTTGCCCTAAGTATACGCCAAGCGTTCCGGCGCTTGCCCACTGTAGGGCGGCCTGACGCCATCGTCCATTTGTTGCAGCAAATAGCTCGTCATCGAGTTGAGTTATCTGCATGAGTTCGCGAAACGCGTCGGGCTGCTTCTCCGCCAAGTAAATAGCGTCATCGCCGAATAAGTCGAGTGTTTGGAGACCTGGTAGGTGATATTCCCGCCCTATTCCGAGTGCCGGATACAGGCGAGACTCCAAGCGAGTTGCAAGCTGATCGTCGCCTTCACAAAGCGTCCGAAGTTCGAACACTGCCTCCTCGTGCTCTTTACGTTGCTCCCAATTCGGCTCCGTCACCCACCAGAACAGCGCAACCGAAGCAATCGGTAACAAGGCAAATGAAATCTTGATCATCGCGCTCGCTCCTATCGCCTATCCATAATCGATTCTTCCACAGTAACCAAAAGTTCGGTCCAGACATTAGGGCCTCGGTAGCACACAACGCGGGCGCTGCAATCAGGCAAGCTTGTTCCCGCGTAGTTCCGATTCGCCATCCGCACGCTGAAGGCGATTTTAGCCCTGGGGAGGGGTTCTGTCATCCGAGTCGAAAGGGCAGATCTGGATAAATGGCATCGAAACTCCATGGTATTCGTTCGCTACTTTGGTCCACCCTGAGAGTCGGACTAGCTGAAAAAAAGGGTTCTTCACCCGAATCTGTGGGTAAAGAGTGTGGTTTAAAAGCTCCGCTCAGGTTCAGCAAACGGGGTTCCGCCCCTTTTCGCCTCGCCGTCGCATCGCCTCAGTTGTGAAGGCGATGCGACGGCG
>Ga0194129_10004622_pt1 | contig 18144 bp, 14 predicted proteins | sample TA2KigCa35mmetaG_FD_150862 | JGI IMG/M metagenome (GOLD analysis project Ga0194129, IMG submission 150862) | Freshwater microbial communities from Lake Tanganyika, Tanzania - TA2015038 Kigoma Deep Cast 35m | ecosystem: Environmental > Aquatic > Freshwater > Lake | place: Tanzania: Lake...
CGGATCAGCAGCGGCGAGCAGCTGCTTCACCGCCACCACATTCACCTGCTGGGCCCGTTCGGGATCGCCCCAGGCGGTGGCGGTGTGAATAATGCGGGTGGCCGAGGCGATCTGGGCGCGGTGGGGTTCCGGTTGGCGCAGGTCGCCCACCAGCAGTGTGATGCGCGGGTGATCGGCCGGGACGGCCGTGAGCTTGGCCGGATCGCGCAGCCAGAGCAGCAGCTGCGCGTTGGTTTCCCGCAGCAACTGCTCGGCGATGTGTTGGCCGACGCAGCCCGAGGCGCCGGTGATCAGGATCCGGGCTGGCGCCTCCGGCCCGCTCAAGCGGCGGCTCCGAGACGCTCCATCACGCTCTTGCCGGCCTCGAAGAAGAAGGCACCGTTCTCTTCAGGGGTGCCGGGCAGGATGCCGTGGCCCAGGTTGAGGATGTGCATGCGGCCGCGGGCCTTGCGCACCGTGTCGTCGATGCGCTCCTGGATTGCCTTGTGGCTGCCGAACAGCAGGCCGGGATCCACGTTGCCCTGCACGCCCACGTGCTCCGGCAGGCGGGCCAGACCCTCAGCCATGTCAACCGTCCAGTCGAGCGACACGATGTCGACGCCGGTGCGGGCCATCCGCTCGATCACGCCGGCGCTGCCGGAGATGTAGAGGATGAAGGGGGTCTCTGGGTGGGTCTGCTTCACCAGATCCACCACCTTCTTCTGATACGGCGCCGCGAAGGTGTCGTAGTCGGCGGGGCTGAGCTGACCGGCCCACGAATCGAACATCTGCACCACCTGGGCACCGGAATCGATCTGGTAGCGCAGGTAAGCGGCGATCGATTCGGCAAAGTGATCGAGCAGCTTGTGCAGCAGCTCGGGCTCGCGGAAGGCCATGGCCTTGATCACCGCGTAGTTCTTGCTGCTCTTGCCTTCCACCACGTAGGCGGCGAGGGTCCAGGGGGCACCCACGAAGCCGAGCACGGCGGCCTGATTGCCTACGGCGCTGCGCAGGCGGGTGAGCACCTCACCCACAAACGGCATGCTCTCGGCCGGGTTGAGGGGCGTCAGCGCCTCAACCTGGGCCATCGAGCGGATTGGATCGTGGATCAGCGGACCCTTGCTCTCCACGATGTCGAAGTTGATCCCCATGCCCGGCAGGGGGGTGAGGATGTCGGAGAAGAGGATCACGCCATCGGGCTTGAAGGCCTCGAATGGCTGCATCGAGATCTCAAAGGAGAGATCCGGGTTTTCCGAGCGTTCACGGAAGCCGGGATGGCGATCGCGCAGGTCGCGATACACCTTCATATAGCGACCCGCCTGCCGCATCATCCAGACCGGCGGACGCTCCACCTGTTCGCCGCGGGCGGCACGCAGCAGGAGGGGAGCATTGTCGGCCATGAAAAAGGGCAAGAAGGAAGCGGAAACCTAACCGAGCGCCCTGCAGTCGCTGGCCTTTGCTTCATCAAGTACAAGCTTCCGATCCCGATGCCTGGGCATCTATAAACAGGCTCGCAGAATGGACCCAGAGCCTGATCCGTTCGTGCACCCCTCCGGCACCGTGAGCCGCCACCGCCGGAAGGGACCCGGTTGGCGCTTGTCAGGACAAGGGCTGAGACGACCTGCGTGGCTCCGGTCTCTGGGGCTGACTCTTGCACCCTTCCTGCTGCTTCAGGGCTGCGGCGGCAACGTCCGCACACCCACGACGCTGCACGTGCTGATCGTGCCCAACAGCAGCCTGGAGTGGTACCGCAGCTTCTATCAAGAAGCCCTGCCGGAGACCGACCTGCTCAAGGCGTTCCGAAAGCTGAACCCGGAGGTGAGCATCGACATCTCCACGGTTTCCGAAAGCGACCTGGAGACACGTCTGCGGCTCAGCAAGAGCCGCGGACTGGGGCCCGACCTGCTGATCCTGCACGGCCCCAAGGCGATCTCACTGCTGGAGCAGGGCCTGCTGCAGCCTCTGCCCAGGAAGGATCCGCAGCTTCAGCTGGCGCTCAGCCAGGTGGCACCCGATCTGCTGAACCATGCCCAGGGAAGCAGGGGGCTGGCCGGGATACCCCTGTTCGCCGAGGTGACGGTGGCCTGTTTCGACCGTCGCCGCATCACCGAACCGCCAACCACGTTGAGCAACCTCCTAACGGTGGCAGCCGCCGGCAATCCGGTGGGGCTCTCGGTGGACGCTGCGTCGCTCTACTGGACGGCTGGCGCCCTGGGCGCCGCCCAGGCGCTCAAACCGATCCTGCTGCCCGACACCGGCAAACCTGAAGCGCCTCTGCTCACCAGTCAGAAGCAGGACCTGCAGCGCTGGCTGGACTGGCTCCGGCAGAGCGCCCTCCAAGGGAAGGTGTATCTCGGCAGCGGCCCGGAAGATCTCGTCACCGGCCTGGAATCGGGACGGCTGGCCTGGATTCCCTGCTTCAGCCCCTTGCTGGTGCGCCTCAACCGCACCATGGGCCGCCATCTGGGAGTCGCTCCGTTGCCTGATGGACCGTTGGGGCCTGCGAGTCCCTTCTTGTCCAATCGCATCATGGCTCTGGGCACCGATTCCACGCCGGATCAGCGGAAACTGACCCTTCAGCTGATGGAGCTGGCCCTGGATCCGGCGCTGCAGAGGAAAACGACGGTCACGAGCCGATACACCATTCCATCCAACCGCTACGTATCGATTCCCGTGGCCAGCTCCAGCCAACTGGCCGCCCTGAGCACCGCCTACAACCAGTTCCTCCAAACGGCCTGGATTCGCACCAGCTACTCCGAGGGGGAGCTGGATCGGACCCTGCCCAAGGTGGATTCGCTCGTGAACCTGGTGATGGAGGGGATCGTCAGCCCGGATGAGGGGGCTGAGCAGATTCTGCGGCTGCAGCCGAGGAGGCCCTGACCATGCTGCTCACCGAGATCCTGGGCTGGTGGGCCTACCTGCAAAGGGGCCCTGTGCAGCTGCAGCTGCTGCCGCTGTTGCTGCTGGGGCTGGGCCTGTTCAACCTGCCACGGCTCTGGCCCGGGGGAGCGATCCGGCTGAAGCGGTATCTGCCTCTGCGCCTGGTGTTGCTGATCGCAGAGCTGTTGCTTGCCCTGCTGCTGGCAGCCACGGGGCAGCGGTATGGCCTGGTGCTGCTGGCGATCCAGTACACCGGCCTGTGGCTGCTGATCTCGCTGCTGGAGCACACCCTGCTGCCGCGCTGGCTGGAGCCGAAGGCCCGCCAGCAGCTGGTCAGTCGCCCGCTGCTGCTCACGTATCTGGTGCTGAGCCTGCTGGATGCCGTAGGCAGCCTCACCGACTTCGCCATGGCACCACTGGGGGTTTGGTTCGGCAGTGCCATCAACCTCGGCCAGCTGTGCCGGGTGCTGATGGTGCTCTATCTGCTGCTGGTGGGGATTTCGGTTCCGGCCACCTGGGTGAGCCACCTGGTCAAACGCTTACTCAATCTCGAAGAGGGAAGCCGAGGAGCGATCGAGCAGATCCTGCGCTACGTGCTGATGGCCGTGGGTGTGATCTGGGCCATGGCCAACCTGGGCATCAATCAGACCGGTGTGCTGGCCGTGGCCGGCGGTCTGTCGGTGGGGCTGGGTTTCGGCATCAAGGAGGTGTTCTCCAACATGGTCAGTGGTGTGTGGCTGCTGATGGAGGGCTCGGTGCGGCCTGGGGAGGTGCTGCTGCACGAGGGAGAGGTGACCCAGGTGAGACGGCTCGGCCCCCGGGCCACGGTGCTGCTGCGCAGCAGCGACAACGCCGAGCTGGTGGTGCCCAACCAGACCTTCTTCACCACCTCCACCACCACCTACACCCGCAGCGACCGGATGCGGCGGGCCAGCATCAACCTCTCGGTGAGCCGCCGCTGGCCCCCGCAGCAGATCATTTCTCTGCTCAAGCAGATCGCGCAGGACCATCCTCAAGTGATGGCCGAGCCCGGTGTCAGCGCCAAGCTGATGGAGTTCGGCGGCGAGCTCTACAGCTACAGCCTCAGCTATTCGGTGCCGGATCCCCTGATCGCCGCAGGTGTGACGGCAGAGCTGCGGCTGGCGATCGTGGATCGCTTCAGCAGCCTGGGCATCGAACCACCGCAGTAGGCCACGCTGACGGGGAAGGGGGCTTCAGCCCACCGGCAGCGCGGCCTCCAACTCCTCGCTGCGCTTCTCATCGCGGCTGAACACCAGCACCGAGAGGGGCGGCAGGCAGAGATCCAGCGAGTGCTCGTAGCCGTGGATGCCCCACTCCTCGGTGAACTTGCCGCCCAGGTTGCCCAGGTTGCTGCCGCCGTAGCGCTCCGAATCGGTGTTGAACACCTCGCTGTAGAAGCCGCTCATCGGCACCCCGATGCGGTAGTGGGAATGGCTCTGGGGGGTGAAGTTGGCCACTACCACCACCCAACGGCCAGTGGTGCTCTCGCGGCGCATGAAGCTGATCACCGAGTGGCGGTTGTCGTTGCAATCAATCCACTGGAAGCCGAAATCGCTGAAGTCGTCGCCCCAGAGCGCCCGCTCGGATTTGTAGAAGACGTTGAGGTCGTCCACGAGGCGCTGGAGGCCCTGGTGGGGTTCGTACTGGAGCAGCTCCCACTCGAGATCGCCCCACACATTCCACTCACCGCGTTGGCCGAATTCCATCCCCATGAAGATGGTCTTCTTGCCGGGGTGGGTCCACATGTAGGCCAGCAGGGCTCGCACATTGGCGAACTTCTGCCAGTCGTCGCCCGGCATCTTGTGCAGCAGGTTGCTCTTGCCGTGCACCACCTCGTCGTGGCTGAGGGCGAGCATGAAGTTCTCGGTGTAGGCATACCAGATCGAGAACGTGACGTTGTTCTGGTGGAACTGGCGGAACCACGGATCAAGCTCGAAGTAATCGAGCATGTCGTGCATCCAGCCCATGTTCCATTTGAGGTTGAACCCCAGGCCGCCCATGTCGGTGGGCTTGGTCACCATCGGCCAGGTGGTGGATTCCTCCGCGATCGAAAGCGCGCCGGGGAAGTGCTCGAACAGCACGTGGTTGGCCTGCTGGAGGAAGCGCACCGCTTCGGTGTTCTCGCGGCCGCCGTGCTCGTTGGGGATCCACTCGCCGTCGGGGCGGAGGTAATCGCGGTAGAGCATCGAGGCCACCGCATCGACGCGGATGCCATCGATGTGGAACTGCTCAAACCAATACACCAGGTTTGCCACCAGGAAGTTGCGAACTTCGTTGCGGCTGTAGTTGAAGATCAGCGTGCCCCATTCCTTGTGCTCGCCGATGCGCGGATCAGCGTGCTCATAGAGGTGGGCGCCATCGAAGAAGGCCAGGCCGTGGGCGTCTTTGGGGAAATGGCCCGGCACCCAGTCGAGGATCACACCGATGCCCTCGGCGTGGCAGCGATCCACGAAGGCCCGGAATTCATCGGGGGTGCCGAAGCGGCTGGTGGGGGCGTACCAGCCCGTGACCTGATAACCCCAGGAGCCATCGAAGGGATGCTCCGAGATGGGCATCAGCTCGATGTGGGTGAAGCCGCGTGCCTTCACATAAGGGATCACCCGATCCGCCAGTTCGGGGTAGGTGAGCAGGCGGGCGCCGGGCTTGAGGTCGGCAGCCGGCACCGGTGGGCGGGGTGTGCCGTCGGCTTCGAGGAAGGGCTGATCGGCGCTGGCGTGCATCCAGCTGCCCAGATGCATCTCGTACACCGCAATCGGCTGATCCAGCGGGTTGCGGCTGTCACGCTCCTGCATCCAGGCCAGATCGTTCCAGCTGTAGCCCTCGAGGGCCTCCACGATCGAGCCGTTGTTGGGGCGCACCTCGTGGCGGAAGCCGTAGGGGTCAGCCTTCTGGTAGCAGTGCCCTTCCTGGGTGCGGATCTCGTATTTGTAGATCTCGCCGGCCTTCAGGCCTGGGATGAACAGCTCCCAGCAGCCGCCGAGGCGGGCCTGCATGGGGTGATGGCGCCCATCCCAGCCGTTGAAGTTTCCGAGCATCGACACGCTGCGGGCGTTCGGTGCCCACAGGCAGAACATCACTCCGGCAACGCCATTGCGGGTCACCACATGGGCGCCCATGCGCTCCCAGATGTGGTGGTGGTTGCCTTCGGCGAAGAGATGGCGATCCATCTCGCCCATCCATTCCTCACGGAAGGCCCAGGGATCGTGGGCCACGTGCTCGATGCCGCCGCGCAGCACATGCACCTGATAGCCGCTGCCGGGATCGCTGGGAACTTCGGCTTCGAAGATCCAGGGGTGATGGGGGGTGGCCATCGGCACGGCCACCCCGCCGGTCATCAGTTCAACCCGTTCGGCCTCGGGCATCCACACTCGCACCACCCAGTTGCCGCTCTCCAGCGGCTGGGGACCCAACACGGCGAAGGGGTGGTCGTACCGGCATTCAGCCAAGCGCTGGGCATCGTCCACCATCCAGTCGAGCTGAGCCAGCACAGGCATGAGTGCAAGAGCGTGGCTGGGAGCTTAAGGCCGTTTTCCCTTCCCCGATCAGCTCGGTCCGGCGGGGTTTTCAGGGAAGTCCACACCGGTGATCTGGTTCTCGCTGTTGAGGATCACGTAGAGGTTGTCGGCGAGGCGATTGAACTGCACGTTCACCAGCACCAGGCGGGTGTCGGGGGTGGTTCCTGCCTCAACGGCGCGGCCCACTTTCACGAAAGTGCCGGTTTCGCGCTGCAGTTCCAGCCATTTGCTCTGCAGCACGGCCGGGGTGAGCTCTACCTGGGTGCCAGGGCTGAGGAAGCTCTGGGCGGTGATGAAGTTGCCGGTGCTGATGGCTTGCACGAATTGCAGCGCCACCTGGCTGCTGGCGTCGTCAGCGCGATCGACGTAATAGCGATCGATTTTGCCGCTGTTGTTCAGCACCATGAACACCACGCGCTTGCCGAGTTTGGTGGTGAGCTCGGCTTCCACGGTGCTGCCGCTCATGCCGCTGCGCACGCTGAGCAGCTCGTAGCTGAGCACCTTGGGTTGGGTGCGCATCGTGGCCGCGATCATCGACGGGCTGGTGACCGCCTGCATCTCCGGCGAGAACTGGGCAAAGCGCGCCTTGGCGTCGCCATTTTTCACCGCATTGAGGATGCGAACCGCCGCTGCACGGGCTTGCTCTACAGAGAGGGCGGTGCCGCTGGTGGTTGCGGCGGCTTTGCTCGCAGCGCCTGTCTGGGCTTGGGCTAGGGGTGCGGTGGCGGCGGCACCGATCAGGCTGGCAGCCAGCAGAGCCGGCAGGGCGGAGCGCAGCGGGCGCAGCATCGCAGGAAGCAACAGTGGGCCTCAGTTTGCCCCAACCATTGGCTGGATGCTGAGGCTGGCTGCGCCGAGCTCCAGCTCCACGCTGATCACCCGATGCTGGGGCCCGGCGGGACCATGGGGCTGCGTGCCATCGCCGGGATTCACGGCGATCTGCGGCCAGGCCGCCAGGCCCAACGAAAGGCGCAGACGTTCCCCGGGCTGCAGGGTGAGCAGCAGCGGCTGCAACTCCACCCGGCGGCGGGTCATCGTTTGGCAGCTCTCTCCCAGCCAGCGGGCTACGCCGGTGCTGCATTGGCGCACCTGGCCATCGGGGTGCACCACCGACAAGGCGGCGCAGAGGTCGAAGCCCGGCTGATCGGCTTTCGCCTCCAGCTCCAGCACAGGCCGCCCCAGCAGTCGCATCGGCTGATCCAACACCGCGCTGTTGAAGCAGGCCACATCGGTGCGTTGATCCAGATCGGTGCGCAGCACAGCGCCGGCATCGAGGCCGAGATGCCCCCCACGCCCCGGCAGCGGACGCCAGGGGTCATGCACGATCGTGAGGGAGCCGCCTGCGCTGCTGATCGCGCTGGCAGACGTTGGGATCAGTTGCCCCTCCGTGGCATCAACTGCCGCCAGGCCTGCGCTGCTCAGCGTCCAGCGCTGATCGCTGCATGCCGTGGGGGCTAGCTGCTGCCATTGGTCATCAGCCATGTCCTGCAGAGCCGTGGTGATTGCAGCGTTCTGCGGCAGCTGTGCGGGGCTGGCTGGCTCGGCTTCGCTGGCTTCGATTAGGTGGCGGCGAAAGAACGCCAGCTGCAGTTGATCGAGGCCGCCTTTCCATTGGAGATGGTTCCAGGCGCCCAGCCGTAGCCACGGCTCACCCCCAGCGGCTCGGGCCCGCTGCCACAACTCCAGCACCCCCAGCAGATGGGGATCGTGCCAGCCGCCGATCAGCAGCACCGGCTTACGCCACAGGGCCTCCGGTGGCTCATGCCGCGTCCAACCTGCTGGCTGGGCTGGATCGAGCTGCAGCCAAGCTGCCGCCATGCCGTCGGGATCGAGCCGCTCCAGAAGCCCCGGGCCATGGCGCAAAAAGTCGCCACTCTCCAGGCTGCGGCGGATCTCCCACCAACCCTGCTCATCGCCGCGGCGCTGGCAGGCCTGAGCCGCCAGCTGCAGCCCCCAGCCCAGGCCGAGGGCCCACCAGTGGCAGCCCCCTTCGCTGGCCCAGTGGCGCCGCTCATCCAGTCCGGCCATCGCCGGCGCCAAGGCATCGGGTAGCTGCTCCTCATCGGCCAGGAGCAGCTGGGTGAGCCCCTGGAAAGAGAAGCCGTAGGTGCCCACCCGCCCGTTGCACCAGCTCTGGGCCCGCAACCAGGCGAGGGTGCTGCTGCCATCAGCAGCCTCCTGGCAGAACCCGCGGAACGCGCCTTCGGAGTCGCCGCGGCCGCGCACTTCCTGTACCGCCACAGCAAAGCCGTGACTGGCGTACCACTGCGGATGGGCGTAGGTCACCGTGGAGGCGATGGCCCGCCCATAGGGCTGGCGCATCAGCAACACGGGCCAGGGGCCTTGGCCTGCTGGGGTCCATACCCGGCAGCAGAGGTTCAACCCGTCGGCTGTTGGAATCCAGTGGTCGCTCACAGCGCTGGCGCGCACGAGCTCAGCGCACGTCCGGGCAGTACAGCCCCACCACGTAGGTGGAGAGAATCTCGGCGTCGGTGTTGTTTAACCCCTGCCGGGCGGCGATCTGCGCCACGGCTTGCGGTGAGGTGTAGGACAGCCCCTGGGCGTTGAGCGCTTTCAATTCGCTGCACAGGGCCTTGGCCCGCTGGGGATTGTTTTTCACCGACTCCAGCAGCGGTGAATTGGCCAGTGAGGGTGCTGCCATCAGCAGCGGTGTGGCCAGGGCGAAGGCAATCGCCAGCCCTGGGCCGCTCAGGCGGGTTGGGGTCATGGCAGTGCGGCCATAGGCGCAGAAGGATCTCGTTCCATTTCAAGGAGGCTGCTGCCCCCTGCTGTGCGGTTGGGGTCACTTCCCGGAGCGACTGGAAACCTGCTGGGCCCGTTGGATCCAGAGGCGCACCGTGCTGGCATCGATCCTGGCCGGGGCCATCCCGGTGAGCGAACGCTCCAAGCGCCCCAGTTGGGTGAGCAGCTGTTGCGGAGAGGCCTGCGCTAACCCCCGGCTGGAGGCGATCCCGGCGTAGAGCAAGAGCGCGGCCTCTTGGGGTTGCAACTGCAGCTCCACCACCAGCTGCGCCTGGCCGCGCAGCTTGCGTAGCTGGCGCTCCAGGGCACCGCCCTGGCTGGAGAGCACCCGCAGTTGGGCATCGCTGAGCGCGGCCAGCTCCTCCCAACTGTTGATGCGGTGCTTCTGCAGCACCTGCTCTTCCTTGCGGAAGTGCTTGGGCAGTGGGCCGAGAGGATGGCTCAAGGGCCCGAAGCTCACCGCTTAGCCCTGCAGGCTGACGCTGCCATCGGCCAGGTTGCGAATGGCTGTGGCGAGCACCACGGGTGTATCTGTGCCGGGGGCGGTGGCTTCAACCCGGCGCAGACGCACTTCCACCAGCTCGGTGCCGCGGCCGCTGCCCCGCAGATTGAGGGCCACCTGCTGCACTGACGGACCAAAAGCGGCAGGGTCGAGATCTGCCGGTGCTGCAGCCACCACCAGATCCGTGCCGTTGTCGAACACCACCGGCACACTCACCGCGCCATCAACCAGCTGGCGCGGCGCGTAGCTCACGGCAAAGGCGAGACACGACAGCGACAGCAGCACCGTGAAGCTGGTGACCCCCACCAGGCGGAAGCGGATGCCCCAACGCACCACGAACGCCACCACGGTGAGCAGCAGCAGCACAGCTGATGAAACACCAAGCCACTCGCCGGCGGTGAGCAGCAGGGGATCAGCGCGCATGGGGGCTCGGCGGTTCGAAACATAACCTTTATATTGCGGCCTGCTCAGACGCCGAGACCCACGGGCCGCCGGATCCGCCGATCCCTTCGCCGATCAGGCCGCCCTGTTGGCGTGAACGAGCTGGCCGCATCGCGGCCGGCGTTGGTGCTTGCTGGCTTCGGCTTGATCGGCCTTGTTTCAGCCGGCTGGATTGGTGCCGATCGCCTGGCTGAGCGCCTCTACAACGAACGCCGCCCCTGGCTCGAGCGTGTCGTGAGTGGGGCCCTCGGGCAGCCCCTTGAGCTGGGGCCTTATGCGGGCCTGCGCCCCCTGGGTTTCGCGGCGGGCCGCAGTCGTTTTGTGCCGGTGCCCAACAACCCCTCCAGCGTGGATGCGCCGGCGGTGGAACTGGCGCTGGATCCCTTGGGCAGCCTGCTGCAACGCGCCTTGGTGCTGCAGATCCGCGTGCTGCGGCCCAGCGTGGAACTGCGCCGCAACGCCCGCGGAGCCTTCTGGGAGTTACCCACCCAGAAGCCCGGCCGGGAACCACCCAGGGTGGCCCTGCGCATTCAGGTGCCTCAGCCCGGGCGGGGCGTGCTTCACAGCCTGGCGGGATCCATCCCGTTCACGCTGCGGGGTGAAGCCGATCTGCCGCTGTGGCGCCGTGAGGTTGATCTGCGCGGCACGCTCAGCCCGCAGGCTGGCGGGCAGTTGCCGTTCCAGCTGCAGGCCAATTGGCAGCAGCGTTCTTGGCGGCTGCACCTCCAACCGCAGCGGCTTCCGCTCAAGCCCCTGGTGCCGCTGCTGCCGGTGGGTCTGCATGGCCAGCTGGTGGGACGCCTCGATGGCTTGGTGGAGGGGCAGCTGCAGCTGCAGCGCCGCTCCGGTGTGGGCAGCTGCTCCGGTGGCCTGAATGCCACGGCCGTGCGCTGGCGCCCCCAGGGCCTAGCTACCCCACTCACGGCTAAGGCCCTGCCGCTGCAGTGTTCTGATCGTGGATTGCGGCTGGCACCCTCCGCCTTGGCCTGGGGTGATTGGCGCGGCCGACTGCAGGGGGTGCTGGCGTTGCCGAAGGGCACGCTGCAGTTGCAGTTGCAGGCCCGCGAGCCCCGTGCGGGGCATCAGCTCCAGGCACAGCTGCGGGGGCCGTGGCAACAACCCAACCTGCAGCTCTCTGCTGCGTGGCAGGGGCTGCGCCTGGCGAAGCGGCCCGCCCAGCCCCTGCGGCTGGAGTCGTTGATGGCCATTCGCAGTCAGCCCACGTTCCGCGTCACGGTGCCGCGGCTTCGGTTGCGCTACGGCGACAGCAGCCTCCAGGCCAGTGGGGCGTTCTGGCCGCTGGTTGAGCTGCGCAGCGGTGCGCTGCGGCTGGGCCGTGAGCTCAAGCCTGCCTTGGCTCCTCTGCTGGGAGAGGTGCCGCGGTTGAGCGCTGTGTTGCAGCAGAAGGGCGGTTGGAATCGCCCGCAGCTGCAGCTGGATCTGCGCCAACAGGCCAATCCACTGCTGGGCAACTGGTTAGCCCAGCTGCGCTTGCAGCCGCAGTTGGTGGAACTGCAACGCTTCCAATCCCCGTTGCTGGAGGCCTCCGGGCGGCTGCCTCTGCGCTCGGCGCCGCGCTCTGGCTGGAGCGCCGGTGCCTTGCAGCTGCAGCTGGATCTGCGCAGCTATCCGCTGGAGCGGCTGAGCGCACTGCTCGGTACCCGTTTGCGCGGGCAGCTGGATGTCTGGGGAACGGTGCAGGGGCCCTTGGCGCAGCTGCAACCGAACTTGCAGCTGCTGGTGCGCGATCCGGGGGTGGGGCCGCTGCAGCTGTTGGAGAGCTGGCGGGGCGTGCTCGAGGGCTCGCGCGCTGGCGGGGGCAACCTGGCGCTGGAGGCGTTGGTGCCGGCCCAGCCGGGCCAGTTGCGAGCTCAGCTCGATCGCCGCTGGTTGCCGCAGGCCGTGACCCTGCAACGCGAGGGCGGTTCGCTTCGCTTCGCTGGCGATCCACGCCGCTACCAATGGAGCGCCGAGGCGTTCCCCCTGGCGGGTCTGGAATTTGCCCTGGGTCCCAGCGGCCGCTTCCAGCCCTTGGGCGGCGCGTTGAGCGGCGAGGGGCAGCTTGATCTGCAACCGCTTTGGATCACGGGCGAGATCAGCCTGGATCGCCCTCACCTGCTTGGCCTCTACGGCAGGCGCCTCACCGCCAGCGGCACCTACCGCCAGGGCCGCTACAGCGCTGTGGGCAACTGGCAGGGCGAGCAAGACGACAGCGTTGCCATGCGCCTGCGGGGTGAGCAGGGTGGCCCGCTCTGGGCCCGTTTTGAAGCGCGTCGCTTCGGCTCCCAAACCCTGCAGGAGTTCTGGAGATCAGCCCAGCTGTGGCGCAGCGGGCCGCCTCGCCTCGCGGGCTCTGCCGCGGATCTCCAGGGCCTGGTGCTCGACACCCTGGGGTTGAGCCTCAACGATCAACTGCAGGCCCTGGAGCAGGCCCAGCTGCAGGCGGCCGCTGCGCTCGCCCGCCAGCGCAGCAGCGCGGAACGGCTCGATCCACGCCAGCTGCAGGGCCTGATCGATGCCGATCTCACCCTCACGGGGCCATCGATCGCGCGGCTCTCTCTGGATCTTCAGGCCAGCGGCCATCTGTGGTTGCGCGGCGCCGATCACGACCAGGCCCTCACGGCAGCACTGGTGCAACTCACCCTGCGGGGCCCCCTCGGTGGTGCCAACACCTTCTCAGTGGAGCATCTGCCGCTGGCGCTCCTGGCCCTGTTCACCACGGTGCCCGATGGGTTGAGTGGTGGTCTGGCTGCCAGCGGACGTTTTGCCCTCGGCGATGGTCGCCGCCGCCCTGAGTTGCAACTGGCCCTCGCCCTGCAGGATGCCGCCTTGGCTGGAGCCCCCCTGCGGTTGGAGCGGGGCGATCTGGCCCTGGAGAACAACACCATCACGCTCGATTGGTCGCTGCGCAGCGATGGGGCTGCCAACAGCGTTGATGTGAAAGGCACGGTGCCGCTGGAGCCCACCAGCGATGCGTTGGAGTTGCGGGTGGCCAGCCGCGGCGACGGGCTGCAGTTCCTTTCGGTGCTTGGGGGGCCGGGGGTTCAGTGGCAGCAGGGCAGCGTCGACCTGCAGCTGCTTGTTCGGGGGTCGCTTGAGACGCCTGTGGCCAATGGCTTCCTGCGCTTCCGCGATGGCGTGCTGCAGGTGGCCGGGCAGACCATGCGCGAGCTGGAGGCCACGGTTCTGTTTGATTTCAGTGAGCTGGAGCTGCAGCAGCTCACAGCCCGCATCGGCGACAAGGGACAGATCAGTGGGAGCGGCCAGCTCGGGTTGATCGAGCCCCTGGCTCAACCCAAGCGCCGGCTGGCGCTGCAGGTGCAGCAGGCGCCCTTCAAGCTGCCGCGCATGCAGGCCATCGCCAGCGGTGAGGTGGAGGTGGCTGGCTCCCTGCGTTCGCCAGAGCTCTCGGGTGAGCTGCAACTCAGCCGCGGCAGCTTGAATGTGCAGCCCGGCCAGCTCGCCACCGAAGACGAGCCCACCCGCCCCGTGACGGTGCGGGAGCTGGTGGAAGCCAAATGGGACTTCAAACAACCGCTGCTGGTGATGGGCCAGCAACTGGAAAGCTCCGCCAGCCAGGACCTGCGGGCAGCAGTGCCTGATCTGCCCTTCCTGCGCTTCAACGCCCTGCGCCTGCGCCTGGGCCCGGATCTGAAGGTGGGCGTTCCCAATGTGCTCAACTTCAACACCGGTGGGGTGCTCACCCTGCGCGGTGCCCTGGATCCATCGCTGCAGGTGAGCGGTGTGGTGCGCCTACTCAACGGCCGCCTCAGCCTGTTCACCACCAACTTCAGCCTCGATCCCGACGCCCCCAACGTGGCGGTGTTCACCCCGAGCCTCGGGTTGATCCCTTACGTGGATATCGCCCTGCGCACTCGCGTGTCCGACACGTTGGTGGCCAATGAAACCAACCGTTCCAACCTCTACGACTGGAACGTGACTGCCCCGGCTAACTCCATCGACCAGCTGCGCCTGGTGAAGGTGCGGGTGGAGGCCTCTGGGCCGGCAGATCGCCTTGCCGACAACATTCGCCTTACCAGTTCACCACCGCTGCCGCAGGAGCGGCTGGTGGCCTTGATCGGTGGCAACTCGCTACTGGGTCTGGCGGGGGGCAATGCCGGTGCGGTGCTTGCCACGGTGCTCGGGCAATCGCTGCTTTCGCCCGTGGTGGGCGGGCTGAGCGATGCCTTCGGCCAACGGCTCACCTTTGCGCTGTATCCCACCTACTTCGCACCGGAGGAGGTGGTGGCTTCCGAGAATCGCTCTCGCCGGCTGCCGTCGCAGCTGGTGTTGGGTTCGGAGATCGGTCTGGATGTCACCGAGCGCTTCAACTTCTCGCTGTTGGCCGCGCCCAACCGCAGTGATATTCCCCCTCAGGTGACGCTTCGCTATCAGGCCAGTGATCGGGTGGGCGTGCAGACCTCGATTGATACTCAGGGCCGCTGGCAGAGCCAGTTGCAGTTGCTGTTCCGCTTTTAGGTTGCTGCCATGGCCCAGTTGATCGGTGTGGATCTGGGCGGCACGGCGATCAAGCTGGGCCGCTTCTCGGTGGAGGGCCAGCTGCTGGCCGAGCTGGAGGTGCCCACACCTCAGCCGCCGATGCCCGGGGCGGTGGTGATGGCTTTGGTGGAGGCCGTGCAGCAGCTCGATCCCGAGGGCCTGGCCACCTGCGTGGGGGTGGGTCTGCCGGGCCCGATGGATGCGGCGGGCCGGATGGCGCGGGTGTGCATCAACCTGCCGGGTTGGGAGCAGATTCCGTTGGCGGAGTGGCTGGAGCCGCAGCTGCAGCGGCGCGTCACCCTCGCGAATGACGGCAATTGCGCCGTGGTGGGGGAGGCCTGGCATGGCGCAGCCAGGGGCTACAGAGATGTGTTGTTGCTCACCCTCGGCACCGGCGTGGGCGGCGGGGTGTTGCTGGGCGGCAGCTTGTTCACGGGTCACGGCGGCGCGGCGGCGGAACCTGGCCTGATCTGCATTGATCCTGAGGGGCCCGCCTGCAACAGCGGCAACCGCGGTTCGCTGGAGCAGTTCTGCAGCATCGGCGCGCTGGCGCGTGAATCTCCCCTAAGCCCGCAGGAGCTCTGCCGTTTGGCCGATCAGGGCGATGCCGAGGCCTTGGTGATCTGGCAGCGCTACGGCCGCCGCCTGGGGGTGGGGTTGAGCTCTCTGATCTACGTGCTCACCCCCGAGTTGGTGTTGATCGGGGGTGGTTTGAGTGCGGCCAGTGCGCACTTCCTTCCGGCAGCCCTGGCGGAAGTGGAGCAGCGGGTGCAGCATGAAAGCCGCCAGGACCTGGAGCTGCGCCGCTGCGCCCTCGGCAATGGGGCAGGCCGTCTCGGTGCCGCACGCTTGGCCCTCGATCGGTTGCTCAACGCCTAGCTGGGATGATGCGCCCAGTGCCCGCCGCGCCTGTGAGCGTTCCTGATCCCACCCCTGATCTGCTGCAACGGGCCGCCGCCGTGCGCCGAGCGGCCATGGGGCTCGGGCGGTTGAGCGATGCTGAGCGCCGCCAAGCGGTGGAGGCGATGGCCGCAGTCCTCGAGGCTGCTGCCGATCAGATCCTTGCCGCCAACCAGGCTGATCTGGAGGCGGCCGCGGCCGATGGCCTGGCCCCGGCTCTGGTGGCCCGCCTGAAGCTGGATGCCGCCAAATTGGCCGGAGGGATCGAGGGTGTGCGCCAGGTGGCTCAGCTGCCGGATCCCCTGGGGGTGCGTCAGCTGCACCGCGAGCTGGATCAAGGCCTGATGCTCGAGCGCGTCAGTGTGCCGCTCGGGGTGCTTGGGGTGATTTTCGAAGCCCGCCCCGATGCGGTGATGCAGATCGCGTCGCTGGCAATTCGCTCCGGCAATGGCGCGATGCTCAAGGGCGGCCGCGAAGCCAGCCGCAGCTGTGCGGCCATCCTGGAGGCCCTGCGCGCAGGGCTCGCCACCAGCGCTGTGGATCCCGCGGCGCTTGAGCTGCTCACTTCCCGCGAAGAGAGCCTTGGCCTGCTCAAGCTCGATGGGCTGGTGGATCTGATTATTCCGCGCGGATCCAACGAGCTGGTGCGCTTCATCCAAGACAACACCCGCATTCCGGTGCTGGGCCATGCCGATGGCATCTGCCATCTCTATGTGGATCGGGCGGTGGACATCGATCAGGCCCTGCGCATTGCCATCGATGCCAAAACCCAATACCCCGCGGCCTGCAACGCCATCGAAACGCTCTTGCTGCATCGCGAGGCTGCGCCAGCCTTTTTGGCTGCGGCCCTGCCGGCTATGGCCGCAGCTGGTGTGAGACTGCGCGGCGACGTTGCAGCCCAGGCGCTTGGCGTGAGCGAAGTTGCCAGCGATGACGATTGGCGCAGCGAATACTCCGATTTGGTGCTCGCCGTGCGGGTGGTGGATTCGCTGGAGCAGGCCCTCGATCACATCAGCCGCTACGGCTCCCGCCATACCGACGCCATCTGCACCACCAACGCCTCTACAGCGGAGACATTCCTGCGCAGCGTGGATAGCGCCGGTGTGTATGTGAACTGCTCCACCCGTTTTGCCGATGGCTTCCGCTACGGCTTCGGCGCTGAGGTGGGCATCTCCACCCAAACGCTTCCCCCACGGGGACCAGTGGGACTGGAAGGGTTGGTGACCTATCGCTACTGGATGCGCGGCGATGGCCATATCGCTGCCGACTACGCCAGTGGAGTGCGTAGCTTCACCCACCGCGATCTGCCCCTGTGAGCGCTCCGGCGGATCGCGTGCTGGTGCGGGGCCTGCGCCTCTGGGCCCATGTGGGGGTGCTCGAGCACGAGCGGCAAACGGGTCAGTGGTTTGAGTTGGATTTCAGCTTGGGCTGCAACTTGAGCGCCGCCGCCGCCGCTGATGCGCTGGAGCACAGCCTCGACTACAGCCTGGCGATCCAGGCCCTGCAACGGCAGGCGCGCACGATCCGTTGCCTCACCCTGGAGCACTGGAGTGATCAGATCTTCAGCCTGCTGGAGGAGATCTACGGCGAGGTGCCGATCTGGTTAGAGTTGCGTAAATGCCAGGCGCCGGTGCCGGGCTTCTGCGGCATCGTGGCGGTGCAACGCTCACGGCGCTGGTCCCCATGACCCGTCCGCTTGTGCTCCTGCATGGGCTGTGGGATACGCCGCGCTTATTTCGGCGCCTGGAAGAAGAGCTGCTGCGGCGCAACCCGGCCCTGGAGTTGTTTGCTCCCCATTTGCCCCATCGCTTGGGGGCGGTGCCGATCCGAGAACTCGCAGCGCAGTTGGCGGCTTTGATCGAGGCCCGTTTCGGCTCTGACACCACCTTGGATCTCTTTGGGTTTTCCATGGGCGGGGTGATCGGTCGCACCTGGCTGCAGGAGCATCGGGGCTGCCTGCGCACTCGCCGCTTTGTCTGCTTAGGGAGTCCGCAGAACGGCACACTCGCCGCGCAGTTGGTGCCGCGCCGCCTCCTGGCGGGCATTGCCGATATGAAGGTTGGCAGTGCGCTGCTGCGGGATCTGCAGCGGGATCAGGTTTTGCTGGCGTCGCTGGAGTGCCACAGCTGGTTCACCCCAACCGACATCACCGTGTTCCCCGGTTGGCGGGCGGTGTTGCCACTGGGCACTCGCCGCGCGTTGCCGGTGTTCACCCACAGGCAGCTGATAGTTCACCCAAGAGCCGTGCGCGCTGTGGCTGATGTACTCCTTGCGCCCTAATCGGCGACGGTTCCTTACCGCCCCAGGTTGATTCGTTGCCTCCTGGGCATCTCGGAATTATTAGCAATCGTATCAATGCACCCTCACCATGTGCTTTTCGGCTTCTGCCAGCTTCACAGCCTCCGCGGTGCTGATGCCCCTGGGGCTCTACAGCACCCACCTGGCCCGCACGAATAAGCAGCCCAACTACGTTCCGTTGGCGCTTGTTCCTTTTTTCTTCGGTGTTCAGCAGTTTGCTGAAGGCCTGGAGTGGACGGCCCTCGATAACGGCCGCACCGAGCCGCTCACCACGCTGGCTGGCTTGGGATTTCTCTTCTTTGCCTATTGCTTCTGGATGATCTGGATCCCCTGGAGTGCTTGGTC
>Ga0194129_10004624_pt1 | contig 18142 bp, 10 predicted proteins | sample TA2KigCa35mmetaG_FD_150862 | JGI IMG/M metagenome (GOLD analysis project Ga0194129, IMG submission 150862) | Freshwater microbial communities from Lake Tanganyika, Tanzania - TA2015038 Kigoma Deep Cast 35m | ecosystem: Environmental > Aquatic > Freshwater > Lake | place: Tanzania: Lake...
ATATGCAAATTACCCATTAACACTTTCAGAATTTGATAAATTATTTAATACAAGTTATACGAATACAAGTTTGTCTTGGTCTGGTACTTTAAGTCCAAGTGTATCTATTAATTGGAGTGTATATACAACACTTACAAGTGCAGGTGCAACTGTTCCTAATAGTGGCAATTATTTTTCTGTTGAAGTTACTTTTATTTTAATTCCTTTGGAAACCGGTAATTATGAATTTTTTATTGATTCTGATGATGGTAGTGATTTAAAAATAAATGGTAGTCTTGTTGCATCATATTATGGAGGACATGGAACAGGACAAGGAAGTGATACTGGTATTTATTCTATGACAGCAGGTGAACGTTATACAGTTATTGCAAGATCTCAGGAATATGGTGGCGGAGAGGGTCTTATAGTTAAGTGGAAACGTCCTTCACAATCAGTTTATTCATTGCAAACAAACGAGGTGTTTAAACCAAGATAGTTAATTTATATTATAAATTGGCTTCAATTTTATTATAATATAAATGAAAGAGAGGTCAAAATTTATGACCATTTTAAAAGAACATGTATCATATTCTGAAATCAAACAATGGAGAGAATGTGGTTGGAGACATAAGCTAATATATATTGATAAAATACAAACATTTGAAGAATCTCCTCATTTACATTATGGTACGATTGTTCATGATGCTTGTGAACATTTTTTAAAAACAAAAGAACTTAAAATTGAAGAAATGAAACAAAGTATAAGGGATGCATGGAATACTTATGGTTTTGATTCTGAAGATTTTATTATATTGCAAACAAATAGAGCAAAACTACAAGGTTGGGAATATAAACATTCTAATCTTGAAGAGTGGTTATTATTTGCTGAAATAAGTTTACTATCAGTTCCTTCTTTTTTAGATGAAAATTTTAAAGATTGGGAGTTAGTTGCTGCTGAGGAACAAATATATGAAAACATTGAAAATATACAAACTACTAAATTTAAAGGTTATATAGATTTTATTTTAAAAGTTCCTTATAAAGATGATTATAAATATTGGATATTGGATTGGAAAACAGCGTCTGCAAGAGGTTGGGCTATTGAAAAACAAAGAGATTTTTTAACTCAAGCACAGTTGTTTTTATATAAAAATTTCTGGGCAAATAAAAACAATATAAAATTATCAAATGTAAATTGTGGTTTTATATTGTTAAAAAAGGTTAAGACAATAAATAAATCTTGTCAATTAATAAAAATTTCAAGTGGTCCAGTTACTATTGAGAAAAGTATAAAGCTTGTAAAAAATATGATAAATTCAGTTAATAAGAATTTATTTTTAAAAAATAGAGAATCTTGTAAGTTTTGTGAGTTTAAAGAAACAATGTATTGTAAATAATTAATTTAACAAATTTATTTTATTATTATATGATTGATTAACAAAAGTAATTTATTAGGCAAACATATAAACATGATATATTTTTTTATTTTATTATTGGTGTTATTAATAATATCACTTTATTATTTATATAAATTTGCTTTAGTATTAATAGAATTGCAAGATGTTATAAATGAATCACTTGAATTGTTAGATAATAAATTTAAAATTATATCAAAAATTTTACAAACACCTGTTTTTTTTGATTCACAAGAAGTAAGAAGAGTTTTAAAAGAATTAGAGGATATAAAAGTATTAGTTTTATATATTGCAAATAGATTAGCAAATTCATTAAACAAGAAAGAAATTGAAAAACAAGATGAGTAAAAAAATAGAATATAATGAAATTTGTGATCATGAAATTTGTGATAATGAAACAGATGAAGAAGAGAGTTATATAAAAGATGAAAATGAAGAAGAAATAAATATTGAATTATTTGATATAAGTAATGAAACAAAAGAAATTGAACAAAACGAAGAAATTATTAAAAAAAAGCAATATTTTGATTTAAATGTTCAAAATTGGATAATTACATATCAAAGTCAGAGTAAAAGAGAAAAAAAGAATAAAATATATACGAAATATATTCATCCTGCTTTTGTTGAATTAGTTGATTCACTTGTAGTTGTATATAATTTTAAATCTTCAAATGAAGATATAAATCATTTAAAGAATGATTGTATAACATTTTTATTTGAAACTTTAAATAAATATGATGCATCTAAAGGAACTAAAGCATTTTCTTATTTTAATGTTGTAGCAAAAAATTGGTTGATAATACAAAGTAGAAAACTTTTAAAGCATAAAAAAAGAAGTGCTTATATAGATGATGAAGAAGGTTTAACTAATGAAGAAAAGTTAGATCTTATAGAAAAAACATATTTTATTGAAAAAGATTTTGATCAACAAGAAAATGATGATAGGCTTAATTTAGAAAAATTAATAAAAGTTTTAAATTATGTTGATATTCATTTAAAAGATGAAAAAGATAAAAAATGTTCATATGCAATAAGAAAAATATATACTGATATAGATAGTATAGAATTTTTTAATAAAAGAGCTGTTTTTGTATATCTAAGAGAAATATCTGGTTTAAATAGTAATGAATTATCATTATCATTATCTAATATTAGAAAAATATACAGAAAAAAAATAGTTAGAGATAAAACATTTGATTTATCAAAAAGAATTAATTAGGATAATAAAATGCTACAAGATGTTGATGGAATGTTAAATAAATTAGATGTTAATGATAAAAAAGAAAAAAGCATAAAAAATTTTGCTGATATTTTGGATTCAATAGATTCATTAGAAAATAAAAAGAAATTGTTGTGGAAAGAAATATATGAAAATGCATTAGATGATAGAGAAAAAGCAAAGATGTTATTTAATGGTGCATATATGTCAATGAATAATGATACAAATACACATATGAATATTGGTGCAATAATGTCTAAATATCTTGAAAGAATGTGTAGATCTAATGATCAAATTCTAAAATTAGCAGAATTAATTGCTAGAGAAGAAGAAAAACTAGAAGAAGTATCAGATGATGATATATTTAACAAGATTGGAAAATAAATAATATATCATGTTTAAAAAAGCAAAAGTTTTATATTATATTGAAAAAATTGATCAAGGTATTATTAATGATATTTATAATTTAATAAAATCATTAAAAGTAAAAAAAGAAATAACTATAATACCAGATTTAAAAGCATATAATGAAAATGATAATAATAATTTTGTAAATTTAAATAATTTTTTATTGCCAGGAACTATTATTGCACAAAATTATCAATTTGATGAAGATTTTTGTTTTTTTTGTTTGCCTGCAAATTCATTGCATTTATCTTTACCTATTAAACCAGGTGAATTAATTTGGTATTTTGAGGATAATGAAATAAATGAAATACCAAAAAATGTTTTGGATAATTATCCTTTATTAGGTATAAAATATTATTGGACTTCAAGAATAATTGGTTCTAGAATAAGTGAAGATTTAAATTATTCATTAAAAGAAAATGATTTTCTTATAACAAAAGTAAATTATAAAAAAAGTAATGCTTTATATGATATTGAAAATACAAAAGTTCTAGATAAAAAAGAAAATAAAGTTTTTTCAAAACAGATTAGTAATAAAATTATATTACCTGATTATAAAATACCTAAACTTTTAACAGAAATAAAACAACAAGATCAGTTAATATCATCTGATATACTTTATGAAAAAAATAAAAATATCAATTTTATACCTGCAGCTGTTCCTAGATATTTCCCTAAATCACATGAATTAACATTACAAGGATCAAATAATTCTTTAATTAATTTAACAACAGAAGAAACAAATAATAAGTCTCAAATTGATTTTGTTGTAGGTAGACATTATGGTAAAGATTACAGGCCTTTTGTTTTAAATAGTGATTTTTTGTTTTTAAATAATATTGAGATTTCAAATTCAAAATTTGAAACACCTCCTATTAATACTGTTGAAATAGACTTACAAAAAGGTTTTAATGTATTTTTTAATAATCAAGGTGATCAAGTATTATTTAAAAATCCTGATTATTACTTAGGAGAAGATTTTATTGATGACAATGAATTAGAATCTGTTGTAGATTATACATATGATGCATCAAGAATATTAATAAATGAAGAAAGTGATGCAAACGTATATTTCAGGTCAAATTCTTTATCATTAAATAAAATTATAAATACATTTGATTTTCAAAAACAAGAAAAAAATATTTTAGATATTGTAAATGTAAAAAGTATAAATGATTATAATAAAAATTTAAACAATGATTTTGAATTTTTGAATGATTATTTTGAAAGAATAGAATTTTTTGATGATATTTTAAAACCAAATATTTTAATAAAATCAAATGATATAAGAATTGTTTCAAGAATGAAGCTTGAAAACAAAATAAATGAAACAATCAATGGTCCATTAAAATTAGATTCTGGATCATTAATGTTAATAAAAGAAGGTAATAAATGTTTAGATGATTCATTTATAAGTTTAGAAAAAAATGGTGATATTTTTATAGATGGTCAAATACTATATTTAGGTAATTTTAATAAAGAGATTTTAAGACAAAAAATAAAATCTGAAGATGATATTTTATTTAAACAAGATGAAAATGACACATCAGATTTTAATATACAAAGTAATATTGTTTTAGATAAAAATGAATTAAACAGTTTTTTTGATATAACAAGTGATGAAGCTGATAAAATGATTGGAAATGGTATGGGAGTTGTTTTAGGATATAATCAAAAATATTCTGAACCTCTTGTATTAGGTAATTCACTTGTTGTAATATTGAAAAATCTAATTGACACAAATATAGCATTAATTAATGAAGTTAAAAAACTATCTGATGATTTAACTAGTCATATACATTTAGGAGTTACACCTGGTTCGGGTATTTCAGGTCCTGTGCAAAATCCTGTACCATATACAACATATTCATCAACTGGTCAACAACAGTTAAATGATAATTTAAATGAAATAAAAAATAATTTAAAACATATATTAAGTAAATTTGCAAAAACATCTTAAAAATATATAATTCAAATAATTAATATTATAATAGAGGAATTATATATGTCCGCACTTGGTAAAAAAATCAGCAAAATAAAAGAATTTGCTGAAAGAAAACAAGAAATCGTCACATCTAGTGAAGAAATAAAAAATCCAATTGGGATAAAAACACCTTTAGAATTAGGCAGTTCAAATAATGAAACATTATTTAAAATGCATTATGATATTGTTGATCAATTAAATGATAATTTAAAAAATTTAATTTTAACTCAAAAAGGTGAAAGATTAGGATTTCCTGATTTTGGTACAAATTTACAAACAATATACAGTAATACACTATTATCAGAAGATGATATATCAAATATTTTAGTATCTGAAATCTCATCAACTGTTTCGAAATATTTACCATCTTTAAGATTAGAAAATTTTTATAGTGAAAAATTATCACTAAATGAAAAATTTAATAATCCTAATTTAACAGCATCAAATTTTTATAATGCTAATAATAATGGTGTAGAATTTTCAAATATAAATATAAATAACTTAAATAAAAACAATAAGAGTGTTCAAGAGGTATATGAGGTAAAAATTGATTATCAAATACCTGTTTTAAATAAAAAGAATACTTTGGTTTTATATATTAAAACATCAAGATAGGATTATTTTCAATGTCTGAAAGTAAATTACAGAGATATTTAAACAATTCAAATAATAAACAATTTATAAATAAAAGCTTTGATGATTTTAGAGCTGATTTATTAAGTTATGCAAATCAATATTATTCAGGACAAATAATAGATTTTTCAGAATCTTCTCTTGGTGGTTTATTTTTAGATTTTGCATCTATAGTTGGTGATTCATTAGTTTATTATTCTGAACAACAATTTAAAGAATTAGATTATGAAACTGCAACAGATTTTGATAATTTAACAAAGTTTCTTAAAAGAGCAAATATAAAGAGATCTCAATCTACACCTTCATCTGTTGAAGTTACTTTTTTAATAGAAATACCTGTTGCAGAAAATTTAAAAATAAATGAATTAAAACCAAACATGCAATTTGTACCTGTTATACAAAGAGGAACAATTTTAAGTTCTTCAAATGGTATTAATTTTACTTTAACAGAAGATATAGATTTTAGTAAAGATATAAAAATTGAAGAAGGCGATATTAATGTTTCAGGCAATGTAATATCAGTGTTTATATCAAAAAAAGGTTTATGTACATCTGGATTTAATGTATCTGAAAGTGTTTCTTTTACTAATGCATCAAAAGGTATGTTTTTATCTTATGAGTTAAATAATAGTAATGTAACAAATATTATTTCTGTTTTTGATAATGAAAATAATGAATATCTGAATGTAGAATATTTATCACAATCAACTGTTTTTAAGAAAAACAAAATAAATAATGATGTTTATATTTCAACAATTCCTGCAATTTATAAGTATATTATAGAAGAAAACTATGCAACAGGTAAAACATTAATAAGATTTGGTAATGGTGAAGGTAAAACTTTAAAAGATAATGTTTTAGTTAATCCTGATGATTTAATATTGCCATTAAAAAATAATGATTATTTTTCACGTCTTGATTTAGATCCTAATTTATTATTTGAATCAAATACATTAGGAGTATCACCAAGAAATAAAACTGTTACTGTAAATTATAGATATGGTGGCGGAATATCACATAATATTTCAGAAAAATCTATTACAAATATTGAATCATTAAAAATAATATTTCCATATTCAGAAGAATATGATATTGATTCAACAATAAAACAAAATATAATTAATTCTTTGAGTGTAACAAATGAAACAAAAGCAAAAGGTGGAACTGATGCATTGTCTTTAAATGAACTTAAAGAATTAATTCCTATTGCAATGAAATCACAACAAAGAATATTAACATATGAAGATTTAATTGCAAGATTAATGAGTATGCCTTCTGATTTTGGTAGAATTCATAAAGCAGTAGCATTAGATAATCAACACATAAATGGAATAAAAGATTTATATGTTATTTGTAAAAATTCACAAGGAATATATGAAAACGCATCAGATGCGTTAAAACAAAATATTTCAAATTATTTAAATGAGTTTAGATTAATAGGATATAATATTAATATTTTAGATGTTCCAGTTTATAATTTTTGTATAAATGTAAAAATAAAAGTTGATTCAAATTCAAATGTAGATTTTGTTTTATTTGATGTTGCAAATAAAATATTTGAATTAATGAGATTTGATTCAATGCAAATTGGACAATCATTAGATGTTAATAAAATATATTCAATAATTGAAAAAACAAAAGGTGTAATTCATGTTTTAACAAAAAAAGAAAATATTATTAAATCAAAAAATACAAATGATAATTTCTTTGATTTTAATGCAAATACGAATATTTTTTATAATGATAATTCATTTAATCCAGTTATGCAATATAAAGAAGGTATGATATATGTACCAAGAGCAGGAATTTTTGAATTAAAATATTCTACTTTAGATATAAAAATATCAGTTTAAAATAGGTTAAAATAAATGATTATTACAACAACACCTGAAAAAGATACGTATATTACAAATTTAAAGACAAGAACTAATGATGCATCTTTTGCAAATACTGGTATTGCAGCAACACTTGATTTATTTAAATTATATAATGAAAATAAATATGCTTTTTCAAAATTATATCTTAAACTAGACTTAACAAAACAAAAAGCAAATCTTAATAATTTAGAAATAACATTAAAAGATTACAAAAACTCAGAATTAACAATAAAATTTAATAATACTATAAATTATGAAAATAGTAATTTTGAAAATAATGTCTATGTTTTAGGAATATTAAATAAACAATTAGATGAAGTATTATTTTTATTAAATGAAAAAATAAATTTATTTCAAGAAGATAAAATAATTGATATAAAATCTTTTTATAATAATGAAATATTAATTTTAAAACAAAATCAATATGGTATTGTAGGAGATACACAATTAATATTTAGTGATGAAGATCAAGATATTTTTTTATCTTTAGTAGATAATAATTTTTCATTTTGTAGAATAGATTATAGTGCTATATTAATAAAATTTGATATTGATAAAATAAAAAATGAATGGATAAAAATATCAAATGATATTATTGATACAAATTCAATATTTAATAATCTTCAGGCAAAACTTATATTAAAAGACGTAACAATGGGAAATACAAAACCATTTGATTATGAATTATCAGTTTATGAATTAAAGAAAAATTTTATTGAAGGAAAAGGAAAAGATACAATAAATTTTTCTGATAATGATGTTTGTAATTTTATTAAAATAAATAAAAATGAGACTTGGCAAATAGAAGAATTTTTTAAATCTAATGATGATATTGAACTTGTTGAATTATCAACATCATCAAATTTTATAACAGGTGGAGAAGATTTAAATTTAGATATAACAGATTATTTATTAGATAAAATTTTAAATGGAAATGATAAAGGTTTAATTTTAACATTTTCTGATGGCTATTTATTTAATAATAAAACATATTTTGTTAAAAGATTTGGATCAAGACATTTATTAAATAAAATTTTAATGCCTACATTAGAATTACATGTTGATGAAACTCAAAATTTTATAAATTATTTTAATAATGATGAAAGATTTTTTGATAAAGATGAAATATTTTATATTTTTAATATTAATATTCCTGATGGTTATGATTTAAAATATAGATTTTTAAAAAATAAAGATGATATTTTAAACGAAATAGCTCCCCTTAAAACTGGAGTGATTTCAGAAGCTTTATATGATATAAAAGGTAACATTGTAGATAATTCATATAAGTTTACTGAATCTTTATCTTTTAAAGATATTAAGTTGACTAAAACAAATATTTATCTTGATTATTTTATTGAAAATAATGATGAAGAAATATTATTGCAACAAATTAAATATACATATTTAAATAGTTTTTCTGTAAATGAAACATTAAATCAAAAAGAAAATTGTATATTAAAATTTGATCATGATTTATATGCAAATGATTCTTTATATAATTTAACATTACATATTCAAGATACAAGTAAAATATATGGTGCTGTTAAATTACCATATGAATTAAGAAGTGAATATTATGGTGATGTTATTTATTATAAAATAATAGACGCTGATACAAATAAAATTTTAATTGATTATAATGATTTTTCAACTAAACTAAAATGGACAGGTAAAAATTATATTGCAAGTATTTTTATACCTGAATTATATAAACATAAAAGAATAAAACTTGAATTTAAAATAAAAGAAAAGAATTCATCACATGAAAGATTTATTTTAAATGAAAAACAAATATTTAAGGTAAATTAAAAAATGGGAAACCTGTTTAAACAAAATACAAGTAACAATGTAAAACAAAAATTATTTTTAGATGAAATAATAAGTAATCTTAATATTTTAAGTGACAAACAATTAAATTCAGAAAATTTATCTTATTTTTTAAAAAATATAGATGATTATGATGGATTTTTTTCAACACAACAATTGCAAAATATTGATTATTCAAAATTTTCAAACCATGTTTTTTTTGATTCTGCTGTTAATAAATTAGATTTTGCATTTAAAAAAATACTTGATTTTCCTTATGATTCAAATGAAATAGATTTTTTAAAATTTATAAATTCACTTGATGGATATACATCTTATATTTTAAAAAATGAGTATCCAAAAAATATTGCATCAATAAAATTTGATGGAAATTCAAAAATAATTGTAATTGATAAACAAGGATATATTCTTTCAGATACAGAAGAAAAAAATGAAGGTTTATTAAATCCTAATTTAAGTGATTTTTCTTTTACTTTTTTTATAAAACCAAATCAAAATAATATAAATAATCAATGTTTATTTAAAAAAGTAATTGTAAATCAAAATAATATTATAACTGATGGATTTGTTTGTTTTACAACACAAATAGATAATGATTATTGCTATATAAATTTTGCTCTAATTTCAAGTAAAACAAATAATTCTGTTTTATATAAAACTAAAATTAAAAAAAATATTACACAACATGTTTGTATTAATATTTTTGATTTAAAAGTAAATAAATTTGAAATTGAAATTTTAATTAATAATATTAAGAATGAAGTAATTTCAAATAATATAAATATATTAAAATTTGATTCTGGTTTATTCTCAGATGAATTTTCAAGTAAAGACGTATATTTTGTATTAGGTGAAGGGCAAACTACTTTTTTAAATAAACAGGATAATTCACAAATAGTTTTAAATAATTGCTATCATCAAATAGATGAATTTATTTATGAAAAAAGAAAACTAAATAATGATTTAATAAAAGATAGATTATTTGACAATATAAAACAAAATAAATACACGACACTTTATTTTAGATTTAATGAACCATCTGGTGAATATGAAAATTCACAACTTATTTTGGATTATTCTGGAAATAAACTACATGGTCTATTATATAAAATAGATGAAGATGATTTTGTATATAATACAACAAATCTAAAATTTGACAGTTTATTAAAACTTGAAAATATAAATAATAATCCAGTTTTAAATGGTAATTTTCAACAAATAATTAATAAAAGAAACAATTTATTAAATAATGCAAAATTTTTTGATGAAAATAATTCAAATTTAATTTTTAAATTATTACCAAAACATTATTTTATAAATCAAGGTGTTTTTGAAAATTTACCTAATTTTGTAAATCAAAATAATTTTTCATCAAATAATATAAATGAAAAAAATAAATTAAATGATCTTGCAAATAATCACATTGTAAATATTGTTTTAATTTGGGCAAAATTTTTTGATGAATTAAAACTGTATATGGATTCAATAACAAGTTTACTTGATCTTGATTATGAAAATTTAAATAAAAATGATACAACATCTTTGTATTTACCTTTATTATGTAAATTATATGGATTTAAATTCTCTGAAATATTTTCAGTTTTTTCAAAAGACAAATTAGATGATAAAAACTTATTATATGAAAATATAGTATCACAAAGAAGTATAAGAAAAATTCAAAATCTTTTATGGAAAAGAATATTAATCAACTCACAGGATTTTATTAGATCAAAAGGCACAAAAAATAGCATAAAATCTATTTTTAATTCACTAGGAATAGATGTAAATAGATTTATAAATATCGTTGAAACATCATCAAACTCAATTATTACACAAAAAGACAATTATGATATAATACATAAAGAATTTAAAACTATAAATTTTAAACAAAATTTTGATTCATTATTTGATGAAAACAATAATGTTATAAATAAACCATATGTTTTATTAAAAAATTTAAAAACAAATATAAATCAATTTGGAATTGATAAAAATTGGTCAATAGAAACTTTTATTAAATTTAATCAATTAAATTTAAATAATTTAAATAGATTTCAAAGTATTTTAAAATTAAATATTGGTAATGATAATAAATGTTTTTTACATTTATATTTTGAAAAAAACAATGTAGATTCAAATATTGGAACATTATGTTTTGAATATAGTCCAATAAGTGTAAATAAAAATTATAACATTTTAAATAAAATAGAAAATATTAATTTATTTGAAATTGAAAAATATATTTGTATATCACAAAAAGCAGATGAAACAAATAAAAAATTAATAATAAATTTAACTATAAATAATATTGCAAATGAAATAATCTCAAAAGATATTTTTATTTCAAAAAATATTAAAATAAATGATATTCCTGCTTATTATTTTAACAAATTAACAGGTTATGAAAAACAAAATGTTAATATTTTAATAGGTGATTTTAATTATGGTGTAAATAATTTTATTGATGGTGTTTTAGAAACTGAAACTTTAAATTTCCAAGGTGAATTAATTAAATTAAGATATTGGAATAAATTCTTAAGTGAAAATGAAAAATTAAAACATAGTGAAGATATAAACAATATTGCTGAACAAGAATTTAATATTACAAAAAATAATTTAATTTTTGATTTTATTATAAAAGATGTTGAACAAGAATTAACTCAACAACAAATTGATGAAAATAAAAAAATAAAATTTTTAAATGAAAAAGATGAATTAAATGAATTATTTTGTTATCATATAAATGATATAAATAAAAATTTATTATTTAATAATGCAATTTTAAATATTAAAAAATCTGTAAATAAAATTGATGAATCAAATATAAGAAATAGAATAAAAATAATTTCATTTAATGAAATTGAAAATAAACAAATATCAGAAAATAACAATAAAAACCCATCATATATTGTTCCTAATACATATAATAATCAAATATCTGATAAATTGTATGTTGATATGTCAATTACAAAATTTATTGATGATGATATTTCTAGATTAATTTTAGATATTGATTCATTTAATAATGTATTAGATAAAAACATGTCATTATATGAACAAGATTATATAGAATTAAACAAATTAAGAAATGATTATTTTTCAAAATATAATGATATAAATTTAATAAATTATAATTCTTTAAATGATGTTTTTAAATTTTTTGACAATATTGTAAATAATATTATTAGTGATGCAATATCATTTAATATTTCTAATAAAGGTTTTAATCTTGTTTATGAATCACATTTATTAGAAAGACATAAATATGAATATAAAAATAAATTTAGTCATTCTAATATTCATGATGAATACAATTATGAATCAATAATAGATTTTGATAAAATAGAAAAACATTATAGAAGTAAAAATTATAATAGTGATAGATCAAATATAAGTAACAAAGGTTAATAAAATTGATTAATATAAACAATAAAATAACATTTATAGAAGGAAATGTTACTTATGTAAATAATAATATAGATGAAATTACTTTTAATGAAAAACAATTAATTGATAATAAATTAAATTATTTTAATGAGTTATTTAGAACAATAAATGTTAATATTTTTATTGGTAATTTTTCTAAATATTTAGATAATCAATTATTAAATAGTGTTTATTATAAAAAAGATAAAAAATATAATGAAAAAAATAATTTAGCATTTGATGAATCTAAAACAAACAATAAAGATTTACCTGTAAATACTTTTTACAATCCTTTAATATTTAGAAAAACTTTAGGTGTAGATGCAACTTATTATTTTGATGATTTTTATATTACACCATTTAATGATGTTGATAATATAGAAAATAATATTAGTATTTATTTTAAAAATAAAAATGAAATAAATTATCCTTATTACTATAATGCATTAAATTCTATAGATAAAAATGCTGAAATATGTGTATTAGGTACTGTTGATGAACTAAATGGAAATTATTTAACAGAAAAGTTATTATCAAAAGGTATAAAAGCAGAAATAATAGGAAAAGGTATTGATTCAAGAAATAGATCAAATATTACTTCAAATATAATATTAAATGAAACAAACCTATCAGAACCTTTTTCAGATGAAGAAATAGAAAATTTAGTAACAGGAAATGATATATTATTAAAAAGAAAAATCAATTATACAACAAAAGAAATAAATGGTATAATTTATAATATTGTAGATTATCAAAATGAATCAACACAGTTTATGCCAAAACTTACAAATAAAATGGTTTATTATTCTAAAGATAATAATTTAATAATTCCTTTTAATGATAATTTTGATGATGATATAATTAAACAAAAACAAACTACAATGTCAACAGGATCAGATACTGATAAGTCAAAAAGTTCAAATTTTGATTCTACAACATTTTTAAAGGATTTAGATTAATAAAATGCCAAATATTAGAATTAAAAATATTTTTGATACACAAGACAATAAATCTATAAAATCAGGCATATTAAACTCATCTGTTAAAAAAATGCAGGATTCATTTGATTTTTTAAATGGCAAATATTTTTCAAAACATGAAATAACAGGAAAACAATTAGACATTTCAGATGATTATTTTGATGATTCAGAAACGTTAGAATTCAAAAATATAATTTCTAACGTTCAAATAAACCTTCCATATATTGATGTTAAACACAATAATCAAACAATTGATTATTATATTACAACAGATGAAGATTTATTATCACAGAATGAAATAAATATATCAAATATTAAACATGAAAATAGATTGTTTTCAAAAGCAAATATAATTAACACACCTAATAATCTAGATTTACAGAATTATACAAAATTATTAAAAACTAAAGATATAAATCTAAAACAAAATCTAAAAAATAAACAATTTGAACCTTTTTTTGAAGACACAGATTTATTAGATATTATTAACAGTATAAGCGACCAGAATTTTATTTCTTCAATTGATGAAGAAATAAAACAAAATTATAATATAAAAGATCAAAAAATAATTGAATTAAATCTTGATTTTTCAGAATCAAATGATTTACATTTAACTAACTCACAATTATTTTTTAATTCAGAAGATCTTGATCAAGATGAAAATAATTTTAATGACAATATTACAATAACAGAAAAAGTAAATTTTCCAAATAAATTGTCTGATTTAGGTGATAATAATCTAACAACTTTGTCATCACATTTATTAACAAGCTCATTTTATAATTTTAATGATGATTCATGGGAATATAATACAATATCAAAAAAAATTAATAATGATTATTATAATTTTAATTTATCATCAAAAGATTTTATATCATCGGCATTACAATTTCCAAAATTAATTAAAGATAAAACAAAAAATACTTTTACAGATTTATATAATTTTACTCATAAATATATTTTAAATAATCCCATAAATACAACACAATCATTTAATACAGATAATCAAAGATATTTACAAAATCCTGAAACATATAATATTATAACAAATACATTTGGTTTTCCTAATTCTCAAGTTTGGAAAACAACAAAAAATCATATAAAAAATTTAAAAAACTTTATAAATTCTGATTTTTTAATTGAAAAAATAATTATAAAAGGAAATTATTCTGCTTTATTAGAAAAACCAAATCAAAAATATAGTTTTTATAATTCAGAAAATAATCTTATTGATATTACAAATAATATAAATGATTCGTATGAACATAAGGATTTATATACAAATTTTGCATCAAATATTACTTTTTCTTTATTAAAAGAAAAAAACAAAAAAAATGAAATAAATAATAAAAACATTTCAGGACATGTTTATACAGAATCATCATTGAATGTTATAACAGATACAGATTTCAATGGTTTTTACTTAAGTAAAGATCCTAATACTAATTATTTATATTTTAAATCAATTCCATTAGATGTTTTTTCATTTAATGATATTAATGTTTTAGAATATAATGAAAAAAATAAAATTGAATATTTTAGATTAAATAAAATTGATGCTCAGCATTCAATAGATGAAAATTCAAATAAATATTTTTATTTGTTAAATAATGATTCACAACAAAGTAATTTTGATAAATTTAATACTAATTTAAATAATTATAAAAACAATTATTTTAATAAAAATAAAGATATTATTAGTAAATTTGAAAATAAAAACTATTTAAATAGTGAATTTTCTGAAAATGAAAAAGAATTAATATCATATTGCACTTTAAAAATAGAAAATATTGATCAAAAAAGTTATAAAGTAGTAGATAAACAAGATTTTATATTAGCTAAAAATATCAATAATGATATTTCAAATGAAAATTTTGATGAAAATTCTTTTAATATTAGATCAAATTTTTATAATGAAACTGTAAATAAAACAAATAATTCACAAAATATAATAAAATACAATATTAATAATTTAATTTTATATTTTGAAAATAATGTTGAAGAAAATGAAAATTTCATATATAAAAATAAAAATGGTACAAAAACTATTTTTGGTGTAAATAAAAACATATATGCTTATTACACAAATCCTCAAAATAAATTTGATATACAAATAACTAAAGATTATCTTTTAAATTTATTAGGTTTTCCAATAAGAATAAGATTTTTTTATGATATTATAGATACATCAAATAAAACAATAAAAGATTTTTTTACATATAGTTTATATGATGATTTTTATACAATAAATTTAAATTTATTTTTACTTGAGTTTTTTATTTCACCAAATTATACAGTTTTAAAATTTTTAAATAGTAGTGAATTTTATTTTAATTTAAAAAATCAAAAAATTTCAAATATTTTAAATACAAATTTAATTTATTCAAATAATAAAAATATAATTTTTAATGAAACAAATATTAATAAATCAACTGCAATAATACGTTTATTTGAATTAACAATTTTAAATTGTATAAAATACAATATTGATGAAGATAAATTAACATTAGATGATCCTGATCTTTGTATTTCTAGTATTTTATTTAGTTATAATAATAACAATAATAATATTGATTTATTCAATACATATAAAGATCAATATAACTTAAATTTATATGGTAATAATTTCTCTTTATTTGATTCAAACACTGTTAATAATATAAGATTTAATAAACTTAATAATAATTTTTTAACAAATATTTTTGATAATGATTACAATTTTAAAGTAAGTATTTCAACTACTAATACAACAAATTATTATAATAAAATAAATATATCAACAGGTGAATTTAAAGAAAATGATCAAACATTTTTAAATAAAGAAATAGAAACAAATTTAAAAATAAAAAAAATAACAAAAAATAATATTTTACAAAAAGATGACAATATCTTATTAAATGCATCATCTTTTTGTGGATTTAATAATTTAATATCAAATGTAACATTACATGATAAATTAAAAATTTATTTAATTGGAAGAGATATAAGTAAAAAAACAAATAATGATAGTGTTTTTTCTTCTGCAATTAAGAAAGTTTTTGCAAATGATTATTTTGAAAATAAAAACAAAATAACAAAAATAAATGTTAAAACTTTAATAAATGAACAAGATGATAAAATTTTTATAAATGACACAATTGCACCAAAATTAAATGATGTATTTAGTGTATATGGCAAAAGTTTTAATTCAATTAAACATACAATTGATATTTTTAATAATAAAAATGCAATAAAATATATTTTATCTGATAATGTATCAGATAATGATGTTTTTAAAAATTTTGCAAGTGAATTTATTTTTAAAAAATTTAATACATTAAACAATAAAAAATTTATTACAAATTATAATCTAATTTCATCTAGAAATACAATCAAAGATGTTTATTTAAATTATGATATTAATTCAATTAATTTTGGTAATGATAAATATTTTGATTCATGGTTTAAAAATAAAGATATTAATAATGAATTATATTTAAGTTTAAAACAACAGTTTATTAATAATATATTTGAAACTGAAGATGGTTTTTTTGAAAATAAATTTATTAGTTTATCTGAAATTCAAGAAACAGAAAATAAATTTATAAACAATTTAAATCAATTTGAATTATCGTATATAGATTTTACAGTTAATTTAACTAATAATAGATTTACATCATTGCAATTTATGAAAATACCTAAATTTTTATATAATTGTGTTTTTGATTCAAATAAAATTGAAAACTATTTTGATATATTTCAAAATAATGAAAACAATGAAAAATCTAATTTTAATGAATCTATTAAAAACTGGTGTTATGTTTTTGATTTAAATGAAACAATATTTGAAAAATCAAGTTATTTTAGCAATTTAATAAATTTAATTAAAAACAAAGATAATAATATAAAAGTTTTTAAGTTTAAAAATAATAATATTGAAAATGAAGAATTATATTTTAGTGATTTATTTGTTTTTAAAACAGATAATAAATTTAAAAACTTTTATGTTTCTAAAGATTATACAGGTTTAAATAATCAATATGAATATCATATTATTATACCTTTAATGAATAATGAAGTTATTTATTATGATGAAAATAATCAATTACAAATAAATGATTTAATAACTAATAATGAATATAATTCTAATATTGAAAATAAAGATAATTTTATTGATAATACAATATTTTATGGAGTATCTGTAGAATTAGATATAAATCATAATGATTTTGATGACATAGTTGATCAAAAGAAATATTTTCCATTATATAGAGTTTTTGATGAAAAAATTAATCAACAACATCTAAAATATATAAATTCAAATAATAATTTTAATATTTATCTAAAAGAATTTGATTTAAACTTATTAAATTTTGTTGATTTAAAAAATAAATTAAAAAATAATAGTTTTA
>Ga0194129_10004625_pt1 | contig 18141 bp, 15 predicted proteins | sample TA2KigCa35mmetaG_FD_150862 | JGI IMG/M metagenome (GOLD analysis project Ga0194129, IMG submission 150862) | Freshwater microbial communities from Lake Tanganyika, Tanzania - TA2015038 Kigoma Deep Cast 35m | ecosystem: Environmental > Aquatic > Freshwater > Lake | place: Tanzania: Lake...
AATTTATTAATGTATCAAAATTTAACAAATAATTCTCACAATTATAATTATTTATTTAATTTTTGTTCTGGAGCCGCTTTACGTGATAAAAATAATTCTGTAAATAACCAGAAAGAAGAATATATTTTTGAAAATATACCAAATGATTATTATGGATTATCAAAAAATTTGATTTCTCGGGAAATTTATCAAACTAATAATATTATTAATTTTCGTTTATTTGGATGTTTTGGAATTCACGAAGAAGAAACTAGATTTTTTAAAAATATCTTTAATAATATTAAAAATAATCAAAACATTACTATACATCAAGATAAAAAAATGGACTTTATATCTGCTAAAGATGTTTGTAAGATTATTGAATATTATATTAATAATGATATAAAAATATTACCGAAAGATATAAATTTAGTATATAAAGAAAAAAAAACACTATTTGAGTTGAGCGTATTAGCAAAAGGCTTTACAAAAAATCAGTCATCATGTATAATACAAGACAAAACCATAGGTACACCATACACTGGAGATGGTTCTAAATTAGAAAATTTAAACATATCTTTAGATGGTTTAGAAAATTCATTAATGGAGCTTAAAAATTATGTCTTTGGATTTGAAAAAACAAATAATTCTTGATTTAGTCTCTGAGTATTTTAAAGAAAAAAATAATAAAAATTGGAATAAAGATAGAGACTGGGTTGAGTATTCTGGTCCTAATTTTGATGAAAAAGAATATATGGCTGCTATTCAATCACTTTTAAGTGGTTGGTTGATTTTTGGAGAAAATGCTAGAGATTTTGAAAATATTTTTCCTAAATATTTAGGTAAAAAAAGAGGAGTTTTAACAAATTCCGGAAGCTCTGCAAACTTATTAATGATGGCGGCAGCTAAATCAAAAAATCTTTATGGATTTGAACCAGGTACAAAAATACTAACACCAGTAGTATGTTTTCCAACAACTATCAATCCAATAATTCAAAATGGATTCGAACCAATATTTGTCGATGTTGAATTACCAAGTTTGAATCTAAACTTAGATCAAGTAGAACAAAAATTAAAAGAACATCCGGATATAAAAGCAATAACTTTTGCTCATGTTCTTGGAAATCCTCCAGATATGGAACGATTGATGGATATAGTTAAAAAACATAATTTAGTTTTTTTGGAAGATTCTTGTGATGCATTAGGTTCTTTTTATGATGGAAATAAATTGGGTTCTTATGGTCACATGTCTGCTTGTTCTTTTTTTCCTGCTCATCATATGACAATGGGAGAAGGCGGATTTGTTGCTACCGATGATGGTAGAGCTAGAAAGGTATTAGCAAGTCTTCGTGATTGGGGAAGAGCTTGTTATTGTAATACTTCCAAGCCTGGTAATGTTACTTCCGGAACGGCTTGTGGTGATAGATTTAATAATTGGCTTCCAGGAATGCCAGATGCAGTTTATGACCACAGATATGTTTTTGATGAAATAGGATATAATCTAAAGCCGCTTGATTTACAGGCTGCAATGGGAATAAAGCAATTAGATAAATTACCAGAAATGGACTCTGCTCGTAGAGAAAATCATAAGAAGCTTTTAGAGATATTTAAACCATATGAAGAATATTTCCATTTACCAAAAGCTACTGAAAAATCTGATCCATGTTGGTTTGGTTTTTCTTTAGTCACTAAAGATGGAATTAATTTTACACGAGAATCATTTGTAAGATTTTTAGAATCAAATAGAATACAAACAAGATCTTATTTTAGTGGAAACATCTTAGTTCATCCTGGTTATTTTCACATGGCTTCTAAATACGGCGATTTAAATATTAATTTTCCAGTTGCACAAAAAGTAACAACTGATTGTTTTTTCTTGGGAACATTCATCGGATTGACCGATGAAAAACTTAATTACATTAAACAAGTTGTTGATTCATTTTTTAATAAAAAAACCCTCAAAATTATACAATGAATAAAAAAATAATATATATAACTGGTTGTTTGGGTTTTATAGGTTCTCATTTTACCAGAGAATGTTTAAAAAAGGGATGGAAAGTATTTGGAGTAGATAAAATTACTTATGCAGCAAACTTAAAATTATTTGACGAGTTTAATAAATATAAAAATTTTATTTTCGAAAAAAATGATATAAAAGATTTATCATTTTTAGAAGATTGTGATTATGTTGTAAATTTTGCTGCAGAATCTCATGTTGAAAATAGTATTGTTGATAGTAATTCTTTTATTGATACAAATGTTTTAGGAGTTAAAAAAATATTAGAACTATTAAGACATAAACATAAAAATGTTGGCGATAGACCGGTCTTAATACACATAAGTACCGACGAAGTATATGGAGATATAATAGAAGGATCTCACATAGAGACAGATATTTTAAAACCAAGCAATCCATATTCAGCCTCAAAAGCAGCAGCAGATATGCTGGTTAATGCGTGGTCAAGAACATATGAAATTGAAAATGTTATTTTAAGGCCAACAAATAATTATGGTGTAAATCAATATCCAGAAAAATTGATACCATTATCAATAAAAAATTTATCTAGAAACAAAAAAATTAGATTACATAACAACGGCACTCCAGTAAGAAATTGGCTACACGTAGAAGATACTACTTCTGCTTTATTAAAAATAATAGAACAACTAGACATACAGCCACAAAATATAAAAAATAAAATATTTAATATTTCTGGTGGTTTTGAGCAGTCAAACATTGAAACAGTTAGAAAAATTATTAACTCTTATTTTAAGCAAGAAAAAAATATTAATGATTATGTAAATTTTTCTTACAGTAGAATTGGTCAAGATGTTAGATATTCATTGAATGATGATAAGTTGAGAAATTTAGGTTGGTCTCCTAAAAAAATATTTGATGATGAAATAGTAAAAATAGTAGAGTTTTATAAAAATGAATTTAAATTCTAAAAATAAAATTGCTTGCGTTATAATGAGTATTGGAAAAAGATACCATAAGTTATCTTCGGTATCATACAATTCTTTTATTTGTCATAATAAAAATATAGATACATATCTCATAGATGATAATAAAATATTATCTTATTCATGTTCAAAATTTTTGAATAAAGTATCTATTGGTGTTTTAAAATATATGTTATCTTATGAAATAGCAAAAAACCATAACTATAGCAAAGTTATAGTTTTAGGAAGCGATACGATAACTTGTTCTAGATTAGATGAATTCATAGATGATGATGAACATGATATTTTGGCAACACTAGATTATCCATATCGGTTAATTACTAATAGAATTAAGAGTCCAGATTCTGAAACTCATTTAAATGCTGATGTTGTTTGTTTCAACAATTTTCAAGCTCTAGAAGACATAATATCAGTTTCTCTTAATCATCCCATTTATCACGAGCAAGGTGGGTTAAATGAGATAGTTTGGGGTAGTAAAAAATATAAAACAAAAATAGTTGACTATCCTTACAATCAAAGTAGTGTTATATATAACGCGCGAGCAAAGGGAAATATAATTGCTGCGCATGGCGAGAAACCATGGGATAAGTATGTTAGTAGATATTACGTTAAAGATAATAAATTATTTTCTTACGATAATAAACAAATAAAAGTTTTTCATTATTGTGAAGGATTAGGTACCTTAAGTGAAAGTGAGTTTAATAATTTATTAAATTGGTGGATATTTTCTTGCTTCAATGAAGAAACAAAAATATTTTTTAAAAATATTTGTAATGCCGGAGACTTTTTTGAAAAAAGGTATGAACAATGAAAGTGTTGGTAACAGGTGGTTCTGGTTTTTTAGGAAGTAGATTAAAAAAATTTCAATCAAATTGGATTTATTTATCTTCTAAAGAATGTAATTTAGAAGATCAGAAATCCTTTGATCAAACATTAAAAATACTAAAACCAGATGCAGTGGTACATTTAGCGGCTAAAGTTGGAGGAATAAAAGACAATTCTTTACATCAAGCTGATTATTTTTATAAAAATACAATTATAAATACAAATGTCGTAAATTCATGTTTAACAAATAACGTTCCAAGATTATTGGCTTCTCTGAGTACATGTGCATTTCCAAATAAAGTGGAATTTTATCCATTTACAGAAAACAATCTATTCGATGGACCACCAGCCGAAACTAATTTTTCTTACGGCTATTCGAAAAGAAATCTTTATGTTCACTGTAATTCTATAAGAAAACAATATGGCTTAAATTATTCTTGTTTTTCTCCATCAAATATATATGGAATTGGAGATAAATTTAATTCTCCCAATTCTTCTCATTTTGTTGCTTCGCTAATAGCTAAAATTGCAAATTCTAAAGATGGTGATAATTTAGAATTCTGGGGTTCTGGAATACCAATGAGACAACAATTATACATTGATGATCTATGTAAAATAATACCAAAATTGTTAGAAAATCATAATACAGAAGAACCTTTAATAGTTGCACCAGATGAGAATTTATCGATAAAAGAAATGATAGAAATAGCTATAAAAGTTTCTAATAAAAATATAAATTATTATTTTAATAATGAATTAGATGGACAATTAAGAAAAGACGGTAGTAATAAAATGTTGTTAAATAAAATTAAATTTAATTTTACTACATTTAAAGATGGTTTTAGAAAGACGTATAATCACTATAATAGTGGAGTAGAAGAATGAAAACAGCTATTATTACCGGAGTTACTGGACAAGATGGTTCTTATTTGGCAGAATTATTATTATCAAAAAACTATAAAGTTATAGGAACCAAAAGAAGAACTTCGTCGATCAACACTTCTCGTATCGATAATCTTTTTAGTCATCCTAATTTTAAATTAGAATATTATGATTTAAATGATAATGGTTCTATCTATCGCTTAATTCAACAATATCAGCCAGATGAAATATATAATATAGCTGCACAATCACATGTAAAAGTTTCATTTGAATTGGTAGAACATTCTGTTGATAGTGTTGCTATGGGTCCAATGAGAATATTGGAAGCAATAAGAAATATAAAACCAGATACAAAATTTTATCAAGCATCATCTTCAGAAATGTATGGAGATGCACCAACTCCACAAAATGGCTATATTGAAACAAGCATAATGACACCAGCTTCTCCTTATGCTTGTTCTAAATTGTTTGCACACAATCTTACTCGTAATTATAGATATTCATATGGAATACATGCAAGCAGTGGGATATTATTTAATCATGAATCTCCAAGACGTGGAGAAACGTTTGTAACCAGAAAAATAACAATAGCTGCAGCTAAAATCAAGTTGGGACTTCAAGGTAAAGTGCAACTAGGAAATCTAGATGCTAAAAGAGATTGGGGACATGCAAAAGATTATGTAGAGGCTATGTGGCTAATGTTGCAACAAGAAAAAGCAGACGACTATGTAATAGCTACTGGAGTATCTAAATCAGTAAGAGACTTTTTAGAATTGGTATTTAATAGTGCTGGTTTAGATCCGTATAAATATCTTGAAATAGATCCAAGATTATTTAGACCTCATGAAGTTCCTTTTCTTCTTGGTAATGCTGAAAAATCAAAAAAGATTCTTAATTGGCAACCAAAAACAACATTAGAACAAATGGCAAAAGAAATGTATGAGAGTGATTTAGAGATGATTAAGAGGAGTTTAAAATGATCGAAACAAGACCTTGGGGAACATACCAAATACTCCTTGAAGATGATAATTGTAAAGTTAAAAAAATAACTGTTCAACCGGGACAAAAATTATCTCTTCAAAGTCATGAAAAAAGAAATGAATTGTGGTCTATAATAGAAGGTGAAGGAGAAATAACTTTAGATGAAGATATATCTCCAACTTCAAAAGGCATGATGTATTATATACCAGCAAAGAAAATTCACAGAATTGAAAATGTTGGAAATAAACCTCTTGTATTCATAGAGATACAAACAGGTGAATATTTCGGTGAAGACGATATAAAAAGATATGAAGATATATATGGGAGAGTATAAAATGGAAAAATTAAAATTATCAAACCAAGCTTTGGGAGCTGTAATGATGGCTCTACAAAATAGTCTACTAACACAAACAGATATTGTTCCAGTATTAAAAGGTTTTGAACTAATAACAGATCAAAATGGAGAATTAATCGTTTCTAATCCTCCAACATTTCGTGTATCAGCACAAGAAGAAGATGATACGCCACAATTTGTAAGTGAGTGATGCCGAGATACGCGTATCATTGTGAGAAGTGTGATGGTGTCTTTGAATACTATCACACTCTTTCTGAAAAAAAGACCCAATGTGAAGTTTGTAAGGAACAAACCTTGTTAAAGGTTCCACATTTTAGTGGTATAGTCAAAAAAGAAAATAAGCAAAAAGTTGGTTCTATTGTTGAAACTTATATCGAAGAAGCTAAAGAAGAAATAAAACGAGAAAAACAAGATTTAAAAAGAGTAGAGTATAAACCAGAATGACTGTATTAATATTGTTATTATTATTATTCGTTTCATCAACTGCTATATTAGGTTGGTTTTGCTATAAATTAGTATTTAGACTTAATTTTGTTTCAAATAATATAACAGAATTATATGGACGTTTGCAAGAATTCGATCAACACATAGACTTTATTTATGAATTAGAAATGTATTATGGCGATGAAACATTGAAAAATTTGATTCGCCACTCAAGAGATCTTCGTAATTATATGAAAAAATATAAAGACGTGATGGAACTATTAGAAGAAGAACAAATTATTGAAGAGGAAATGAATGACGAATCAAAAGACTCCGAAGAAGATGAGGAGAACAAAGAAAAGTTCGCCACAGCAGCAGGAAAAACTGTATTTTACTCAGGAGCATGAAAACGCAATAATAACTTATGCGAATACAAAAGATCCAAAAGTAAGACAAGACTTATATAGAAATCTTATTGGACCAGCATTCAATGAAATGGTAAATAAGATTGTTTTTACATATAAATTTAATAATCTTCCAAATATTGAAGATTTAAAAGAAGAATGTAAAATTTGGATTACAACAATTCTTGATAAATTTGATCCATCCAAAGGCTCGAAAGCATTTAGTTATTTTAGTGTTATAACTAAAAATTGGTTTATCCACAAAGTTAAAAAAGTAAGCCGTCAAAATAAAAAAGAATTATTTCTTGACGATGCAGAACATCAAAATGAATTAAATTATGATAATTTGGTTGTTTACAATCAAACAGATACAAAAAGAGAAAATGAAGAGTTTTGGGGTCATTTATGGACAGAAATAGAAGATTGGAAAAATCTAGATTTAAAAGCGAATGAAAGAAAAGTATTAGAAGCAATCGTAATTTTATTAAAAGACCCAGATTCAATAGAGATATTTAATAAAAAAGCAATTTATTTATACGTGAGAGAGATAACAGACCTAAATACCAAACAAGTTGTTAATAATCTCAACAAAATAAGGCAAAAATATAAAGAATTCAAGAAAACATGGGATGACGGAGAAATTTAGTTAGTTGATATTTATTAATATGAAATCTAAAGAACAATTAATACAACAAGCGATAGAAAACATAAACAAAGATCGTGAAGCTGCTCAAGAATTATTAGAGGATGTGGCTCAATATATTGGACAGCAACAAGATCGTTATGCAACAACGGGAATGGTTGCAGCAAAATACTTAGAAACACTTCAGCGGTCAAATGAGCAATTAGTTAAATTGATCGGTTTGATAAAAAAGAGCGATGAAGATAAATATGGCGATTTAAATAAAGAAGACAAAGAAACTCTCTATAATGAAATAGAGGAGACCGAATGAAATGGCAGATAATGGAAAAAAATTACCAGGATTTGGTGAATTAAATTCTGCAGAATATAGTCAAGAACCAGAAAGTTTAGAACCAGATAATTTAACTGCTATTGATTTAATAGCTAAAAATAATCAAGAAGCAACAAAGCCAAAAGTAATAAAAAAACTTTTAGGACCGTTTAAAGGAGTTGTATTTAAAGCTGGTTCAACTGATCCTGTCACTCTTAAAAAAGATGGCAATAATGATGGCTTTTTAAGCTTTATGGGTCCAGACGCTGTTTTTACAAAACATAGAATTTTAATACCAGAACTACATTCACATTTACCAAGTATAGGAGAAGATGTTGGTAACGTGCCAATTGATGTAGCATCTTTGTATCCTTATTTTATAGCTGATAATCCAGAATTATTACCCCAAGATCCAGGCACTTTAGCTTGGTGTGACTTTTTAGATAGAGAAAACTTTAAAGATCCAGTATATCTTGGTCCAGTAGACAAAGAAAAAAAAGGCACACCAAATGGTGTAAATAATAGTGGTGGTACTACCGCCGATGGCACAAATTTGGCTGGATCACCGGGACAAGGAGATCCGTTTGGTGGAGCAAGCTATAAAAATGCTGCAGGCCAAGTTTCTTACCCTTCAATAAGTGGTTCTTGGACAGGAGCATTGCCATCAAACGGATTTACTGCCACAACAGCAACTGTTAGTGATTTAATTCAATTAGCAAAAAAACAAATAGGTAAAAAAGAAGATCCTATGGGTTCAAATGGTGGATCAGACATTGATCCGTTTAATGGCAGTAGAAAAGAAGCTTGGTGTGCTGCAAGTATAGCTTATTATTTTAGAGAAATTGGAGGTCCACTACCTGGTGATAAAATACCAAGTCCCGGACCAAGTGGAAGGAATGAAGTACATTCTGTTGCTTATATACAAAAAACATTTACTGAATTAGGCTATTTTTTTCAAGAACCACAAGTTGGTGATATGATTATTTATGATACTAGTGAAGATCCGGATACAGTTAATTCAAGTATGCATATTGGTTTAGTTACTGAAGCAGACGGTGATACAATAAGAACAGTAGAAGGAAATTGGGCAGACCAAGTTAATGTAACGCATCAAGATTGGCGAAATGGATTTATGATAAAAGAAGATGGTTCGCGATATAAATCTAAATATAAAATAAAAGGTTTTGCAAGAAGGCCGCTACCATACGCAGGAGTTCCAGATGGTCAATTAGTTCAAGCTCCAGTAGATAGAACTACAGGTCCAGTAGCAAAAGAAAGTGCAAATCACCCATTTTATTATATTGCAGAAAAAGGCGTCGTCTTGCCAAATCCAATTGAAATGGTTTATATAGAAGGTACAAGAAAATTATATCCTAAAAAATATATAAGAGCATTAAATGCCTTAAGGCAAGCTTATCAATTAGCCCGTGGAAAGCAATTAACTATTGTTAGTGCATATAGAGATATTGAACAACAAAAAGTATTATATGAAGCTTATTTGGCAAGAGGAAAGGCTCCTCCACAAGTTGCAGAACCAGGAAGATCTCTTCACAATAATGGTTTAGCAATAGATATTGAAATGTCTGACAATAGAATTGATTATAGTGGAAGATATACAACTTTTACATTTAATAATAATATTAAAAACTCCTCTTCTGATCGAATAAATGCATTCACAAAAGTATCTAATGGAGAATTTGGACCTGTTGCACAATGGCTTGTTCAAAATTGTGGAAGGTTTGGTTTTTATTGGGATGGATGGTCCTATAGAGAATTGTGGCATTATCAATTAGATGTTGCAAAAGCTCGTGCTGCTGGCTTAATAGACGATTAATAGGTATATTATGAAGAAAAAAAATGTTGATTTATCTGGTTTAAGTAAAGATTATTTAATTAAAGTAAAAAATCTATCAAAGCAATCAAAAGTTGAAGGTGCAGGAATTGCGGGAGATGCGTTACAAGAACCAGTACCAAGTTTTATATCATGCGTTAATGATAATTTAATAAAAGGCGCAAATAATACTTGGATAGTATTAGGTAGAGATAGACCTGCAAGTCGTTTATCTGGTTATGGTGGAAAGGGAGATACTCAAACTGGAACAATTGATATTGTTGTTGGTAGAATGGGTCACGAACCAAAAGATGGTGTATTTGTTGATCCAAATTTTGAAACTGACGCTGCAAGAATTTATATATCACAAAAAACAGATGTTGATGAAAATTTTAAACTTGCTGCTGGAACAATAGGGAGTTCTGTAAGTTTATCAGCAATAGGAATGAAAGCAGATTCTATTAGAGTAATTGGTAGACAAGGTATTAAATTAGTTACTGGAGTAGATCAGACTAATTCTCAAGGCGGTAAAATTAGTTCTATTCAAGGAATTGAGTTGATAGCTGGAAATGACAGTGAAGATATACAGCCCGTTCCAAAAGGAGATAATCTATCAGAAAGTTTAGAACAGCTTTGCGATAATATTGAGGCAATAAGCGGCATAATATCAACATTTTTAACTTCTCAAATGGATTTTAATGCTACAGCAGCAATTCACTATCATTATTCTCCTTTTTATGGAATACCAACAACTCCATCTAGCATATTAGTTGAAAAAGGAATAGAAGTTTCAATGAAGCATTTAAACGATTGTATGATTGGTCTACAGAAGTTCAAATTGAAAATTAATTTATATAGAAATAATTATTTAAGAATTCACGGCGAGAAATATATTAACAGTAGATTTAATAAGGTTAATTAATGTATTTACCAGATAAAATAGTAATAGATTTATATGAAGTCAATCTTATAATCGATAAGATCGCTAAATTATTAAAAAATCTTATAAAATTTACAAAATGTGGCGAGATAATTGATGTTGGAAATGATATTGAATATTCTTTAAAAGAATTATTTCAATTTAAAAATAAATTAATTGATTTAATTGTAAAAGAAAGTCAGAAATATCAAAGTGATATATTTGGAAATACTTTAAAAACAATTAACAACTATCGATATGTAGAAATAATGTTTTCAGAAGATTATAAACAAATCACTTCTATTAGATTAGTAGGAAAAGATAAAGAGAATTTTTTTAATAGATATGCTTTATTTAATCTGGAAAATATATTTGAACCAACTGTTATAAATTTATTATTTAATTCTGACGAAATATTGTCGGATTTTAATGAAAACATATTAGAAGAAACAAAATATTTAGAATTTTTACAAAATTATTTTGCTCCATTTCCTACAATACATCCACTACCTGAAAAAAATAAAAAATGTTTAGATAATGTTTCAAAAAAATATGATGATGGAAAACCAAAAACATATGAAGAAGTATTAAATCAAACTAATAAGTTTGGTTCTTTAAACTTTAAAATGCCTATATTTGATCTACGAATTCCAAGCGTAACATTGGTCAATGATTTAAGTTTAGTGCTACCAGAAATAGGAGAATTAATAAACAAGATAGATACTTCTCAAGGAGAAGGTTTACCGGGACAGACGATAAACATAATACAATCAAATTTATTAGATAAATTTAAATTACCAGATATAGTAGATTTTATATTTTCCGGATTAAATCTAAATATTGATCCTTTTTCTTTTCTAGAAGGATTACCGCCAGTAGAAATATTTGAAAAAATTGATGAACTACCAAAAGATGCTAGAAAAAAAATATATGACTTTTTAAGACTTCCTAATGGCGGAATAAATTTAGATAAATTAATGATAGATTTACAAGAATTTATGAATTTTAAATTAAATTTAGATAATATAGATTTAGATTTAAGTATAGCATTAAAAAATATTCTTACAGATTTTCAAAAGATAAATATTCCGCAGTTAATAACTGAATTGCCAGACTTAGAAGTTTCACAAATTAATTTACAAGATCCAAATTTTAAATTTACAAATCCAGATATATTATTAAAAATTAATAAATTTGAAAATATTTTTGGAAATTGGGACGTACAAATAAATGGTATATTAGATATCTTTAACAATAATCCAATTATTAAAAATCTTCCAGAAAATGGTCAAATTAAAAATTTAATTGTTGAGTTAAAAAGAGATTTAGGCAGCTTAAAATTACAATTTCCAAAATTAAAAGAATTTAATCCAAATTATAATTTAGCATTAAAAATCATATTAGATGGTTTAAAAAATATAAAATTACCAGATATTTTATTTAATCTAGATAAATTTAATAATAAAAAAGTTAAAACAAAGTGCAACATTAAAATACCAAAAAATAAATTTAACTATAAATTGAGTAATATATTTAAAAAATTTAAATTAAAATTTCCTAATTTTTATTCTGATTTTGTTGCCAGATTTAATTTAAAATTTCCAAAATTTGATTTTTTATTTAATTTAAAAAATTTAATTAATTTAGATCTTTTTAATTTTAAAATACCAAAGTTTGAATTACCAACCTTTAAACTTCCTAATTTTAATATCGATATAAATGATTTGTTTGGAGATTTTTCAAAATTACTTGATACTAATATTTTAAATGGAATTTCTTCAATATTAACTACAATAACAAAAGCTTTGCTAGAGTTGTTAAATTTATTAAATAAATTAGATGATTTTGCTTTTGAAAATATGTTTCCTCTACCACAAATAAATATACCAAATGGAAAAACCAAATTTGAAGCAGGTTTTAATCAAGAATGGCTTATATATATTAGATATGTTTATCAGCTAATAATAGAGACAGATAAACAAAGAACAGAACCTCAAATAATAAAACTACCTGAGAGCTTAACAAAAAACGAAGGAATAAAGAGAAAAATATCTTCCAGAAAAATTAAAGTACCACTAGATAAATGCGAGCCTCTTATTGATGTCAATAAATTAAAACAAAAATCAAAATCGTTTAAATTAAAAAAAGATCAATCTTTACAAGATATTGTTGAAAACGCTGATATTGATAATTTAATTGAAAAAATTAAAAATTTTGATCACTCAGATACAACAGATTATTTTAAAACAGAAAATTTAGAAGATGAAATCGTTGTAGATATTATGAGATTTATAGCTAAGAGTTTACAAGAAACATCTGTTTCTAAAAAGCCAAAATTACCTATGACTCCACAAGAATTAATTAAGTCAACTTCTGATATGATAGAACAAATAGAAAGCATATTAAATCAACAAGAATTAAATTCTCTTTTAAATGGTACCTACTCAAATGATACTGCCGAAATTGTTAGAAGTATATCTAGATTAAATTTCCCTAATTTAACTTATAGAGTTGATCCTATTAAATATTTTAGAATGTTAGGTAAAGTTATTGGTTCGACTAATATACCAAAATAATTGGAGCTTACAATGGCTAAACAAACAAAAGAAGAAAGATTAAAAAAAATAAAAGAAATGTTGAGCCAAAATAATGGCGAAATAGATCAAGAATTGAAAAAAGAGGTTCAATCTTTTACTAAAGAAAAAAGAGAAGAACAAATAAAACAAATATCTAAACAATCTTCAACTTCTTATAATTCTGAAGAAGCGATAGCTAACTTGGCTAATATTGAACCACCAGAGGTTGTAAAAGATGCTATCAAAAAAACACTATCTTCAATGTTAGATCCTTTGAGGACTACTTTCGCAGTTGAAGTGGCAAAATATTCTGATGCTATTTCTATAGAAAAAGAATCGTTTAAAGAAATACCAAGAGCGATAAGAGCCAAAAAAGTTAAAAAAATTGAAAATGGTAAATTTGTTCCTTTACTGAGTGGACCAGACGGTGAAAAATTTACTGTAAATCCAGAATTCAAACAACTTTTATCAACCGGTTATAAGCCGAGTGATGATGCTGAATATAGTGAAGCCTTAAAAGAATTAAATTTATTACCAGCTCCAGCATCAAATTTTGCAGACAAGAATCCATTTTTACATTTATTGGTTGGTATTAACAAGCCAACAATAGGAACTCCAGATTCTGATTATATAAAAAATTATGCAGGTGGAGATAATCCAGCTCGTCGAAAAGAAAAAATTAAAACAGTTAAAAATGATATGGCTGGAATATTCAAAAATTCTTTTTCTGATTTAACTGACAATATTAAGTTTAATAGCACTAATTTTTATAAAGAAATTTTATTAAATGGATATTCTATACAAAATAATACAATAAAAAATTTAAGATATGTTAATACGTCTAGTAATTCTACGCAGCCAAATTGGAAAATATCTTACAAAGAAGCTGGACAAAAATATTTTTTAAATATTGATAATAATTTTGAGTATTTCTATAACAATAAAACAACTATTGATACTTCTTCTTATTATTTTGTTGGCAAACTAGGCAGTAGTTCTTTGAATCAGTCTGCTTTAAATTTAATTGACTCAATTAATCCTAGCGAATGTAACGTCTTGGACAACAAAGAATTATATTCAGAAGTGATGACTAGCTTGCAAGATTTACGTAATTTTGAACAGCCACCTTCTAATGCTAGAAACGTTTTTAAAAATTTTTTTAATGAAAAATACGATGAAGCATTGTCTAGTTTTATAAACGACTTTTTTTCTTCTTATAAAAATAATCGATTATTGAAAAAGTTTAACCTACCAGCAATTGATGGTTTACAATCTGGCGATCTTGGTTCTTCTTCGGATTTAATAATATTAAATTTATTAAATTTTATTCCTCAAGTTTCTCAAGAATTAATAGATTGCGGTAAACAGCCTCATCCACTTAATTTAGATTTAGTAATTAATTTGATGACAAAAAAGTTTAATTCAGTTGGAATTGATGTTATTCCAAAAAAAGATTTTTGTAATCCAAATTTATCAGATGGTCCAAAAAATCCAATAACAGAAGCTGCTGGGATTGGAACCGCTTTAATATTTTTAAGACTATGTGTATTTGAAAATCTGTTAAAAACATTATTTGTACTAGATGAACACCAATATGCTTTTCAAATTTTAGATAGCAGCTTATTAACTAACTACATTTACATAAAAACAGTCGAAGAACTTAATAAATTTAATTTATTTGATGATATACAAAATATAGTTGAAGAAAACTATGAATTTTTAAAACAAAATTTAAATATAACTGAAGAAAATGAAAATGATTCTGATGTAATTGAAAAAATAGTTGTCAATAAGTCTAGATTGACAGATATAAGTTTCGAAATGAAAAATACGTTAAAACATCTAATAAAAAGAAATTTAGGATTTACAAAAAATTTAGTTGGAGTTCAAACTTCTGAAGAAAATATAAATAATTTATTATTAGAAAAAATTTCTAGAAGTAAAATTTATAATATTCAAAACGATCAAACTCTTCCTTTTATTGATGAAAATGAAATATATTCTCGCAGATTTTCCGATATAGCAGAAAAAGATTTTATGTGTCTTGAAAAATATATCGATACTGGAAATTCACAAACTCCTTTTATATCTGAACGCTTTACGGAAAAAACATTTTATTATTTAAAAGAAAAATATAATAATATTAGAGGATATACCAATATAGGAATTTATCAAAAATTTTTAGAAGATGTTATACAAGAAAATGCATTAACTTTGCCGTCAAATATACCATTGATAAGCGGTAGTGTTGTTTTAACTAAATTAGATTATTTTTTAAATAAACCAAAAATGGGGTTAAGACTGATACAAAACTGGTTATTAGAAGATGCACAAATTGTTGAATTTAATCAAAATGTTCCAAGAAATCAATTTAGTGTAAATGTTAACATAAAACCTATAGAACTTGTTCCAACTCAAATTTTGTGGAGCGACATAAAGCAATCTTTAAACAGTGAAGATCAAAATATAAAAAATACAAAAAATAATGAAATTAAACAAAAAATTAAAAAATATTTAAATAATCAATCAGTTTTTACGATAACAGATACGGCATTAAAATATAAAAAAATATGTGGTTTTTATGATATAAATTTAGAAGAAAATAAAATTAAATATTATAACTCTTCATTAATTGTAGAAAATAAAATTAATTTAACTTTTAATGAACTATTAAAAAATTCTAATACAGAAATTAGAAATTTAAATACAGTTTTTAATAGAAAAAAACAAGCTTTATTATCTTCTATGACGCAAGATGCAAAATATCAAGTATTAACAAAAAAATGTTTCTTTTTAGATAAATTACCAAATTTAGCATTATTTTATAGTCATTCTTCTTTGTCGAATTCACAAATGAATAATTTGTTTAATAGTAGCAAAAAAAGAATTTTTAATATGTATGATGCAGCTGTAAATATTAAAAATTATAAATATAAAAACGAAACAGATAAAAAAGGTGGAGCTTCTAAAAAATATCAAGATGATATGAACAATGTTGGAGATCCTAATGGTGGAACTAATTTGGATTTATTACAATTCTTAATAACAACTCCTATTTTGATTTTAAAGGGAATAACACAACTTATGGATCCAAATATTGCTATTGCTTCTCAAATAGTGAATGCGGCTTCTGCTGGTTTATTATTTCCAAAATTAAATGAACAAGGACAGCCAATTGGTTATCCTGGAGATAAAATAATACTTCCAACTGTTTTGGCTTCTTTAGCGTTATTGCCCGTTAATATATTCGCTCCATTGATAGGCCCAGCTGCAATTGGACCTCCTGTTACTCCTTTGCCTGGGATGCTATATTGGGCATTAGAGCCATTATTATGGAAATTGCCATTCTTTCAAAATCAAGCGGCAAATAGTGATGCTGCAAAAAAATTAAAAGATGATCCAAATAATAAAGGATTAAAAATAGGTGGGGTAGATAACTTTAGTTGTGATAAGGATCAAGACGAATAATATATATAACTATATATTTTAGGAGTATTTTTAATGGCACAAGGCTTATCACCTAGGTTTCCTTTATCAATTTCAGAACATGGTGATTTCACCAACAATGATACGATAAAAGATTTAGTAAAACAAAATTTTAAAAATTTATTATTGACCGTTCCAGGTGAAAGAATTATGATTCCAGACCTTGGTATTGGAATAAAAAGATATCTTTTTGAAATAAAAGGAGCAGGTCTTTTTGAAGGGATAAGTGGAGCAATAAAAAGTCAAACAAAAAAATATATGCCCTATATTGATATCGTTAATATTGAAATAAATGATGATTCATTATCAGAAGAAATAGTATATATAAAAATAACTTATTTAATAAAACCTGTTGGTCAACAAGACGCTATTGAAATAACAGCAATTTAATATTGAGATAAACACTATTTATACAAGGTGGTTTTAATATATGGCTAGCAAAAAAATTCCAATTAATTACGCTGCTAGAGATTTTGAAAGTATAAAATCAGATCTTGTTGCTTTAGCGAAAAAATATTATCCAAATAATTTTAAAGATTTTAGTGAAGTCGGTTTCGGTTCGATGGTAATGGACAACGTAGCATACGTTGGCGATGTTCTTTCTTTTTATTTAGACTATCAAGCAAACGAAAGTTTTTTTGATTCAGCTCTAGAGTTTAAAAATGTTTTAAAATTAGCAAAACAAATGGGATACAAGTTAAGAGAAAACCCATCTTCACAAGGAATTGCAACATTTTTTATTTCAATACCAGCAACATCTACAGGATTAGGACCAGAACAATCTTATATTCCAACTCTAAAAGCTGGAACAAATTTATCTACACAATCAGGAATTAATTTTACATTAATAGAAGATGTAGTATTTTCATCTCCAGCTAATGATGTTGTTGTGGGCGATGTAGATTCGGATACTGGAATACCAACATCTTTTATAATAAGAGGATATGGAAGAGTAGTTTCTGGCGAAGAAAGAGAAGTTTTAGTTGATGTATCTGAATATACTAAATTTTTAAGAATTCCTATAGAAATTTCAAATATAGCCGAAGTCTTGTCGGTTGAAGATGAACAAGGAAATCGATATTACGAAGTTGATTATTTATCTCAAGATACAATATATAAAGCAGTTGCAAATCGCAGTGAAACAAATAAATATGCTCCTTCTATTTTAAAACCTTTTAATGTTCCGCGTAGATTTGTTGTGGAAAGAGAAGAGGGAAAAGTAATATTACAATTTGGAAGTGGAAAGGACGCAACTGGAGATATTTCTGATTCTATTACCGAACCAACCAAATCTGTTTTAAAAATGCATGGTAGAGAATATTTCTCAGATGATTCTTTTGATCCAACGAATATAGTTGAAAGTGACGCATATGGAATAGTGCCTGAAAATACTAGATTAAGAATTAAGGTTCGAACAAATACAGGCAACAATGTTAATGTGGGTGTAGATACTTTAACAAAGTTATCAAATATAAAAATAGAATTTAAAGATCTTACTGTTTTAAATAGTACATTAGTCTCCAGAGTTGTAACATCTGTTGAGTCTACAAATGAAGAACCAATAGT
>Ga0194129_10004628_pt1 | contig 18127 bp, 10 predicted proteins | sample TA2KigCa35mmetaG_FD_150862 | JGI IMG/M metagenome (GOLD analysis project Ga0194129, IMG submission 150862) | Freshwater microbial communities from Lake Tanganyika, Tanzania - TA2015038 Kigoma Deep Cast 35m | ecosystem: Environmental > Aquatic > Freshwater > Lake | place: Tanzania: Lake...
ACTTCTCGGGTAGCGCGTTAGGTGCAACATATTCGCCAACCCAATCCAGAACAATTTATGCTAAATGGACTGCGGATAATTACACCGTTACCTATAACTATAACAGCGCAACTGGCGGAAATGGCACTGCAACCAGTTCATTCTCAATTGGTGGATCAGGCATTACGTTGCCTACCCCAACTAAGAATGGCCATACTTTTGGTGGTTGGTTTGAAGCTCAAGACCTCTCTGGATCTGCGTTAGGATCAACATATTCACCAACGCAATCCAGAACAATTTATGCAAAGTGGAATCAAATCGTAAATGGCAGTATGCGATTTGGTGGAACTTCAACCTCATATCTGACTATTCCAAACAGCGAAAACCTGAGATTTGGAACTAGTGCCTTTACTGTTGAATGGTGGCAATACCAAACGGATAACGCTCTTTATCCGCGCATTTTTGAGGCGATGCGAAGTACAACCCGTGAGATTGGCGTATCGATTGAATCGAACATTTTCTACTGGTGGAATTTAAATGGCGCTGTTTGCCGACAAAATATTGGCACTGGTGGAAAGAATAAATGGAGTCACTTTGCAGTATCACGCTCTGGCACAACAACAAGAGTATTCAGAAATGGTACCCAAATCTGTAGCTTTACAGATACGGTGAACTATCAGCCCACAGGTGAACTAAAGATTGGTGCTGAAAGTGCCTCAGGTGCGAATACTTATTTCGGTGGAAACATAACTAATTTCCATTGGGTAAAGGGAACAGCGCTATACACTGCGAATTTCGCAGTAAGTGAATCACCAATTGAATTACACCCAAATTCCATGTTACTCCTTAACGCCCAAAATGAATCGACTCTTATCGTTGATCTAACGGGTCTAAATACCGTCACAAACAATGGCAACAATGTTGTTTGGTCAACTATGTCGCCATTCACAGAAAAGCGCGTAACATTTAATGCCAATGATGGATCTGGATCGCCCTCAACTTCTTCGCAATCCATCAACTCTGGTGTAGCAACTGCCTTGATGGCGAATTCTTTTACCAGAACTGGCTTTACATTTGCCGGTTGGAACACAGACCCAAATGCAGGTGCGGGTGGAACGGCTTACACCAATTCCCAAACAGTAACCATTACTACGAGCATTACTTTGTATGCCCAGTGGACAGCAAATACGTACACCATTACGTTCAATAAAGGCACTACTGGCACTGGCAATAATCAAACTCTGACGAAAACTCACGGTCAGGCTTTGACGTTACCAAACTCAGCGACTGCAAATGGTTACTTCACTAGAACTGGATTTACTGTCACCGGTTGGAGTACTTCAGATGGTGGCGCACAAACGCATGCCTTAGGCAGTAGCTTCACGACTGAGGCAGCGACAACTCTGTATCCGGTTTGGACTGGCAATGCACTCAATCCAACCTTTGGTACACCAACTGCAACAGCATCTGGTTTCACGGTTCAAATTACAAATTATGACAACGCCTACACTTGGGCTGGTTCGGCAACTGCAAGCGGAACTGTTTCAATTAGCGGAACTGGATTAGTAACAGTTACTGGTGTGGCACCAAACACGTCATCTACAGCAACAATTACTACAACTAGAACTGGATATACCGGCGGAAGTGCAACTGCTTCTGCAACGTCTCTGGCTAATTACACAATCACTTATAACTACAACAACGCAACTGGTGGAAATGGCACCGCTACAAGCTCATTTACTGTTGGCGGAACCGCAATCACGCTGCCAACTCCAACGAGAACTGGCTTCACCTTCGACGGCTGGTATGAAGCATCAAACTTCTCGGGTAGCGCGTTAGGTGCAACATATTCGCCAACCCAATCCAGAACAATTTATGCTAAATGGACTGCGGATAATTACACCGTTACCTATAACTATAACAGCGCAACTGGCGGAAATGGCACCGCAACAAGCTCATTTACTGTTGGCGGAACCGCAATTACACTGCCAATTCCAACCAGAACTGGCTTCACCTTTGCAGGTTGGTTTGAAGCTCAAGACCTCTCTGGATCTGCATTAGGTGCAACATATTCACCAACCCAATCCAGAACAATTTACGCTAAATGGACTGCGAATTCGCTAACCCTTACTTTCCACAAGAATGACAATTCGGGCACTACAGCAACTCAATCAATTACTGCAGCAACATCTACTGCGCTAACCAGCAATTCATTCACCAGAACTGGTTACAGCTTTGCTGGCTGGAGTGCAAATAGCAACGGCACTGGCACGCAATACACCAATGGTGAAAGTGTCACCTTGCTTACGGCAACAAATTTTTATGCTAAGTGGACTGCTAACACATTAACTGTCACTTTCCATAGAAATGATGGTTCAGGAAATACCGCAACCCAGTCGATTACTGCGGGCACAGCAACTGCGCTGACCACTAATGCCTTCACTAGGTCTGGCTACACCTTCTCGGGTTGGACGGCGAATAGCGATGGCACTGGCACTAGCTATGGTGATGGTGAATCGGTAACGATAGTTAGCAATCTACCGCTGTATGCAAAATGGACGGCAATTTCATACACCGTTACTTACAAAACTAACGGGGCAACTGGATCTGCCCCAACGCAAGCAAATCGCACGATAGGTCAGACATTCACAGTTGCCGCCGCAACTGGATTAACTAGGACTGGTTACACCTTTGGTGGTTGGTCAGATGGCACAACTACCTTCCAACCTAATGCCACTTTCACCGTATCTAGCAGTAATGTGACATTGATTGCGCAATGGAATGTTGACACTTACACCATTACCTATAGTGCCAATAACGGAACTGGTAGTGCTGCTAGAACTACTGATTCTTATATTTATGGCTCAGCCGCACTGGTGCTGCCAGGTCGAGGCTCACTTGCTCGTGCCGGTTATTCCTTTGCTGGTTGGTCCGAAACCAGCGGCGGTAGTGCAATAAGTGGCACATACACCCCAACGCAAACTCGAACCTTGTTTGCAGTGTGGTCACCAGATACTTACACCATTTCTTATAACTCTAACGGTGCAACCGGATCACCATCAGTTTCATCTGAGAACTTCACCACTGGCAACGCAGGTAGTAATTTGGCAGGTCGAGGCACTATGACCAAATTGGGTCATGATTTTGCTGGTTGGGCCACATCTGCTGGCGCTACTGCACAACAAATAGTCTCCACCCCATACACCACCACCTCGTCACTAACTTTGTTTGCGGTGTGGTCGCCAATTGGTTACACGGTAGATTTCAATTTAGCTGGTGGAAATAGTTCGCTCCCAACAGAATCTGCTAAGAATTTCAATCAGACCTTTACGCTGCCAGCAGCAGCAACTAGAGCACCAAACTCAAGTCCAGCATTTAGTTGGGCGTTCGTGGCATGGTGCAGCAGTGCGGTAGTAAATGGTCTTTGTCCTGATGCTGATCAGTATCAAGCCGGAAGTACATTCCGAATGGGAACTGCCAACATTGAATTTACGGCAGTTTGGATTCGCGTCTTCACCGTTAAATACACCATGAATGGTGCCTCAACTGCCGCCCCAGCTGATGTGTTCTCATCTGATGGAGCTTCAGTTACTTTGGCTAATGCCCCAACTCGTGCCGGCTATTCCTTCACTGGCTGGCGAGATCAATCTGGTCAAACCTATGCTGCTGGCGCCACCATGGTGGTAGATCTAGATTCATACCTGGTTTATGCGCAATGGAGTCCGATCAATTACGCGGTCTCCTATCTGCTCAACGGTGGCACCTCAGCGCAGCCAGCCGGAGCAACCAGGAACATCGGCGATGTAGTAACAGTTGCAGCAGCGCCAACAAGAGCTGGATTTAGATTCAATGGTTGGAGTTACAACTCACAGCTTTATGGTGCTGGCGCAAGTGTGATTGTGGGAACAACTGACATCACATTTAGTGCTAGCTGGAGCGCTATTGATTACAACGTGACTTATGACATGAATGGGTCAACAACAACAAGACCTACGGTTAGTAGTAAGCGAATCGGTCAAACCTTTGCGTTAGCTGCGGCACCAACTCGTGCTGGCTACACCTTTGCTGGTTGGTCAGATGGGGTGGAGACTAAGAATGCCGGCGCCACCTACACTGTGGGAAGCAGCGATATCACGCTATCTGCAACTTGGACACCAGTTGATTACACCCTTACCTATGACGTAAATGGTGGAAATAGTTCAGCCCCAACTGGAGCTAATAACTTAAACATTGGTAACACCTTTACCGTAGCAGCAGCACCAAGTCATCAGAACCGAACTTTCCTTGGTTGGTCAGATGGCACAAATACATACACCGCTGGCCAGACTTATACCGTTGGCAGCAGCAATGTCACGCTTAGTGCGATGTGGTCGGGTGTTAACTACAACATTGTTTATGACCTAAACGGTGGATCTGGTACTACACCTACGGAATCTGCTAAAGAAGCAGGTCAGTCAATAACGGTTAAATCAGATAACGGCTTTAGTCGAGCTAATTTCACTTTTGCTGGCTGGAAAAACGGTAATCAAGCAGTAGCGCCAAACCAATCATTAAGTATTGGAAGTAGTGATGTCACGTTAGTTGCGCAATGGACACCAGCATTCACAGTGTCATTCAATGCTAACGGTGGTTCTGCTACATCAAATCTAACCTTCACCGGCACTGCACTTGCTCGACCAACAAATCCAACTAGAGCAAACTTCGTCTTTGAAGGTTGGACGGATAATGGCGCTGATGTTTCTTGGCCATACACCCCAGCAGGTCCTGTTAATCTGCAAGCCAGATGGACGCAGTTATCACTATATGGTTTGAACCCAAGCGATCTAGCTCGCTTTGGTCAGTTGACAGCTCGAACCGGTGTTGCCGCTAGCTTCACTGGCAGCAACGCCTCTAGCTCAGTTGCTGTTAATGTGCCAGCAGGCTCATTACCTGATGGCACCAATATTTATATTGATCTTGTTGGTAATACCGCAAGAGCACAAGCATTAATTCCAGCAACAAACAGTTATCTAGTTTCGTTCGTGGTTTCATGGTTAGCTCTTGATGGCACAGTGCCAACAACAGCCGCCAATAAGCCAATCAGCATGACAATAACGAATGCTCAGATTAAAGCTGGTGCGGTCATCTACTCAGTAATCGGTGATACCTACACCATTTTGGGTAGAGCTACCCAAGATGGCACCGTGACAATTCAAATCACCGAAGACCCAGAAATCTTAGTTGCCGCAACCACGCCAGATGCACCAACGAATGTAACTGGCACATCAACTGCAGCCACCAACTTAACTGCTTCCTGGAGTGCGCCAGCAATTAATGGTGGCTCCGCAATTACTGGATATACCGCAACCACTAATACTGGTCAAAGCTGCACTACCTCAACTCTTTCTTGCACCATAAAGGGTTTAACGGCCTCAACCTCTTATACGGTAACTGTAATTGCAACTAATAACATTGGTAACTCAGTTGCCTCAACTCCATCAGCTCAGATCACCACCACTGCTGCCCAGAACAATGGTGGCAATAACAACGACGACAACAGGGGTGGTGGCGGCGGTAGAGGTAATTCTGGCGGTGGCAGCACCCCAGTTAAAGAAACCCCAACCAGGCCAGTCTTGGTAACTAATGATGGCAAATCAACTGTTGTTCCAATTGGTGTTGGTAAACGCGTTGTTGATGGTGTGGTTAAGACTGAACTGGTTCGAGTAGTAGAGAAGCAAATAGTTAGAACTGAATTCAGTGGTGTTGCTATTGAGGTTAAAGCAGTCACTCGAACTAATGAAGTGAAAGAAGTAACAAACAACACCACACTGGTATTTGAACAAGCTGGCAAAGCATCACTAGCTGGATCTGGCTTTAAGCCAGTTACCACTGTTAAAGTCTGGATCTTCTCTGATCCTACCTATTTGGGTGAAGCAGAAGTTAAGCCAGATGGTTCCTTTGATGCATCACTTTTGATTCCAGCTAATTTCCCAGCAGGCGACCACACCCTGCAAATCAATGGTATTACCAATTCAAATGAAGTGGTTACCCAAAACTTTGGTGTGGTGGTGGAAGCCAGCAGAGTTAAGCCAGAACCAGAAGTTGTAACCCCTAAAGCTGTTAAAAAACTGGTATTGAAGCTGGCCTTAACTAGCAGCCAAACGAAACCAACAAAGGCTCAACTAACCAAAACCAAGCAGTTGGCTAAGTCAGTTGTGCCAGGTGCAGTTATCACCTGTAAGAGTTTTGTGACAAACAAACCTGCCACTAAAGCCCAGATCAATCAAGCTAGCAAGATTGCCGCATCACTTTGTGCACCGCTAGTTAAGAACAGCGAAGTTAAAGTGAAGTTCAATAAAGTAGCACCAAAGAATGCAGCAAGTTTGCCAAGTGCAAAGAGCAAGCCAGTTCGAGTCCAGATCTTTGTCAAGAGCTGAATTTACTAAATGGAAATGGGATCTGAGACAAAATACTTCAGATCCCATTGAGGCAGCAACCTCCCAGGTTTCAGGTATGACCCAAGCTCTCCTCACAAATCCCAGCCCAAAGGCCCTTGCACTTAAAATCAGTTGCAAGATTTCCTCATAGCCCAGATCCACCATGAAAACTGGCTGGATTTGTGAGGGATGAAGCTGGTTTTTTGGGTTTTCCAGATCTGCCTATATATAAGGTATAACCCGAAGGGGTTAGATATGGGAGTTCTGGGGTATTTGTCCGAATTAGGGTAGATATTCCCAACTGATTCCACTACCTGAGAACTATCCCAAGATCCCCTTAAATACCTTCTCATAGAGGGAAATTGGGGTCTCCCATCTGATTGACTATCAGCTGGGAACCACACCCGTGGTTCCTGGACTCGTTTCAGGACGATCGAACGGGATTTCACTAGCTGTTTCACCCCCATAAGGGACTGAATCAACTAGACGGACGGATCCGCCGGAATCCCTCAAGGGAATCCTGAAGTGGAAATTCTTTGAAAGGAATTAAATGTCTATAAAGACAACAAAGCGCTTGGCGCTAGGAGTCATTGCATCATTGGTGTTTGCACCACTTGTTGCCATTGCTCCAGCTAGCGCTCTTACTGCTGAAGTGACAGCGACCGTAGGTCCTGTTCGTGTTAGCACAACAGCCGGAGTACAAGATGCTGTTCCTGCAGCAGTATTTAAATTTAAACTTCCAAACGACTTGGCAGGAGATCTGTTAACGGACGCTGGAACCTCGGCAGTTTTGACCGTAACCACCGCACCATCAGCAACTGCATCTGTAACTATTGTTGTTAATGGTGGAACACTTACTGACACAGTCGGAGCTAACCCATCAGCTGGCGTAGCGGCTGGAGGATTTACAACTGATTTTGCTGAAAATGTCGAAAATGCTGCCTCCACAGGAACCATTGCCGTAACTGGTACTGCATCTGGTACTTACGCGGGCACACTGGTGATAACTGATGCTACAGCAGGCCAAGGAGATGTAATTACAGTTAACTGGTCCTTCACAACCGTTGGAGCTCCAAAATCCATGTCATTATCTCCAACAAGTGTTTCCCTGCCAGCTGTTGCCGCAGCGGCTGGTGCAAACGGAGCATTTGTAGCTTCTAGAACTGTTACAGTTTCGCTTTTGGATGCTGCTGGAGCGTTAACTCAAGCAGGAAATGGCGACACAATCCTTGCTGCAATTCCAAGCAACACAAATATAGGATTCACCGACAATGATGATCCGGCTTCTTTGACCATTTCTACATCAGATCTGTCTGACGGCACGCACGGTGTTGTGATCGGCTCAAAAACAACGGATGCAGATACAAGAACCATCACCTTTACCCCACAAGGTGTTTTACCTTCACTCGGAGTTGCAGCTGTTACTTTGGTAGCTACTACGACTGGTTATGGTGTTGAAACAAGTGTTAAAACCGCGCTAACAAGCCCAACGGCATCCAATGTTGTAAAGGCTGGAACCGCTGCTGTAAGTGAAGCTGCTTATACAGTTGATACTTCAGTCACTACCTTGGTATACACAGTTACTGGCTACACCCCAGGTGCTGCTTACAAGATCAGCGTAGTTCAGGTAACTAACAATAATTTCACCGTTAAAGATGATACGTCAAATACAACTGCTACTGCAGCAGCATCTAACGATGTGACTCTTCACGGTATTGCTGGTGCCTCAGGTACAGTCGTTGTTACCGTTGTAATGAGTGCAGTAACTGCTGGAGACACAATGGGTATTGGTGCAAACAACAGTAATGCAAACGTCACAGATGCATCAGATGCCATGGTTACTTACACTGCAGCTGCTTACTCAGTATCAGTTACCACCCCTGCAGTAACACCAACGTTGGCTGTTACTTCAACTGCTGTAGGTATGGCCGGTAAAGTTGCTGATACTTACGGAAACCCAGTTTCTGGTGCAGTTGTAACAGTGACTGGAACAGTTACACCAGCAGGTACAGCTATCACAGGCACAGCTACAACCGCTGCTGACGGCACATGGTCATTGACAATGCCAGCAACAGCTGCTGCAACTACAGTTGTTTCACTTGTTGCTGCTGCTGTTAAGACTGGTTTGACAGTTACTCCCGCCGCTGCAGTTGTCGTTAACTTCAATGCATCTGGCTCACCAGATACATTGACCTACGTTGATGCTGTTTCAGATCAGGATACAGCCACCACTGTTAACCCAGTGACAACATATCCTGCATCATCAGTTATCTACACTGGTTCAACCGGTGCTGGTAACTCAAACGAGGTTTACACCATTGCAACAGCTGCAACTGATGGAACTCTTGACGCAAATGACGTTTGCGTAGCCTTCACGCCAAACACCAGCCCAGCTGGTCAGGTAGTTGTAACAGGTTCTGCTGGCGTTAAGTTCACCACAACTTCTTGCGCAACTGCACAGACACTTGCAACACTAAAGGACACAGTAACTGTGGCTTCTGGTTCAGCATTCTATGCAGTAGCAACCAAGACTGGTGAAAACTCAGTTACCATGAAACTTGGTACCAAGACAGCATCAGCTAGGTTCTATGCATTCAACTCATTGACAGCAGCTTCTGCTGGCGATGCAATCCGTAATCTAAATGCTGACAAGGCTTCCTTGTCACTAAAGCCAGGTGCATTCGCAGTAATCACAATTGCTGCTAGTGATGCATTTGGTAACGCAGTTAAAAGTGCGGTAGCAGCCGCTGGCGCAACTGTAACTGTTACTGGAGCAGGTTCTGCATTAGTTGAAGGGCCAACCCTTAGCAAGCAGTTCACCACAACTGATGCTAATGGAAACATCATGGTTGGTGTTGTAGCAAGCCAGACACCTGGAGCTGGAACCATTACTATCACTGGTACTGGTGCACAGTTAAAGGCTGCAGCTGGATCTGCAACAAGTGCAACTGCTGGTACAAATGGTCTAACAGCCGCAGCATCTACAGTAACTATATCTGTAACAGTTGCTGCTGAGGCACCAGTGCCAGTTTACGACAAGCCAACTTTGAGCATTGCTCAAAAGGCTGGACGTATAATTCTTTCTGGTACCGCTGCTGACGGCGAAGGTGACATCATCGTCTACATCAAGCGAGTCGGAAAGACTGCTTGGGTTGAGCGAGCAAGGACATATGAAGTAACAGCACCTGGCGACTTCAATGCCTCAATCAAAGCTCCAAAGGGTGATGTAGTTATCCGCGTTAAGCAAGAAGGAACTGGTTTGTTCTCAAATCAGGTAATCGTGCTTGCGCCGTAACTCACGGAAGTAATTCCAAAGCTAAGGGCCCGGCGAAATCCGGGCCCTTAGTCATTTCATAACTAATTACATTTTGCAAGTGGGCGTGCCGCCAGGAAGTTTATGTCGATATTTCGCGGTTACCTCATAACCCAAAGCGGCTAATGATCGAATAATTGGCAGCGTAGTAATCATGCCCAGCAATCTCCAGACTTTGTTCCCACTTAGCAAGATCTGACTTACCGCGCAGTTAGCAGAAAGTACCTCGCCGTTCGCTTTTACAAACTTAAGTGAACTTTGGGCTTGTTCTGTTGTGATGCCGTATTTGGCTAACTCAGTGAATTGATAGGGCGAATAGTTGAGATTTGGTGCAACTCTTGCCTGCGCAAATCTAGCAGCTGACGAGCAAAACGCACAATCCCCGTCATAAATAACTATTGCCATAGCGATAATTTATCGCCTTATCGCCCAACTGGCATCCGCTGCTTAGGTGATTACTCAATTTAGTGAATAAGACTAATTGATCGGAAAACTCCCGCTTCTTATTAAGGGGGAGAGATGAAATATCTCAAACAGATCAGTTCTGTTTTATTAAGCATTATGTTTTTTGTTACTAACTCCAGCAGCGGATCGGCGCAAGATTGGCCAGATCCGCTGCTGGGGTTAGTTTCAATATCAAGTGATGCCAGCAGTTATTTTGTGAATGGCAAAATCAAGTTTGACTTAATCATTAATCGAATTCACGGTTCTACCTATTCGGATATCACTCGAGTTTGGATCTGTCCTAAAGCAAACTGGGATGGCTTTATGTGTAATGCGGGACAGTTTTTAGTTAGCACTACCCCAAACTCAACAGTTAATAAGTTTACTATTGAATCACCAGTGCTGACTTTGCCTGATGGTGAATTTCTCATAACTGGAGTGAGTTTTAGAAATGGTGCAGCGATTGCCGGATTCACCTTGATGTATCCAAGAGTTGGGGTAGTCACAATTGGCGGAATTGCTACCACCATGGGGTTAGTGAATTTGGCTGCAGCAGATTTCAAAATTACAGCACCAGCGCCAGAACCAGAGCCTGAACCGGAGTAAGCTGAACCTGATTCAACAAACGCAGAACCGTCAACTGAATCTGGTTCAACTTTAGTTCTAGAGCCTGATTCAGCACCGATTACTGAACCCACCACCACGCCAACCACTACTGAAAACACCCAATCCACTGACACGACAGATCCACAACCATCAACTGAATTAGATGAAACAGCAGAGCCAACCACAACTACCGAATCAACTACCGAACCTGAAGCACAACCAACTTCAGCACAGCCAACAGATGAGGTTGAATCTAATTCGAGCACCGATCAATCAGGTATTGCTGATCGAGGTGGGAATGAAGAGGTAACTAAATCTGAGCCAATAACGCCAGCAATTGTGCCAACTGATCCTGAACCTACAACAACACAATCAGTTACCCAAACAATTGACAATCAACCTATTGTGACACCGACGGTGATTACGCAAAGCACTGTTGAGATCACAACCCTTACCTCAAACGTGACAGCAGTGATAACGCCAGAAGTTGAAATCAAACCTGAACCCATAGTGGCTATCTCCGATATTGCACCGGTTGTATTGCCAGCAATTAAGCAAAAAGTAGTGATGCGAGGTGCGATTGGTGGCGAAGTGCTGAGAATTAATGGTGAGACAAAGTTAACTCGCACTATTGCAGCTGGTATTGGCAGCTTGAAGCTAATAGGCAGTAATGGTTCGATGTTAATGATAAGTTAAGTAGTAGGGTGATTGCTCAAGTCGATTTAAGTACTGATCAACTAATTAGCTGGCGTAGCAATAGGCATGGAAAGTTGAAGTTAATACTTTCAGGTGATCCTGCGGAATTGAATATCGATGCCTTGCAATTAAACGGCAAATTAATTGCGAACCCATCCTTCCAGATGCGCTCTTAGCCTCCCTAGGCCAGACTGGCTCGGTGAAACTCGCAGTAATCACCGGGCCAACCACTGGTATTGGCTTGGCATACGCCCAGCAATTAGCTGATGAAGGATATGAGTTACTGCTGATTGGTCGCAGTGAAGAGAAACTGAAGAAACTGCAAAATGAACTTAACGCAACTAGTGAGATCTTTGTGGCTGATTTATCAATTCATGATGAGATCATGAAAACTGGTAATCACCTAAAAGGATTAGAAAAAATAGACGTTTTAGTGAATAACGCTGGCTTTGGCTCTTCACTACCATTTAGTCAGAACTCGTTAGCCGAAGAACTAGAACAACTCGAAGTTCTGGTTAAAGCAGTAATGGTGTTAACCCATGCAGTATTGCCTAACATGATTAACCGCAATCTTGGCATTGTGTTAAACATCTCTTCTATTGCCGCCTGGCTACCAACTGGCTCCTATGCTGCGGCTAAAAGTTATGTCACTTCTTTTACGGAAGCAATTGCAGCGGAACTTAAGGGAACAAAGGTGCAAGTGACAGCAGTTGCACCTGGTTTTACCAAAACAAAATTCTTTGATCGAAGCCAGATGAAAGACGATGAAGTGCCAAGCTGGCTGTGGTTAACACCAGAGCAAGTTGCCAAAGAGTCCCTCAAAGATGCTAGATCAGGTCAAGTGATATCCGTGCCTGGTGCGCAATACAAAGCCATGAGCACAGTTTCGCGAACATTACCGCGGCCATTAATTAGGTACTTCAGCCATGAATTTGCCAGGCGACAGAAAGATTAACTACGGCAACGCTTTGGCGTCATTAAATCTCAGTTCGCTATAAAACTCGGTTGAAACATCCCGGCCGGCAGCACTAGATATCGCCGCCACAAAGTTAGCCACAATTCCAGCGGTGCTGGTTGGGGTTGATTGTCGATAAAGTGCAGCATAGAAATCAGTATTGAATTTAGCTAGATCTTTGCCCTGCGCGAAATGCATCATTACTGAGGTCCAGAAGTCATACACCCCAAGTGGGCCACCCACTGGTTGTTTTTTGGATTGGAACGTATTGGCAAAGTTTGAGTTTGGACTGTTTTTTTGCAGCGTCACCAGTGATTTAGTGTCTTCGACAAATTTAGGCCATGGGATATGTGAACCGTTATAGACCGGTTGCATCGGAATGCCGTTAATCTCTGCTGTGGCATAGCGCATGTAGACGGCAAAGCCAGTAGTTGAAACATCCCAAAACGGGCTAGCTTCAATATTGCCGGCGCCATTAATGCTTAACTGAAACTTATAGCCACCATAATCCCAGAAGTTTCGACCTAACTCATAAAACAACACTTGGTCATATTGATCAAATTTCTCTACCCCGTTATAGAGTCGATTAAAGAACCCTTGGCCAATCTCAATTCCCGTTGCTCCTAAATAACCACAGGCTGCACCGCAACCAACTTCATCTGGGCCAAGCGCGGCGATAGTTGCTTTGTTATTGTGTTTCTTAAACAACATGGGTCGGAAATTAGTTTGTGCGGCATAGCTTTGATATGACCTATTTAGGGTGTAGAGAATTCGGCCCATGATGCTTGGTGAAAGGGAATTAGTTTTTGTCAAAATGACTAAATTCTCTCCCTCCCATGGATAGAGCTGAAACTTTTCATTTTTAAAGGAGTTATAAGTCGTTATTGGCGATGGATTAATTGGTATTGCAGCTACGCCACCAAAGGTGGGCCTAGTGAAAGCAAATTGCTCTTGAGTTGAATTTAGCAAAATTCCTGCAATCGTTGATCCGTTCACAGTTAAGGTTTCTATTTTCCAACGCCATTGTCCGATTGGATCCCGGCTAGTTAATTTCAAATTACCCTGGTAGGTGCGAGTGATCTCAGTTCGACTTAGTTCTAGCACTGTTACCGGTAATTCAAGGGTTTGAGTTGGGATTTCAAAATCCGCTGCTGTGGCAGTAAATACTGCTGTTATTTTGGGAAGATCAATATTGGCATTAGTTGTGATGGTGAAATTGAACGAAAGCTCTGGATTTTTGGCGAGGTCATAAACCGCTGGTGCACCCCAGGCGGATATTTGCGTGGCGACCGGTTTGGGCTTAACTCGTTGCCAGATTTTTTTATTGCCAGATTTAGTGCATTCAAACTTATTAGCACCAACATTTTGCACTTTGCCAACAGTTGTGCAACTGGCTCCTGCTTTAGGTTTTGGCGCAGCAATTGTTGGCGGGATCGCAGCTAATGAAATCATGGCTGCAGTAAGCAGCATGGAACTTAATTTTATTAGTTTATTTGTAGTAATCGAAATCATCAATTATCTGTCACAAGCCCAAGTCACTGAGCGAAAAAGCAGCTTTAAACTGATAACCCTTTTGGGTGAGAATGGCTCCTGCCCCGCGATCAACAATAACCGCAATGCCAACCACAATCGCCCCTGCTTTTTCTAACTGCTCAACGGCTGCTAGAACCGAATCACCAGTTGTGGAAGTGTCTTCCACCGCTAACACTCTTCTGCCGCTAACTTCAGCGCCTTCAATTCGGCGCTGCAGGCCGTGGGCTTTATCGGCCTTGCGCACTACGAATGCATCTAATACTTGGCCATTCTGTGCAGCGTCATGCAACATTGCGGTTGCCACTGGATCAGCACCTAACGTAAGTCCACCAACTGCGTCATATTCCCAATCTTCCGTTAACTCTCGCATCACTTTGCCAACTAACGGTGCGGCTAAGCCATCAAGGGTGACACGGCGCAGATCAACATAGTAATCGGCTTCTTTGCCAGAGGAAAGTACTACTTTGCCGTGCACTACTGCTTTATCTAATATCTGTCGTTTTAGTTGATCTTTGGCTTGGCTCATAGGTGAAACCCTATCTAAGGAATACGCTTAGAATTTGGTTATGCCGCTGTGTTTATCGTGTGGGAAGAGCGAGCCGCAAGGTGTGCGGGTCTGCACTAGATGCAATAGCACCGAATTTTCTAGTTTTAGATCATCTGTAGTGGGGCTGCCTAAAAAGGAAGATAAAGAACCTGAACTGGAATTTGATATCAGCTCTGTTGAGAAGTTCTTAGCATCGGTCACCCATTCTGGTCCAACTTCGCGCAGTTCAAAAATTGAAGTGCGAATAGAAGCGATCAAGCGAAAGATATTTAAGTTGTTTCGAAAGAAACGCAGATGACCGATGATCTCGGTGATTTAGGGCCAGGCGAGTTTTATCCAGTAGTTGGAGTTGGTCCTTATCCCAAGCCTTGGCCAGTAGGCGAGCAATACGATCCAGAACTGCTGGAAAATGGGGATCGCCGAAACGTGTTGGATCATTATCGATATTGGTCAGTTGCAGCAATAGTTAAAGATTTAGACACTAAACGCCACCCATTACAAATTGCTATTGAAAATTGGCAGCATGATCTAAACATTGGATCTATAGTTAGAACTGCAAATGCGTTCAATGTGGCAAAAGTTCATATTGTTGGCAAACGCGATTGGAATCGCCGAGGTGCCATGGTTACAGATAAGTATCTTCACGTCATGCATCACGGCGAAGTGGCAAGTTTTGTGTCTTGGTGTCAAGAAAATAACCTGCCAATAATTGCGATAGATAACACAGATAATTCCACCAGATTAGAAACCGCAACACTACCTAAAGAGTGTGTGTTGCTGTTTGGTCAAGAAGGACCTGGACTATCTGAAGAAGCGATTAATGCGGCTAGTGCGGTACATGAAATCAGCCAATACGGCTCAACTAGATCTATGAATGCCTCCGCGGCAGGAGCGATTGCTATGTATGCCTGGGCGATGCAGCACTTGGGTTAATCCCACTTAGCTAACCGATCCAATAGTTCGCGGTCTTCCGTAACTATCCGGTCGATAATGGCACGCAACCGTGCTGCCCGCTTTTTCTTGCGCCGGTTTTCACGCCATTTGCTTATCCACATAGCGTCAGAATACAAAACAATTGATATTAGGAAAAGGGACAGATTTGTGGGAGAAATCAGCGCCCAAAGAGGCTTTGCGGAGGTCTGTTTGAGAGGATAGGCCAGCAAGGAGCACTTATGCCTATTGCTACACCTGAGATCTACCATGAAATGCTCGATCGAGCTAAAGCCAGCAAATTTGCCTACCCTGCTATTAACTGCACCTCATCAAACAGCATAGTTGCTGCAATTAGAGGTTTTGCTGAAGCGGAATCAGATGGCATTGTGCAGTTCAGTTGGGGTGGTGCGGAATTTGCATCAGGCCAGCTTGCTAAGGACATGGTGGTTGGTGCAATTGCTCTTGCTGAATTTGCCCATGTAGTGGCAGAGAAGTATTCAGTCAATATTGCGCTTCACACAGATCATTGCCCACCAGAAAAACTTGATGGTTTTATGGAGCCGCTATTAATTAACTCCGTCGAACGGGTTAAGCAAGGAAAAAATCCGTTGTTTCAATCACAGATGTGGGATGGCTCAATTCTGCCAATGAAAGAGAATTTAGCAACCGCGAAGCGGTTGCTAAAACTTTGCGTGAAAGCAAACGTCGTTATGGAATTAGAAATTGGCGTTGTTGGTGGTGAAGAAGATGGTATTGAAGCATCAGCAGATGCCAAGTTATATACCACTACTGAAGATGCACTTATGACGGCTCATGAGCTAGGTCTTGGTGAAAACGGCAGATATTTATTAGCTGCCACTTTTGGCAATGTGCATGGCGTATATAAGCCAGGCAATGTGAAGCTTGAGCCAAAGATATTAGATGAAATACAAAGCGCAGTTGGTAAAGAAAGTAATAAGACTCAGCCGTTTGATTTAGTTTTCCATGGCGGTTCTGGCTCGCTGCTCTCTGAGATCAGAGAATCTTTAGATTATGGTGTAATCAAAATGAATATCGATACTGATACTCAATATGCCTTTACTAGACCAATTGCTGATCATATGTTTAAGAATTATGACGGAATTCTAAAAATAGATGGCGAAGTTGGAAATAAGAAGATGTATGACCCTAGAAGTTATGGCAAGTTAGCGGAAGCCAACATGGCTAAGCGAGTGGTAACAGCATGTGAAGATCTCCGGTCAACTGGAACGAAGATCAAATGAACTTATTAAATCCAGCAGATCCAACTCTGCTGCCAATTAATCCTGAACTAAATAAAGCAATTGAAACAACTGCCCCAATGGAGTTACCTAAAGCATTTCCAGATCAACCACTAGCTTGGGCGTTAGCAGCAGAAGCTGCATGGAAATCAGGTGAAGTATTGGGTAGTTATGCCTATGCTCGAGTTGGTTATCACCGGGCATTAGATCAACTCAGAAAATCAGGCTGGAAAGGCGTCGGGCCTGTGCCTTTTGCCCATGAAGGCAATCGCGGATTTTTATGGTGTTTAGCAGCGCTAGGAAGAGCTGCTAAAGCTATTGGTGAAGAAGCTGAGGTTTATCGGTTAGCAAATTTTATTGTTGAGTGCACCGGCACTGAGCACAATTTAGATTTAAGTTGGGTGAGCTAATGCCAGCGATAGTAATTATTGGCGCCCAATGGGGTGATGAAGGTAAAGGTAAAGCAACTGATCTTTTAGGTTCAGCTGTTGATTATGTAGTTCGTTATCAAGGTGGTAATAACGCAGGCCACACAGTAGTAATCAATACGCCAACTGGCAAAGAAAAATATGCGTTGCATTTACTGCCTTCTGGCATTCTTAGCCCAAACGTGGTACCAGTAATTGGTAATGGCGTAGTAATTGATCTCGCAGTAATGTTTAAAGAACTAGATGGCTTAATTGAACGCGGCATTGATGTTTCAAAACTAAAAGTTTCTGCAAACGCTCATGTGATTGCGCCCTATCATGTATTGCAAGACAAAGTTGTTGAGCGGTTTTTAGGTAAGCGACAAATTGGCACCACCGGACGTGGTATTGGTCCAACTTATGCGGATAAAGTGAGTCGAATTGGTATTCGAATTCAAGATTTGTATGACGAATCAATTTTAAGTCAGAAGGTGGAAGCAGCGCTGGCCACTAAAAATGAGCTGTTTGTGAAGATCTATAACAGACGGGCAGTAGAAGCGAATCAAGTAACTGAAACACTGCTTTCTTTTGCCGACAGATTAAAGCCATATGTCACTGACACTTCACTACTACTAAATAATGCGCTAACTGAAAACAAAACAATTCTGCTAGAAGGCGGCCAAGGGACGCTGTTGGATGTGGACCATGGCACTTATCCATTCGTAACTTCTTCTAATCCAGTTGCTGGCGGAGCGGCAACTGGATCTGGAATTGGCCCAAACAAAATCTCAACTGTGATTGGAATTATTAAGGCATATACCACTCGTGTTGGTGCCGGTCCGTTTCCAACAGAGTTGTTTGATCAGAATGGTAAAGAACTGCGAGATGTTGGCGGTGAGTTTGGCACTACAACTGGACGTGAGCGACGCTGTGGTTGGTATGACGCACCAGTTGCTCGTTACGCAGTTCGGGTGAATGGCATAACTGATTTCTTCTTAACTAAATTAGATGTACTTTCAGGTTTTGATCAAATTCCAGC
>Ga0194129_10004632_pt1 | contig 18118 bp, 1 predicted proteins | sample TA2KigCa35mmetaG_FD_150862 | JGI IMG/M metagenome (GOLD analysis project Ga0194129, IMG submission 150862) | Freshwater microbial communities from Lake Tanganyika, Tanzania - TA2015038 Kigoma Deep Cast 35m | ecosystem: Environmental > Aquatic > Freshwater > Lake | place: Tanzania: Lake...
AATGCACGTCGGTCGTTGAAGGCAGATAATTCCTGCTCCCATCACTCCCTTGTGCACTGATCCGTCCCCTGCCCAGGCCTCTCCTGGAAAGTCGTAGCACCCTAGGCATCCCGCTTCCGTTCCATTCCAATAATGTCGTTCGAGACCTCGCAGGTCGATGCTCATTTCGTCCTTGCTGTGTTCATGTTCCCATGCTTCCCGCATCTTCATCTCCGCTTGACCTTCATCGACGATTGCGTCTCGGTGCACCCAGCACTGCATGTGTGTCTGAGCAGCGCACGCACTCACATCACCTCGTTTCCACCAGCTTCTGGCTCTGACGACATGCTTCCCTCCCGAGACGTCTTCCTGAGTGTCCTTGGCCTGCTTCGGTGTCTCCCTTTTACCTTCAAAGATACATTGTCCATAAGCTCGGAATGCTTGTGTGGCCATATCTTTCGGTTTGGCTTTACACCATATGACCCAATCTGTGTCATCTTGAAGGTCATTGAGGCACTTTTGTTGGTCCTCTCGGCTCAGACTCTCCCACAAGATTACTCTCCGCCCTTGCTGAGGTCCCCAAAAAGGTCCAGACGGTCTCCCCGCTCCCTCAAAGAAGGGCGCTGCTGTGAGTCTTGACTCTCCAATCACCACATTAGCTTTGATGATGGCTTGTAGCGCTCGTAAAATGCGCCATGTTGGTGATCTGTAGCCATTCGCTTCAAGAGCATCTTGAAAAAGTGACTCCAAGTAGACATGCCTCAAGAGGTCTAGGGCTCCTCGTTCCGTGGCTCCTTCTTGTCCAGTAGTTCCTTTTCGTTTAGCCGCTTTTACTCCTTCATCAGCTGCTTCTCGTCCGGTAGCTCCTTCTCGTCCAGTAGCTGCGTTACTTCCCGCCTTGCCTTCTTGCTCTGTCGTTCCTCCGCGTTCCTCAACGTGTTCTCGTTCAGTCGCTCCTCCTTGTCCCACAACTTCTTCTCGTCCATTAATCTCTTCACTTTCGGTGTCTCCTGCTGCCAACCACATCATTCGGAGGTGGTTCCACGTTGTGCTGTTGACGGTCCACGGATACCCGTTTTCCATGCATGTAGTGAGTCCTTCGGACGTCCATACATTTGGAAAGTGTTCGTGCTGCCACCACAGGGATTTTGTGGTCACTCGAAGGTATCCCAACCCATTAGCCGCTTTTGGAATCTCGTCGTGGAAGAGGAAGTGCTTTCCAACTGTAGCTTGCACGTTACAATCCGGAATATGCTCTGGATCATACGCCGCTCTTGCGACAGAGTCTTTCTCCCACGGCAGGTCTCTGCGTTGAACTATCCTTATGAACTTGTTTGACTTTTCAGCCTCCTTGCATGCTTTCATTCGGACGTTCTCACTTTGTGATGTCTTGGTGATTTTGCTCCATCGCCGGTGCAGGCTTTCTAGTTGCCTTCTTGCTTCGTTGACTGGTTGGGTCAGGTCCTCCACCTGTTCGTCATCCGCAAGCACGCTTGTTGCGAAGCTCGATATCGCAGGGGCCAGGAATCGATCACTGACTTTCCCCTCCCTTGCATCCTGCGGGCACGTTACCTCGTTTGATTCAGCGGTCAGAGAGAAGCCCATTTCAGCGGTGGTGAGCCAGATCGTGGCTATTTCCGCCGCTGATTTTGCCTTAAGGTCTATCAGCTGTTTCACCTGCGCCATCGTGAGGAGCACATCCCCCCTGTTGATGTCGTTGCCCTCCGTGATGTACCGAGGGTCCGCTGCTCGCATCCTAATCCCGTAACATGGCCTGGCATCGTATTCATGATCATCATCAGAATCTAGACTATCACTATCCGAAGAGCTCCCGTGATAGCACACCCGCTCCTGTCCACGCATCCTCTTTGAGCGCCGAAGGTTGCTTGTGTCAAGTGCTCGTGCTGCTTTTTTGCGCTGTGCGTTCTTCTGTGTGCCTCGCTTGCCTGTTGCTTTTGCTTGATCGTTCTCGGACTGACATTTGGGGCACCTCACGTTGCGTCTTCTCGACCGTTTCGCTCCTGCGGAATTTTCGATTTCATAAAACGTTCGGCAGGACTTGCACGTTCGTCCTAGAGCCTCTTCTGCAGGAGCATACCACCATCCTTCCGTCTCAAATTTTGGCGAGTCCGTAGGGTACCAGTGTTGCGGGATAAGTAGTATATCCTTCCACCTTGGTCTCAGCAGTGCTTGGCGTAGGGCGAGATCCGATTTTCCCTTTAGAGACTGACAGCGTATCTGCCGAGCCTCAGTTTCCCACCCCCGGATGTGAGCCTTGAATATGAGCTGGTCACCTTCATGGCTGTCTTCCGGGGGGTTCTGCACGATGTCTACGTCCGACACTTCCCCGATCCATTGTTCTCCCAGAGCATGCAAGTTGAGGCATGGGGGTGCGTAGGCATGGGTGCGCACCTGTTGCCTGTGCACCGGGGTCATGTGTGGGAAAGGGGTCTGACATCTCGGGCACTGTATACGACCCTCTTGGTCATTACACACTGTGCACGACCCGTGTTGACAATGGGGACAGTAGTATCCTAGTCGGGTAAGATGCTGCTGGCATCTTGCACCACCCTTTCGTAGCGCTGTTTCGATTTCGCTGAGGAGTTCTAGCTTGGTTGCTCCTTCGCTCTTCCAGACTTGTTGCGTTTGGGGCCACCCTGCACATGCCCTTGGCCACACCATTTCCACGACTTTCTGACTCACTTCAAGGCTGTCATCCCCATCTCGGAGCCAGGCAATGAGAGCGGTGCATAGGACCTCCCCTCCGCTCATCGATTGCACTCTATCCTCCGCATTAGGAGTTTGCTCTCTAATGGCTTTCGCCAAAGCGCTCAACTCCCTCCCGTTGTTGGTAAACATTTGGGCATCATCGTGGTCTGTAATTCCGCACCTCTTTTCTGCAAGGGCCAACCATTGGTGCATCGCACCCTTGGAGTCCATGTTCAATTTCATTTTTCTTGGAACCTGAGACCCCGGTAACACTTCCAGTCCCGTCCAGTCTACTAGCTCAAGCCACGCTTGGAGAGTTGCTCTCTCGCATTCCATGATGCCCTCAATTCCCATCGGAATCAGTATCCGCAGATGTCTTGTACCCCTACTCCCTCCCTCTCGAGTAAGCAGCGGGACTGGGCTCTGAGCTGTGGCGGTTTCTTGTATCAGACTGAGGACCGACCCATATCCTGCGTCTCGGATGGCTCCAGCAGTCTTCCAAAACACCTCCTCTCCTCGGAACAAGAGCTCCCATTGTGCTGCGTCTGCAAGTTTCCATGTTTGTTCCCTGGGCTGTTCTCTTTTACCCCCCACTTTCACGATTCTGGCTTTGAGCCTCCGCAGTGATCTTGTCGCAGTTGCCCAACTGAGCTTTCTCCCTTCTTGTTCTGTATCTTCTATGTACCACATTGGCCGAACCTTTACCAGGTTGCTCGCTTTCAGGGCCCTCGCCCATCGGTTGTGCTGCACGGCGTCCCACTCCCAGAGCTCCATCTCGTCGTACAGCTCATGGAGCGTGTGACACATCCACTCGTCCTTGGCTCTTTGGAGTTCCATTACCGTTATGGATTTCGCCACATCGTCGTGCACTAGGCTCCTCCGAATGTTGTTACAGAGTTCTTGCGCAATGATGTTGATGGGCGTGGATAACTCTTCGCCACCTCTTTTTTCCGGGAAGATGAAGATGTCGGATGCCGTCCCTTTGGGCAGATGGTCCGCTCGCTTGTAGGCTTGTACCCATAGGGATCGTAACTGGTCGAGTTCGGCTTTGCTCCAGCGCACTTGGGCTGCGGAGAATCTGAACACACTCACTGCCATGCTGTGAAATAGTTCCTTGGCGATTTTGGATTCTAACGGGTGGTGCGTCAGGAGCCCCAGCACCTCTCTCGTCTTCGCCAACACTCTCTGCTTAGTTTTAGCCATGTCCCCGTTGGGCGTCGCCCAGAAGCCTAGATGTCTGCAGCTGTCTTTGGCTTGGAATGCTTTAACCGGCCGCCCCTTGTACTTCAATGTGGGAGGGTCCTGTTGACCACTACCTCCATCGATGTCCATCACTACGGTTTTACCCAGGTTTAGCCGCGTGTTGCTCCAGTCTTCGAACTCATGAATGGCGTCTAGCAGGATTTGTGAGCCAGTGTTGTCTTGCGCGAGGGTTGTGATATCGTCCATGAAAGCGATGTTGTTAAACTGCTCGGTTCCCACCATGCCATGGCTGATGCCCAAGGATTTACCCGTACTCGTTAGGTGCTCCAGCAACGCGTTGATGAAGATGATGAAGATTCGAGGGGAGGATGCCCCCCCTTGGATCACGCCAGTAAGAAAGGTGATGATCGCGCACTCGGGATCGTCAGAGTCCATGCATGCCGTTGTCCGTCCGTAGATGACTTCCAGCAAGTCGACGTCAGGGATGTTGTATGCGCGCATCACAGCCCACAGGGCTGTTTGCGACATCGAATTAAACGCATTCTTAAAATCAATGTCGATTCGAATTATTCTCTGTTTCAGTCGCTTCGCTTCACTCGTGACCCAATCTAATTTGAGTTGATTGAGGTCCACCCCCCGTCCTGCTCTTCCTCCATCCTGGCCCGGCACTATGAGATTTTCTGCCTCCGTGATAATTGTGAGTCGGTAGTTGATAATATGGTGTACCAGCTGCATTCCCACATTAAGAAGACCGATGGGCCTCCAGTCACTCGGCTGATCACTCGTGTCCCCTCCCTTGTGGAGCAAGCGTATGCTGCAGTTGAGAATTTCATCTGTCAGCACGGAGGAGGCGCCTTGCGCATCTTGCAGGACTCGATCCGCCCATACTCTAACGACTGTCAATTCTTCCATCGTGAGTGACCTGTAGAGCTCGTTGGTATCCTTGTCTGGTCCTCCTGCCTTTCGAAGCTTGAGGCGATCCCTTCGAAAGTGATCCATCTCATGGTCCGTGATCGGCCCTCGGATCCTCCTTGGATGCTGCTCGTCTGCGTACGGCAGTGCCCTAAGGAACTTGCCCGTGTCAGGGTTGAATTGTCTGAAGAAGGAAATGTCCTTCTGGGCTTCCCTACGGTGGTGGATGTCCGTGAAGCTCCAGCAGCTTGTGCAAAAGCAAACCAGTTGTCGTCGTGGCTGCGCATTACCCTGGGTGACCACGACGATTGGTTTCTTTCTGCAGTCACAGTGTTGGCAACTCACTTGTTGACTGAGGCCCTCCGTCTGCATGTAGCTTTCCCAGGCTATCGTCTTCTCCTGCTCACTCCAAGCTCCTTGTTTCATGATCACTCTTAGCGAGTTCGGGTCGAATTCCGGCTCCTTGGTAGTGACTGCCAGCGCTTCCCAATCGAGAGGTTTTTGTACCTGGGCATACATGACCTTGATCGCTCCCGGAGGACCGTGCCAGATTTCGCTCCCCGCTGACGGATACGTTTTCCGGATCGTAGTCTCCAAATTCTCCTTTTCATGTCGTACTGAATTGACATGAGCCAAAGGCTTCACCGGGGAGGATTCAGCTGTATGGTCACTCGCTCCCTGCCCGTCCTGCATACTGATTTGGAATGGTGGTTGGGCATCGTCAATCTTGACACTGATCTTACCGTTCTTAAATGTAACGCCCTCGAGCATCTTCTCTATGGCAGACGAGTGGTCTTGTTGTATCCAGCACTCCCATTCACCGATTCGATCAGCGCACCCTGGTCCTTGCGCCCACCAGCTGCGTTCCTCACGATGCCGACTACCACCATTGCCGATGGTCATGTCATGCTGGTAACCCTCTTGTGTTTCCCAAAGAATGTTGACCGCCTCTTGTGCCATTTGGCGCATTAGGGGTTCCGTTGGGCTACTTTGCTGCCGCTGGAGACAGAGACTGTGGAGCGTGCTCAGGAGGCGCTGTGGTGTCCGCACGGCGCTTTTCCATTTCCACGCTCTTTGAGCTAGTGCCAGCTTGGTCTCCACCTCCTGAGCTTGCTCTGCAGGAGTGGCGAGGATAAGGAGGGCCACTTCGGCTTGCGACCACTGGATCCTCACTGACGGGACTGCTTCGCGTATCCTCTTCTCCATCGCTTCCTCATTCTCCGTCGGATCCTGGTTAATCCACATGACTCCTACCGGCATACCCAGTACCAGTTCCTTGGGCATTTGCGAGGAGTGCGTGTTGCCACAGAACTTGCTAGGTCCCTTCTTGTCACGGAGGAACTCTCGTGCTTCCTGTCTTTTGGCTTGGTGTTCACATTTTCGCGTTTGCTTCTTGGCCATGCTGTCCAGTTGATTCTTGCTGCTTTGGATCTCAGCTTGTAGCAATGCTCTCCATTCCCGCGTATCTAGTAGAAGCTCCTGATCTTGTAAGGAAAGATTACGAGAGGTGGTGATCCCGAGGTCATGCATGCATGTGAGCTGTAGCATGGATATGCCCTTTTTCGCCACTGCTTCCCGCAGGGCGGCCTCCAGTGTACTACGTTTACGCAGTAGTGCTTGCTGAAGTGTGCTTCTGAAGGGCATCCTGGCTTGGTGTACCTTCGGGACATCTTGCCTCACCATTTCTGCTGCCGCGATTCGCGCTTCAATCATCTTTCTTCTCTCGAGGTCCGCGTCCCCCTCCCCCCCTTTGAGGCGCTCCAGGCTTTCGTTGGCTAGCCTCCTCAAGGAGTCGTCGATTTGGTGGCTCATTCCCTGCCATTGTTTGAGTGTCAGTTTTTGGTGCCACGCTCGTTTGTCCACATGTTTGATCTTTGCTTTTGACGTGCCCAATTTGACTGCAAAAGACACTCTGGCATGGTCATGGAACGGTGTTCCCACCCAGTCCGCTGCTCCCGATGCGCATGTGAAGTCCACTCCTAGCCCGACTAGGTGATCCAGTCTCGCTCCTTTGCCTGAGCTGGCGTCTATCCAGGATGGTGTCAGTGGAGACACCGTCACTCCTTTGATTGCTGCCACGCAAGCTCGAAATTGATCATCCACTCTCCTGAGATGATCCGCATTGCTAAGAGAGTATCCTTCCCGTGCGCCATGGGCGTTAGCGTTGAAAAGGTGCCAGCAATGATGCCTTGGATGTCCGGATATCTTGCTCTTATTCCCTGCATGGCCATCCACATTCGCTGTTGTAGTTCCAGCGTTGCAGACCCTGCTTGGTGAATGTTGATGACAAGCATGGGAGACTCCGAATGCCTGGGAGCCCACAAGCAAGACATTCTCCCCTGAAGCATATGCCTCATTGCTTTATTGGAGTACTGCGCCGCCCAGTCAAGGTGGGTCGGTTGCTTGAACACATCCTTGTGAAGGAAGGTGACCACCGCGTACACCCACGGTGCTTCAAAGTTTTTCGTAGAAGCTCCTACTTTGCAATCCTCCTGTCCCGCTCGTACACGCTGACTTGATTCCATGACGCACCAATAGTCTGAGCCGATCGTCTTCAGGATGCCTTTCACCCGCCTTCTTTCTTCCGGGTGAAAGGATACTTCTTGGAACATGACTACAGCTGCTCCTTTTGATAGTGTTTGGGCAATCAGGGGGAAGGAGAGGTCGACTCCCTGCGGCCCAATGTTCCAAGTGATGACATCGCTTTGGGGGGGGCAGCACTCCCAGAGACTTTCCCATTCCAGCCACTGGAGCCACCATGCCACCTCATAATTGGCGCAGATTTTCTCTCTACGGTTGGCAAGCCCAACTTTCCCTTGATCTCGAAGCTTGTGGAGAAAGTCGGCTCCCTGCGATTGTTGTTCTGCATGCCAGTACTCACTTACTCTCTCGGCCGCTGCCGCCCATACCCCCCAGAACCTTTTTGTCCCAGTTCCCAGAGGCGCATTTGTCCGCTCAGCCTGGACTGCATTGAAGCCTGCTTGATCACCTCCAAGAAGCAAGTACTCTTGTTTCCTCGTTACAAGAAGTTTCCGAAAGCCCCCTCCTCTGCTGCTGGTCTTGATAGCTGGTGCCCATCTTAGAAGTCTGTAGATCTCAGTGTCTCGATGCGCACCAGTTGTCATTTGCTCAGAGTTCCGCCACCACATGGGCATAGCAGTGAGGTGCTTCGCGGTTGTTGCCTTTTCCTGTCCCTCGACAGAGGACGCTAAGACCTCTGGGCCGATTGCTACTGGGGCTTTTTGCTGTCTTGCCTTGAACATTCTTGACTCAGGTTCCCAGACTGGCATCTTGAGCAATGCTAGCATCGGCCCTGATCCTGCTCGCTGTTGCAGTAGTTGGAGCATCCGCTTGACCATTTTCTCTTTGGGGTTAGTTACTGTCCACCCTTCCCGACCACGTGCGCGGGTCCCGAAGGTGACGGCTGTGCGCGATGTCGAGTAATGGTCAAAAGCCCTGGTGATGGTCGTAATTCTTACCGACGTTGCTCCCATTGTGCCCCAGAATGGGCACCACTTGTAGACTCGACCACTATGGGCTTGGATACCATTGCCCAGGTAGAATCCTAGGAGACAGCCTATCGCTACATCCGCTTCAAACAAGCTTACCTTCCTTCTGTTAATGGTGATCATTCCCTTGCCTCTGCCCTCCAGGTCTTCGAAACCTTGATATCGGATGTCGCCCGGTACAAAGTTTTTCACTTGTTGGAAGCACTGCTCGCGAATAAGGTTGACGAGACCCAGGACTTCCGCCTCTACTTCTCTCGTGGTGACCTGACGATTAGCGCGTGGGCCTTCGTGCTCCACCTGTGTGAATCGAATACACACAGTGCTCTCTCTCTCTCGTGCACTGCCCTGCTCCAGTGCTCTCCATCGCATTCTGACTTGACAGTTCGACCACCACTCAGGTGTCATCGTTATCAAGCCTTGCACCCTTTCGGCACACTCTTGGGAGACTCCCACTTGCTCGTTCACCCATTTCGCCGTCGCTGGAGTCCACTCGGGGATTCCTACTCGCACGAGGACTTTAGGGGTATGCGCTCCGGCGCCCCTGTGTAGACACTCATGATTACTTGTCACTCTTCTGTTTTCGTAACAATCTCTCCCCGCGATGGACCATCCTTCGTTAGAGGCGTAGGGATTACCTGGGGCTACCATTGCGTGATTCCCCGCGATTTGAATAGGCCCGCCGCCTTTGCTTTGTGTCCTCCACACATCTGATAGTGCGCACGGGTTCTCTGACTCTCCTATCAACATGTCAAGTGGAACAAAGGAGGGCTGTTCTAGCATGAGGGACAGCAGCACTAGCTCTCGTTGTGTGGCTTCCGAGACCCCGAGCAGGCTATAGATCTTTGTCCAAGAACGGAGGCAGTGGCCTCCGGCGTCTGTGTCTTGAATGAGGGTAGTGACGTTTTGAAGCTGTTCGCCTTCACGGCACTTCCAGATTTCGATCTTGTCTTGACCTAGCCGTCGGTGACCCACCAGTAACTGATGTAGGGGCTCATTGGGTCGAACTAAAAGTGTCACCGCAGCTAGCGGCGGTCTCGCTCCTCGTCGCCGTCGGATAACGCATGTAGCTCTTTGCCATTCTTCATCCCCCGCATCAATCTCCGCCTCCTTGAGCAGTGTTAGTGCCTGGTGTCTGGTCGAAGCTTGGATTCCTTGAAAGCACAGTTGCACCTCTTTTTCCTTTTCAATACATGCTTTCCAGATTCTTTGGCCTCGCTCTTCTCCTAGGGTTGTTGCCATTGGAAGCAACAATTCGTCTCTGACTCGGATGGCTACTTGCCACTCTTCATTCGTGCAATTGATGTCTGCATCACCCGTTGTTGTCCTTAGGAGTTCTGTAACGGCTTTTGCGCAGGATGCTGCTGCCCTCCACGCCTCCAAGCTGGATCTAGGATCGTGATTCTCGCACCATTCTAGCACTTTATCTCTGGCCTCTTCACATTTCTTTGCATCCCTTTCCTCATCCTCCAACGCTTGCCGGCGGATTTTACTGAGCTGCCACCGCTCATGTCGGACGTTGGCGATCACATTTTCATCATCGACTAGCATTCTCCGCTGTTCACCAGAGCCTCCCGGCTGCACTAGGGTTGGGGCCTGCACCCAATCTGTCCCCTCTCCTACAGCCATCTGTTGACGGTTGTCATTGAGTGCTTCGGGCAGCACCAGGGGGCATTTGTGTAGGTGGCTGTCGAAGTCAACGTTGAGGCATCGATGCGAGCAGTACACTACCTTCTCACATCTCGCACAGGGGGTGGATGTTTCCGCCTCGATATTGAATTCCTCCCCACACGATGGGCACCAGGCATTGTCCGGTGTGCATGCCTTCCCGTGACCTTGCTGCCAATGTAGTTTCTTGCACGTGTCGGTGCAGTACTTGACGGTTTTACATCTGAGGCATTGTATGGGCGGTTGACTCTCCACTAACGGGTTGACGCATTTGGCACACCTGTCCGCTGTTTTCTCCCTGGCGGAGACAGAGCAACGACTGTCCTGTTTGACACCCAGGAGATTGCAAACCCACGCTGAGCAGCTCTCTCTACCCTGCACCAGTGTTTTCCCTAACGTGGGCTTTCCCAGCATCTCATGAGCTGTGTTCGTTAGTTTCTCTACCGAGGGACGACTCGCGGTATTTACCTTCAGGCTTTCCGTCAGTAGCTTCTGCCTTTTTTTGCCCTGCGTTTGCCGTGGGGGTTGTTTGCCCTTGTAGGCATCGCTGTGATTTAGCTGCCTGTTAGCTGCTACCTTCGCCTTGCCTCCGCCGTCATGCACTTCACCAGGTTCGGTCTTCGTCCCCAATCCAAGATTCTCCGTTTTGACGCTGGGGTGTTGCACCTGTTCGCTGACACCATCAAGGTCCATTTTCGTTGCGTCAGCGACTTTCGTCTTCGAGGCCTGGGGCTTGGGTTTGCCCGAAGTTCCATTGTTATTGCCCTGCTCTGGTTTTTGTGGCTGGGCCTGTATGACCTCTGCTGACCTCTTACACCCTGGGGCAATGCCTTGGTTACCTCCTGGGTCAACATACATGACGCTGTCTGACACGCTCTCGCGGGCTGCCTTACATCGCTGCCTATCCCTACACTCCACCTTTTTCACTTGGGGTTGTAGCTGAATTGTGCCGCACCGGTAACATGGCACCTGAAATACCTCCTCACTGTCATTGGTAATCACCTGCACGAGCCACTGTCGATAGCCGTTTATTGAAGTTTCATGTAAATTCGGAATCTGCCAGCCTCTTGACACGTGTAGTACGGTAACCACAGCTGCCATCCCGCAGTCTATGCTATTGCTCTGTTGTGGAAAATGGGGGTCTCTGCTCCATGTCCAAGCTCCTGCTACTTTCTCTGAGTCGTTGTGTACCACAATGCCCATCCGAAGTAGATTGTCTCGTTCCCATTGTGATAGCGGGCCCTGTTGTTCCTCATTGGGCCGTTGTAGAAGGAATGTTCGGAATTTTCCTAGCACCTGGCTTTCACTCAGCGCGAGTACTGGTGCTCTAGACCACAAGTTACCTTCCATCCTGGCGGATGCCAGCAGAAAGGCCCACAGAAGGATCATCGCCCGACAGTGCACCGGCTTTGTTTCCTGCGCCAGTGAGTCTCGTAGCGTGAAGGCTCCAGTGACTTTGCACCATGCTATGGTGAAATAATGGTTGACCGTATGAAGCGTTGCAAACACGTTATCCATAGCTGCCAGGTCCAGGCGGAACCCAAACTTTTTCAGCCACTTCACTAGCGAGTTATTACGCTGTTGTCGTGGCACTAGAGTTCTGCATCCAGTTTTCACGTAGTGATATGGTTGCAACCCGTGCAGGTTCAGCTGATGTCGCACCGCAAGGGAGAGCTCTAGGCTGGTGCACAAGGCCTGCTTCAGGGCCGGAATGTCAAGCTCGATGCCATTTTCCAGTTGGGAGTCATCAGCTTCTTTCCAGAGTCTCCCATTGATGCCAGTGAGCCCTTCCAGGGCGACTTGGAGCAAGGGCTTTGTTAACATGCCCTCCCTCTCCTGGTAGTTTTGGATTTGCACCTGGAGTTCTTGAAGGAGCACGAGGGAGATGTATCCATTGCGCCCTGGACATGGAGCCAGGCCCCCCACCCTCGTATCTCCATAGAGGGACCACCGGATTGCCGCATCCACCGTTTGATCCTCCAGCCACCCTCCTCCACCGGTGGTGTGACGCTGGTGTGCCCAGATTTTGGCTATCGCTGGTAAGGTGAGAACCTGCGCTGCTCCTTTCCACCTGAGCGATGGTGTCCCCTTCTGGGCCTCTGCTGCCTGGACCCTTGTAGAGATAAGTCTCTGGCTCTTTGCACAGAACCCTCGCACCGTAACACCCCCCAAGTGTGACTCCACAACATTCCCCCAGAAGTCCTGTTGGGGAGTGCTTACGAAGTCCCCCTTTGTTATGTCCCTTTCACAGAGGACTCCGTTGTGTTGCGCCTGTCTGATTGACTCTGCGAAGCTCCGCTCTGTACTGCCGCTTGACAGTGCTGATGGCCCGCATAGTTTTCGGCATAGGCAGCAGGTGCATTTGAAGACTGATTCCCACGATTGAATTCCCCCTCTCGGGTTGTAATGCACTAGGACAGTTTCCTGGCGCCTGATGGGTTTGCTTGCCCGTACCACCAGTATTATGACCCCTTCTTCGTCTATGGAGCCCCGTCTAGGATCCCCCGAGAGGGCTCGCGTGAGCTGAAATTCTGCATTGCAGTGGATGTCACAGCATGTGTGGTTGATCCATTGGCCAATCCCTGGATCGCCACCTGCTTCTAGAGCTTGGCGCATGTTTGCTTTGACGTCCCACCTCCCTCGAACCGCCGCTTTGTCTGGTTCTGGGATTGCCCAAATCTTGGCATTGCTTGACTCTGCAAGACGTCCTTGGAAGGTGTACTGGAGAGGTTCGCCTGTTTCATGCAGTCTTGCGTGAAGTTGGCCAAAGTCTGCGCCCACGCGCTCCGATTCATTCAGGTACGTGGTACCCCCGAAGACTGTAATGACCTCTCCGCATTGAATGTCCCTGTTTGCAATCACCCCCCAACTGTCTGCAGTGCCATTGAACCCTCGCACCCGTGACGCCCTCTCCTCCTCCTGTTTCGGAACGCTATTCGCACAACTGCAATCACTCATACACACCAGGCCCATACCACGCTTCCATTCACAGGCACTGACCTGTGTGTCACTTGCGAGACGTTGCGGTGGCACTCTTTTCCTACCCAGAGTTGGAGGGATCCCTTGACTTCGGTTCCCCTGGTTTCTGACTTCTGCCGGTCGTTCCCCGACACCTTTGGGGACCTGCATGCCGGCGACGGGGTTGGCGGACCCCGACGCTGCTCCTGATGCCTGTTGACGCTTATTCCATATTTTTTTCTTGGCTGTTTGAATTGGTTGTTTTTGTTGTCCTCCTCCCGGGCTTGGCGAGCCCGTGTTACCAGCTCCTATGCATCCTTCGAGGACCGCTTCTCGCACTGCTGCGGTCCCGTCATCCCGATGCACTGATGCTTGGTGATGCTCTTGGCTTGAGCATGAGCATGCTCCTTTTCGAATGCGTTCTGCGGTTGGCGACCACGCATTCAGTTCCTCAGAGGAGCTCATTTCCGATTCTTTTTTTTCCTCTGTCCTGTCCCAGCATCCTCGGACTCTACCATGTAGCCTACCAACGCTACATATGCAAGTCCTGGGGCACCCTTGTCTCCGATCACAGAGTGCATGTTGAAGGTCAATACTATCTCGTGCCCCTCAATCGGAATTTGGAACCAGGTAGAGAAGTCGCGGGCCTCCTCAGTGGCTTGCGGCAAGTCGATCTGGTTACATTTTTGGTCCTCGTTGCTTTCCGAGACCGTCACGCACGTAAAGTTTCTGCCCTGCGTTCCATGACCAAGACTCATGCCTAGGGCGCATACTTTCTGCTCGAATTTGATCATGAGTGTGATGTTCCCTTGGGCATCGACTTGGGTAACCCACTCATCGCTCTGAGACCAATTGTTGACATTGGTTGCTGGGAATCTCTCTCTGTTCATGCAACTACTGGCGTCCGCCCCTGCTGGCCTGAGGTATTGAATCAGAGCCTTCTCCCTATCGATGACCTGGCGCACCTGTTCTCCTGCTGATGCCATGTCAGCCGCTGGACGCTTACTGTTTGGTGACGCCGCCATTTGATCTTGCGGCCAATTCATTGAAGGATCCCACTCGCTCCATTGCTTCTCGCTCCTTAAGGGATCCAGATCCATCTCCCGCGCGGCTAGCAGAAGCTCTGCCAGTGGCTTGCTTGGGTGCCACTTGCTGAGTCGGGCATCATTCTGATCCCACGTTGCAAGATCATGTCCGGGTGGGACTAGGAGAACTCCGCTTGGGATACCGAGCACTCTTTTGCCCTGGTTGAGAACGTGGTAGATGGTCGTCTGCGCATGTTCCCCGGATTTGCGTGCCAGGCCATGTGTGAGCACATCGATGTCCGCTGTAGGATCTCCACTAAATTGTCCCTCCGTAAATGTAAAGCCCTCCTCGGTTCTTTCCGCTCCAGTCACCAGGATAATATTGTCAGATGCTCTGTCCAGAAAATTCTCCAGCGTGTCTAGTTCCAGCTGCAACAGCTGCGCACGCGCTTGATCATCGTCTCCCAGCTTCGTGGACTTGAGCCTATTCACCGCCATTGTGATATCTCCGTACTGATCCAGGAACGTCGTGTTTTCCTCAGGACTAATTATCATATAGCCGGTGCGCTTTGTGCCCCTATTCCCAACTTTCTGGGCAACCACCGTCCCTCTGGTCACTAAGATGTGGATTGCCTGGAAGATCCAATTCCCTGCGAAGAGTCTCGCATCTTGCTTATCGAGTTTGCATACCGTGAGGGCCTCACATTCGCGCGCCTGGTCTTGCATTTCGAGCGCAAGGATTGGAGGGGCACCTAACTGTCCAGGGCCAGCGAAAAGCCATAAGAAATTGGTGCGCCACAAGTGCCTCTCGACTACTTTAGTCAGTTGCTCGAGATCACTTTCCGGCATGGGGATTTCAGACCACTTAGTCATTATCGCCGGTGACATTGTGGACGCTGCACATTGCCTGATGGTGTTCACCAATCCTCTAAGAGGCTCTGTGATGATGATACCAACGCCCCCTTTCCTGATGATCAGGATACTTCCCAGCCCAACCAGCCTTGCGAGGACGCCCCTGGCCATAGTGCCTTGGTCTGTGTTGACAAAGGGATGTTTGTTTCCTAGAGCGTTGATAGAACGTGGCATGATTGCAAGGTCATGGATCATCGGGCCATCGATGCTCATCTCCGCACCCTGATCATTGTCAGGTGCCATGTCCTCTGAGCAATATATGCCCCCTAGCGCATGCTCGCTGAGGAGCTCCATGAACGTGATTTGCAGTACTTCTGCAACTCGGTCTCGAATGTCCTCGCCTTGTTGCACCTCATCCCAGCTAAACAGCTTCCTTCCTGCGCAGTCGTTAATAGCCATTGCGTACGAGCGTGCCATATACACCGTCCAATCCTGCTGATCCTCGTTTGCAGACACAACCAAGCTGACCTGATTTTCCCGTATGAGTACTTGCAATGCTTGAAGTCTCCCCTCAGAGACCCCATCCTCAAGGTTCCAAACCCGGATGTCGCATGGGCGCTCTTTTTTCTCGGCCTCAGATAGTGGCTGCAAGTCGCTCAGCGCCGTGTTGGCCCGGATAGCCTCACCCGTCTTTGTGGTGGTGGGTACAAATATGGCGATCCCTCGATTAAAGGCCTCAAGCATCTTTCCCATTTCCTGCGCAGGAGTCACCGGTGATTTTCCATCTGACTCCTTATCAGCTAGCAGCTTGATGTGGGCCTTAATTTCCTTACCTTCCAGGGACATAAAGTTGAAGGTTGCTTTGTTGCCATTGAAGTGCAAATTATCCCTTAGGCCCTCAGCGTGTGGTTCCCAAATACTTAGATAAAACAGCGGCGCTTCCCCCTTCACACCTTGGAGTTTGATCCCTCCGCTGCCCCGAACCACACACCATTGCATGCCAACTGGGTGGATTTTCAATGCTATCTGAATATTCACCATGAGCGCTGGCATTTTGGCGGTCGGATTGGTGGTGTATTGGGCGAAAAGCTGCTTCATCGTGGTCCCAGGTGGGAGCGTGATCGTAGCGTGCGCCACCCGCATCTCCAGGAGGCCGATACCCTTCTCTATTTCCACGAGGCTACTCGTTATCTCTTGGCAGAGCCTCCGCCAGTCATCGGGTTCGCTCGCATTCTCACTCCCCCGGTCATAGTGTCGAAAGATATCCTGCATCTGCTTGCTTACTTCCGGATGAGCCCTCGTCATGAGTCCTTTCCCCTCCTCCATTTTGGTCGCCAATCTGCTGACTACCAGCATGTTTCCGGGCGCGGCTTCGCAGGCTGTCAGGCATGATTGCGCTTCTTGCACCCAGTCAAAGGCCTCTTTCCTGGCGGCGTTCTCCTGTTCTTGCAGCTTCCTCTGTGTCGCTGGCAACCCAGTCTCCATCAAAGGTGCCACTGGGACAGGGGTCATCTTGATTCCCTGACCAATGGGAAGTTGCAGCTGGACTTCTTGAAGTTTATAGCGTACCTCGATCGCTGCTGGTACCGAGGACATGATAAGGAACATTTTTGGCGACCCTTGCCCCAAGTCCGTTGATCCAACCGCCGCTGGCGTCGTCATGACCATCGCATTTCTAGGATGGGGCTTGAGAAGAGGATCCCGCGCGTGCTGGAGAAATGCGCGTCCACCTTGTCCTTCTTGCCTCCGCACTTCGGAGCTGATGAACACACCAATAAACTTGCTGATTACGTCCGCTGATATGTTGCTGCTGTGCAGGGCCTGGGTCATTATCCTTCCGAGGCATCGTTCGATCTCGATCTGAGACAAGCCCATCGCGGTCATTGCCCACATATTACCCGAGAGATCATCCGACGTTCCCGCACTCATTACCATTTGAACCATGAACTCCTCCGTGGGTGGCAGGGGAGCGAGCGTGAAGGTGCCATGTGGTAATTTAATTTTACCTTCACTGTCCACCTGCTTGCTGAATGCGGGCGTGATCTCAACGACAGTGGCTATGTATGCCGGGGAGAAATACCGAACTGGGGGCATGCCAGAGGCAGACCTGAATTTAGGAGGGTCACACCTGCCATCCTTCCCTAGCTGCCACATCTCCACCGTTGTGCAACCCTCCTCTTGAAACAGCTTCGTCACCATTTCAGACGTGAGTTCTGCGCCCTGCCCCTCGTATTCGATCTTAATCCTGGCGTTCTGGTTCAGTGGAGGGTGGAGATCACAGTAAGTCCCTGTGCGGAGCTTTGCGAGCATCATGGAAGCATGTGTGTTTGCCATCGCCAGATTGGCAAGAACCGTGGTAATTGCATTTTGCACGTCCTCTTCCCTAAATTGCCGGATGGTCCGCATTTCTGTCGTAACGGCAAGGACCAGACGTTTCGTGACACTGCTGTCAACTGTGCGTTGCACTCTGCTCTCGAACGCTGTGCCCCGAATCCCCTGCAGGCCCGCGTGCAGCTGGGCCGCCTCTTGGGTAGTGGCGGCTGTGGCCGCCGCTGTCTCTAGGTCCAGTTGGCGTTGGGCCTCCTTTCTGTCACGTCTGCGTTGGTCTTCTGCCTTCCTAAGCTCTTCCTCCTTTTTGGCCTTAGCCGCTCCCAATCCCAGTGCGTTGGCCTTCGAGTCTTCCTCTGCCCGGGCTGCAAGCGTGAGAGCCCCAACTGCCTTGGCCAGGTCATTGCTGCCCTTTAGAGCTCGCGGCATCTCGTTGTTCTCCACAGCCTTTCGCCACCTAGGGCTGTGCAGGTACGAATTGGCTCCGTGAATTGGGCGCCGAGGCTGCTTTCCAATGAGTGTTTCTGGCCCCCACAGGCTATCGCCTTGCGGTGCTGCCAGCTCCCAGTGCACTGGTCGACCGCTGACGGAAGTAGGTGCGACCTGAGTGCAGAAAATTGTCAGCTGAGCTTTCTGTGTGTGCTGATTGCTTCCTCGACTGCTCTGCCTAACGTCTGAAGGCAGGATCCTTGTCAGCAATCCGGGCGAGGCTGCGTGCCCTTCCCCGACATCTGCGCCATCTCCTCGCCCCGGAGGCCTCGCAGCCGATGCCCCCGTGTATGCCTTTGCATTTCCTGAGAACCCCTCACGCCGCGGCGCTTGTGCGGGGCTCACCATGCTGCCCACCTGCGCCCCAGGTGTGTGTCTGTGTGCAACCCTCGCCGCTTCTACCCTGCGAGATGGTCGTGCGAACAGCTGCGCCTGTGCGTACACACGCAGCAGCTGCATTGTTGGGTGTTCCCGCGCTAGCGTCCCACC